>Ga0335070_10003457_pt1 | contig 18463 bp, 13 predicted proteins | sample Lox_Sample_13_FD_206722 | JGI IMG/M metagenome (GOLD analysis project Ga0335070, IMG submission 206722) | Soil microbial communities from Loxahatchee National Wildlife Refuge, Florida, United States - Lox_Sample_1.3 | ecosystem: Environmental > Terrestrial > Soil > Wetlands | place: USA...
CGGCCGTCGACGAGCTGGTCCTCGAAGTGGGCGTTGGCCAGGCCGCCGACGGCGCCGGCGAGCTCTGTCAGGGCGAGGTCGTGGGTGGTGGCCAGGCCGATGGCGCCCGCTGCCACCAGGGTGCGCAGGACGGCCTCGGCACCGATCCGGCGATCGTGGCTGTTGGTCCCGTGGAGCAGCTCGTCCAGGAGGAAGAGGAGCGCCGGCTCCCCCGAGGCGGCGAGGTCCTGGAGCAGGCGCAGGCGAGTGACCTCGGCCAGGAAGCGCGAGCGCCCGGCGAGGAGCGAGTCTTGGATGCGGAGGGTGGCGCCCGGCATCAGCGGCGTGAAGGCGCAACGCGCCGAAGGCACCGGGGCGCCGGCCTGGCCCAGCACCACCGCCACGCCGACGGTGCGGAGGAAGGTGCTCTTCCCGGACATGTTGGAGCCCGACACGAGGCAGGCGGCGGGGCCCAGCCCGCCCAGCCGCACGTCGTTGGGGACCGCGCCCAACAGCAGCGGGTGGCGAAGCGCGTCGGCCTGGAAGGACGCCGGGGCGCCCGGGGCGCGGGCGGCCACCGCGGGGAAGGCATGGTCGGGGCGGGCGTGGGCGTACGCGCCCAGCGCGCACAGGGCCTCGAGTTCGGCGGCGGCGTCGAGCCAGTCGCCCAGGCGGGCGCCCGAGGCGGAGCGCCAGCGCTCCACGGCCGTGGCGTGGAGCGCGCTCCAGTGGAGGAGGAAGGCCAGCGGCGCAAAGAGCTGGTTCCGACCCCACTCCAGGCGCGATGCGATCCGGCCCAGCGCGGAGATCTGCTGCGAGGCGGCGCTCCCGCCAGCGCCCAAGCGCGCCTGGTGCGCGCCGAGCCGGTCGTCCCGGAAGGGCTCGCGCTCCAGGCGCGCCAGGAGGAGCGACAGCACCCGCAGCTCGGCGGAGGGGCGGTCGAGGTCCCGCAGCACGCGCTGGACCCGGGCGCGGGTGGCGAGGCGGAAGGCCAGGCCCAGGGCCAGCGCGACCAGGAAGGGAGCGGGCCCGTGACCCAGCGCCCACGGCACCGCCCCGGCCGCCGTGGCGGTGGCGAGCGCCAGCGCGGCCGCGGCGGCGCCCCGGGGCAAGGCCGGCGCCGCCCGCCCCCACGCCGAGAGCGCGGCCGGGTCGACCGCGGCCCGCACCTCGTCGCCCAGCACGGCCAGGTGCTCCCGCAGGTCGAGGAGCGGGGCCAGCTCCTGCACGGCCCGCTGCCGCGCCACGACCTCGGCGGCGCCGGCCGGGGAGAGTAGCCACGCCGCCAGGCGCTCCTCGCCCGACCGCGTCCGCGCCGTGCACAGTAAGTGAAAGAGCGAGCCCTCGCCGAAGAGGTCGAGGTCCAGTGCGTAGGGGTGATCCTCCCGGGCGTACGCCGACCCTGTCGGGCCGGCCGCCGGAGGCCGGCCGGCCAGGCGGGCCAGGGCCTCCTCGTGGAAGGTGACCGCACGGCGGGCGGCGCACAGCTCACGCAGGACCCGGTCGTGGAGGGCGACCAGGGCGGCGAAGGCCAGTAGCGGGAGGAGGACGAAGGCGGGCGCCAGCCCGCCCCAGCGCCAGAGAGCGGCGAGAAGCGCTGCCGCGCCGAAGGCCGCCAGGCGGCCCAGGGCCACGCGCGCGTCACGCCGCTCGAGCCTCGCCACCCGGGCCCGGCGGTCGGTCAGGCGCTCCTCGAGCTCCTTCCGGGGTCCACGCATGGGCGCGGAGGCTAGCGCGGATCGGGCGGCCGGGCGACGCCGACCGGATGGTGCCGGCCCGTAGGCCCGGGCAGGGCCCGGCCCCGGCGGGCGTTGCCACCGGCAGGCGGCCGGGGGATCTCGTCAGGCGTGGACCGCGCGACCGCGTCGAGCGGCATGGCCCGGATGCTCGAGCGGACGGCCGCGCTGGCCGCCCGGCTCGTCGAGGTGCGTCGAGCCACGGCGGAGCTGTGCAGGCCGCTTACCCCCGAGGACGCGCAGGTGCAGTCGATGCCGGACGCGAGCCCAGCCAAGTGGCACCTTGGGCACACGACCTGGTTCTTCGAGGCATTCGTGCTGGCGCGGGCCCAGCCGGGGCGTCGGCCTTTCCACCCGGCCTTCGGGTACCTCTTCAACTCGTACTACGAGTCGGCCGGACCGCGGCAGCCGCGGCCCGAGCGCGGGCTCCTCTCCCGCCCCGCGCTCGAGGAGGTCCTCCGCTACCGCGCCGAGGTGGACCTGGCCATGGCCGAGGCGCTCGGCCGGGGCCTGCCCGGCGAGCTGCTCGAGGTGGTGGAGCTGGGGATCGCCCATGAGGAGCAGCACCAGGAGCTCCTGCTCACCGACCTCAAGCACGCCTTCTGGTCGAATCCGCTGCACCCCGCCTACCACCCGGCCCCGCCGCCGGCGGCGGCCGGGCCAGCGCAGCCGCTGGAGTGGCTGGCGCGGCCGGGGGGGCGCGCGGAGATCGGCACGCCGCCCGGCGCCTTCGCCTTCGACAACGAGCGGCCGCGCCACCCGGTGCTGGTCTCGCCGCACGCCCTGGGCAGCCGCCCCGTGACCTGCGGCGAGTGGCTGGCGTTCATGGAGGATGGCGGGTACGACCGGCCGGACCTGTGGATGTCGGATGGCTGGGCGGCTGCCCGGCGGCAGGCCTGGCGCGCGCCCCTCTACTGGGAGGCCGGCGGGGAGGGATGGCGCCAGTTCAGCCTCGGCGGCATGCGGCCCCTGGATCCGGTGGAGCCGGTGGCCCACGTCTCCTGGTACGAGGCCGACGCCTTCGCCCGATGGGCGGGCGCCCGCCTGCCCACCGAGGCGGAATGGGAGCTGGCGGCGGCCGAGGCCGCGGCCGACGGCACCTTCGCCGAGGGGGGGCGCCACCACCCGGCGGCGGCCGGCCCGGGGGCCCGCCAGCTCCTGGGGGACGTCTGGGAGTGGACCTCGAGCGGGTATGGGCCGTACCCGGGGTACCGGCCGCTGGCCGGAGCGCTGGGCGAGTACAACGGGAAGTTCATGGTCAGCCAGCTGGTGCTGCGCGGGGGCTCGTGCGCCACCCCGCGCCGCCACGTCCGGCCGGGGTACCGGAACTTCTTCTACCCCGACGCCCGCTGGCAGTTCAGCGGGCTCAGGCTGGCGAGGGATGGATGACGGACTCCACCGCGCAGGTGCTGGGCCGGGACGCGGGCGACGGGGGCGAGCGCTTCCTGGAGGAGGCGCTGGCCGGGCTCACCGCGCCGCGCAAGCGGCTCTCGCCCAAGTGGCTGTACGACGAGCGCGGCTCGGCGCTCTACGAGCGCATCTGCGCGGTGCCGGAGTACTACCCGGCCCGGACGGAGCTGGGCATCCTGGAGCGGCACGCCGCGGAGCTGGCGGCGGCGCTGGGGCCGCGCGCCCTGGTGTTCGAGTTCGGCGCGGGGGCGGGAAGGAAGACCGAGCTCCTGCTCGGGGCGCTCGAGGAGCCGGCCGCCTACCTGCCGGTGGACATCTGCGCCGAGGCGTTGGCCCGCTGCGCGGCGGCGCTGGCCCGCCGGTTTCCGCTCCTCGAGATCCGGCCCGTGGTGGGCGACTTCACCGCCGGGGTGCGCCTGCCGAGGGTGGCGACGCCCTGGGCGAGGCGGGTGTCGTTCTTCCCCGGCTCCACCATCGGGAACTTCGATCCACCGCAGGCGGTGGCGCTGCTCCGGCGCATGGCCCGGGAGGCCGGCCCGGGTGGCGCCCTGGTCGTGGGGGTCGACGCGCCCAAGGACCGGGCCACGTTGGAGCGGGCCTATGACGACGGGGGCGGCGTGACCGCCGCCTTCGACCTGAACCTGCTGGCCCGGATGAACCGGGAGCTGGGCGCCGGCTTCCGCCTCGCGGCCTTCCGCCATCGGGCGCGCTGGGACCCGCGGAGATCCCGGGTGGAGATGCACCTGGTGAGCCTGGAGGACCAGGTGGTGCGCCTGGCCGGGCGCCGCATCTCCTTCCGGGCCGGCGAGGCCATCCACACCGAGAGCGCCTACAAGTGGGAGGCGCGGGCCTTCGACCTGCTGGCGGCACGGGCGGGATGGCGGCCTCTGCGTGCCTGGACGGACGCTCGCGCCTGGTTCTCGGTGCGTCTGTACACCATCGGTTGACGGTGTGGCATCGGGGCGAACGGGTTCCGGAACGCCGTGCGTCCCGGTCTACACCACCCCGGCGGGCTCCGCCGCGCGCTCGGTGCGCGGGGGCTGGGCCGGCGGACGCCCGGGCGCGCGCGGGCGGAGCTCGTCCACGGTGAGCCCCAGCCCGGGGACGCCGGCCTCGAGCCAGGCGTGCCGCCCATCCAGCACCTCTCTCCCGACCGCGTAGGCGGCGCTGTCGTCGTTCCGCCATAGCGCCGCGAAGAGCCCGTCCACCGTGCGCCGTGCGCCGCGGCAGAAGTGGTCGGCGAGCCGCCTGCTCCCTTCGGCTTCCGGCCGGCCGGCGCGGCGCAGTGCCTCGGCCCGGCTCAGGCTGGCGGCCATGGCCATGAGCTCGTTGGCGATGTCCACCAGCCGGAACAGGAAGGCCTGCTTCCGCTCGGCCCGCGCCCCGAACACCACCATGCCGCGGAAGATGGCCCGGGCCAGCCGCCGGGAAGCGCGATCCACGAAGCGGACGTGGGTGGCCAGGGCGCCGAACTCGCCGTGGCGCGAGGGGAGGAGGCCGCGGAGCCACAACCCCAGGTACCAGCTGGCGTAGAAGGCACCGATCCGGGGCAGAAGCGCCAACTTCTTCCCGGCGGGGACCTTGGGGTCGATGAGCGGCCCGGCGATCTGCAGGTGCTTGTCCACCGCCTCGCGGGCCATGAAGAGGTGCATGATCTCCGAGGAACCCTCGAAGATGGTGTTGATGCGGCAATCCCGCATCCACCGCTCCACCGCCACCGGGACCTCGCCCCGCGCCTCCAGCGAGCGCTCGGTCTCGTAGCCGCGCCCCCCGCGAATCTGCATGACCTCGTCGAGGAGGTGCCAGGTGCGGACCGTGTTCCATTCCTTGGCCGCGGCTGCCTCCAGGCGGATGTCGTAGCCAGGACGGTCGGCCAGCGACTGGACCAGATCCGAGACCGACTCCAGGGCGTAGGCGGTGGCGGCGATCCCGGCCAGCTTGTGGGCGATGGCCTCGTGCTTGCCGATCTCCTGTCCCCACTGGGACCGCGCCGCGGCCCACTTCCGCGCCAGCTCCAGCGCCACCTTGGCCCCGCCCGAAACCGCCGCGGGCAGGGAGAGCCGGCCGGTGTTGAGGGTGGTGAGGGCGATCTTCAGGCCGCGCCCTTCCTTGCCGATGAGGTTCTCGGCCGGGACCTTCACGTCGGTGAAGCGCAGGGCGGCATTGCCCATGGCCCGCAAGCCCATGAAGCGGCAGCGGTGGGTGACCTCGACGCCCGGCCAGTCCGTCTCCACCACGAACGCGCTGATGGCCTCGGTGCGCGGGTCGCGGGCCATCACCACCAGGAGCTCGGCCAGGGTGCCGTTGGTGCACCAGAGCTTCTCGCCGTTGAGCAGGTAGTGGGATCCGTCGGCGGAGCGCTCGGCGGTGGTGGCCAGGCGGGCCGGGTCGGAGCCGACGTTGGCCTCGGTGAGGGCGAAGCCGGTGATGGCACCGCGGGCGATGCGGGGCAGGTACTTGGCCTTCAGGGCCTCGGATCCGAAGAGCTTGAGCGGCTGGGGGACGCCGATCGACTGGTGGGCCGAGAGCAGCGCGGTCAGGCTGGCGTCGACGCTGCCGAGGAGCGTCATCACCCTGCCGTACTCGACCTGGGAGAGGCCCAGACCGCCGTGCTCGGCGGGGATCTTCATGCCGAAGGCCCCCAGCCGCCTGAGCCCGGCCAGCAGCTCGGGCGGGTACTCGCCGGTCTCGTCCATGCGTGCCGAGTCGACGCTGTTGGCGAGGAAGTCCGAGAGCTCGGAGTACCAGCGGGCGAACTCGGGGCGGTCGGCGCCGCCGAGCGGGTAGGGGTGGATGAGGTCGAGCCGGAGCCGTCCCAGGAAGAGGTCCCGGAGGAACCCGGCCCCCTGCCACGCGGCCTCGCGCGACGCCTCCGCGACCTCTCGTGACCGCCTGATCTCGTCGACCGCCTGGGGAACGCTCTCGGACATGGTGGCCCTCGCTCGCCGCGGATGTGCGTCCGCGAACGATTGATTCTGTAATCGACTTGACGCACCGCGGCCATCCGGCAGGGGCGGCGCCTCGGCGGCGAACTCGGGTCATGCCCGAAAGGAGGTCAGCGTTCGTTCCAGGCCCAGCGTGCAGCGAGCCGGCCTGCGGCTCCCCCTTCGAGGGGCCGGGACGGTTCAGGTTGCCTGCCTGCCTCGTCGGCATGCATTCTCCCGTTCCACAGGAGACTCGCGGACATGACGCACCCCACCGCAGAGAAGAGCTTCCGGCTGTCCCCTCAGGTGCGGCCCACCGCCTACGACGCGGAGATCGCGGTCCACCCTGAGGCGAGGCGGTTCGGGGGCCGCATCCGGATCTCGCTGGTCCTGGGCACGGCCTGCGACGAGATCGTCCTCCATGCCGCCGAGCTCAGCGTCGGCCGCGCCTCCCTCTCCGCCGGAGGGCGGGACCGCACGGCGGCGGAGCAGATCCTGGTGGCGGCCAGCGAGACCCTCCTGCTCCGCTTCGCGGAGCTCGTGCCGGCGGGAGAGGCGGTGCTCGAGCTCACCTTCGAGGGCGACATCTCCTCCGGCCTGCGGGGCCTGTACCTGGCCGGCCCGGGGCTGGCGGCCACCCAGTTCGAGGCCGCCGACGCCCGCCGCGTCTTCCCCTGCTTCGACGAGCCCGGCTTCAAGGCCCCGTGGCGCTTGATCGTCGAGGCGCCCCTGGGCGTGCCGGTGCTCTCCAACGGCAAGCCGATGGCCGAGGAGGACCGCGGGGCCACCCGGCGCATCACCTTTGCGCCCACCCCGCCCCTGCCCACCTACCTGGTGGCGCTGGTGGTGGGGAACGTGGAGGCGCTGCCGGCGGTCACCTCTCGCGGCGTGCCGGTGCGGACCTGGGCCACGCCGGAGAAGCTGGCGCTGACCGGCTTCGGGCAGGACGTGGCGGTGGAGGTGCTGCCGCGGCTGGAGGACTACTTCGGGGTGCCCTACGCCTTCGGGAAGCTGGACCAGGTGGGGCTGCCGGAGTTCGAGGCCGGGGCCATGGAGAACGCTGGTCTCATCACCTTCCGTGAGGTGGCCTTGCTGCTCGACCCGGCCACCGCCTCGCTGGCGCAGAAGAAGCGGGTGGCCGAAGTGGTGACCCACGAGCTCTCCCATCAGTGGTTCGGGAACTGGGTGACCATGGCCTGGTGGGACGACCTGTGGCTCAACGAGTCCTTCGCCACCTGGATGGCCTACAAGATCGTCGACGCCTGGAATCCGGGCTGGCGGGTGTGGCTCGACTTCGACCAGGGCAAGGCCGCGGCCATGCAGCTCGACGCCCTGGTCTCCACCCATCCCATCCGCGCCGAGGTGCGCAGCGTGGCCGAGGCCGGCGAGGCGTTCGACCTCATCACCTACGAGAAGGGTGGGGCGGTCCTGCGGATGATCGAGGGGTACCTGGGCGAGGAGCGCTTCCGCGAGGGGATCCGCCTCTACATGCGCCGCCACGGCCGGGGCAACGCGGTGGCCGACGACCTATGGGGCGCGCTGGCCGAGGCCTCCCGCGAGCCGGTGGTGGAGCTGGCCAACGCCTGGATCCGCAAGGCCGGCTTCCCGCTGGTAAGGGTGACGCGCGCGGGGCGGAAGGTCCGGCTGGAGCAGCACCGCTTCTGGTCCGACCCGGCCACCCGTGGCGAGGACGCCTCCTGGCCGGTGCCGCTGGTCCTCAAGACGGGGCGGGGCGCGGAGGTCGAGGAGCGAAGGGTCCTCCTGCGCGAGCCGGTGGCCGAGCTGGAGCTCGCGGAGGAGCCCGACTTCCTCTTCGCCAACGGTGGGGCCACCGGCGTCTACCGCGTGGCCTACGACGCGCCCGGCCTCCTGGCCCTGCGGGGCCACCTGGGGGCGCTGGCGCCGGCCGAGCGGATCCAGCTCCTCTCGGACGAGTGGGCCCTGGTCCGCGCCGGGACGCGCGACGTGGCCGCCTACCTCGACCTGTGCGCGGGGTTCGGGAGCGAGGCCGACCACGCGGTCCTGGACGAGCTGGTGGGGCGGCTGGCCGCGATCGAGCACCGCGTGGTGGCCGATCACGACCGCCCTGCGCTGCAGCGCTTCGTGGCCGACCTCTTCCGGCCACAGCTCGAAGCCACCGGATGGAACGCGGCGCCAGCGGAGCCCGACGCGGTGCGCCTGCGCCGCGCGGCGGCGGTCCGGGCGATGGGGCTGGTGGCCCGGGATCCGGAGGTGGCCCGGGAGGCCGTGGCCCGCCTCGACCGCTGGCTGGCCGGCGATCGCCAGGCGCTCGAGGCCAACCTGCACGAGGCGGCGGTGGCCCTGGCCGCCAGGGCCGGAGATCGCGCCCGCTTCGAGCGCTTCCGCCAGCTGTTCCGCGAGGAGCGGGATCCCGCCTTCCGGCGCCGCTACCTGATGGCGCTGGGCGCCTTCGAGGACCCGGCGCTGGCCGCCGCGGGGCTCGAGTTCCTGTACGCCCCGGAGGCGGTCCCGCTGCAGGACGTCGCCTTCTACGTGGGCGCGCTCCTGGGCAACCGGGTGGCCCGCGAGCCGGCCTGGGCGCGGCTGCGGGCGGACTGGGAGCCGATCTACGGGCGGATCAAGGGTGCGCCCATGCTCACCCGGCGGGTGGTGGAGTCCCTGGGAGCCCTGATCGACCGGCGCCACCTCTCCGAGGCCGAGGCCTTCCTGGCTGACCACCCGCTGGAGGAGGCGCGCCAAGCCATCGCCCAGACCCTGGAGCGCCTGCGGCAGGAGGTGGCGCTGCGCGAGCGCGCGCAGGATGTGCTCTCGCGCTGGCTGGGACGGCCGCGCTAAGCTGCGCCGCCCATGAGCCGATCCGATCCGGCGCCCCTGCGCCCGACCGCGCCTGCCGTCTTCGCCGCCACCATCGTGCCCTTCGCGGCCGCGGTGGGCTACGGCTCGCTGGCGGTGCCGCGCTGGCTCGAGGACGAGCACGTATCGCTCGCGGTCATGGGAGTGGTCTCGGCGATCACCATGGCGCCCCACGCGGTGAAGGTGCTCTGGGCCCCGCTGGTCGATCTCGTGGGCGGGCGCAAGGCCTGGTACCTGTGGACGACCCTGGCCACCGCCGCGCTCCTCGGGGTCCTGGGCCTCTTGCCCGACCTCACCGGCCACCTGGTCCTCTTCACGGTGCTGTGCACCTCGGCCCAGATCGCCGGCACCACCGCGGCGGTGGCCGCCGACGGCCTCATGGCCTCGACCACCCGCACCGGCGACAAGGGCAAGGCGGGCGGGTTCCGGATGGCCGGGAACGTGGGCGGGACCGGGGTGCTCGGCGCTCTGGCCATCGAGCTGGCCGCCCACGCCGACCGGCGGGCGGCTTGCCTGGTCCTTTCGGCGGTGACCCTGGTCTCGATGGCCGCGGTGCTCCCCATCCACGAGGCCCGGAGGGCCCGCGGCGAGGCGGCCGCGCTCCGGGAGGCCCTGCACCGGCTGCGCGAGATCGTCGCCGACCTGTTCCGCACCCTCGTTTCCCGCCAGGGCTGGACGGGGCTGGTGATCTGCGCGGTGCCGGTGGGGGCCGGCGCGCTGACCAACCTCTTCTCGGGAATGGGTGCCTCCTACCATGCCTCCCTGGAGGTGGTGGCGCGGGTGAACGGGCTGGCCGGCGGGGCGCTGGGGGCGCTGGGGTCCTTGGCCGGCGGCGTGCTGGCCGATCGGATGAACCGCCGCCTGGCCTACGCAGTCTCGGGCGGGCTGACCGCGCTGACGGCCATGGGGATGTTCCTGGGTCCGCTCACGCAGGGGACCTACGCCTGGGGGACCCTGGCATACAACTTCGCCAACGGCATGGCCTTCGCCACCCTGGCGGCGCTCATCCTGGACATGGTCGGGCACTCACCGGCGGCGGCCACCAAGTACACGGCCTTCATCGCCGTCTCCAACCTGGCCTCGAGCTACGTGACCTACTTCGACGGGCTGGGCAGTGAGGTGGGCGGCCTGGGTGTTCGGGGAACGGTGCTCGCCGACGTCGTCATGACCGCGCTCGGCATCGTGGCGCTGCTTGCGATGGTGGCCGTCACCCGGCGGGAGGGCGCACGGGCGAGAGGGGGCGATGGCCGGGCGCTCGCGGGAGGGGCGGAGCCGTCCTAGAGACGCGAACAGCTGCGATGGCCAAGGGATCGAGATCTCGAGAGCGCCTCCTCGCGCAAGGTCTTTGAAACTGACCAGATTCCGGCCAGGTGTGCCTCGGCTGGCCGCATCCACCGGGGCGGGACGCGGGCCGCCCGTCCGGGGCAGCCGGAGAGGGAGCGGTCAGCGCGCCTCGGCCGCAGCGGGCGGGGGAGGGCGATGGTCCCGGGCGCGAGCGTGCTCGCGCCAGAGGAGGCCGCCGGACAGGACCAGGGCTGCGAGCAGCAGCGCGGCGAAGGCGCCGGCAACTCGCAGCCGCTCCTCCTGGATGAGCCCGCTCCGGGTCGCGAACCCCTCGACTGGAACGGGGACGCTCTTGGCCATGGGCGCCTCCGTAGCAACGCTCGTGCCGCGAGCTGGAGCATCGAACGCCGAGGGATTTCGCCGCCGGGCGAGGCAAGCCAGCAACGCTGTGCGTGGCACGGGCGACACGCCCCCGGGACCCACGGGGTGAGGGAACGGAGGGGGGCGCGCCCCGCGGCCGGGCTCAGGTTGCACCCCCCGGACGCGGTCCTCTAGGCTCCGGCGAGTGATCGAGCTGGTCCTTCACCAGCGGCGGGTGGCGCGCCACGCCCTGAACGTCCTGCTGGGCGCCGTGGAGTCGTGCGCCGACACCGCGGCCATCCCGGCGGTCCTCGCCCGGGGGGTCCCGGAGCTGGCCCGCGCGGTGGGAGACGCCTGGAGGGCCGGCCGAAGGCCCGTGGTCGCCTGGTCGTTCTACACGGCCAGTTTCCCCGAAGCCGCGGCAGAGCTGGCGGAGCTGCGGCTCCGTTCGCCGTCCGGCGCCCGCCCGCTGCACGTGGCCGGCGGCCCGCACGCCAGCGCCGAGCCCGAGGAGGTGCTCCGGGCCGGCTTCGACCTGGCCGTGCTCGGCGAGGGCGAGGAGACCTTCCCGGCGCTCCTGCGGCGACTCGACGCGGGCGAGGGGCCGGGCGGTCTCCCCGGGCTCGCCTGGATCGAGGGGGGCGCGCTGCGGACCACCGGACGGGCACCGCCGGTGGACCTCGACGCCTTCCCGCCCTGCGCCCCTCGCGCGCGCCGCATCGGGCCCCTGGAGATCACCCGCGGTTGCGCCTGGGCCTGCCGCTTCTGCCAGACGCCCTTCCTGTTCCGGGGGCGCTTTCGCCACCGGTCGCTGGAGGGCGTCCGGCGCTGGGTGCGCTACCACCGCGAGATCGCCACGCGGGACCTGCGGTTCCTGAGCCCCTCGGCGCTCTCCTGGGGGTCGCAGGGTCCGGGCTGCGATCTCGAGGCCATCGAGGCGCTCCTCGCCGCCGCCCGCGAGGAGGCGGGCCTCGATCGCCGGATCTTCTTCGGCAGCTTCCCCTCGGAGCTGCGGCCCGAGCACGTGAGCCCGGCGGCGCTTTCGCTGGTGCGCCGGTACTGCGACAACCGGACGGTGATCCTCGGGGCGCAGTCCGGCTCGGAGCGGATGCTGGCGGCCATGGGGCGAGGGCACGGCGCCGAGGAGGTGGTTCGGGCGGTGGCCCTCTGCCGGGAAGCGGGCCTGCGGGCCAGCGTGGACGTCATCCTGGGCTGCCCCGGGGAAGACGAGGACGACCGGGCGGCCACCCGGGCTCTTCTTCGGCGGGTCAGCCTGGAGGGGGGTCGCGTGCACGCCCATGCGTTCATGCCGCTCCCGGGCTCGCCCTGGGCCAAGGCCGCGCCGGGCAATGTGGATCCGGCCACGCAGGCGCTGCTGGAGCGCCTGGAGGCCGAGGGAGCAGCCCACGGCCAGTGGCGGGCGCAGGCGCTTCGGGGCAGGGTGCGCGGCGGATCGTCGCCGATGTTGATCTGAATCAAGAGGACGGGATGTCGCAGGGCGTAGCTTGTCCGCCGCGGAGCGACGCCCATCCTCATGCCCACGCCCATGCCCCGAACGATCGCCAAGCTCGTCCTCGCCGCGGCGCTTCTCGGCCCCGCGGCCACCGGCCGCGCGGCCGAGGCCGGGACGCCCGCCGCCGGGCCGGCCGGCGGCCGGGAGAAGCTGGTCCAGGCCGAGACGCCCCCCTTCTCCGAGGGCATCTTCCCATGCAGCTCCTGCCACGGGGATCTGCCCAAGAACGGGGCGCGGCGCGAGCTCGCCTTCCACGACGAGCAGCAGTCGATCTTCTCCCACGACCCCGAGCACCTGTGGTGCCTCGACTGCCACGACCTGCAGGACCGGGACGTGCTGCACCTCATCAACGGCACCAAGGTCCCCTTCGCCGAGTCCTACCGGCTCTGCGGCCAGTGCCACGGCGACAAGCTTCGCGACTGGCGGTTGGGGATCCACGGGAAGCGGATCGGCCAGTGGGATGGGGCGAAGGTCTATTTCCTGTGCGTGAATTGCCACAACCCCCACTCCCCCCGCTTCAAGGGGGTGACCAACGTGGTGGTGGAGGGGAAGGCGACGGTGGCTCCCTCGCTCGAGTTCCTCAAGCCCGAGCCGCGGCCGAGGCGGCCGGAGGAGCAGCGCCGATGAGCTCGCGCCGATGGCCAGCAGGGGAGGACGGGGAGGGGACGCCGCGCCCGGCCGGGCCGGTGCAGGTCGAGGAGCTGGCCGCCGGGCGGCGGTCCTTCCTGCGCACCGCCGCCGCCGGCGCGGCCGTGGCCGCCCTCTCCGGTTGCGGCGACAGCCTGGAGGACTTCTTCCGCAGGCGCTTCAAGGAGCTCTCGCCCGAGGAGGTGGCCAGGGTGCTGGAGCGGGTGGAGCGCCGGAACAAGGAGCGGTTCGGGAAGGACACCACCGTCCGGGCCGACGGGGCCCGGCCCGGGGTGGAGTTCGGCTACGGCCTGGACATCTCCCGCTGCGTGGGCTGCCGCCGCTGCGTCTACGCCTGCGTGAAGGAGAACAACCAGTCCCGCGAGCACCCCCAGATCCACTGGATCCAGGTGCTGGAGATGGAGAAGGACCACGGCGTCGACCTGGCCCACGCCGACCTGTACTACGAGGCCGATGCGGTCCCCCGGCCCGGCAAGTTCTACTTCCCGGTCCAGTGCCAGCAGTGCCGGAATCCTCCGTGCGTGAAGACCTGTCCGACCCAGGCCACCTGGAAGGAGCCGGACGGGATCGTGGTGATCGACTACGACTGGTGCATCGGCTGCCGCTGCTGCATGTCGGCCTGCCCCTACGGCGCCCGCCACTTCAACTGGGCCGTGCCCACGCTGCCGCCGGAGGAGCTGAACCCGGACCAGCACTACCTGGGCAACCGCCCCCGCCCCAAGGGCGTGGTGGAGAAGTGCACCTTCTGCATCCAGCGCACCCGCCGGGGCCGCTACCCCGCCTGCGTGGAGATCTGCCCGGTGGGGGCTCGCAAGTTCGGCAACCTGCTCGATCCCGAGAGCGAGATCCGCAAGGTGATGGAGACCAAGCGCGTCTTCATCTTCAAGGAGGACCTCGCCACGCACCCGCAGTTCTACTACTTCTACGCCACCTGAGGCGCCCATGTCCGGCGTGAGCGAGTTCCTGCGGGGCAGCGTCCGGGAGGTCACCACCGGGAAGCGCGGCTACTGGCTGTGGGTGGGCTTCCTGCTGGCGGCGGTGGTGGTGGGGGGCGTGTCCTACGCGCAGCAGGCGCGCCAGGGGCTCATCGCCACCAACATGCGCGACGACGTCTCCTGGGCGTTCTACATCGGGAACTTCACCTTCCTGGTGGGCGTGGCCGCCGCCGCGGTGCTCCTGGTGGTGCCAGCCTACGTCTACCAGTGGAAGCCCATCAAGGAGGTGGTGGTTCTGGGGGAGCTGCTGGCGGTCAGCGCCCTCACCATGTGCCTGCTCTTCATCGCCGCCGACATGGGCCACCCCGAGCGCTTCCTGCACATCGTCCCCATCGTCGGCTCGCCCAACTGGCCGCGCTCGATGCTGACCTGGGACGCGCTGGTGCTGAACGCCTACCTGGTGCTCAACCTGGTGCTGGTCCTCTACCTGCTCTTCCGCACCTACCGCGGCCAGCCCTACCACCGGAAGGTGTTCCTGCCGCTGGTGATGCTCTCCATCCCCACCGCCATCTCCACCCACACGGTGACGGCCTTCCTCTACAACGGCATGGCCTCCCGCCCCTACTGGAACGCCAGCATCCTGGCCCCCCGCTTCATCGCCTCCGCCTTCTGCTCCGGGCCGGCGGTGATGATCGTGCTCTTCCAGCTCCTGAGGCGCACCTTCCGCTTCGAGATCAAGGACGAGGCCATCTGGAAGATCGCCGAGCTCATGGCCTATGCCATGTTCCTGAACCTGTTCCTGCTCGGGGCCGAGCTCTTCAAGGAGTACTACTCGGCCGGGGAGCACCTCCTCTACACCCAGTACTACTGGCAGGGGATCGGCGGGCACCGGGCGCTGGTGCCCTACGCCTGGCTGTCGCTGTCCTGCAGCGTGTTGGCCTTCGTGCTCTTCCTCGTCCCGCGGACCCGGCGCAGCTTCCCCACGCTCAACCTGGGTTGCCTCCTCATCTGGGCCGGGGTCTACATCGAGAAAGGGATGGGCCTCATCATCCCGGGCTTCACCCCCTCCACCTTGGGGCAGATCTACCCGTACACGCCCACGGCCGTGGAATGGGGCGTGGCGATCGGGGTGTTCGGGGTGGGCTTCCTCGTCTTCACCGTTCTGGTGAAGATCGCCGTGCCCATCCTCGTCGGTACGTTCCGGGCGCCGGGAGCGATCGCAACCGGGCACGACACCCCGGAGGGGCCTGGGGCCCACTGACCGCAGCCACCTCAGCCATGGAGGAGTTCCTCGAATGAAGAGCCTCATCGCCGCCGTCGCGTTCCTCGTCGCCACCGCCGCCAGCGCCCAGGACGCCGCCGCGCTGTTCCAGGCCAAGTGCAAGATCTGTCACGGGGCCGACGGGAAGGGCACGCCCTCGGGCATCAAGCTGGGCGCCAAGGACCTCACCGCCGCGAAGATCTCCGCGGCCGACGCCAAGAAGGTCATCACCGAGGGCAAGGGCAAGATGATCGGCTTCAAGGGCAAGCTCTCCGACGCCGAGATCGACGCGGTCGCCGCCTTCGTCGCCAACGGCCTCAAGTAGGCCGGCCCCGGACCGCGCGCGCTGCCGCCCGCCCGCGGCGGCGGCGCGACCGCAGCCGTGCTATCAAGGCGGCGGCTTGTCCGCGCCCGCCTCCGCCTCACCCCTCCCCGGCCGGCCGCCCGCGCCCTCCGCGTCCTTCGCGGCGGCCCCGCGCCCGCGGCTGGCAGCCCTGGACGCGGCGCGCGCCCTGGGCGTGCTGGCCATGGTCTGCGGTCACACCCTGGACGCGGTCCTGTCGCCGCAGGCGCGCGACACCGGGGCCATGACCACCTACTGGCACGCTCGCGGGTTCACCGCGCCGCTCTTCCTGGCGGTGTCGGGCTGGGCGGTCACCCTGGCCATCGCGCGAAGCGGCGCCCGCGGCTGGGCCGTCCCGCTGGGCCGCGCGCGCCGGGTGCTGCTGCTGCTGGTCATCGGCTACGGGCTGCGCTGGCCCGGGTGGGCGCTGGACCGGTTCCTGGCCCTGGACCGGGACGTGTGGGCCCACTTCCTGGCCTTCGACGCTCTGCACACCATCGCCGTCGCGCTCCTTTTGGCCTCCCTGGCCCTGGCGCTGCCCTTGGGCAGGGCCGCCCGGGCGGCGGTGCTGGCGGCGCTGGGCGCGCTGGCGGTCTGGCTGGGGCGCGGGGCGGGCATCCCCGGCGCCGAGCCGGCCACCGCCGCCGGCCTCCCCGCCTGGCTGCCGGCCATGGCGCTGGCCCAGGCGGTGGGCGGCACCTCGGCGTTCCCGCTGGTGCCGTGGTCGGCCTACTTCTTCGCCGGCACGCTCATCGGCCTGCTGGCCCCGGCCGACCGGCGCGGCGCCGTGGGCACCGCCTTCGCGGGCGCGATCCTGGTGGGCGTCACCGTGCTCTGGTCGGGCCTGGGAGACCGCGCCCCGGGCGACCCGGTGCTGATCGGGTTCCGCCTCGGGGTGGTGCTCCTGGTGCTGGGGGCCCTGGAGCTCGTCCCGGCCCGCTGGGCCGCGCGCGCCGCGCCGCTGGGCCGGAGCTCGCTGGGCGTCTACGCCATCCACCTGCCCATCGTCTACGGGTGGTCCACCGTCCCCGGACTCTCCTTCCGCCTCGGGCGGACGCTGGGCGTGGGGGAGGCTCTGGCCGTCGCCGCCCTGGTGCTCGGGGCCAGCTTCGTGCTCTCCCGGCTCCTGGCGCTGGCCGGCCGCCTGGCCACGGCGGGGATCAAGGGGCTCCGCCGCCCGGCCCCGCCGCCAGCTGGCTGAGGAAGGCGGCGGCGCGCTCCTCGGCGAAGAAGTGCGGGGCGGCGGGCGTCCCGGCCACGAAGCCCACGTGGCCGCCCTTCGGGGTGGCGAGGAGGGACACCAGGGGGTTCTCGCGCGCGGCCGCGAGGGGGAGGCTCTCGGCCGGAACCAGCGGGTCGTCGAGCGCCGAGACGGCGAGGAGGGGCCGGCCCACGCCCGGGAGGAAGGGGCCGGAGGAGGAGCGCGCCCAGTAGTCCTCGGCCGAGGGGAAGCCGTGGAGTGGGGCGGTGACCGCGGCGTCGAAGGCCGCGAAGGTGCGGGAGGCGGCGACCGCCGCGCGGTCCAGCAGGCCGGGGAAGCGCCGCTCCTTGCGCATGGCCTTGGCGCGGAGCGAGCGCAGGAAGCGGCCGCGGTAGAGCCGGACCCAGCCGCCGGGGCCGTCGAGGGCGCGGGCGCAGGCGGCCAGGTCGAACGGGACGGAGACGACCGCCGCTCCCTTCACCTCCTCGGGGACCCGTCCGCCGCGCTCGCCCAGGTACTTCACCACCACGTTGCCGCCCAGGGAGAAGCCGGCAAGCACCAGGGCTCGCCCCGGCCGCTCGGCGCAGAGCCGCGCCACCACCTCCGCCAGGTCGGAGGTCTCCCCCGAGTGGTAGAAGCGGGGCAGGCGGTTCTCGGCCCCCGAGCAGCCGCGGAAGTTCGGGGCCGCCACCGCCAGCCCGGCGGCGCGCGCTCGCGCCGCAAGGCCCCGGACGTACGGCGCCCGCGACGAGCCCTCCAGCCCGTGGCAGACGACGAGCACCGGCGCGCCCTCGCTTGGGCCCTCCAGTCGATCGACGTCGAGGAAGTCGCCGTCGGCGAGCTCCCAGCGCTCGCGCCGGAAGCGCGGTCGAGGGAACGGGCGCAGGAGCGCACCGTAGAGGGTCATGGCGTGGGGGCCCGGGAGCCAGGGGGCGGGAGCGTACTCCACCGCCCGCCTCACCGGAACTGCGGGTGCGCGCGGATCCGGGCCAGGGCGTCGGCCGGCGCGTCGGCAGGGAAGGGCGACGAGGACCGGGCCAGCCGGTCGAGCCAGCGGCCATCCAGCGGGCGCGCCAGGAGCGAGGGCTCCGTGGCCGCGGCGGTGGTCTCCTGCTTGGGGCCGCTGGGGTCGCCCGCGCCGGCGAAGAAGCCGGCCAGGAGCAGGGCGACGCGGACCCGTGTGGAGGTGCTGTAGGTGAAGAGCGTGGCCTGCGGGCCGCAGCGCTCCCGCACCGCCCGGAAGGCTGCCACCGTCCAGAGCTCGGGGTTCACCCGGGGGCTGTACGGGTCCCAGAAGACGACCTCGGCCTCCAGCGGCTCCTGGGGCAGGGTCAGGAGCAGGTCGCCCAGGACGAGGCGCCAGGTGGCGCCCTCCTCCTCGTGGCCGCCCCGCTCGAGCAGCCCGCCCAGGGCGGCCAGGTCCAAGGGCCCGAGCCCCAGCGCGGCGGCGCCTGCCGGGGAGGCCGAAAGCGCGGCCGCGCCCAGCTCGCGCTCGAAGCTCACCAGTTCCAGGCGGCGAAGGGCGGGTGCGACCGCCCGGGCGGAGCGGGCGGCGCGCAGCGCAGCCAGGGCGTTCGAGGCCGCTCCCAGCCCCACGTCCAGGGCCACCAGCGGCGGGCCCGGTCGGGCCAGGCGCTCGGCGAGGCGCGACTGCGCGACGTAGAGCCGGTCGGCCTCCGCCGCGGCGCCCACCACCGGGTGCATGACCTCCCCGGCCGCGGCGTCCCGCACCGCCGGCGCGCCGCTCGAGGTGAGCACCAGCTCGAAGCGGGCGGCGCCCGGCGGGGCCGGGGCCGGCACGGGCGGTGCGGCCCGGCGCCCCGGCGGACGCCGGCTGGGGTCGTGCTCGTGCCGGTCGATGGCCTCGAGCTGCGCGCGGGCGAAGGCCGGGTAGGTCCCGGCCTCGATGGCCGCCCGCGCGCCTGCAAGGAGGTCCTGGTAATGGGCCAGGTTGTGGACCGAGAGGAGCCGGGGGCCGAGGGGCTCGCGGCACTTCACCAGATGGTGGAGGTAGGCGCGGGAGTAGAGCCGGCA
>Ga0335070_10003458_pt1 | contig 18460 bp, 14 predicted proteins | sample Lox_Sample_13_FD_206722 | JGI IMG/M metagenome (GOLD analysis project Ga0335070, IMG submission 206722) | Soil microbial communities from Loxahatchee National Wildlife Refuge, Florida, United States - Lox_Sample_1.3 | ecosystem: Environmental > Terrestrial > Soil > Wetlands | place: USA...
TTTCCTCGGCGCGCTACGCCTGCGCTACTTCGGCCCGCGTCCGCTCATCGAGGACGACAGCGTGCACTCGGGAAACGTGATCCAGCTCGGCGCGCTGCTCTCGTACGAGCTGAACGACACCTGGAAGCTCTCGGCCGAGGTCTTCAACCTGCTGAACCGCAAGGACAACGAGATCGAGTACTACTACCCCTCGCGCTTCTCGGGCGAGCCCGCCGGACCGGACGACGGCGGGTACAACGACATCCATCTGCACCCGGTGGCGCCGATCTCGTTCCGCGCGGTGGCGACGGCGAGGTTCTAGGGAACGGCTCACGCCTTCGGCGCCGGCAGCCCGATCGTCTTCGTCTGCAGGTACTCCTCGAAGCCCTCGAGGCCCATCTCGCGACCGACGCCGCTCTGCTTGTAGCCGCCGAAGGGCGAGTCGGGCGCGAACCACATGCCTCCGTTCACGCCGACCGTGCCGGTGCGCAGGCGCCGCGCGACTGCGAGCGCGCGCTCCTCGGACGCCGAGGTGACCATGCCCGAGAGCCCGTACAGCGAGTCGTTGGCGATGCGCACCGCATCGTCGTCGCCGTCGTGCGCGATCACCACGAGCACCGGCCCGAAGATCTCCTCCTGCGCGACGATCATGTCGTTGCGCACGTCGCGCAGCAGCGTCGGCTCGACGAAGAAGCCCTTCGGGAGGTGCGCGGGGCGCTTGCCGCCCACCACCACGCGCGCGCCCTCCTGGATGCCCTTCTCGATGTAGCCGAGCACCCGGTCCTGCTGGCGGCGGTTGATCTGCGGGCCCTGGATGTTCTGCGGATCCGCGGGGTCGCCGTACTTCACGGCCCGGAAGGCCTGCTCGAGGATCGCGATGGCCTCGTCGTAGCGCCTGCGCGGCACGAGCAGGCGCGTGGTGATCGCGCAGCCCTGGCCGCCGTGCATGCACACCATGCTGGCGCCGGGCAGGACCGCCGCGAGGTTCGCGTCGTCGAGCACGATGTTGGCGGACTTCCCGCCGAGCTCGAGGAACACCTTCTTCACCGTCTCGGCGCCCATCGCCATGATGCGCCGGCCCACCGCCGTCGAGCCGGTGAACGAGAGCATGTCGACGCGCGGGTCGCCGCACAGGATCTCGCCGACGCGCGCCGGATCGCGCGAGGTCACCACGTTGAAGACGCCCGGCGGGATGTCGGTGTGCTCCGCGACGACCTTCGCGATGAAGGTGGCGTTCCACGGCGTGTCCGGCGCGGGCTTCAGCACGATGGTGTTCCCTGCCGCCAGCGCGGGGCCGACCTTCGCGAGGTTCACCTGGAGCGGGAAGTTCCACGGCGTGATGCAGCCGACGACGCCCGTCGCCTCCTTGCGGACCACGCGGCGGCTCTTCATGCCGAAGAACTCGTGCACGCCGAGCTCGCGCTCGAAGCCGTAGCGGCCGAGCAGCGCAGTCACCCACGAGAGGTCGCGGATCACCGAGTCGCCCTGCGGCCCGTAGGTCAGCAGGATCGGCGCGCCGACCTCCGCGACCGTCTGCTTGCGCAGGTGCTCCTTCTCCTTCTCGAGGCCCTGCTGGAGCTGCTCGAGGCAGCGCTTGCGCAGCGCCACGTCGGTGGACCACGAGGTCTCGTCGAAGGCGCGCCGCGCGGCCGCGATGGCCGCGTGCATCTCCTCCGGGCCGCCGTCGGCGACCTCGCCGATCACCTCCTCCGTGGCCGGGTTCACGTTCGGGAAGCGCGCGCCGGACCGCGCCTCGACGAAGCGTCCATCGATGTACATGCGACCTTCGGGGCGGCTGAAGTCGGCCACGGGGATCCTCCTGGCGAGGCGCGCATTCTAGCCCGCATTTCTCACCAGGTTTCGTCACGAAACGCCGCAGATGGCCGCAGATGCAAGGCGCCTGGTGAGAAATGCGGGCTAGGGCAGGCCGAGGATCGCGGCGGCCTCCGTGCAGCTCGCCACGGGCCGGCCCACCTCGCGGCACAGCGCGACGGCCTCGCGCACCAGCTCCTCGTTCGTCGGCTTGCGCGCGGGGTCGAAGTGCTCCTCGAGGCCCACGTGCAGGTGTCCGCCCCGCTCGAGCGCGCGCCGCGCGATCGGAGTGGCCATCAGATCGCCGCCCCAGACCGACACGGACCAGGGCAGGTCCACGTCGCCCAGCAGGTCGAGATACGCGTCGAGCGCGGCGGGCGTGGGCGCGAGGCCGAAGGTCACACCGGGCTGCATCGAGAACAGCCCGTAGTCGCCGCCGAAGTAGAGCTTCACCATCGCGCCGGCGGGAAGGCGTCCGGCGCGATACCACGCCAGCGTGGTGCGCAGGAAGCCCGGCTCGTAGATGGCGAGCGACGGGCCGAGCCCGTGCTTGGCGCACAGCTCGAAGCTCGCGCGGATCTCCGGGTAGCCGTTCGCGTAGACCATGCCGACCGGCAGACCCTCGGCGTCGGGGCCGCCGATGTTGGTCGAGCCGGGGTCGACGACGCCGATCCGCAGGCCGATCTCGCGGGACAGGATTTCGAGGTGCACGAGCGACGAGGCGTGGTCCGGCGCGACGGTGAGCGTCGGATACCAGAGCGCATCCGGGCGCTCCTTCATCACGGGGCGCCACGCGGCGAGGTAGCGGTCCGCGGCCTCGCGGCCCCACAGCCGGATGTCGTCGTTGTGTGCATGGATCAGCGCAGCGCCCGCGCGCAGGCACGTGAGCGCATCGCGGGCGATGGCCTCCGGCGTGCGCGGGACGTGGGGATTCTTCTCCGGACGCGTCTCCCCGTTGATGGCGGCCTCGATGATCACGGCGCGATCGGCGCGTGCAGCCATGGCGGAATCCTCCGAAAGTTCTCCGGACGTTCGCCCGAGAAAAGGATGGGGCGGGGCACCATGGTACCCCGAGCGCGATGCCCCAGAGGCTAGAATCCGCCCCGCCGTGATGACCGGACCCGACCGCTTCCTGAATCGCGAGCTCTCGTGGCTCGAATATTCGCGCCGCGTGCTCGCGCAGGCCGAGGACGCGTCGCGTCCTCTGCTCGAGCGCGTCAAGTTCGTCGCGATCTTCTCGCGCAATCTCGACGAGTTCTTCCAGGTGCGCGTCGCGAACCTGCAGGACGAGGTCGAGGCGGGGCTCGGCGCGATCTCGCCGGACGGGCGCACGCCTCAGGCACAGCTGCGGGAGATCCGCGAGCGCGTGCTCGAGCTGTCGTTCGCCGCGCAGGAGCTGTTCCGCGGCCAGCTGCTGCCCGCGCTCGCCGCGTCGGGCATCCAGCTCGTCTCGTGGGACGAGCTCGAGCCCGAGGAGCGGCTCGCGCTGGCCGCGCGCTTCGAGGCGGAGCTCCACCCCGTGCTCGTGCCGCTCGCCGTGGATCCGGCGCACCCGTTCCCGTACGTCTCCGATCTCTCGCTCAACGTCGGCGCCGTGCTGCGGCGCCCCGCGGACGGATCGCGCCGCTTCGCGCGCGTCAAGGTGCCGCCCTTCACGAGGCGCCTGTGGCGCGCCGACGGCGAGCGCTTCGTCACGGTGGAGCAGGTGATCCGCGCGCACCTCCCGCGGCTGTTCCCGGAGGACGAGGTGCAGGGCGCCGGCTACTTCCGCGTGACCCGCGATGCGGACCTCGAGCTGCGCGAGCGCGAGAGCGTCGACCTCAGGCAGGACGTCGAGGCGGGGCTGCGCCGGCGCATGCGCGGCAGTGACGCGGTGCGCATGGAGACCAGCGTCGCGCTCGATCCGGGCGTCCGCGACCCGCTGATGCGCGCGCTGCAGCTCGCGCCGGACGAGGTCTACGAATCGCCCTGGCTCGATCTCGGCGACCTGACGGAGCTCGAGGAGCTCGACCGCCCTGACCTCAAGGATCCCGTCTGGGCGCCGCAGCCCTTGGCGGGCCTGCGCAGCGACGACCCGGAGGCGCTCTTCGCGAGGCTGCGGCGCGGCGACGTGCTGGTCCACCATCCCTACGAGAGCTTCGAGGGCAGCGTCGAGGGCTTCCTGCGCGCGGCGGCCCGCGACCCCGCGGTGCGCGTGCTGATGAGCACGATCTACCGCACGGGCGGCTCCGAGAGCGGCATCGTCCACGCCCTCGAAGGCGCGGCCTCGCGCGGCAAGCAGGTCGTGGTGCTGATCGAGCTCAAGGCGCGCTTCGACGAGGCCGCGAACCTCGAGCGCGCGCGGGGTCTGGAGCGCGCAGGGGCCCACGTGATCTATGGCGTGGTCGGCCTCAAGACCCACGCGAAGATCGCGCTGGTCGTGCGCGAGGAGGAGGGCGGCCTGCGCCGCTACTGCCACATCGGCACGGGCAACTACAACCCGGTCACCGCGCGCAGCTACGAGGACCTGGGCCTGCTCACCGCCGCGCCCGCGCTGTGCGGCGACGTGGCGGAGCTGTTCGGGCGCCTCACCAGCGGCAGCGGCTCGCGCCGCTACGAGCGCCTGCTGGTCGCGCCGGAGACGCTGCGGCGCGGGATCCTCGAGCGCATCGAGCGCGAGGCGCGCGCGCCGGACGGGCACGTCGTCGCCAAGCTGAACAACCTCGCCGATCCCGAGATCATCGACGCGCTCTACGCGGCGTCGCGCGCGGGCGCGCGCATCGACCTCGTGGTGCGCAGCATCTGCTGCCTGCGCCCGGGCCTGCCCGGTCTCTCGGAGCATGTCCACGTGCGGTCGATCCTCGGGCGCTTCCTCGAGCACAGCCGCCTGTTCCGCTTCGGGTCGGCCGCGCGTGGCCTCGAGTACTGGATGGGCTCGTCCGACCTGATGACCCGCAACCTCGACCTGCGCGTCGAGGCGCTGGTGCCGATCGACGACCCGGCCCTGCGCGCGCGCCTCGAGGAGCTGCTCGCGCTCTATCTGCATCCGGACACGGATGCCTGGGTGCTCGCCTCCGACGGCTCCTGGAAGCGCAGCGGCGGCTCGCTCGACATCCAGCAGCGCCTGTGCCGGACACACAGCGCGGCGTCGGAGATGGGCCGGGCCTGAGCTTGCGCGCGCCGCTCCGCGGCGCTTGCTCAACGCAGCCGCGCGAAGAGGTTCGCGAGCAGCGTCAGCACGGCGCTGATCACGAGGCAGGTCGCGAGCGGGAAGGTGAAGGTGAAGCCGGGCCGCTCGATGTGGATGTCGCCGGGCAGCTTGCCGAGCCAGGGAATGCCCGGCGCGTACTGGAGCAGCGCGCCGACCACGACGAAGCTGACGCCGATCCAGAACAGGAAGCGGCCGAGCTGCGTCACGCGCTCGCCGGGGCGGGGCGCGGCTCCTCGAGCGCGCCCGCCGCGATCAGGCGCTGGATCTCGGCCTCCTGCATGCCGAGCAGGTCGCGGCAGATCTCGCGCGTGTGCTCGCCGAGCCGCGGCGCCTGGCGGATGTCCGCGTCCCGCATGGCGCTGCCCTGGAAGCACGGGCCCTCGAAGGCGATGCGCCCGAGATCCTGCTGCTCGACCCAGCGCATGTAGCCGCGCGCATTGAAGTGCGGATCGTCGAGCTGGTCGGTGGAGGTGAGCATGGGCCCGCAGGGCACCCCGTGGCGCTGCAGCGTCGCGGCGACGTCCGCCTTGCCGCGCGCGCGGGTCCACTCCGAGAGCGCGGCGTCGAGCGCGTCCTGGCGGGCGAGCCGACCTTTCGCGGTGTCGCAGGCCGGGTCGCGCGACCAGGCGGGGTCGCCGAGCGCCTCGCGCAGCCGGCGCCAGTCGTCGTCGTCGCGCACCGTGATCACGCACCACTGGTCGTCGCCGGCGCAGGGATAGGCGCCCCAGGGCGCCCCGCGCTCGCTGCGGTTGCCGCGCGGCGCGACCGAGCCGGGCTCGATGCCCGCCTTGCACAGCCAGTCGCCGAGCATCGCCGTCACGACCTCCACCTGCGCGACCTCGCCGTGACCGCCGCGGCCCGTTCGCTCGCGCCGCAGCAGGGCGGCCAGGGCATTCACCGCGACGAGGCGCCCGGCCAGGTGGTCCGGGAAGATCGAGAGCGAGCCGGCGGGGGCGTCGCGGTCCGCGTAGTTCCAGAGGTGCACCATGCCGCCCATCGGCTGGGTGCTCGGCCCGTAGCCGATCCAGTCCTTCCAGGCGCCGTGGCTGCCGAGCAGCTGGCTCGACACCATCACGCAGCGCGGGTTGAGGCGCGAGATCACCGACCATCCGACGCCCATGTCGTCCATCGTGCCGGTCGAGTTGTTCTCGATCACCACGTCGGCGAGCGCCACCAGGCGGTGCAGGACGGCGAGCCCCTCGGGCCGCTTCACGTCGACGCCGAAGCTGCGCTTGCTGCGCGAGGAGGACGCGAACGACGGCGACATCTCGCTGCCGAGCACGGTGCGGATGAAGTCCGGATACGTGCGCGACTCGATCTTGATCACGTCGGCGCCGTACTCGGCCAGCATGCGGCCGGCCTCGACGCCGACGCCGCCGATGCCGAAGTCGAGCACCCGCAGGCCCGCCAGCGGCGCGGCAGGCGCCGGGGCCGGCCCGCGCGGCGCGGGACGCGCCGCGGGCGCCGCGGCCAGATCGGCCTGGTTCTCGCCCGGCGCCGGCGCTCGCCCGCGGAAGCCGAGCCGACCGCCGTCGAGCTCGTGGAAGCCCTGCGCCACCGGACCGCGCACGCCCGGCGCGACCTCGGCCTCGGCGAAGGTGCGGCGCGAGGCGAAGTGCACGTTGGCGAGCACCTCCTCGGGCCGCAGCACCGGCGTGCAGACGATGCCGCGGCGCTGCGCCTCGCTGCACACCTCGTCCATGGTGAGCGACGCGAAGTGCTCGGTGTAGAGCGCGTTCAGCACGTCGGCGTTCTGGAGCCGGGCCAGGAAGGCCTCCCAGTAGGGGTCCGCGAAGGCCTCGGGGCGGCCGAGCCACTCCCACATCGCGCGCCACTGGCGCGGCGACAGGATCACCAGTCGCACGTAGCCGCCCTTGCAGGCGTAGATCTTGTAGATGGGGCCGGAGCCCTGGCGCTTCTCGCCGTAGGGCGCGCCGCGGACCCGCGAGATCGCCGCATTCGGCAGCGACCAGTCCGTGATCTGCGCCAGGGCGACCACCGCCGACACGTCGATGTGCTGGCCGCGACCCGTGCCGCGCCGCTGGTAGAAGGCGCAGAGCGTGGCGAAGGCGCCGAGGATGCCGGCCACGTCCGACGCGACCGCGCCGGGCGGGATCAGCGGCTCGCGGTCCGGCAGGCCCGCCTTGAACATCATGCCGCCCACCGCCTCGAGCACCGCGTCGGTGGCGACCCAGTCGCGGTACGGGCCGCTCTGGCCGAAGTCGCTGATCGAGGTGACCACGAGGTGGGGATGGCGCGCCACCAGCGCCGCGGGATCCAGCGAGATGGCGGCCAGTGCGCCGGGCATCGCGGACTCGATCAGCGCGTCCGCGCCCGCGAGCAGGGCGTGCAGGCGCTCGCGGTCGGCCTCGCGCGTCAGGTCGAGGACCGCGCCGCGCTTGCCGAGGTTCCGGTAGGCGAAGAACAGGCTGGTGTCGCCCGCGAAGGGCGGGAGCCGTCGCGAGCGCGCGCCGCCCGGCGGCTCGACGCGCAGCACGTCGGCGCCGAGATCCGCGAGCATGCGCCCGCACATCTCGCCCTTCTCGTCGGCGAGATCGACGACCCGGAAGCCGGCCAGCGGGCGTTCGCTCATCGCTCCTCCGTCGCGGCCGCCGAGTGTAGACCGGCCGCAGAGGGCTGGGGGGGTCGGTAGCGGAGCAGGCCCTCCTGCGCGCACGACGCTACGAGCACGCCGTCCGTCGTGTAGAACGCGCCGCGCGCGAAGCCGCGCGAGCGCGCCGAGACCGGGCTGTCCTGCGCGAAGAGCAGCCACTGGTCGAGGCGGAACGGCCGGTGGAACCACATGGCGTGGTCGAGCGAGGCGGTGCGAAAGCCCGGGGTCGTGAGGCCCACGGGGTGGGGCTTCACGGCGGAGACCAGCAGCGTCAGGTCCGAGGCGTAGGCCAGCACACATTGGTGGAGGCGCAGGTCGCCCGGCAGCTGCCCTCCCGCGCGGATCCAGCTCTGCGTGAAGGGCGGCTCGACCGAGGCCCCCGCGAAGTGCAGGCCGCCGACCGTGCGTACCTCGATGGGCAGGTCGAAGCGGCGGTCGTCGGCCTCGAGCACCACGCCGTGGCGCGCGATCTCGCGCCGGATGGCGACCTCGTAGGGCTCGCCCTCCGGCTCGCGCGGCAGGTCGCTCGGTACCTGGTGCTCGAGGCCGGGCTCGGGCACCTGGTACGACACCGCCATGTTGAAGATCGCCTCACCGCGCTGCACGGCGCGGACGCGCCGCGTCGTGAAGCTGCGCCCGTCGCGGATGAGGTCGACTTCGTAGAGGATCGGGATCGCGGGATCCCCCGGCCGCAGGAAGTAGCCGTGCAGCGAGTGCGCCTCGCGGTCCTCGGGCGCCGTGCGCCCGGCGGCGACCAGCGCCTGGGCCAGCACCTGGCCGCCGAAGATGCGGTCGCGCCCGCTCTTCGGGCTCGTGCCGCGGAACAGGTTCAGCTCGATGCGCTCGAGATCGAGCAGCGCGAGCAGCGACTCGACCCGACTGGCGAACATGGGACCCTTGCGCGCGCGGTGGAGGGCGCGCCAGCATCGCGCGGCGCGCGCCGTCGCGCCACGTCGCGGAGGCAAGGGTGTTCGATCTCGGCGGAAGGATGGCGCTGGTGACGGGAGCCGGGCAGGGCGTCGGCGCGGGCATCGCGCGCATGCTCGCGGCGCAGGGCGCCGCGGTCGGCGTGAACGATCTGGTCGGCGAGCGGGCGGAGCGCGTCGCCGCGGAGATCGCGGCCGCGGGCGGCCGCGCGCGAGCCTGCGCCTTCGACGTCACCGACGGCGCGAAGGTCGCCGCCGGCGTGGCGGCCTTCGAGAAGGCGCAGGGTCCCGTCGACGTGCTCGTCAACAACGCGGGCGTGCCGCCGGGCATGGGCCTCGTGCAGTTCCGCGACATGCCGCCGGAGACCTGGGCCCGCTACGTCGACCTCAACCTCTACGGCGTGCTCCACTGCACGCGCGCGGTCCTCGACGGCATGTGCGCGCGCCGCTTCGGTCGCATCGTCACCATCTCGTCCGGGGCCGGCCAGGTGGGCCTCCCGATCGGCGTCTCGCTCTACGGTGCGGGCAAGGGCGGCGCGATCAGCTTCATGCGCCACCTCGCCATCGAGGTGGCGCGCTTCGGTGTCACCGCCAACACGCTGGCGCTCGGTCTCATGGCCAACGCGGGCGACGCAGCGGGGATCGAGGGGCTGGCCCGCACCATCCCGCTCGGGCGCCTCGGCCTGCCCGAGGACGTCGGCGCCGCGGTGGTGTTCCTGGCGTCGCGGGAGGCCGGCTGGATCACCGGCCAGACGATCGGCCTGAACGGCGGAACGCTGACGAGCTGACGCTCAGTCCGTCGACGGGATCCGGAACACGATCCGGTCCGGGCTGGGGCGCTGGCTGGTGACGCGGACCTGCCGGAGGCTGGTGCGGGAGGTCATCACCTCGAGGAAGCCCTCGGCGGCGAAGCGCGCGACCTCGGGCAGCGCGGCGGTGTCGCGCACCTCCACCTCGTAGCCGTGCTCGACGACGCGGAAGGACCACGCGCCGAAGTTGAAGATCGCTCCGGAGAGCGAGGTCATGAGCCGCCCGTCGCGCTCCGTGAAGACGTGCTCGCCCTTGCTCTCCGTGAGCTCGCCGATCGCCGCGCCGTGGCGGAGCTGCGCGTAGAGCCCCGAATCGAAGAGGCGCTCGGCCGCCTGGGCGCCGCGCCGGCGCAGGTACTCGGTGTCGCCGCCCCCTTCGAAGCGCAGCAGCAGCTCGACGATGCGCGCGTAGGTCCCGATCGGGACCCAGGCTACCGGAGAGGGCTTGGTCTCGAGCAGCTCGAAGTCGCCCGGCTCGAGGGCGGCCACGACCGCCTCGCGGCTGATCCGGCCACGCTCGATCAGCGAGACCAGATCGGCGGCGGCCGCCTCGAACGCGCTTCCCTTGATGGCAGGCTCGGGCATGGGCTGGCTCCCCGCCGGCCACATCGGCCGCCGGACCGGCGAAATTGAGAGCGTCCCCGGGGCGCCGCTGGCTACGATGCCGCCGATGTCGCTTGACCCGGAGAGCCGCACGATCGACGAGGGCCTTCGCGCCGACGACCTGCGCGAGATCTGGAGCCTCGCCAACCTCGAGGAGAAGGTCGAAGGCTTCCGCTCGCTGATGCCGTCCGAGGCCGAGGAGCTGTTCCTCTCGCTCGATACGCGCGCCCAGGCCGAGCTCTTGACGGCGCTCCCCGCCAACGAGCGCCAGCTCTGGATGCGTCAGCTCCCGCCGGACGACGCGGCCGACCTGCTCCAGGCGGCGCCCGCGGAGCTGCGCGACGGGCTGTTGCGGCTGCTCGACGAGCCGACGCGCCGCGAGGTGTCGGCGCTGCTGGCCTATGCCGAGGACGAGGCCGGCGGCCTGATGAGCCCGCGCTACGTGCGCCTGCGGCCGGACATGAGCGTCGACGAGGCGATCAAGTACCTGCGCCGCGCCGCCCGCGAGCGCGCGGAGACGATCTACTACATCTACGTGCTCGACGCGGAGCAGCACCTGCTCGGCGTCGTCTCGTTCCGCGAGCTGTTCGGCGCGGCGCCGGAGCGCACCGTCCGCGAGGTGATGCGCAAGGACGTGCTCTCCGTGCGCGAGGACCTCGACCAGGAGGCCGTCGCGAACGTGATGGCGCAGTCCGACCTGATGGCCGTGCCCGTCGTCGACGCCGAGGGCCGCATCAAGGGCATCGTCACCCTCGACGACATCGTCGATGTGGTGCGCGAGGAGGCCACCGAGGACATCCAGAAGATCGGCGGTACGGAAGCCCTCGACGCGCCCTACCTCGACGTGGCCTTTCTCCAGATGGTGCGCAAGCGCGCGGGCTGGCTCGTCGTGCTGTTCCTGAGCGAGCTGCTCACGGCCACCGCGATGGCCTACTACGAGGACCGCATCGCGCGTGCGGTAGTGCTGGCGCTCTTCATTCCCCTGATCATCTCCTCGGGCGGCAACGCCGGCTCCCAGGCCAGCACGCTCGTGATCCGCGCGATGGGCATGGGCGAGGTGCGGCTGCGCGACTGGTGGCGCGTCTTCCGGCGCGAGCTGGGCACCGGCCTCGCGCTCGGCGTGCTGCTGGGCCTGATCGGGATGATGCGCGTGCTGCTCTGGCCGGCGCGCCACAAGCTCTACGGCGAGCACTTCTTCCTCATCGCGCTCACGCTGGCGTGCTCCCTGGTCGGGGTCGTGCTGTGGGGCGCGCTGGCGGGATCCATGCTGCCGTTCGTGTTGCGCCGGCTCGGCTTCGACCCCGCGAGCGCCTCGGCGCCCTTCGTTGCGACGCTGGTCGACGTCACCGGGCTCGTCATCTACTTCAGCGTCGCGACCGTGATCCTGTCGGGCACGCTGCTGTGAGCGCGGCGCCGGCGATCCACATCGACGACCTGGCCGCGCCGCGCCTGCCCGGCTGGCTGCGCGCCGCCAACCGCCTGGGGCGCCCGGTCGCCTCGCGGATCCGCCTGGACGAGGACTCGCTCCGAGCCGCCGCGCAGCGCGCCAGCGGGCTCTCCGACTTCGGCGACGCTTCCTTCCGCGAGCCGCTGCGCGCGCTGCTGCGCTCGCTCGAGTGCGACGCGCGGCTTTCCCCCTTCGGGCGCGTGGCGACGCGCGGCCTGCTGGTGCAGCTCCTCACGAGCCGCCTGCGCATCGAGGACCTGATCGCGCGGCATCCCGAGATCCTGCGCGAGGAGATCGTGCGGCCGATCGTGATCGCAGGCCTCCCGCGCACGGGCACGACGCACCTGCACAACCTGGTGTCGCAGGCGCCGGAGCTGCGCTCGCTGCCCTACTGGGAGAGCCTCGAGCCCGTGCCGCCGCCTCGCGATCGAGTAGCACCCGGCGCGCCGGATCCGCGCATCGCGCGCTGCGCGAAGGGTCTCGCGCTGATGCACCGCGTCGTGCCGCTCTTTCCCTTGATGCACGAGATGACTCCAGAGGCGCGCCACGAGGAGATCCAGCTCCTGGCGCTCCAGTTCTCGACGATGCTCTTCGAGTCGAGCTATCGCGTGCCGGGCTACCGCGACTGGTACAAGGCCGCGGACCAGCGTCCGGCCTACGCATACCTGCGACGCTGCCTGCAGGCGCTGCAGTGGCTGCGCGGTCCGCGGCGCTGGGTGCTCAAGAGTCCGCAGCACCTCGAGCAGATCGGCCCGCTGCTGGAGACCTTCCCGGATGCCCGGGTCGTGCAGACGCACCGGGACCCGGTGCGCATCACCGCGTCGCTCTGCACCATGATCGCCTACGGCATGCGCATGAACGCCGCCCGCGTGGATCCGCACGAGGTGGGTGCCATCTGGTCCGCGCGGGTCGAGGATCTGCTGCGGGGCTCGGTGGAGCAGCGCCACCTGCTGCCGCCGGGCCAGGTGATGGACGTCCATTTCCAGGAGTTCATGAAGGACGATCTGGCAACCGTCCAGAAGGTCTTCGAATTCGCCGGGCAGCCCTGGACCGAGGCCGCGGACCGCGCCATCCGCGCCTACCTCGACGCGAGCCCGCGAGGCCGCCACGGCCAGATCGACTATCGGCTCGAGGACGTGGGCCTCGACGCCGCCGAGCGGCGCCGCGCGCTGCGCTTCTACCAGGAGCGCTTCGGGGTGACCTCGGAATGAGCGCGCTCGCCGCCTCCGGATCGCGGGTCGAGGCGCCCGCCCGGCTCGGCCGCGACGTGCTGCTGGCGTACTCGCTGCCCTCGGTGGGGATCCAGTTCGCCTTCCTGCTGCTCGGCCTCTACTTCCTCAAGTTCGCGACGGACGTGATGGGCATCGCCGCCGGCGTGGTGGGCATGCTGTTCGCCGTCTCGCGGCTCTGGGACGCCCTCGCAGATCCCATCGCGGGCTACCTCTCGGACCGCACGCGCTCGCGCTTCGGACGGCGGCGCTCGTGGATGGCGTGGTCCGCGCTGCCCTTCGGCCTCGCGGTCTGGATGCTCTGGTATCCGCCGCCCGGGATCCAGGGCGTCTTCGCGGCGGCCTGGGTGGGCGCCGCCCTGCTGGTCTTCTACAGCGCCTATACCGCGCTGACCGTGCCGTACGGCGCCCTCGGCGCGGAGCTCTCGCAGGACTACCACGACCGCACGCGCCTGTTCGCCTGGCGCCAGGGCATCGGGGCCTTCGGCACGCTCATCGGTGTCGGCGCCTACTACCTGCTGCTCGAGGCCGAGCGCGGCGCGGGCTTCTCGTCGCGCCAGGTGGGGCTCGGCGTCGGCGTCTTCGCCTCGCTGTGCATCTGCGTGACGACCGCCGTGCTGGTCGCGCGCGTGCGCGAGCGCAGCGACTACCAGGAGCGCGGCCCCGAGCGGGTCTTCGCCGCCTTCGGCGACGTGCTGCGCAACCCGCACGCCTTCCGCCTGCTGCTCGTCCAGGGCGCGCACTACTTCAGCGTGGCCGTGCTGTCGCTGGTGTCGGCGTACGTGTTCCAGTACGTGCTGCACGTGCCGAGCGGATCCGCGGCCACCATGGTGGCGTGCTTCGCCATCGGGGTCGTGGGCGCGATCCCGCTCTGGGTGGTGTTCTCGCGGCGCTTCGGCAAGCACCGCTGCTGGAGCGCGGCGCTGTGGCTGCTCTCCGCCGTCTACGCGCTGCTGTTCTTCGTGCTCGACAAGGGCGTCTCGATCTCGGGGGTGCAGTTCGCCATCGCCTGCGCGGTCACGCTCCTCGTGGGAGCGCTGCAGTCCAGCAACTTCGTGCTCTCGAGCAGCGTGCAGGCCGACGTGATCGACTGGGACGAGGTGCGCACGGGCGAGCGCAAGGAAGGCGCGTACCTCGCGACCTGGAGCTTCGCCGAGAAGGCGGCCTCGGCGCTGGCGGCGGCGCTGGTCGGCGTGGCCCTCGAGTGGGTCGGCTACACGCCGAACGTGGAGCAGACGGAGTCGGTGCGCCTCATGATCCTGGGGCTGATGTCGTTCGCGCCGGCGGTCTGCCACGTCGTCGCCGCGCTGATCCTGATGAACTTCCGCCTCGGCGAAGAGGAGCACGCCCGCATCCGCCAGGAGCTGGCGGACCGGAACCATGCCTGAGCTCCCTGCTCCGCGGCGCGCCGAGCCCGGGGTGACGCGCATCGGCTGGATCGGACTCGGCGTGATGGGCGCGCCGATGTGCGGCCACCTGCGCGACGCGGGCTACGCCGTGACCGCCACGACGCGGACCCGCTCGAAGGCCGAGGGCCTGCTCGCGCGTGGCGTGCGCTGGGCGGACACTCCCGAGGCGGTCGCCCGCGAGAGCGACGTCTGCTTCACGCTGGTCGGCTTCCCGCACGAGCTGCGCGAGGCCGTGCTCGGGCCTCGCGGCGCGCTGGCGGGGCTCCGGCCGGGCAGCGTGCTCGTCGACATGACGACCAGCGAGCCGCGCCTCGCCGCCGAGATCGCCACGGCGGCGCGCGCGCGGGGCGTCTTCGCGCTCGACGCGCCCGTCTCGGGCGGCGACGTCGGCGCCCGGGAGGCGAGGCTCTCGATCATGGTCGGCGGCGATGCCGCCGCGCTCGAGGCCGTGCGGCCCTGTCTCGAGCGCCTCGGCCGGACGCTCGTCCACCAGGGCGGACCCGGCGCGGGTCAGCACACCAAGCTGGTCAACCAGACGCTGATCGCGGGCAACATGCTCGGCGTCTGCGAGGCGCTGCTCTACGCGCACGCCGCCGGTCTCGATCTCGACGCGGTGCTGCGCTCGGTCGCGTCCGGCGCCGCGGGGAGCTGGTCGCTCTCGAACCTGGCGCCGCGCATCGTCGCCGGCGACTTCGCGGCGGGCTTCTTCGTCGAGCACTTCATCAAGGACCTCGGCCTCGCATTGCAGGAGGCCGAGCGCATGCGCATCGCGCTGCCCGGCCTCGCGCTGGCCCGCCAGCTCTACGTGGCACTCGCGGCGCAGGGGCACGCGCGCTCCGGGACGCAGGCGCTCGAGCTGGCGCTCGCCTCGCTCTCCGGCATCGACTGGTCGCGGCGGAGCCGGTGAGCGCTGCGTCGCCGCGCCGGCGCGCCGCGCTCGCGACGCTCGGACTCGCGCTCGCGGCGACCGCGCTGACGCTGCTCGTCGCGGAGCTCGCGGCTCGCCTGCTCGCCGCCGCGCCCGCGCGGCCCGCGCCGCGCACCGTAGACCCCGAGATTGCGAAGCTCCCCGTGCTCAGCGGCGTCTTCGAGCTCGCGCTGCCCAATGTGCGAGGTCGCCAGGGCGACGTGCTCTGGCGCACGAACAGCGCGGGCTTTCGCGGGCCGGAAGTGTCGCCCTGGCCGGCTGCGGGCGTGTTCCGCATCGCGGTGGCCGGCGACTCCTTCGCCGCCGGCCAGGGGGTGCCCGAGGAGGACGCCTACGCCGCGCAGCTCGAGCGCATGCTGAACGGCTCGGGGGCCGCGGCGCGCTTCGAGGTGCTCAACTTCGGACTCGGCGGGCTCGACATCGCGCTGGTCCTGTCCCGGGCGACGCAGCTCGGCGCGAAGTTCCACCCGCATCTCTACGTCTACGGCCTGACGCTCAACGACATCTTCCCGCCCAACCATCCGGCGGAGCGCCTGTGGGCGGAGCAGAACCGCGCGATGCAGGCCGAGCAGAGCCGGGCCGCGAGCTCGCCGTCGTATCTGCTGCGCGCCGTCCTGCCTCGCCTCGTCTCGCTGGAGCAGGTGCTGTTCGCGAGCCCGGACAGCTACTTCGGATCGCTGACGCGCGCCTATCGAGATCCTGTGCAGTTCACCCGCATCGAGCACGGCCTCGACGGCTTCCAGCAGCTCGAGCGCGAGACGGGGGCCTGCGTCCACGTCCTGATCCACACGGATCTCGCCAATCTGCGTCTGGTCCACCCGTTCGAGGACGCCTACGCGCGGATCGAGCGCGCGGCGCGCGAGCGCGGCCTCACCGTCACTCCGACGCTGCGAGCCTTCCGCTGGCGCGATGCGGCGCGTCTGCGCATCGGCGCCTACGACGGCCACCCCAATGCGGAGGGGCACCGGATCCTCGCGGAGGCGCTCTACCGGGGGCTCCGCGAGCTTCCGCCGAGCTGCGGATTCCCCGCCATTCCGTGAGCGGCGAATCCTTTCTGACGACCCGTCAGGGAATCGCGTAGAATCGGCGGCGTGCGGCGCCGCGCCGGCGCCGGTCCTGTTGGGGAGGCGCAGCCGTGAAGCCCGACGACATGATCCTCGTCAGCGTGGACGATCATGCGATCGAGCCGCCCGACATGTGGAAGGGGCTGCTGCCGCCGCAGTGGCAGGCGCGCGCGCCGCGCCTGGTCCACAAGGCGGATGGCAGCGACGTCTGGGTCTTCGAGGGCGCGCAGATCCCGAACATCGGGCTGAACGCCGTCGCGGGCAGGCCGCCGGACGAGTACGGCATGGAGCCGACGGCGCTCTCGCAGCTACGCCCGGGCAACTACGACGTCCACGAGCGCGTCGCGGACATGAACGCCGCAGGCATCCTCGGCTCGATGTGCTTCCCGTCGATGACCGGCTTCTGCGGCGAGCTGTTCGCGAAGCAGGCCGACAAGGAGCTCGCGCGCGTGATGCTCCAGGCCTACAACGACTGGCACATCGGCGGCTGGTGCGGCGCGGAGCCGGGCCGCTTCATCCCGCTGGCGATCCCGATCCTGTGGGATCCGAAGCTCATGGCGGAGGAGATCCGCCGCGTCGCGCGCAAGGGCTGCCACGCGATCAGCTTCCCCGACAACCCGACGGGACTCGGCTACCCCAGCCTGCACAACGACTACTGGGAGCCGGTCTGGAAGGCCGCCAGCGACGAGGGCACGGTGCTCGCGATCCACATCGGGTCGGGCACGGGCATGAAGCTCCAGGACACCGCGGCGCCGATCGAGATCATGATCCACTCGACGCCGGTCTCGTTGTTCGGCTGCGCGTCCGAGCTGGTGTGGTCGAAGTTCCTGCGCCGCTACCCGCAGCTCAAGGTCGCGCTCTCCGAGGGAGGCATCGGCTGGATTCCCTACTTCCTCGAGCGCGCCGACTACGTCTACAAGCACCACCGCTTCTGGACGCACCAGGACTTCGGTAAGCAGCTGCCGTCGGACGTCTTCCGCGAGCACATCATCACCTGCTTCATCGACGACGCGGCGGGGATCGAGAGCCGACACCGCATCGGCGTCGACACGATCACCTGGGAGTGCGACTACCCGCACTCCGACACCACCTGGCCGGAGGCGCCGGAGACGCTGGCCCGCGCCTTCGCGGGCGTGCCCGACACCGAGGTGCGCAAGATCACCTACGAGAATGCCTGCCGGCACTTCCGCTTCGATCCGTTCGGCCGGCGTCCGAAGGAGCGCTGCACGGTCGCCGCGCTGCGCGCCGAGGCGAAGCACGTGGACCTCGCGCCGAAGTCCAGGGGCGGCAAGCCTCCGGCCCCGGAGGACGCGCCGTTCGTCACCATCGGCCACGTGATGAAGCAGCTCGCCTCCGCCTTCGCGACCCCGTTCGAAAGCTCCGCGCCGACCTCCGCCGGCGAGGAGGCGCTCGCGCAGGCGAAGAAGAGGTGGGATCGCAGCAGCTAGGAGCCTGACCCAAGACTGGCGTGGGAAGGCCCGGGCGCCGATGCATCGGCGTCCGGACGTCGCTTCCAGTCTTGGGTCAGGCTCCTAGCCCCGATCCGACATTCGCGGCGCGCGAGATCGGGTGGCCGACGGGCTCCTCGGGTGGCGCCCTCGCTCCATGGCTCGGCCGCGATCCATCCCAGGAGTGCGATCGAGCCTCGAGCGCGGCCGGCGCTCGACTTCCGCTCGGGCGCCCCCCCACCGTCGCCCGTCGGGCGGGGCGCTTCCATGGAATGTCGGATCGGGGCTAGCGCGAGGCCGTCGCGGCCGGCGTGTCGTACCAGATCGGCGACGTCCAGGCGCGCTCCTGGATCGTCTTCGGAATGCTCGCGTCGCAGCAGGCCTCCAGGCCGGCGGGCGCGCCGGCGGCGCAGTCGACGCGGGCGCGCAGGCACACGTAGCTCTGCCAGCGGCAGCTCGGGTTCTCGACGACGCGCGCGTACCAGAGCGCGTCCTGCTGCGGATCGAAGTGCGGGTCGCGCCAGACGCGGCAGAGCTGCGCGGCGCCGGGGCCGCGCGGGGTGCAAGTCGCGAGGTCCACGTCGGCGCCGCTTCCCGCATCGCCCGCGACGTCGTAGACCTGCTCGTGCGCCGCGCCGCCCTCGAGCCAGACCTTCACGATCTGGATGCGCTGCAGCGGCGTGCCGGGACGGTCCGCCACGCCGGGGTCGGCGAGCGCCCACACCGCGAAGGCGGGCGCCGGCGCTGCGCCGGCTCGCGAGCCCACGGCGGCGACCGCGCCGTCGCCCGGGGGCGCCGTCAGCACGCCGCCCATCGGCACGCCGCCCGCATAGCCCGCCGCGGCGAAGTCGTCCCGCCCGCACAGGTCGTCCGGAATTCCGAAGCCGCCGAAGAAGCGCACGACGATGCGCGGACCGCTGGTCCCGTAGGCCTCGCGGCGGCGCATCGCGGCGAAGAGCGACTCGCGCGAGTTCTCCTCCGCCCACAGCACGGCGAGGCCGC
>Ga0335070_10003459_pt1 | contig 18460 bp, 23 predicted proteins | sample Lox_Sample_13_FD_206722 | JGI IMG/M metagenome (GOLD analysis project Ga0335070, IMG submission 206722) | Soil microbial communities from Loxahatchee National Wildlife Refuge, Florida, United States - Lox_Sample_1.3 | ecosystem: Environmental > Terrestrial > Soil > Wetlands | place: USA...
GCCAAAATGCCAGACATCCGAGGGGTTTCGTTGAGAGTGTCGCCGCGCCGCACACACCGTGCCGGAAACTCATAGCAATGCTCGCCCTCGAAAAGAGCGCCGTATTGTTGTGCGATCAGTCCGCCGGGATCCACCAGATCTCGAATTGTTTGCGAAAGCACTGGTTGACATCGCGGTGCGTGAAGTTGACGAAGCTGCCGGGAAGAAGCCGAAGATTCCACCACCGCCGGGCGAGAATTACTTTTAGTATTTCCGTCCCTGCGGCCGCACGGTCACCCCGGCAGCCTTCAGGATCTTCAGGACGGTTGTCCGGCCGAGCGCCAGCTCTTCGGCAACTTGTTGACTGGTCTTCCCTAACCCGTATGCCTCGACGACATCCGCTCGCAGTTGGGCGGTGATCCGTCGCCGCTTTGGGGGTGGCGAGACGAACCGCGACGGCCTGTCTTTCACATCTGCATCATCTTGCACAGACGTCAACAACGTGTTCGGACTAAACCGTCCCAGGGCTACCAGCGGAAATGGCCCCCGGAGGCTCCTCCGGGGCCATTTTCATGCCCGATGGTCACGGATTTGGCCACATTAGCTAGGTTTACTAGTTAACTGTCCTGGGCCTTCGTTGCTGGATTCTGGCCCTTTGCCAGGCATGATGGCGTTCCCTTGCTCCTGCGGCGCTTCGGTCATCGTTTGCCAAGGCGCGATTTACTTACAAGCTCCGCGAGCAGGCAGTGACAGGCGACGACATTGGTGAGGCGTTGGGAAGCTGATCAGGGATGGTTGTGCCGCTCATAGATAAGGGTTGACAGCGACGGGTGCCCGCCGGTCACACTGGGCACCCCGCTGGACGGCAAAAAGGTGGGTGGCTACGGAAGTGGCCGCCGCCGGCGGCCAGGGCGCGCGCGAGCGCGCAAACCGGGCGTCCGGATCACGCCACAGGCTGGCTGCGTGTACATGCGCCCTGACCGATCGGTGCTGGGTTCGTGGATTAGTCCAGGCCTGCGGAATCGGCCAAAAGATCGGCTCGATCCAAGCCAACTTCACCGAGAAGATCTGGATGTGAAAAGTGACGGTGTATCGGTGGCACGCCGCTGCGGGGAGGGAAGCAGTCCCAGCAGCGCTTGCGGCTTGGCTGGGCAACAGTGTCGCGGATGGGATGCACCATTCAGGCGCGGATCTTTCGACATCACCGTGCTTCTCGACGAACCACTGGAGCGATTTTGGCAGCCTGCCAACCTCGGGTAATCGCATCGACACTGCCCATTGCCATGCGCGCAATCCGTCATAGGGTTGAGTGGACCGGTGGCGCCAACCGGTGCGCTGCCCCAGCGCGGAGGGCTGAATCGTGTACGCGCGCTCCACCACTATCGAGGGACAACCGTCCTCGATCGATGCGGGCATTGATTATGTTCGCGATGTCGTCATGCCTGCACTCCGACGGATGGATGGCTGTATCGGGCTGTCGCTGTTGGTCGACCGCGGATCCGGCCGGTGCATAGCCACCAGCTCCTGGGAGACCGACAAGGCGATGCACGCGAGCGGCGAGCAAGTACTGCCTCTACAGCGACGGGCGGCCGAGATATTCGGCGGCAGCGTGATGGTCGACAGGTGGGAGATCGCGGTCCTGCACCGTGATCACCGCGCCAGGGCGGGTGCCTGCGTTCGAGCTACCTGGTTCAACGTCCGGCCCGATCAGCTCGACCGAGCCATCCGGTACTACCGGGAGTCGATGCTGCCCGCGATCCAGGAGCTCGAGGGGTTCTGCAGCACCAGCCTGATGATCGAGCGCACATCCGGGCGTGCCGTGTCGTCCTCGACTTTCGACAGCCTTGAGGCGATGGAGCGAAACGGCGATCAGGCGCGGTCGCTGCTAACGACTCAGTTTCACGACCTCGGAGCCGAGCAGCACGATTGCGAATTCGAGCTGGCGATCGCGTGTCTACGGGTGCCCGAGTTGGTTTGAGCGGGGGAGCGCGCGGTTAGAGCGGCAACACTACCGCGAGCACGCCCGACGGCTATCTCCCTCCAAGTGAGACAAGATATGATCGCCCTCGTTTCTACTTACATTTGAACCACCGCCGGCGGTCTCGCGGATGGCTGTGGCTATCGACACGCCAAACGTGCCAAAAACCTCGTTGCCGCGGCCGATATCACTCGAGCCGCAGGTCGAAATGCCTCCGGCGCGACTGTTCAGAGAAGTACCTGCAGATAGGAGTTGACAGCGACGGGGCCCTGCTGGTCATACTCGCCACCCCCGTTGAACGGCAAAACAAGTCAGCAGCTACGGATTTGGCCGCTACCGGCGTGGCTTATCCCCGACACCACCACCGACAAGTCGGCGCCCGGACAGGTGATCGCAGTGGCCGCCACCGGCCGCGATGGTCACGCCCCGGCACGAACAGATCTCAGCCAGATGACCGCGACAAGCACCCCTGCGTCAAATAACTCCCCGGCACAGGGCAATACCACGATTCTCTTCAGGTTGGCGGCACATCTCGAGCCGCCACGAACCAGTTATCGGCCCGCTGGTTGAGCGACGTCCCCACCGGGCTCTGCCAGCGAGGGGAGTGATGTGGTGCTTCACGGTAGCCGCTGCGCGGTGACCCATATCGCTTCCGATCAGCTTGTCTTTATTCGTTTTTTATGACCGAGAGGCAACGGCAGTTAATAGCAATCAGGAGTGGCTAATAAGCAAATGTAATCGCTTGCCGCGCAGACGATTACGGGATTAATTGGCAACCACCGCGAACGGCGGGGCGTTAATCCGTTGTCCCGCGGCGCGGCAACTTCACGGAGTTGCGGCGAGCCGACTCGATCCGCGTGGTAACGTCGACCCCCGCATGGCCGGATTTAACGTGGCCTTGTCGTCGCGCCGCGACAATCTCAGGCCGATACTGTCGAGGCGATGTGGGCCGACACGCTGAATTGGTGGCGCTCAACACTGCGGAGCGGGAGTTCAGCCCGTACGGCCCGTCCCATTGGGCGGTGCTTGCGGTGTTCGCGATCGGGTCCGCTGCGCTGGCCTGGATCGGACGCCGGCTCGCGCTGGCCCGAGTTATCGCCGTGGCTAGGTGGTTTCCCGTCGTGGCCGGCGCTTCAACCAATGTTCGGCGGTCAACTGATCCGGCTCGAAGACGGGATGAACGACGGCCGCTACGAGATCCGGGCCGAACTGCCCGGTATCGATCCTGCAAAAGACGTCGACGTCACCGCGCGCGACGGGGTGTTGACGATCAGGGCCCAGCGCGGCGAGAACAGGAAATCCAACGGTCGATCGGAATTCACATATGGGTCGTTCGTCCGCTCGGTCACGCTTCCGCAAGGATCGAACGAACGCGAAGAATCACGGTGCATGAGGTGGTGCTGGCCCTCTGACCTCTGCGTCGCATCGCCCCGAGCGCTCGATGAGGAACATTGCGAAGCGCGGTGAGATGTACCAGTCTTACTGCCGGGATGCTCATCGCCGTGGACGTTCAGTATGCGGAGCTCGCGGTGGTCACCGCGGCCGTGGGCTTCATCGACTGGTCCGACTCCAGCTCGACCCTCGAATGCGTCTGCCGCGCCGCGGTGATGCCCGAGCCCTACGAGCCGGGTGCGTTCTACAAGCGGGAGCTGCCCTTCCTCCTTGAGGCGGTCACCCGGGTGGAGCGGTGTCATCCCATCGAGGCGGTGGTCATCGATGGCCACGTGTGGCTCCGGGAGGGTCAACCCGGGCTGGGCGCGCGGCTGCATGAAGTGCTCGGCGCTCGAAAGGCCGTCATCGGCGTAGCGAAGGCCGCGTTCGGGGGAGGGAGCGCAGTTCCCGTGCTCCGCGGTGACAGCAGCCGGCCGCTGTTGGTCACCGCGGCGGGGATGAACGAGCACCGGGCGGCTGAGCTCGTCCGCGGCATGCACGGCCCGCATCGCCTGCCCACGCTCCTGAAGCGCGCCGACCAGCTTGCGCGCGGGCACGCGACGCCGGACCCGGTGAAGGTGTTGTCCGCCAAGATGACCTAGATCGCTGGTCATGTGGTTATCAGGCGGAAAGGCCGCCATCGCGCCCTACGCATACGACCAAATCGACCAGGCCCGAACAGAACTGAACGCTGTCTCGAAATAGACATTTGTGACTCTCGGAGGTTCGTCTCGAAACCGCGTGCGTCGGGTGACTCTGACCGCTCGGAATGCACTGGAATTGCCGCGGGCGATCGAATTCGATATTCGGCGAGATCACACCTAAACCGGAGGAAGCTCTGAACCTCGTGCAGGTTCAGAACCATTCCGATGTCTACGACACCGCGCAGTAGCCCCAGTCAGTTCTGTTCGAACACTCCCGCGCGCGGCAACCGTTACGGCTAAGAACTCCGAGTTAGCTCGACCTTCTGCAGACCGGAACGGGCAGATAGCGTGGACTGATGGCCTCTCTGCTGGACGAGGTGCTCAACGCCCACGGGGGGTTGGAGCGATGGCGGAAGGCGGGGACGGTCCATGCACGCGTACGCACGGGAGGGCTGCTGATCCGAACGGGGGTGCCGGGCAACCGCTTCGCGGATTACCGCATCACAGTGCACGTCCGGGAGCCTCGGACGGTCTTCGACCCGTATCCGCGGGACGGGCTGCGTGGGGTCTTCGAGCGCGGGTCGGCGCGGATCGAAAGTCACGACGGCGAGGTCATCAGATCGCGCCCGAGCGCACGGGCCGCGTTCTTCGGCCGCTCGGGCCTGCACCGGAACATTCGCTGGGACCCGCTGGACGCCGTCTACTTCGCCGGCTATGCGATGTGGAACTACCTCACGTTCCCACACCTGCTGACTCATGAAGGGGTCAAGGTCACCGAGGGAGAAACGTGGCCGGAGCGCGGAGAGACATGGCGGCGCCTCGACGCGAGCTTCCCGCCCGACATCGATACACACTCGCCCCGCCAGACCTTCTACGTCGATGCCGGTGGTCGGCTGCGACGCCACGACTACGTCCCCGAGGTGATCGGCCGTTGGGCGAGGGCTGCTCATCTTTGCGCCAACCACGTTCAGGCCGGCGGGCTCCTCTTCTCGACTCGCCGGCGTGTCCACCCAATCGGTCCTGGCGACCGCTCGCTGCCCTTCCCGACCCTGGTGTCATTGCAACTGACCGACCTGCGGGTCGAGGCCGGGGTGCCGAGGATCGAGCAGTGACCGCCGGGCAGTTCCACCAGGGCGACCAGATTCGGTGCGGCGTCGGCGGGGATGGCGACGGCGATGAACGGCCAATTCATAAGAAGCCTGTTCACAAACCCGTGTGACTGTAGTGACAGATGATAACTATGTGATAACGATTGTGTGTCACGCAATGGCACAAGACAGGGCTCGCGGTAGCAGATGGACACCATATCCCTGCTGCCGGAGCCCCGTGAATGCCTGTCTACCCTGTCGAGTTCCCGAAAACCAGTTGCGCTGCGGCGGGTTGCCCATGTTGGGACCGCACACCGCGGTATCCGTCGGACCTGACCGACGAGCAGTGGAAGCTGCTGTGCCCGGAGGTCGAGGCGGTGATGGCCGGGCTGCGCCGCGGCCCAGGCGGGCGGGCGATGGTCCACGATCTGCGGGCGGTCCTGGACGCGATCGGTTATGTGACCCGATACGGCATCGAATGGCGGGCTCTGCCAGCGGATTTCCCGCCGTGGCGGGCGGTGTATGCCTTCTTTGAGCGGTGGAGCCAGCGGGGGATGCCGCAGCGGCTGGTCGACGGGTTGCGCGGTCGGCTGCGTGTCGCGTGGGGTCGGGCCCCACTGCCCACGGCCGGGGTTATCGACGCGCAGTCGGTCAAGGCAGCCGAGACCGTCTGCGCCACTACTCGCGGCTACGACGCCGGCAAGAAGATCAATGGCAGAAAACGACATATCGTGGTGGACTCGCTGGGCCTGCTGCTGGTCGTGGTCGTCACCGGGGCGTCGATGCAGGACCGAGACGCCGCGTTTCGGTTGCTGGGGGTGGTGCGGGAACGCTTCTCCACGATCTCGCTGGTGTGGGCCGACGGCGGCTACGCCGGGCGTCTGGTCGATTGGGCGAAATCCGTTCTGACACTTACCGTCCAAATCGTCAAGCGCAACGACGAAATGGCTGGCTTCAAGGTGCTGCCGCGCCGCTGGGTTGTCGAGCGCACCTTCGGCTGGATGCTGCGCTACCGCCGACTCGTCCGCGACTACGAACGCCGCCCCGACCACCACGAAGCCATGGTGCTGTGGGCCACCGTCACAATCATGACCCGCAAACTCCAACAGGCGACATCAGGTACACCACCCCTGTCCCAGATGGGGACGCCCCCGTACCGGCCCGCCAACGGCCATCGAGCAGGCAGCATAACCATTTGTGAACAGGCTCTTAAGAAGTGGGCCGAGGCGATGCCATCACGGCGGTCGTTCTGTACCCCTATTGATCATTCGCCTCGATCTCATCCCGTTCCGACGACCATCGCGACGTGGCCGGGCGGCCGGGATGGGTCACCACGTGGTGGGCTCTCGCGTATGCGGGCGGACACGACCTGAGCTGGAGGCCGGTCGGGTCTAGCCTGACATCGCCATGTCCCAGAAGCCTCGCTCGTGGTGGGTCACCCAAACGAAGGCGTCCTCGCCGTCTTGGGCCTGGTCGCCCACGCAGGCCTCAATCTGGCGATCAACGCAACTCTGGAGATCGCCGACATAGGACCGGAAGCTGTCGGTGGTCCACCTGTTGACGAACTCGCGGTAGGGCTGCGCACCCGGGCGCGCGCCGTCCCAGCTCTCCAGGTAGGTGCGTTCCAGCGCCCAGATGGCGGTGATCTGGGCCGGGTAGCCGGAGTAGGTCAAGGCCAGCAGGAAGTCGCTGTAGGCCCGAGTCGTCGGATGCATTTGGGCATCGAGGACCACGCCGCGCTGCGCCGCCATCTCCTTAAACCAGCCGAGTTCCCCTACGGTGGCGACCACGCCGCCTGCGAGCAGGCCGACGTCGGCGAAGGGTACTGGGATTGAACTAGTGGCGCACTGCTACTCGCGCACGCGCGGTGTATTTCGTGGCGATGATGAAAGGCGATACGCGCTAGTTGTGGGCCTCTCAGCGGGAATCGTTAAACGCGCGTGCCACACGGTGCCGTTGGCCTCGACCATTTGAACACCCAGCCGCGTACCGTCAGCGCCGAGTCACGTCGGGCATAAATACGTCACGGAAGCATCCACGATGGTGCGTCGTTGGGCCATACTCAGGTTCGACGGTAGTGCGTTCATGGCTTGGTCTTTGGTGCCGCCAGCGGCCAGCAGGTTGCAGACATCGTGACCCACCTGGACCGCCGCTTGGTCATTGGAGACGGGGATCTGGTCGTTTTGTAACTCGCGGAGATACGCCTGTTCGTCGCTGTCAGCATGTGCCACGCCAGTGCCCAGCACCAGCGCGGCGACAGTGATAGCTGTTGCCGCAATTGTTTTCATAGTTCCTGCTCTTTGCGTTACCGCCAGTTATGTTTCATCCAACGTATTTACCGCTGCGGTGAGAATCCCAGCCAATTGGAGGGCTTCTTCCGGATACAGCCGTAAGTCGTTGGCCCCGCCGACTTTAACGATCACAGTCACAGTGTCGTCGTCAGTGATTACTTCAATTGTGGAACATAGCGACCTGTCCGCTGGGTGCTCCATGCCCACCGATACCGTGCCAAAGTGCCGCCAGCGCCCGCGCAGTGAGTCGATCTCTTCCTGCGTGTTGTCGATCTCTTCGCGCATCTGTGCTTGCGCGGTTTCCAGTTCTTCGGTTGTGCAGTCCCTGAGACGCTTTTCACCGCCGCTGGTGGTGATAGTCTCGTTGAGCAGCTCATCCCACTCTTGTCTGTTCATGGTCGAATCCTTCTGGTGTGTAACGCTTTTAGCGGGTGTTCTGTAGCCGGTCAGCGATGATCTTCAGCAGCCTGATCATCTGCAACCGCGAATCCTCCGAGTATGAAGCAATGCTTTCGATGCGAAACACGTTGCGCTCCCACGCGTTTAGCCCGGTAATCACGTCGCTGGCTCGCATATGCGTAACGCCGTCAATCACCTTCCCCGGTCCCTCGGTGGTGGGCTGGCGCTCGGGTTCCGGCTTGGCGGTCAGGTGCCGCCGAATAATCTCATACCAGGACAAGTGCAAGACCTCGCACATATCGGCGTCGGTGGGGAACTCCTCGGCGAATTTCATGCGGTATTGCAGCTCGCGGCGACTGTTGCCGGTGGCCGCGCCCAGGTCATCGAGGATGCCCTTGGGTAGCCGCGCCCGCTCGCCGCGCCCGTCCAGCACGTGCCGTCCGTACTCCCAGCGGCGCAGGATCGCATCCTGCTCGTGTTCATTGATTTGCTTGTCTAAGCGACGTAGCTCCTCGATGTTCCATTCAGGTATTTCATCGTCGTCGGGAGTCATGGGCGCAGCCTTTCCGAATCGGTCCCGGCTGGCCGAGTCGGTGCGGCTCCAATCGCTGCCATGCTACGCCCGTATCGGCTAGCGGTTATCGTCGCAGCTCAAGGCCGCTAGACAGGGTATACCTTTAACGATTTACTGCGACCACCAACAGCTGACGGTCGCGAACAAACCGCAGCAGCGTGTCCATCGTCGAGCAGCCGGGTTGGTCGGGCAGGCCCAGCGCACGGGCACCACCACGGCACTACATCGGGGTCAGTGATCGGCGCCAGATCCACATACCAGACACGATCGGCATCTTCGGGCCATCAGCTCGGCCAGCGCGGTCTCGGTCTGGCGCACGAACCGACGCGAAATCGCCGAGCGGCTAGTCGATTTCGCGTCCTTGTCGACCTGGCTGCCAACCGGCTCGGCGGTGCGGGCGTGGCCACCCCGGCCAGCATCCGCTCCATCACGCGCTGGCCCAACGGCTGAGCGACCCCGCGGCCCACGCGTTCGTAGCTGTCGCCGACGGGTTTGCCGCCCTGGTGGGCGGCAACCCTGATTACGCAAACGAACGCCTCGACGCCGTCGTCGATGAGTGCGCTGACCTCATGACGCGGGCCATGGCCCTGGCACTACTTGCAGGGGCACACGAATCACGCGGCGATGCGGACGCGGCACTAGCCTGCAATCACAGAGTGCTCGAATTATCAAATGCGCACGGTGAATCGGTGATTCGCTCACGGGCGTTATGGAGCATCGGTATCGAACGCTGGCGCAACGGCGACCGCGAACGCGCCACCGAGATGCTCAAAGAGGGGCTCCAGGTGGCCCAGCAGCTGCGAGACGCGCGATCGGCCGCGTCGTATTTGGAGGTGCTGGCCTGGCTCGCTGCCGAGGACGACAAGCCGAAGCGCGCCGCAGTCATGCTTTCTGTCGCGCAGGCAATGGGCGGCGCCACCGGCAATTACGCCTTCCTCTTTCCGGATCTGCCTGTCTTCCACGAGGAATGCGACCAGCGCGTACGCAACGAGATCGGTGCGAAAGCATACGACGCTGCCTGCGAGAAGGGCCGCTCGCTGCGCTTTGACGACGCGGTGTCCTATGCCCTCCGCGAACGGTGATGCCCGGATATTCAGTCGAGGCTGGGCAAAAGGCTCAAAAGCTCTTTTTGTTCACGCTCGCAGGCATCGGCCAGGCGGTCCGAGCCCGCCGTCCAAGCCGCGACCCTGCACCGCTACTGCATCGCCGAAACCCAACTCGCCGAGGCCCTCCAGCGCGCCTATCCCGACGCCCTGGACCCGCCCGCCGCCGCAGCAGCGATCGGCGCCCTCATGGGTGCAGCGCTCGCCGCCGCGCTCGTCTGCCTACAACGCGGTGACACCACCGAACAGCTACAAGTCGCGGCCCAACACGCTATCCGGATCGCAACCGAGGGAGTGCGTAACCTAGGGCATGAATCCCGCCGCGTCGTGAGTGACCGTCGTCGACCACGGCGCAGAAACATCACGAGGGGCCGTACCTGACCGTTGTCGCCCATTGCCCCTCCCGCCGGCCGTCAACGCATCGCGGGCATCCCGCACAGGCATTGGAGGGACAAGCGAAGCGGCAGTAGGGCCTTACCGGCGAGGACTTTCGTCTCTGGACTAGCACTGGGTACTCGGTGTGAACTGGGCGCTCGAGGAGGTATTCATGTCGACTGAAAAGCATGTTGGTGCGCAACGGTTGGCCGGCATCGTTGTTGGCGTCGTGCTCGCTGTTGCCGGCGTGGTCCTGGCATGGCTGGTGTTGTTGCCGAGGATCTTCAGGCGAAACCGGGATCTGCTGCTCAGGTTTGGCCCGTTTAAGAGGTTCTTGACGAGGTATAACGACATGACCCGCAAGATCTCAGGAACTGAGCGATCGTCATGGGGGCTTGTGACCCACGTGGGGCGCCGCAGCGGGCGCATCTACCAGACGTCGCTGGGCACGTATCCCTACGGTGACGGTTTCCTGTTGCCGTTGGGTTATGGCACTCACACGGACTGGTACCGAAACATGATGGCCGCCAGGACATGCACGCTTGCCTGGAAAGGGCGCACCTACCAGCTGGAGCGGCCCGCGGTCATTTCCGGGCCGGAGGCGATGCGGGCATGGCCGATGCGGGACCGGATCCTGCTGCGATTAGCCGGAATGCACGACTTCGTGTGGCTGCACCAACGCAAGCAACAGGCCACAGAGTCGCCGCAGGTCGAGGCGCCGGTACAACACGCCGCGCCGTGACCGCGCGGTGTCGCCGGTGAAGTGCGCCGAAATTGCAGTGCCAGCCATCGGCAGTCACGAGGCGTCTGATGTAGGTAGCGAAAAATTGAGAGCACCTAGCGCGATGAAGAAGCCGTTAATTCTTTTCCTGTCCGTGTTTTCGACGATACCGATCGTGGTGTCGGGCGCTGTCGTCGCAATCTATCTGCTGTTGCTTGGCTGGGGGTGGCTGCTGCGGATCGGATGGGTCAGCGACCAGACGCGCCAGCTTTCCAAGCGCGGGAATCGCCATCTTCGCAAGATCGCCGGAACCCGCGTGGGCATGCTGTACTTCAATCTCAGCGCCTTGCATCATGTCGGGCGGCGCAGTGGCCGGCCCTATGTGACGCCGCTGAGTGCCTACCCGCTCGGGGATGGTTTCGTGTTGTCGGTGGCCTACCCCAAGGTTGACTGGTGTGAAAATGTGCTGGCCGCCGGGAAATGCGTGCTCACCTGGAACGGCAAAACATATGAGCTCGAAAACCCCGAAGTGATCGCTCCCGCCGAGGCGATGAAGGCCTATCCGCTGCTGGTTAAACCCTTCCTCGCAGCTCAGGCTCCCGCAACGCAGAGGTTCATCTGGCTGCATCACTCGAATTCACAAGAACAGCACGCTGTTTGATGTCCGCGCACGCGAACATTGCCACGATCAGGCGGTGGGTCGATGCGATCAACCGCAACGATATCGATGCGGAACTGGCTTGTTGGCAACCCGATGGCGAATTCCTGGTGGTCCCGACCGGTGCGACCTATAACGGAACAGCCCAGCTGCGCCGGGGCGGCCAAACCTCCGCCTCGCTTGTCGGCGGCCAGCCCGCTGACGGTCGCAAGCACATCACGTATCTCGATGCCGGCGACGACTGGGCGTGCGTGCACTATGACGTCCATGCGGTCATCCGCGACCCGCTGCACCACCAGATCGGCATCGTCGACTTCATCCATAACGAGAACCCTTCCCGGAAAACGGATTCAACGAGGCGGTCGCCCGCAGGAACCGAACAGGGATGGAAGAGAGTCGGACCCTCGTGCTCACGGCAACAATGCGCAGCCCCGTCATCGGCTCCCCGGATCAAACTCAAAAACGGGCTCACTGCGCCAAGAAACACCGACCTCGGCGAGCGACCGCACCCGATTTTCCCGCATGCGCGGGCGTCCCCGAAGCGGGGACTAGGTAACTCAAAAGTCAGTCGCGGTTTGCTGCGTGGCAGTGGGGCTTGGTGTGACATCCTGTGCGGGTGTCCGCAGGGGGTACGGACCGTCGCGGCTCGGCATTCCTTTGGGACGTCTCCTCGTCCACATGCGCTCGATCGTCCGCATCAGGGCGGGATACACGATCCAGTAGCGGAACGGCTTGATTAGTGCCATGTATCCCTTCCCGAAGAGGCCGCGCGGCTTGACGTAGACCGCCATCTGCGCCTGGTAGCACCCGTTGCCATGATCGGCCCAGGCCAGGTGCATGACGCCGTGCACCGTCCGATTCGAGATCTCCGCGGCGTACTCGTCGGCGGTTCGATACAGCGAGACGAATGGGAGCGTGCTCCAGTCGAATTCCGTCGCGCTGCCGCGCAGGTCGTCGGGGAGGCGCTCGGCCAAGGAATTCGCTCCGGTCCCGGGGATCGTGAACCTGCACTCGGCGTCGGCGCCCACACCCGCCCCAGTGGAAATCCTGCCGAGGTCGAACCACTCACCGAGCAGGTCGCGGAGGTTCCACAAGAAGCGGGCCAGGCGAGATTCCAGATTTGCCGGATCAGCGGAGGTCATCAACTCGAGCACGGTGTGGAAGTCCTCGGCGCGGCCCACTGCGGGGAGGGCCCACACATCCTCCAGCGTGAAGTCCGGGACGATGGCATGGATGCGCCACGGGCGGGATTCGTGTTCGGCGTTGGGGATTCGCGTGACGCCCCTCTTCCATACGCTTGCGTATGGATCGTATGACGGGTTCTTGCCCCTGTCAATACGGTGCCGTATAGATGTGTGCATGGCCAAGGTTCAAACTCCACGCGACGCCTGGGTCGACGCGGCGCTGGAGGCCCTGGCAGCGGGCGGGCCCGAGGCAGTCCGCGTCGAGGCGCTGGCCAAGAAGCTTGGGGTTTCCAAGGGCGGTTTCTACTGGCATTTCAAGGACCGAGGCGCACTGCTCGAGGAGATGCTCGACTCGTGGGAACAGACCATGGTCGAGGACGTGATCGAGCGCGTCGAGAGCGAGCCGGCCGACCCCCGCACCAAGCTGCGACGGCTCTTCGAGCTTGCCCCGAGCGCCAACTTCAGGGTCGAGCTCGCCCTGCGGGACTGGTCGCGACGCAATCGCGACGTCGCCCGCCGGCTACGCCGTGTCGATAGGCGACGCACGGAATGGCTGCACTCGCTGTTCGGGCAGTTCTGCACCGCAGACGACGCCGCGGCGCGGAGCTTGCTCGCCTATTCGCTGCTCATCGGCAGCTACTTCGTGTCGGGCGCCCAGGTGAACCGGAGCCGGAGCGAGGTGCTGAACCTCGCTGTACAGCGCCTCCTCGACGATCGATGGGATTGAGTCGGCGCTTCGCTGAGCTGGACACAATTCATGCTGAGCTGGACACAATTCATCTGTCGGACGCTCGGAATAGGGCGGACGACCCTGTACCGGTATTTGACCGAAAGCGACGAGGAGTCATAGGGGTCTTCCGGCTTTCGCCAATGGGAGCGGATTCGAGTCCGGGATCTTTCGCTCGTCAATGCAGTGAGAAATATCGAAACGGGGGTGATGGGGGAGCGCATAATGACATCCCCTATACAACTTGGAGGGCCCAATGACATCCGCATACCGACTTCTCCAACTTGCACTCGTCGTCTGTGGCGTGGCGTGTCTCTCCCTTTATCCCCTGGCCGTAGTTTGGCCGTCGGGGTGGACATGGGAACCCGGCCCGCCTTATGAGACTCACCTGTTCATGATGATTGTCGGCGTGTACGCCACGCTGGGAGTCTTTCTGATCAACGCGGCGCGAAAACCGGAGGCCAATCTGAGCCTGATCTGGTTCACGGTGTGGTCGAGCGTCGTGCACGCCGCAATCATGACGGTGCAATCCTTTAGCAGCGGACACCATATGGGCCACCTGGTGGGCGATGTCCCGGCGCTGCTTTTGGTCGCCGTCGTCTTGGCGGTGCTCGTGCTGTCGTCCGGCCTTAAACAAGCTCCTCCTGACCGAGCGAGCCCAGACGCAGCGGCACCGGGGGTGGCATCGACTAGCACTTGACGAAGGTTGTTGAGCGGCAACCTTGACACGCCAACGCAGTGGAATGCGACTCCCGCGCTAACGGCACCAACTTCGGGCTTCCCCGGAAGGTCGACGACACCGAGCACACCTCGCCACCGCGAGGCGGATCAAGGCGAACGGGGAAACCGCCGTCACCATCTGCGAGACGCTGGGCATCGGGCGAACAACCCTCTACCGCTACTTAGCAGAAGACGAGACAGCGTGATCAGCAGCAACCTCGTGGTGAGCCGCGCCGCCCTCTAGCGGTATTTAGCCGACGAAGCCGCTTGGGCCCCCGCCGGGGGACGTCGTCGCTTGGGCCCCCCGCCTGGGCCACCGTGGTGGTGTCGGTGCCCACCCCGGACGGACGAGTCAGTTACGCAGGCGACTGCGAGATCGCCGGGGTGCCCGGGCGCGCCGCGCCGATCGATGTGGTGTTCAGCAACTTCTGCGGCGGCAAGACCGGCTCATTGCTGCTTGCCGGTCATGCGGTCATTGACGTCGACGGCATCGCGATCACCGCCATCGACGCCGCGGTATGCGCGATCATCGCCGACGCCTCGGCGTTCGGCCTCACAGGTGAGGAGACGCCGCAGGACCTCAACGGCCGCCCGGAGCTGTTGGCCCACATCGAATCCGTGCGACTGCGCGCAGCGCTGGCGATGGGCCTGGGCGACGTGCGGAGCCGCGTGCTGCCCAAGGTCATGCTGGTCTCGAAGTCAGAACGTGGCGATCTGCGGTCGCGGTATTTCGTACCTGACAGCTGCCATCCCACCCACGCAGTGTCCGGGGCCATCTGCCTAGCCACCGCGGCCACGGTGCCGGGCAGCGTTGTGGCGGAATTGTTCTCAGAGCCGCACACCGACGGTCCGCTCGTGATCGAGCACGCCGCGGGCACGATGACCATCGACATCACCCGTGGCGAGGATGGCGCGCTGCGCGCGGCCGTGCGCAGCACCGCGCGGAAGCTCTTCGACGGCAGCGTGTTTGCCGATCTGGACAGCATGGACCGGTTGGCCGGTTGAGGCAAGGACGGGAGGTGGAGCCTCCTGCGCACGGTCGCGTTTGGACATTTCACTCGGTGCGGCGACTTGCGACGCGCTACTGTGCCGGCAGTTTGAGCACCTGGTTGTTTGCATGGTCGGCGACGTAGACCGTCCCGGCGGTCCCCACCGCCACATCCCACGGATACGCAGGGCCAGTGAACGGCAGCACAGTCGGGGTCGTGGCCCGCGCCGCCAGCTTCAGCACCGAGCTCGCTGGGCAGGATCTTGATAGCCACCTCGCGCTCCAGCCCGGGGTCATAGGCGCGATACACCTTGCCATGCCGCCCCCGCCGATCAGCCCGGTCAGGCGATAGCGTCCGAACGCGACCTCATCCACAGGCGGCTTCCCGTGCCACGGTCAGGATGGGTATCGATCAAGACCAACCCACGCAGTCGATTCCTTGGCCGCCAGGGCGGCTGACGCTGCCATTGCCCGGGGGCCGACGACGGGGCCCTTTGTCGCGCAAGGGGATTGGCCGCGGTGCGGGCCCGTCAAGCATTCGTTGAGGTTCTGACAAGGGCTGGCCAGGAGGCTGTTGTCATCAAACGGCCGCCGCGGCGGCCCCGGACACAGGAGAGTAGCGCGAAGTGATGTCGGTGCAGGCGATAATCAAAAGTGGCGGTGCCCGCTATTGGGGTGGCGCGGTGGTGGTGACCGCGGCGCTGGGGGCACTGATGTCGGCGTGGCGGGTCCCCTCGGGCTGGCTGATCGCGGCGTTGCTCAGCGCAGGGGCGGTGGCGGTGGCCACCGGCCACGAGCTGACCCCGCACAAACGCGTGTTGCGCCCGGCCCAAGGCGTCATCGGCATCATCGCCGCCGCCCCGCTGGCCGGGGTGGCCACCACCACCATGGCTCGCTACCTGGGGGTCTCGGCGCTGTGCTCGGGGGCCACCCTGCTGCTGTGCCTGGGCTGCGCGCTGGTGCTGGCCCGTGCCGCCAAAACCCTGTCCCCGGCCAGCGCGCTGCTGTCCACCCTGGCCGGCGGGGCCAGCGGCATCTCCACCATGGCCCCCGACCTCCGCGTCGATCACCGCTACGTGGCCCTGTCGCAATACCTGCGCTTGATCGTGGTCACCCTAACCCTGCCGGTGGTGCTGCAGCTGGCCGGCGGCCATCCCAACATGACCGGACACACCGACAATCACGCCACCGTGCTCAGCGTCGGCGCCGCCGCGGCGATCATCTTCGGCGCCGGCCAGCTGGGGCTGCGGCTGAAATGGCCCGCCCCCTACCTGCTGGCCACCATGCTGGCCGCGCTGCTGATCGAAATGATCACCCAAGGCCAATTCGTGCCCGCCCTGCCCAGCCCGATCCTCATCGCGGCCTATGTGGTGATCGGCTGGCAAGCCGGCGGCTCCTTCACCCGCAGCTCCATCCGCCAATTCCTCCGACTCATGCCACTGACCTGCACCTTCGTCGGCCTGGCCATCGGCGGATGCCTCGGGCTAGCCGCCGCCGTCTCCTCCTGGACCGACCTGTCCCTCGCCCAGGCCTACCTGGCCACCACCCCCGGCGGCATCTACGCCGTACTGGGCGCCGCCAACGACTCCGGCGCCGGACCCCTCGTGGTCACCATGCAAGTCTTCCGCCTCCTGGTCATGGTCGCCACCGCCATCGTCGGCGCCAAACTCCTCCAACCCGACCGCGCCCCCGCGGTGAAAACACCACGGCCCACCCTCGCACCCGCACCCGCCTAAGGCCGGCCGCGAGCGCCGCACAAAACGTGCAAACACGGCCACGTCCGGATTCGGCCGGCGTGACAGCCTGGTGACCCCGTCGGTCCACCGGATGATATGCAGGTCCTGTTGGGCCCATACGTTATGCACGATGGTGAAGAAGCAATGCTTGAAAAATCTGTGGATCGGCTTGGGAAGGAGCGTACCTTCCCGGGTGACCGAATGAACGTTCCAAGCTAGACCGGCGCGCTAACGCTGGTCGGGAAGGTATGTCCTTGTGCTTTCCGTAGTCTGTGACTCCGCTAACCGTGACGAGATGACCGCCTGAGGTTCGTTGATCGATGAGATCGAAGTGGTCGATGTGGCCTCGGGCATCTGGACCGGGTTACCTGCAACGGGTTCAAGGTCTGGGACGTCGGCTACCAAGCCTCGGTGGCCGTGCTACGAGATGCGTTGGGTGAGAACGACTTTGACTCCGCAGGGGCCGAGGGCGCCACCCTGTCTACCGAGGAAGCGATCGCCTACGCGCAGCGCGGCCGCGGCCAACGCAAACGACCCGCCAGCGGCTGGGCGTCGCTCACCCCCACCCAGCGCGACGTCGTCCGCCTGGTCAGCGAAGGACTTGCCAACAACGACATCGCCACAGGGCTTTTCGTCTCACCACGCACCGTGCAAACCCACATCACCCACGTCTACGCCAAGCACGGCCTCACCTCCCGCGTGCGGCTCGTTCAAGAGGTTGCACGCCACGCCTGAACGCCGCCGCGCGCTACCGCACCCGCGCCGGCCCATCGAGCAGACTGCACCCGTCCGCCCGTCAAAAAATCAGGCCCACCCTCGCTCGGAATCGATGGTCTCCAAGTCGCGCATGTCGCCTGAAGCTATATAGGCCGGGCGTGACACGCCTTAGTCACCCCCTGAGTTGATGTAAGGGTGGGGGCCTACATCAGGCCGTCCTCTATGTAGCGCAGCGAGTATCTGCCCTGCCAATCGGACTCACTCTCAGACAGCCACGTGGCCCTCTCCTGGACCGCGTCCGTCGATCCATACACCCGGCGATCGCAGCCGGGGCAAGTCAGGTACGTAAACACCTTGTCGCCGCCTCGCGGCCATTCCTCGCGTGCGCTGTCGGCTACCTGGATCCCGATGGCCTGGTGCCCAATGTTCTGGGATCAGTTGGCCGGCGGCGTGTCCCTCAGGGCACATCAGGTCCATGGCTAGTAATCCCTTGTCGGTCATTTCACGTATGTGATCGCGGCGCCGGAGATAATGACATCGGCGGCAAAGGATTTGGCCAGTCTCGGCTCGACGCTCAACGCGGCCAGCGCGGCCGCGGCGACTCAGACTACCGGGGTGGTGGCCGCAGCCGAGGATGAGGTGTCGGCGGCCATTGCGTCGCTGTTTTCCGGCGACGCCCAGGCGTATCAGGCGCTCAGCGCCCAGGCGGGGGCGTTTCATGACCAGCTTGTGCAGGCGTTGACCGCGGGTGCGCGGTTCAAGGACGTGGTGGATCGCCGGACCGCCGAGTCGATGAGGCTGTACCACGTTCCGCACGCCATCGCCGAAACCATCCGAAACAACGAGGCCCTGCTGCGGGAGGCCGGCCAGACCCACGCACACCACATCGCCACCGCCGGCGGAAACCTGTGATCGAGGGGATGACCCGTGGACCCTGTGCTGTCGTACAACTTCGGCAGTCTACGATGTAGTACATGGCGAAAGAACGGCTTCGAGCGCTGGTAGGCGCACGGGTGTCCCACGTGTTGACCGGCGCTCAAGATGAGCATGATGGCGGCGTTGATGGTGAGGATGTGTGGGCATGAAATGACCCCGCCGGTGGGTGTCTGGCGGGGTCGGTGGTGTTCGGGGTGTCGGGGTGGTGTTC
>Ga0335070_10003460_pt1 | contig 18453 bp, 20 predicted proteins | sample Lox_Sample_13_FD_206722 | JGI IMG/M metagenome (GOLD analysis project Ga0335070, IMG submission 206722) | Soil microbial communities from Loxahatchee National Wildlife Refuge, Florida, United States - Lox_Sample_1.3 | ecosystem: Environmental > Terrestrial > Soil > Wetlands | place: USA...
CTGCAGGCCGAGGACAGTTCGCGCTCGGTGAAACGTCCCGCGTCGTTCGACAGCGCCGTGACCTGCGGGCTGAAGTGGGGAATGTAGGTGAAGTAGATGTCCTTGCCCTGCGTCTCGAGCCGGATCACGCCCTGCTGCACGACGCTGTCCTTCTCGAACGTTCCGACGACCGAGAGGAACAGGTCGTAGGGACGCGCGGGCTCGAGCGTCACCGGGGACAGGTTGAGCGTCAGATGGTTTCCCGGGGTCGACCCCTCGAAGGTTCCGGAGAGCATCGAGGAGATCTGATAGATGCGCGAGTCGGATCCCTGGCCGAAGGCCACGCGGGCGAGCACGAGGGTGGCCAGGACGGCGGCGGCGAGGTTTTTCTTCATGGCTCTCTCCGGCGATTGCGATTTCCGTTCCAGCGGTGCCGGCCCGCCGGCCGTGGCCCTCGTCCGCGAGAAGTGTCTTGTCGTCATCGCGTTGGCCGCGGATCGCCGGCCGCGGGGGAGGCCGGTGCCGTCCCCTGCGGGAGACGGGATGCGCCGATTGCGGGCAGCCCGCGGAGGCCCTTGACGGTGCGCTCGAGGGCCTTCTGGTATGCCTCGGAAAGCGACTCCTTCTCGTTGTTGGAGCCCTGGTAGTTGGGGCGCGAGAGCTCCTCGTTGGCCTGAAACTCGGTCAGCGTCTGGCCGTCGGCGTTCGAGACGGTCACCGTCCATTCGACGGCGGCCTCCCACGACCCTCCGCCGCCCGGGTCGTACTCCATGTGGGACCGGAAGCGGTGGATCTCGATCGCGATCGTGTCGGCGCCCGCCGGCGGGACGTTCTTCCACGTGCAGCCCGGGAACGACTTCTGGATGCCGTCGCGCACGGCGGCGACGGTCTGGGCCGAGCCTTCGTGGTCGACCCGGTGGTCCACGACCTCGAGGTTCCACGCGGTCCGGCCGCCCGGACAGGTCACCTCGGGGTCGGCGTACGACGTCGACCGCACGGCCGGAGGACCGCACGCGAGGCACGAGACGACGAGGGCGCCGAGGGCGAGGCGTCGCATGGCGTTCAGTCAGAACGCCGCGCGCCGGCGCGATTGTTCCGCTTTCCGGCGGCTTCGAGCGGCGTGGACGCGTACGCCGCCGCCATGGCTCGCGCTTCGTCGGCGAGGTCGGCGACGAGCTCCGGCGGCGACAGGGCCCTCGCGTGCCGCCCGTACGTGAGGACGAAGCGGCGCGCTTCGCGCAGCGACTCGCCGGGCAGCTCGAGGATCGCGCCGCCGTCGGCGTCGATCTCGATCTTCTGCTGGGGGTGCCAGACCATCTCCTGGATCTCGCCCGAGACCTCGGGCGAGAACCGCACGCGGAAGCGGAAAGCCCGGCCCTTGCCGACGAAGAGCCCGAAGGTGTTGCGGAAGAACGCGTCGGCGTCGAAGTTGCGGGGGATGGCGTAGCGCTCGGCGGTCAGGCGCGGGCTCTCGATGCGCGCGAGGTAGAAGTTCTTGACCTGTCCCTGCGCGGCGTCTTCGGCGAGCACCATCCAGTCCCGGCCCGCGAGGACGAAAGCGTAGGGGCGGATGACGCGCGGCTCGCCCGGCGGCTCGCCCGGGTGCCGGTACCGGATCGAGAGCGCGACTCCCTTCTGCAGCGACTCGGCGACGGCCTGCCAGGTGCCCTCGCGCACCGGACGAAACGCCGTCGCTCGCAGAGCGAGCTTCTCGCGGACGACCTCGGGTCGCAGCCGCACGGCCGGCGGCATGAGCCTGGCGAGGCGCTCGTAGCACGAGCGCAGCGTGCGCGCGAGCGGCGTGCCGCCGAGGAGCTGGAGAACCTGCGCCGCGACGCCGATCGAAAACAGGTCCTGGCCGTCGACCGGAAGAAAGGGGAGCACGTAGTCGTCGCGCGAATAGGCGTAGCCGTTTTCCTCGCGGCGGAACTCGATCGGCGCCTCGAGCTCGTCGCGGAGATAGTCGATGTCGCGCTGGACGGTTTTCGAGGAGACGTCGAGCTCCTCGGCGAGCGAGCTGGTATTGGGGTGCCGGCCTTCCTTGATCTCGTGGTGGATCGTCTGGAGGCGTCTCCAGAGAGGACGGTCCTTGAAAGCGCCTCGTCGTCCCACGGCGCGATTCTCCGGGGCGGCCGGCGAACGCGCAATGGCGGAGTGCCGGAAAGTGTCCGCGATGTGTCCGCCAACACCGACAAGGATGTCAGCGCGGGCCTCGGCCGCCGCCACAAGCGATTCCAGGGCAACGAGTTGCGAGCGCCGGCGCCGCTGGCGTGGCGCTTGCTCGAAAAATGGACGCTATGCAGATCCCCTACGAGCTCGAGTTCGTCGAAAACCGCCCGACCGTGTCGGCTCGCGCCGTCGCGCTTCCGGCGCCGGCGCCGGTGTGGCGCGCGGGACGCACCGCCGGCCATCGCGACGCGCTCGACCGGTTGCTCGACTGGGCGTTCCGGATCGTGCGTCGCCTCGACGGCGCGCGCTGATCTTCGGAGGCGCCCCGAGTCTTCGGCGCGCGGCGGATTTCCGTGCGCGCCGGGCCTGCCGCTACTTCAGCAGCGGCAGGATCTCCTTGACCGTGCCCGCCTCTTTCCCGGCCGGCTCGAGATCGAGGTACTTCTGCAGGTGCTCCTTCGCCGACGCCTTGTGGTTCAGGTTGAAGGCGGCCATGCCGAGATAGAACTGGGCGTTGGCGAAGTCGGGCTTGGCCTCGACCGCTTTCGTCAGCAGCGCCTCCGCGTCCTTCATCTTGCCCTTGTTGTAGGCCTCGATGCCCTTGTTGTAGACGATCTCGGGCGAATCCGGATTGGCCTCGGCGTACTTGGCGGCCCAGTCCGCGGCGGCCTTCTTGTCGCCCGTCGCCTTCGCGGATTCCGAGAGCATCGGATAGAGGTTCGTCAGCGTCGGGTCGAGATCCACCGCCTTCTCGCCGTACTCGAGCGTCCTGGCGTAGTCCTTCTTCTCGTACGCGAGCGTGGCGAGCGCCTGCCAGCCGGCGGGGAGGTCGGGGTTGTTCTTGACGGACTCCTGGAACTTCGCTTCCGCGGTGGCCTTGTCGCCGCCGTTCATGGCATCGACGCCGGCGTTGAAGGCGGCGATGGCCTTGTCGCTGGCGGAGGGCTGCGGCGCCGCCGCGGGCGCGCCCGGGGCGCCGGCCGCGGGCCTGGCCTCCGACGTCTTCAAGAGCTTGATGTTGACCGTGCCCTGGTCGTTGATCGGGATCTTCTTGTCCTCGCCCGCCGTGACGAACCCTTCCTTCTCGAACGACACGTGGTACGGCATGGTGCAGTCGTTGAGCGCCATGCTGTACGTGCCCTTCGCATCGGTCTTGACCGTGATCCTGAAGGTGCGCAGGTTCGGCGTCGTGACGATCACCGAGACGCCCTCGACCGGGGCGCCGCTCGAGTCGGTGACGGTGCCGAGCAGCCGGCACTGCGCGCCGGCGTGGAGATAGGCGGCCGACAGGAATACGCCCGCCGCCGCGATCAGTCGTCCCATGGTTTTCATCGTCTGTCCTCCGGCGGCCCGGTTTGGTCCGGGGGAACCGCCCTCTGGCCCGGATTCTATGGGAGTCCGGCCTCCGGAGGGAAAACGGAGCCGGGGGCGGGGGGATTCCGGCGGCGACCGCGGGAGGGCTACGCGGGACGGGCCGGTGAGTGGCCGGGCCGGGGGAGCGCCTCGAGCACTTCGACGACGGCCCGGTAGCGGCCCATCGGCATGACGTGAACGCCCCGCGCGATGCCCGCGATGCCCGCGGCGAGCTCGCGGGCGATGGCGATGCCCTCGGCGCGTTCGTGGTCGGCGCCGCGCTCGGCGGCCCGCCGCATGCGCTCCTGGATCGACGCGGGGACGACGATGCCGGGGACCTCGTTGGCGAAGAAAAGCGTCTGCTTGAGCGAGAGGAGCGGAATGAGCCCGACGAGAACCGGGATGGCTCGCGCGTCCGGACGCGCGAAGAACCGCTCGAGCGCGGAGAGGTCGTAGACGGGCTGGGTCTGCGCGAACGTCGCCCCCGCCTCGATCTTCGCGCGGAGCTTGGAGAACTCGACGTCCTGGTCGGCGGCCGCCGGGTTCGCCGCGCAGGCGATCGCGAAGCGCGTGGGCGAGCCGATCGCGTTGCCCGCGAGGTCGGCCCCCGCGTTCAAGCCCTTGGCGATGCGCAGGAGGCCGAGGACGTCCACCTCGGAGACCTGCTTGGCCTGCGGGTAGTCGCCGATCTTGAGCGGGTCGCCGCCGAGGCACAGGAGCGCCTTGACGCCGAGGCCCGCGGCCCCGAGCAGGTCCGACTGCAGGCCGAGCACGTTGCGATCGCGCGTCGTGATCTGGACGACCGCGTCGAGGCCCGTCTCGCGCTGGATGAGCGCGGCCACCGCGATCGACGACATCCGCAGCCGCGCCATCGGGTTGTCGGTCACGTTGACGGCGTCGACGCCCGCGGCCTTCAGCGTCCGCGCGCCCTCGACGGCCGCCGACGAGTCGGCGCCGCGGGGCGGCTCGACTTCCGCGGTGACGACGAAGGCGTCGGCTTCGGCGAGCTTGCGCTTCAGGCGCGACGTCTCGACCGCCGTTTCGACGACGTGCTCGACCTCCGCCTCGAGTTGCACCGAGACGGGCCTCGACGGCAGAACGCGCCGGGCGCCCGAGACTTCGCGGGCCATGGCGCGGATGTGCTCGGGCGTCGTGCCGCAGCAGCCGCCGATGATGGCCGCGCCCGCGGCGACGAATGCGGCCGCATACTCGCGCAGGTAGTCGGGCGAGGACAGGTAGACGTTGCGCCCGTGGACGACGCTCGGGTAGCCGGCGTTCGGCATGACGGAAAGCGGCAGCGCGATCGACGCCGGAAGCTTCGCGAAGATGTCGTGCGTCTCCTGCGGCCCCAGCGTGCAGTTCATCCCGACGGCGTCGGCTCCGGCCAGCGACAGCGTCGCGAGCGCGTGGGGAGCGGCCTCGCCGAAGGCGGTGCGGCCGTCGGCGAGAAACGTCATCTCGGCGACGATCGGAATCGCGGGCGACAGTCCTCGCACCGCGCGGACCGCTTCGGCCGCTTCGAGGAGGCTGCCGAAGGTTTCGAGCAGGACGAGGTCGATGCCCGACTCGAGCAGCAGGCGCGCCTGCTCCTCGAAGATCTCGCGGACCTGGGTGAGCTGCAGCGAGCCGTAGGGCCTGACGAGCGCGCCGAGCGGCCCGATCGAGCCGGCGACGAAGACGTGTTCACCGGCCGCCGCCTCCCGGGCGAGGCGCGCGCCCTCGCGGTTGATCTTCTCGAGCGAGTCCGCCCACTCGTGCGCCGCGAGCTTGACGCGGTTGGCGTCCCAGGTGTTCGTCGTGACGATGCGCGCGCCGGCGGCGACGTAGTCGTCGTGGACCTCGCGCACCGCGTCGGGATCCGAGAGGTTCAGCGGCGAGCGCGCCTGATCGGGCGAGGCGCCCCGCGAGGTCAGCAGCGTCCCGATCGCCCCGTCGGCGAGCAGCACTTCTTCGGCGAGCGCCTTGCGAAAGTCTCTTTTCATTCAGAACGCCAACAAAAAAGCCTCTCGAGCGAGAGGCGCCGGCCCGAAGGCCGAATCGCGGCGCCCCTCATCTTCTTCTCCGTCGGAGAATCCGGACTTGGCACCTGTCGAGGCCGCGCCGCGATGCGCGGATCCGGTTGCCGTGGGGTCGTCGGGCCGGTCCCTCGCCCACTCTGGATGCGGCCGGGCCCCGGATCGGGCGCCCGGACGGGTCAAAGAGCCGCATTCACAGTAGCCCCGCGGGAGACGGGTGTCAATGCGACTACAATGGCGCGTCCTCACGGGTCGGGCGTTCCCGTCGGCTCCTCGAAAGGAGCCGCCATGATCCCGACGTTGACCCTCGCCGTCCTCGGATTTCTCGCCGGAGACCCGCCGCCGCAGCCCTGGGTCGAAGTGCATCTGACCGTCTTCCGCGATCCCTACGTCTCGAGCGACCAGGTGACGATGTGCCGTGTCCGTGCCGACAACCACGGGAGCCGCCGCTGGCCCGGCCGCGTCCTCGCATTCGAAGTGCGCGCCGTGGGCGACGCGCACGCGCGGGCGCGCGGCCGGTTCGGCCTGACACTCGAGCCGCACGGCTCGCTCGAGACGCTCGTGGCTCTGCCCGGCCGCCACGATCGTTTCGAGGTCGTTCCCGCGCCCGCGCGCGCCGACGGCGCACGCGACCAGTCGCTGCGGCGCAAGTCCGGCCGCCGTCGTCATCGCGCGGCGGCGCAGGACGAGACGGCCCACTGACTCCGCTACAATGGCCCGCCATGAAAATCCTGGTCGTCGGCGGGGGAGGGCGTGAACACGCCCTGTGCCTCTCCCTGCACAAGAGCTCCCTCGTCGAGGAGATCCTGTGCGCCCCCGGCAACCCGGGCATCGCCGAAGTCGCCGACTGCCTGCCGGTCGCCGCCGGCGACATCGTCGAGCTCGCCGACCTGGCCGAGAAGCTTCGCGTCGACCTGACGGTGGTCGGACCGGAGCTGCCGCTCTCGCTCGGCATCGTCGACGAGTTCGCCAAGCGTCAGCTGCCGGTTTTCGGCCCGACGCGGCTGGCCGCGCAGATCGAGACGTCGAAGGTCTTCTCGAAGGAGTTCTTCCGCCGCCACCAGATCCCGACCGCCGAGGCCGTGGTGTGCTCCGGAATCGAGGAAGCGCGCCAGGCGATCCAGCGCTTCGGATTTCCGGTCGTGCTCAAGGCCGACGGGCTCGCCGGCGGCAAGGGCGTGCTGATCATCGAGAGCGCGGAGGACGCGGAACGGGCGCTGCCGCTCTTCTTCCAGGAGCGCGTGTTCGGCGCCGCCGGCGACCGGATCGTGGTCGAGGAGTTCCTGAGAGGACAGGAGGCGTCCTTTCTGGTGCTCTACGACGGCGTCACGGCGGTGCCGCTGCCGACGGCGCGCGACTACAAGAAGGTCTACGACGGCGACCGCGGACCCAACACGGGCGGGATGGGCGCCCACTCGCCGGCCGGGGTCCTCAACGCGGAGATGGCTTCGCAGGTCCTCAAGGACATCCTGTGGCCGACGTTCCGCGGTCTCGAGGCCGAAGGGCGGGGTTTCAGCGGCGTTCTCTACGCGGGCCTGATGGTGACCGACTCCGGGCCGAAAGTGCTCGAGTACAACGCGCGGTTCGGCGATCCGGAGACCGAGGTGATCCTGCCGCGCGTGACTTCCGACGTCGCGGCGGTTCTGCGCGCGGCGGCCACGGGCGGCCTCGCGGAGTTTCTGCCGCTCGGCGTGAAGAACGAGGCCTGCGTGGGCGTGGTTCTCTGCGCCGCCGGCTATCCGGGCAACCACGAGCGCGGGCGGCCGATCACGGGGCTCGCGGAAGCGGCGCGCATGCCGGGTGTGGAGGTCTTCCACGCCGGAACGGCGCGGGACGGCGACCGTCTCGTCACCGCCGGCGGACGCGTCCTGGTCGTCACCGCGACGGCCGCGTCCATGACCGAGGCGGCCGCGCGCGCCTACGACGCGGCCGACCGGATTCACTTCGAAGGCAAGCAGCTGCGCCGCGACATCGCCGCCGGCGGCATCCGCCCCAGCCGCATCTAGGCGAGCCCTCGTGCGGCGACAGCTCGCCGCGTGCCAAAGTTCGCGACCTCGGGCGAGCGAAACGACAGCGCGGCGGGAGCCGGAACGGAGTGAGGGATCAGGCCGGCGGTCGAGCGCTGTCCGCGAGCCGCCGGACGCTGCGGGCGGCGGCCGTTGGCCGGCCGCGCCCGCAGAGCCCGAACGAAGTGAAGGCGATGGTCAGAAACATCCGCCGGCGCACTTCATCTCGTGGAAGCGCGTGTCGAGGGAGTCCGTGTCCTGGTCGATGATGAATCCCTCGATCGTCGGCGAGGTCTGCGTCGGGTTGGTGACGTCGACGAAGACGATCGCGGTGGTGACGTTGGTCGGCACGCCCGCCGCGCTGAAGAGGTCGTTGACCAGGCGCAGTTCGCCCGGCGCGATGCCCGAGAGCGGAATCTGGTTGCCGACGGGCAGGCCGGAAGTCGGGTCGTACAGGCTCACGACGGCATCGACGGTCGCGGGAGCCGGAGAACCGCTGGCGTCGGTGTTGCGCACGCCGAGAGTCGACGCGATGGAGCCCGCCTGGGCGCTCGGCGCGGGCACCGTCCAGCGGGCCGTGCCGACGAGCGACACCGTGGCCGACTCGAAGAAATACGAGACCTGCTCGCCGCAGCCGACGGTGCCGCGCAGCGGGTCCACTTCGGACACACGGTTGTAGACGTTGGCGGCGACCGTGCCCTCCCAACCCACGCCGGACGGCAGGTTGTTGAAGGTGACGAGCAGCGTTCCGATCGAGTCCTGCACGGCCGCCTGCGGCAGGTCGCCCAGGGAGCCGAGGTAGCCGACGAGGTCGTCCTGGTGGAAGTTGCTGAAGGCGGGCAGCGCGACGGGCCGCTGCGGCGTGCAGCCCTGGAACGCCCCGGCCGTCGAGTAGCAGTACTGCATCACGGCGTTGGCGACGGATCCGGTGTTGTTCGAGATGTCGACCGACGTGCGCAGGAACGCGTCGGGCGAGATCACCTTCGCGGCCTTCCGGCTCGACGACGGCGACGAGGCGGGGGAAGCCGGGAACGACCCCGTGTCGAAGCCGCCGGGCTCGTTGCCGGCGTCCTTGTGGTACGTCTTCGAAACCTGGGTCGTGACGTCGGTGACCGTCAGGTCGTAGATCAGGTCCGTCAGGTGGCCGTAGAACACCCAGTAGTTCCCGTTCAACGCCGTGCCGTCGAGAATCTTGACGAAGACCTCGGGGTTCGAGGGGTTCTGCGTCAGCGTGGGCAGCGAGAAGTAGCCGAAGGTGTCCGTCTGCGGCAGGGCGACGCCGGCGCCGGTCGTGTTGTTGTTGTGCTGGTCGGTCGCCTGGAGCGTGATGTTGAAGGGGTGGGCGCTGTTCAAGACGAGCGTGCCGCTCTGGCCGCCGTCCGGCGGCTGGTAGCTCTGGACGTACGGCACTTCGACCGAGTAGGACGAGGCGCCCGCCTTGGGCTGCGCCGAAACGCGGGGCGTCAGGCGCGCGACGCCCCCCCGGGAGTCGGTGTGAGAGTCCGCGGCGGCGGCGATCGAGGCCAGTCCGGCGGCGGCGATGACGAGAAAGGCTGGACGCGCGAGCTTCATATCCCGGTTCTCCCCTCGGGGCGGCAGCCCCGCGTTCTTTTCGGTGACGACGCGAACTCTAGCAAATTCCGGTCCACCCCCATTCCCGCCTCGGGCGCTCGGGGTCTCGTCCCCGCCGTCCCTCGCAGGGGACGGTCTGTGTCCCGGGGGACTCGCCGCGCCGACTTGCTAGACTCCGGCCGCCATGCGTCTGGCCGCCGTCGTCCGCATCCTCACGGGAGTGCTCTTCGTCGCCGAGGGCCTGTCCAAAGTCACCGGCGATTTCGTGCGCGGCGGTTTCTCGAAGGAAGTAACGCGTTTCGCGGCGAGCGCGTTTCCGTTCTGGAAGCACTTTCTGGAGAAGGTCGTCGCGCCGCATGCCGACGCGTTCGGCTGGCTCTTCGCGCTCGGCGAGTTGTGCGTCGGGCTCGCTCTCGTCGCCGGGTTCCTCTCGCGTCCCGCGTCGGTCGGCGGCGCGCTGCTCATGCTCGCGATCGCCCTCGGTCAGGCCAACGCCGGCGCCGGGGCGTCCTGGGACGACTGGATCACGGCGGGGCTGACGGCGAAGCTCGCGCTGCTGCTCTTCGTGCTGCTCGCGACGGTCAATCCCGGACGCGTGTGGGGGCTCGACGCGCGGCGCGGCAAGCGCGCGTCCCGGAGCAAGAGCGAGGCCTGACATCCGGGCGGCAGCGGGGCTCGTCCCCGCCCGCGGGCGGCCGCAAGGGCCGCCCCGACCCGGATGGTGTCGTCCGGACTTCGTTGACCGGACCCATCTCACTGCAGCAGGGCGGCGACCGCGTTCTCGAAATCCGCGTAGGACTGCTTGCCGGAGAGAACGCGCGCCTTCTTCCCGTCCCTGCCATAGACGACCGTGAACGGCAGCTCGCCGCCCCACTTCGGGTCGACCGCGTCGATGAAGTCCTGGTCGTCGCCGCCGGAGCGCTTCAGGTAGTTGGGGAAGTCGGGCTTGCTGGCGGCGAGGAACTTCTCGATCTTCGGCACGTCTTTCGCGAAGTCGATCGAGACGCCGAGGACCGCCACGCCCCGGTCGCGCCAGGCGCGCTCGAGCTTCACGAGATCGGGGAACTCCTCCCGGCACGGGACGCACCAGGTCGCCCAGAAGTTGACCACGACGACCTTGCCGCGGTTCTTCGCGACGGCCTCGGCGAGGCCCTTCGCGTCCAGGTCGCCGGAGAGCCTCGTCGCGTCGGCGGCGAAGACGGTTCGAGAGCAGGACAGGGCGACGAGGGCAGCGAGAACCGCGAGAACCGCCGCCCTCGTTTCCGGTGAGCCGTGAGCGGCGCGCCGTGAGCTAGACACGTTTGATCGAGCAGCCGAACGCCTTGGTCTCGGCTTTCGCGATCGGCTGCCCGGCGAGCAGCGCGTCGAGCGCGGCGGAGAGATCGTGCGTCGTCACCTTCGAGAGGTCTTCGGAGTTGTCGATGCGTCCGTGGTACACGAGCTTGCCGTCCTTGCCGACGACATAGACCTCGGGCGTGTGCGACGCGCCGTAGAGATCGGCGACCTTGTTGCCCGGATCCTTCAGGACCGGAAACGTGAAGCCGTGCTGCTTCGCGTGCGCCGCGGCTTCCTCGACCGACTCGGTCTTGTTGCTGTTGATGCCGACGAAGAGGATTCCCTTCTTCGCGTAGGCCGCCGCCATGTCGCGCATGCGGTCGTTGTAGGCGTTCGAGTACGGACACTGGGTGGCGATGAACATGAGGACGACGTAGGCGTTGGACTTCTCCGCGTCGGCGAGCGAGAAGGCCTTGCCGTCGAGGGTCTTCAGCTCGAAGGCCGGGGCGGCGGCGCCGATCGCCGGGGCGTCCGCGAGGATCGGAGCGGCCAGGGCCGCGACCGCGAGCAGGGCCACGAGGGGACGAGCGGATTTCATGCTATGTCTCCTTGAACGCCTTGCAATGCCGGCCGGATCGCGAAAATTCCGCCGGCGTGACGCCCTCGCCTAGCGTCCGCGCCGGAGCCACCCCCGCCGGGGCCCGGGGGCCTCGAGCGCGGCGACGCGGGCCTCGAGCTCTCGGAGGCGCCGGGCCTGCGCCTCCACCGCCGCGGCCGACGCCGCCTGGGCCTCGGCGAGCCGGTCGAGCGCCTCGCCAACGGCGTCGCCTTCGCCCCGGGACAGGACGGCCCGGCGAACCTCGGCGAGGCCGAGGCCCTCGGTCTCGGTCAGGCGCCGAACGGTCGCGAACCGCGCGACGTCGGACTCCGCGTACCGGCGGTGGCCGCCCGCGGTCCTTCGAATGTGAAAGAGACCGGAAAGCTCCCGCTCGTAGAAGCGAAGCGTCGTGACGGGAATCCCGGTCCGCTTCGACACGTCCGCGATCGAGAGCGAGGCGGGTTCAGCCAAGGTTCCGATTTCCGGCGCGATTCCGTCTCATCGCTCTTGACGAGAAGCCCGGAAACCCGAAACCCTGAAACCTGGTCTTCCGCTACACCGCGAAGAGCGGCCGCTGGACGACCGGATCGAACTTCCAGACGTACTGGTACGCCCCGTTGAAGAAGTCGATCGTGATCTCGTAGTGGGCTTCGACGGTGATCGCTTCGCGGGACCGGGTGATTTTCAGGTTTTCCTTCTTGACCGGGATGTGGAGCTCCTCGGCTTTGCGCAGAATCTCGAACTCGATGAACTTGACGTCCTTGATCGACCCGAACGCGGCCTGCTCCTGCATGACGTCGTAGAACTCGGAGGAGGCGACCTTCACCGGGACGACCTTGTAGAGAACGTAGCCGACGAACCCGAGGATGACGAGCCAGACGATGCAGCCCACGTTGGCGCCACCTCGGATGCTCCGCGACCGTCTCATGCGCTCCATCCTCCGAAAATGATGGCCGATTTTAACCCGGAACCGCTCGGCTCAGCGCACCGGACGGAAGAACCGATCCCACCGTGTGCGCTCCGCCACGTCGCGCGGCCAGCGAGCGACGGCCGCGAAACCGGTCGGCGCGTCGGAGGGGCGCGGGAGAAACGACCAGTACACGAAGAGCGCCCGCCCCTCGAGGTGGCCCGCGGGCACCGGGCCCCAGTAGCGGCTGTCGTTGGAGTCGTCGCGGTTGTCGCCGAGGACGTAGTAGGAATCGGCGGGGACGCGGAAGGGAGGCGCCTGGTCGCGCCGCCGGTGCCCTTCCGCGATCGAGGGGTCGTCGGGCCACACGGTGTCGTCGGCGTGGAAGGCGTACGGCTCGTCGAGGAGGCGCCCGTCGACGAAGACGCGCTTGTCCCGGATCGCGATCGTTTCGCCGGGCAGCCCCACGACGCGCTTGATGAAGTCGCGTCGCGGGTCGGGAGGGTAGCGGAACACGACGACGTCGCCGCGGCGCACGGCCCGCCCGGGCAGGAGCGCGGCGGCGGGCCCCGGCCGCGGCGCGTAGACGAACTTGTCGACGACCAGGCGGTCGCCGGTCAGGACGTTCTTCTCCATCGACGCGCTCGGCACGACGAACGCCTGAAAGAGAAACGTCCGCGCGAAGAGCGCGAAGACGACGGCCGCGAGCAGCGGATCGGCGCGCTCCCGCAGCCCGCGCGGCGCGGGTGCGGCTACCGCACCACCCGGAACATCCGGTCCCATCGCGTCCGCGAGAAGAAGTGCGCGGCCACCCCCGCGAGCTGGCGGATCTTCGCGACCGGCCCGCGCCAGATGTGGGAGTTCGGCTCGGCCTCGTACGACCAGTACAGGATGACGGGACGGCCGAAGATGTTGGCGCGCGGGATCGCTCCCCAGTAGCGGCTGTCGAGCGAGTTGTCGCGGTTGTCGCCCATGCCGAAGAAAGAGTCCGGCGGCACGGGGAACGGTCCGAACTGATCCCGCCGTCGGGCCATGTCGGGCACCGCGGGGTTGTCCGGGTAGGTCTCGGGGTCGATGTGCTGGATGGTCGCGCGCTCCTCCGGCTTGCCGTCGACGTAGAGCTGCTTGTCCCTGACCTGGACGGTCTGGCCGCCCTGCGCGACCGCGCGCTTGACGAGCACGTTGCCCGGGTTGACGTCGTCGCCCGGCTTCTTGAAGACGACGATGTCTCCCGGGTGGACGTCGCGGTAGGGCAGGAATCGCGCGAGCGCGGGCAGCCGCGGGGCGAACGCGAACTTGTTGACGAGCAGGTGGTCGCCGACGAGGATGGTCCGCTCCATCGATCCGGTCGGCACCTGGTAGGTCTGCACGACGAAGGTCCGCACGAAGAGGACGAAGATCCCGGCGACGAGCAGGGACTCGTACCACTCGCGGGCCGTCGAGTGGACCGGAGCGGCGGGCGCCTCGGGGGTCGCGGTCGCGTCGTTGTTCATTCGACTTTCAGCACGGCGAGAAACGCCTCCTGCGGGATGTCCACGCGGCCCACCCGCTTCATGCGCTTCTTGCCCTCCTTCTGTTTCTCGAGAAGCTTGCGCTTTCTCGTGATGTCGCCCCCGTAGCACTTGGCGAGGACGTTCTTGCGGATCGCCGAGACCTGCTCGCGGGCGATGATCTTCGAGCCGATCGCGGCCTGGATCACCACCTCGAACATCTGTCGGGGGATGATTTCTTTCATCTTCGCGGCGAGAAACCGGCCTTTGGCCGCCGCTTCGTCGCGGTGGACGATGAGCGAGAGGGCGTCGACCGGGTCGCCGTTGACGAGAAGATCCAGCTTGATCAGGTCGCCCTCGCGGTAGCCGGCGAACTCGTAGTCGAAGGAGGCGTAGCCCTTCGAGATCGACTTCAGCTTGTCGTAGAAGTCGAGGACGACCTCGTTCAAGGGGAAGTCGTAGGTCAGGACGACGCGGTTGGCCGCGAGGTATTCGAGCGATTTCTGGGTGCCGTGGCGCTCCTCGCAAAGCTTGAGGAGCCCGCCGAGGAAATCGTCGCGCGTGATCACGGTCGCCGTGATGTACGGCTCCTCGATCCGTTCGATGTAATTCGGGGCGGGCAGGTGATTCGGGTTGACGATCTCGAGGACTTCTCCCCTGGTCGTCGTGACGCGGTAGTTGACGCCGGGCGCCGTCGTGATCAGGTCGAGGTCGAACTCGCGCTCGAGACGTTCCTGGATGATCTCCATGTGGAGCAGGCCCAGGAACCCGCAGCGGAAGCCGAAACCGAGGGCCGTCGAGTTCTCCGGTTCGAACGTGAAGGAGGCGTCGTTCAGGCGCAGCTTCTCCATCGCGTCGCGCAGGTTCGCGTACTCGTCGGCGTCGGTCGGGAAGAGGCCCGCGAAGACCATGGGTTTGGCTTCGGCGAAGCCGGGGAGCGGCTCGGCCGTCGGGCGGCGCACCTCGGTGATCGTGTCGCCGATGCGCGTCGAGTGGAGGTCCTTGATGTTGCCCCAGAACGAGCCCACCTCGCCGACCGAGAGCGACGGGACGTCTTCGGACTGGGGGCGGAAGACGCCGAGCGCCTCGACGTCGGTCTCGAGGCCGGTCCCCATCGCGCGGATCTTCATGTGCGGCTCGAGCTTGCCGTCCACGATCCGCACGAGGGACGTCACGCCGCGGTACGCGTCGTACCAGGAGTCGAAGAGGAGCGCCTTCAGGGGCGCGTCGGGGTCGCCCTGGGGCGGCGGGATGTCGCGGACGATGCGCTCGAGAAGGTCTTCGATGCCGATGCCCATCTTGGCCGACGTCAGCACGGCGTCGTCGGCCGGAATCCCGACGACCTGCTCGATCTGCTCCCGAGCCTTCTCCGGCTCCGCCGACGGCAGGTCGATCTTGTTGATGACCGGGACGATCACGAGGTTGTGGTGCGTGGCGAGGTACGCGTTGGCGAGGGTCTGCGCCTCGACGCCCTGGGTCGCGTCGACGACGAGGACCGCGCCCTCGCAGGCGGCGAGCGAGCGCGAGACCTCGTACGAGAAGTCGACGTGGCCGGGGGTGTCGATCAGGTTCAGGACGTACTCGTTGCCGTCGCGCGCGGCGTACCGGAGCGTCACGGCGCGGGCCTTGATCGTGATGCCGCGCTCCTTCTCGAGCTCCATGTCGTCGAGCATCTGCTCGTGCATCTCGCGCGCGGTGACGGCGTGGCACGTCTGCAGGATGCGGTCCGACAGCGTCGTCTTCCCGTGGTCGATGTGGGCGACGATCGAAAAGTTGCGGATGCGCGACGGGTCGGTCATTTCGGGAGGGGGGATATTACCCCTAGGTTCCCAGCGGCCAGCGCGAGCGCGCCGAGGCCTCGGCGGGGTCTCCGGCCCCGCCCCGGCGGTGCCGGATGAGGCCCGCCCACGCGATCATCGCGGCGTTGTCGGTGGTGAACGCCCGTTCGGGCAGGAGCACCGGGACGCCGGCCTCCCGTCCCCAGGCGGCGAGCTCCGCGCGCAGCCGCGAATTGGCGGCGACCCCGCCCGAGAGCGCGAGCGTCCGGATTCCCTCGGCGGCGTGCACGGCGGCGACGCGGTCGAGGAGCGCGGCGACGATCGCCTGCTGGAAGGACGCGAGCAGGTCGACGAGCTCCGGGTCGAGCCTTTCCGGGTCGAGCGGCGAGCCGTCCACGCCGCGGCGCTGGAGCTCGCGGAGCATCGCCGTCTTCAGGCCGGAGAACGAGAAGTCGAGCGAGCCGTCGCCGGCGCGGCCGATCGGGAAGGCGAAGCGCGTCCCGTCGCCGCGCGCGGCCACGCGGTCGATCACCGGGCCTCCCGGGTAGCCCAGCCCCGCGCGGCGCGCGATCTTGTCGAAGGCTTCGCCGGGGGCGTCGTCGCGCGTGCGGGCGATCGGGACGATCCTTCCGGATTCCTCGACGCGCACGAGCTCGGCATGGCCGCCCGAGACGACGAGGCCGTGAAAGGGATACGCGATCGGCGGCGGCGGCTCGCCGTTGGGCTTGAGCCAGGCCGAGAACAGGTGTCCCTCGAGGTGGTTCACGCCGACGAGCGGGAGGCCGCGGGCGAATGCGATCGCCTTCGCCGCCGACAGGCCGACGAGGAGCGCGCCGATCAGCCCCGGCCCGGCGGTGGCCGCGACCAGGTCCGCGTCCTCGAGGCGCGCGCCGGCGCGCGTCAACGCTTCCTCGAGGACGGCCGGCAGATTCTCGAGGTGGGCGCGCGCGGCGACCTCGGGCACGACGCCGCCGTAGGGCGCGTGCGCGCGCATCTGCGACGAGACGACGTTCGACCGCACGCGGCCGTCGCCGTCGAGCACCGCGACGGACGTCTCGTCGCAGGAGGTTTCGATCCCGAGGACGATCACGGGAGAACCGGGAAGCCCTCGCGACGCGCCGCGTCGCGGAGGCGGTCGTCGAGGCAGACGAAGGGGAGAGCCTCGGGACGTTCGTGGCAGGCGACGAGGGCGGCGGCCAGCTGCAGGGCGTCGGCCGCGCGCAGGGGATGCGTCCGCGCGAGGCGAAGGGCGCGAGCGCCGACCGACTCGAGGGACGCGACCGGACGCCAGCGCCGCGCCAGGGTCTTCCAGTCTTCGCGCAGGGCGTCGGCGCGGTCCTGCGGCAGGCCTTCCCGGACGCGCCGGGCCAGGGCCGCGCCGATCTCGACGTCGGTCAGGCACCAGACGGTCTGTTCCGCGTCGTCGAGGTACACCGACTTGACCGGCTCGGTCTTCGCCTCCGCGATCAGAAGCGGCAGGACCGCGGACGTGTCCCAGAACTTCATCGCCCCGAGCGCCTCTCCTCGAGCAGCGCGTCGAGCAGGCTGAACTTCGGGTCGACCTTGATCGGGTCGACGCGCAGGCGGGGCGCTCCGGGTTCGCGGGGCGGCAGCAGCACGCCTCTCTTTTCGGCCTCGACCACCCAGTCCGGCACGCCGGGCTCGACGGGAGCAGCCGCGATCGGTTCGATCCGGGCGATCGGCGTGTCGCGGTCGTAGACGATGACGGTCTCTCCCCGCCGCACGCGCGCGAGGTACTCGGAAAGCCCGTCCCTGAGCTCCGAGATTCTGGCGTTCTTCATGACGCCATGATAGCCAGGTTCAGGGCCCGGCCGCTCGCCGCAGGCTCTCGGCGTAGGGCGGGCGGCAGATGCCCTTCTCCGTGACGATCGCGGTGACGTAGCGCGCCGGCGTGACGTCGAAGGCGGCGTACCGCGCGCCGACCCCGGCCGGGGCGATGGCCTGTCCCGCAAACGTCAGGACCTCCGAGCCCGGCCGTTCCTCGATGGGGATCGCGGCGCCGTCGACGCAGGCGAGGTCGACGGTCGTCGTCGGAGCGGCGACGTAGAACGGAATCCCGTTCTCCCTGGCGAGGACCGCGAGCCCGTACGTGCCGATCTTGTTGGCGACGTCGCCGTTGCTCGCGATGCGGTCGGCGCCGACCACGACGGCCTCGACGGCACCGCGGGACAGAAAGTGCCCCGCCATGTTGTCCGTGATGATCTCGACGGGGATCCCGTCTCGCGAGAGCTCCCAGGCCGTCAGCCGCGCGCCCTGGAGGTAGGGCCGGGTCTCGCCGGCGAGCACGCGGATCGGTTTGCCCGCCTCGACCGCGCCGCGAATCACGCCGAGCGCCGTGCCGTAGCCGGCGGTCGCCAGCGCGCCGGCGTTGCAGTGGGTGAGTACGGCGCGTTCGCCGGAGAGGAGCGCGGCGCCGAGCCTCCCGATGCTCCGGCACGCCTCGATGTCCTCGGCCGCGATCGCGTCGGCTTCGGCGACGAGCGCCGCCTCGAGCGTCTCCGGACTGCCGGCCGCCGCGGACGCGAAACGCCGCTCCATGCGCTCGAGCGCCGCGAACAGGTTGACCGCCGTCGGGCGCGTCGCGGCGAGCAGCCTCCGGGCCGTGCCGAAGCGCTCCGCCGCGGGCGTCGACCCGCCGCTGCGCAGCGCGAAGGCCGCGCCGTAGGCGGCGGCGACGCCGATCGCCGGCGCGCCGCGCACGGCCATGTCGCGGATGGCGACCGCGATCTCGGGCGCCCGCGTGAGCTCCAGCCACACTTCTTCACCGGGCAGACGCCGCTGGTCGAGCAGCCGGAGCACGCCGCCCTCGCGGTAGAGCGGGCGGAAGATCTCGAGGCTCATGGGGCGGGCCGGACCACGAGCCCGGCGCCGTGGCGCCGCGGGTCCGTCACGGCCTCGCTCTTGCCGCCCGGGAGCGCCGCGACGGCGTTGACGCGGCCGAGCTGGCCGGGGACCGGATCGCGCCCGGCCGCCTTGACCGTGTGCCCCATTGCCTCGAGCGCCGCGATCCACGCCGGCTCGAAACGGTCGCGCTCGATCTCGATCACGTCGGGCAGGTCCTGCTGGTGAAAGCGAGGCGACGCGACCGCCGAGGCGAGGTTCTCCGAGCGCAGGACGAGGCCGAGAAGCACCTGCAGGTTCGTCGTCAGGATCGTCGAGCCGCCCGGCGTTCCCCAGGCGAAGACGCCGCGGCCGGGCAGCAGGGCGATCGTGGGGCACATCGAGGAGAGCATCCGTTTGCCCGGCTCCACCGCGTTGACCTCGCCCTGGACGAGACCGTACATGTTCTT
>Ga0335070_10003461_pt1 | contig 18445 bp, 10 predicted proteins | sample Lox_Sample_13_FD_206722 | JGI IMG/M metagenome (GOLD analysis project Ga0335070, IMG submission 206722) | Soil microbial communities from Loxahatchee National Wildlife Refuge, Florida, United States - Lox_Sample_1.3 | ecosystem: Environmental > Terrestrial > Soil > Wetlands | place: USA...
GCGATCGATTCCCATTACCAGCACTTCCACCCTACCCCCTTCGTGAAGAAATCTGCTTGGATGAGGGACGCGCTCATAGCTGATCTCCGAAATGTGAACGAGGCCATCCACGCCTGGTGCCACTTCAACGAAAGCGCCGAAGTCAGTGAGCCTCGAGACTTTGCCTTGTATGATTTGCCCTTCTTCAAAGTCGAGACCCTTTTCCCACGAGTCTGGTTCCAGCGCTTTGACGGAGAGGGAGATTTTAGGTCGACCCTCCCTGTCGCTCTCGATCTTCATCACTTTGACTTTCACCGGCTGGCCGGGTTTGAGAACCTCTGATGGATGATTTATTCTTCCATGGGATATCTCGGAGATATGGACCATCCCCTCGATTCCTCCTATATCGACAAAGGCACCAAAATCGGTCACCTTCGTCACCCTTCCATCACACTCGAGGTCAGGCTTCAGGCTTGCCAAGGTCTCTTTTGACTTTTTTTCCTGTTCCTCTTCAAGGAGCACACGTCTGGAGACAATGATATTCTTCCCTTTCTCCTTGATTTCCATGATGCGAAACGGATATCTCGCGCCTACGTGCTCCTCAGGTTTTTCACAGAACCGGAGGTCGATCTGGCCCAACGGGCAGAAGGCACGAATGCCGGATAGGTCGATTTGGAAGCCTCCCTTCACAACCCCTGAAACTCTTCCTTCTATAGGGATGATGTTTTCTTTTGCTTCCCTGAGGATGTCGAGCGCATCAGGGCCCTGAACTTTCATTCCTTTTGTCAGACGGATTCCGTCACGGATCGAGGCAACCCTCATCTCAACCCAATCCCCTTGCTGGACGGTGATGTTGCCCCCCTTGTCCATGAATTCCTGAACGTCCGCAATGCCCTCACTCTTGCCGCCTAAATCAACAAATATCGTGTCCTTGCTGACTTTCAACACTTTTCCCGAAACCTTATCCCCTGGAAAAAGCTTGCGGCCTGCAGTCTCGGCACTGGTCTTCAAAAGCTCCTCAAAGCTCTTTTCACCATTCATGTCATTATCTATCATTACTCCATTACCTCAACACTTAATTTCCCCGTTGCTCCCAGCTGCTAGCGCAAAATGTATTATAACCGATTTCCTTAATCAAAAAAAGGAGTTTCCCAACTTGACTGGATTGTTTCCTGCATCCGATCTGAAATCGATTTTCGCGCCGAGAAGATAACATGACACGGAGATACCGACCCGGGGCTGGCTTGCATAATTCGGTCAATTTCATTAGAATTTCTTCAGTCTCCTCTGAGGGGCCATCATGGATCGGGGAAAATTACCAGATCGTATCCGGAATCTTAAAGAGAGTCGAAGATATTCCGAGGCTGAAGAAGAGATCCGGCTCGAACTCCAAAAAAAGCCAGACCAATCTCTGCTCAAAACGAGCCTCGCGGATCTTTACCTTCGACAGGGGCGTTCTACCGAGGCAAGAATCCTTATCGAAGAAGTCCTGGCTCGTGATCCTCAGCATCCGGAGGCTCTGTCCGTGTTGGGGGACATCTTTTTAAAAGAACATTCTCTTCAGAAAGCGCTCGAGTGTTATCGGCAAGCCTTCTCTCGCGATCCGAAACCCTATCTGCTCCTCAAAACCGCGCGGGCTTTCAAAGAGATGAAACTTTTTGACAACGCTCTTCAGGAGCTCGAAAAGGTTCTTGTGGTGAGACCGAAAAGCCTTCCTTTCTTGAAAGAGAAGGCTTTGGTTCTCAACCGGATGAAGAGGTTTGATCTGGCCCTCGAGACACTTGAAAAGGTCAAGGAGAACTCACCCGATGATCCCTTTGTTCAAAAAGAGATCTTCCGTTTACGAAGCCGCAGGCGACCTGAAACCCAAGTCCTCAAGGAGCTCCAAGTGGTTGTTGGTATGGAATCGAAGAAAGATGACGCCCAGCTTCGCGGGCTCCTGGCTCAGAGGCTTAAAGGAGCCGGCCTGGTCAAGGAGGCTGTGGTTGAATACAAAAGGGCATCAGATCTGGAGCCTAATAATCCTTATTTCCTGAAGCAGCGGGGATTTTGCCACTATCGCCAGAAAGAGTACGACCACGCTATCCAATGCCTCAAGGACGCTTTTCAAAAGGATCCTTCAGACTATGTCGTCCGAAAGACCCTGGAGAAAAGTTACGAGGCTCGGGGAGATATCGCAGGGTTTCTCACACTTCTTGAAGAAACCCTGTCGCAACATCCGGGTCAGAAATCCCTGCTTGGAACGATCAGGAGGATCCGTGCCAGATTAGATGGGTCTTCATCCCGGTGAGGATCCACGGGTTCATAAATTGAAGAACACCCCTTCGAATACCGAGCAACGCCTTTCCCAGGCCGGAGAAATCATGGAGAGGGTTTTTGGATTCCATGAGTTTCGACCGGGCCAAGAGGAGATCCTCGAAGCCATCTTCTCCGGAGAGGAGACTCTGGTGGTGATGCCTACCGGAGGAGGCAAGTCTCTCTGTTATCAGCTTCCGGCCCTCGTCCTTCCTGGGATAACCCTGGTCATTTCTCCCCTGATTGCATTGATGAAGGACCAGGTCGATTCTTTAAGGGTCTTCGAAGTCCCTGCGATTTCCGTACATAGCCTCATGGGGATCGCAGAGCAGGAAGAAGCTCTGAGGAAGATTGCGGAGGGAACTTACAAGCTCATCTATGCCTCTCCCGAACGACTCCGGAGCGCCCCTTTTCTGAAGGCCCTTAAAAAAAGTCCTATCTCTCTTGTGGCTGTAGATGAGGCCCATTGTATCTCCATCTGGGGGCATGACTTCCGTCCGGACTATCTCAAGATTGGCCAAACCCTGGAATTGCTTGGAAGGCCTCAGACCATTGCACTCACTGCAACGGCAACCGATCGTGTAAGAGAAGATATTGCCTCCCAGCTTAAACTCAGGGCTCCGAAATTGTTCATTACGGGCTTCGACAGAAAGAACCTTTTCTTTGAGGTGATTCGGGTGAGGAGCTCGAAAGAAAAGCTCTCCCACCTTGCTGGCCGGCTCGATCGGCTTCGAGGGGGAGGGATTGTCTATGCTGGAACCCGAAAGGCAGTTGAATCCATCGTTCGAGGTCTTAACCAGCAGGGCATCGAAGCTCTGGGGTATCATGCCGGAATGGAGGAAGAAGAAAGAAGCCATATCCAGGAGACCTTTCTGGAGGGCCGATCAAACATTGTCGCAGCCACCAATGCCTTTGGCATGGGCATCGATCGCTCTGACATCCGCCTGATTCTTCACTATAACTTTCCGGGCTCCATAGAAGCCTATTATCAAGAGTGTGGACGCGCTGGCCGTGATGGAGACCCTTCCACATGCCTCCTCCTCTTTTCTCCCTCGGACCGGAGGCTTCAGGAATTCTTTATCGAAATGACTTATCCGGAGCGTGACGTCATCCTGTCGGTATATCAGGCCCTTCTCCAGAGACCGGAAGATCCGATCTGGCTGACCCATCGGGAGATCGGCCTCATCTGCAATCCTCCGGCAGCCGAAATGGCTGTCTCCTCTTCCCTTAAGATCCTTGAAGAGGCCGGAGTGGTTCACCGCCTCCATCGCTACGAGAACTTAGCTGAGCTCTACCTGAAGCAGAGGCCGAAGGAGATCCTGAACAGGATTTTGAAAAAGTCGCCATCCAAAGCTGCCTTCATCGAAATGCTGAAGGACCATTACACCGAAGAAGAGCTTCTTGAGGGGATACAGTTCCTTCCTGATGAGATGATCGAAAAGGCTCACCTCTCCAAAGAGACCTTCCGGAGGGTGATGGCCGACATGGAAGAGCACGGCGAAGGAACGTACATCCCCCCTTTTCGTGGAAGGGGAGTTCGACTCCTCTCACGCATGGCGTTATCAGAGCTTCCCATTGACTTCGAGACCCTTCAACTCAGAAAGGCCCATCAGCTTGAGAAGCTGAACCGGATGATGGATTACGGGACTTCAAGTCGATGCCGGAGGGCCTTTCTTCTTGAGTACTTCGGGGAATACTATGCCTCTGATAACTGCGGGAGATGCGATCGTTGTCAGAACATGAAGGTGAAGTCACCAACCGAAGAAAATTCGTCCGACCCCCTACTTGCCATAAAGATTTTAAGCGGCGTGGCCAGGATGAAAGGTCATTTTGGCATGCGCATGGCTGTAAAGATGCTGACCGGTTCTAAAGATAAGGCGATTGGTAAATTCAAACTGGACCGGCTTTCTACCTACGGACTCCTGGCTGAATTCACCCAGGAGCAGGTGGAAAATTGGATCCAGGAACTTTTGGGCCAAGGCTATTTGAAGCAGGAATCTGCCATGTTGGGCGAGAAGAATTACAGGGTTCTCCTGCTCACTCCTGAGGGATGGGAAGTTATGAGGAAAAGGGGAAAGGTTCGGCTTTCTCCACCTTCTGGACAAGAGATCGAGGAAAGGAGGACAGAGGTTGAGCCTGATAGAGACCTCTTCGACCAGCTGAGAAAATTGAGATTAGAACTCGCCCGTGCCGAGGGATTGCCTGCCTACTGTATCTTTCAAGACCGAACCCTGCGAGAAATGGCCAGTAGACCTCCCGACAGTCGGGACAAGATGATGGCGATCGTCGGGGTAGGAGAGATTACGTTCAGAAAATATGGAAGCGCTTTTCTTGACCTCATTTCAAAATGGAAAAAGACATGAAAAATGGAACCCGTTTTAAGGTTAAGGCTAAGGTTAAGGTTACGAAGCCCCTGCCTACCGGCAGGCAGGCGTTTCGTTAGAGGAGAATATCGTTTAACGGTGACGACGCTGGTATCGAAGCAAGAAGGTCGATGCTCGAATTTCGACAAGAATAAAATCGAGCCTCCAGTTTCGCCAATCGAGCATCGATACGAGCTTCGCCAACGACAAACGTTGGTTCCCTCAAGATCTTTTGGAAAAACGGGCATCCTTACCGTTACCGTCACACGAAACCTATTTTCGAAGCAATAAAGGAGGCTAAGCAGTGATTAAGGTTGGCGACCTCATTGAGATTCCTGAGATCAAGACAGTGATTCAGTTGAAGGATATCGAGGAATCGAGTCTCAGGCAGATGATCCTCGACTCCTTCGTCGTCACAACCGAGGTCATGAAGAATCTCGAGATGATCCTTACGTCTCTTTGTAAACCGGAAGGAAGGGGAGCTTTTCTGAAAGGCCATTTTGGATCAGGGAAGTCGCACTTCCTCAGCATCCTGAGTTTGCTCCTACATAATCCTGACTCCTGGCAGGCTCTGCTCTCTCAAGAACCCTCACTGGAGCCTTACCGGGAAGAGCTCCAATCCCGCAAATTCTTCGTCGTCGAGATCTCCCTGATCCAGCATCGAGGAACAGAATTCCTTGAGGACATTTTCCTTAAAGAGATCTTCCGCAAACTCTCCCTTCAGATCGGAAAATCTTTTGAATGGGTGGAATCGAGGCGTGAAATTTTTCAGGAGATCAAAAAGGCGTTGAGCCGCCTTGGGTACTCAGGATTGGTCTTGCTGGTGGACGAACTCTCGGAGTTTCTCCGTTCAAAGACGGATGCTCATGCTTATCAAGAGGATATTCGATTTATTCAGTATCTCGGAGAAGAAGCCTCATCCTTTCCCCTCTGGATTGTCGCCTCCCTCCAGGAATGGATTGAAGAGACGGGAGAGATCCATCAAGACACCTTTAACAAGATCAAAGATCGCTACCACCTGCGAATCAGCCTGGGCCGTGCCCACATCGAAGAGCTGGTCTCCCAGCGTTTGATTCGTCACCGGCCGGCGGCAGAGCAGGAGATTCGTAAGATCTATCAGTCTCTCCGGCGTTATTTTCCTTCTTTTCCTGTGGATGAGACGAGGTTTCTGAAGCTCTATCCTGTTCACCCCGCAACCGTTACCCTTCTCGATCGTTTGAGGCCGCTCTTCTCCGAGCACCGGGGCGTCGTCGATTTCATCCATTACAGGCTGAAAGGAGACGCAGAGCGGGGAATCTCCACTTTTCTCGACCGGCCCGCTCAGGACCTTCTCTGTCCACCAGTGATCCTCGATCATTTCGTCCACCGGATCCGGGAGATAGCAGAAACACAACCCTTTGTGGAGAAGGGCTTCGACTACTACCGGGATGAGATTCCCAGAATCTTTGAAGATCCGGACCAGCAAAAAGTCGCTCTGGAGGCAGTGAAGCTCCTCGTCCTCTTCGCCATCTCGCCGGTGAGATTCAGGTATACGGCACGCCATATGGCAGAGATGATCCTTTTCAGAGTGACGGATCTGGAAGCGGAGATCAACTATCAGTACTTCAGGGATGTCCTCGATCGTCTGGTGAAAGAAACCTCCCACCTTTCTGTGATACCCGGCAAGGATCCTCTCGATGACCAGTTCATGCTCACCCTCCGGGCAGACATCGCCGGCATTCTGCGGAGGAAGATTCGACAAGGAATCACGGAGATCTTCCCGGGTGATCGCCGCCTCTTTGACCGCCTCCTTCCTTTTGCCGAATCGATTCACCTCCCCTTTGCCGGGTGGGCCGAACAGAAGGAGCAGAGGGTTTCGATCTCCTGGGAATATACACGCCGGAGCGGCATCATTCTGCTCCGCCAGATCGACGAGTTCCAAGTCGACGAAGCAACGGCTCGGGCTGAAGAATGGAAGCAGACAGAGGAAGATTTTTTCGTTGTCGTCGGGACCACCCATCAGGTTGAAAGGCAATATCAACACCTTCGGGATCTTCTCCTTCCCCACCTCAGGGAGAGGTGCCCGGGGCTCTTTCTCTTCTGGGTACCTGCGGAGATCAAAGAAGACGAGGAATCGTGGACGAAAGAATTCCTTTCAGCGCTTCTCCTTTCTGACCGCCAACGGCAGGAGGCCTCAGAATCTGGGCTCCAGGCACAGGAATTCCTTCAGACTTTCCTTCAGAACGGGAGGAAGAGACTGGGAGAGATTCTGACGAAGGCCTATTTCAACGGACTCTTGCTCTGGGACGATAGACAAATGGAGCTTTCTGCCTATGGATACCTTTCTCAGGAGAAATTTCTCCAGGAATTCGTCCCCTCCCTTCTCTCCCGGAGGTTTCCAAGGCACCAAAGGGTCCACCCTTACCTTGAGGCCCTGGCTCCCACAACAGTCCCTAATCTCTTAAAGGATTTCTTTGCCACGGGAACGCTGGAGGTAGATGACCGGACCAAATTCGGGCTCCGCACCATCCTGGAAGGGCTCCTCAAGCCTATGGGCCTGACTAAGAAGAAGGGAAATCAGTACATCCTTCACGTGGACCCCAGAAATAATGAGCTCGCAGGGCATTTTCTTTCTCTCCTTGAAAAAGGTCCTCTTTCTCCTGAAAAGCTTTACTGGTCTTTCCGGAAGGGCGACTATGGCCTGCTCAGGCACCAGTTCGAGGTCCTCATCTTCGCCCTTTCCTTTTCAGGCAATATCCTTCTCCTCCAAGGTCAGAGAAAAAAAGGGCTCGAGGATATTTCGCGAACCGGTCTCCAGGGAATAACAGCCATCAGCAAGGGAGAGATCCTCGGCGACGAGGTCCGGCAAGTCATTCCCCACCATCCGCTCATTCCGGATAAATTCCGAAAAGCCCCCTTCACCCTTTCCTCGCAGGAAGCCCTCTGGTTAGAGATAAGATCGAGAAAGGACGACGAGGTCGAGTCTCTTGAGAATCTTCTCCATAGACTCAAGTGGGCTTCCTCATTTCAGGCCTTTAAGAATCTTCCCTGGGATTCTTTCCGTCACGAGGTGGAAGACGTCCTTGCCCAGTGGGAAGAAGTAAAGGTAAGCTTTCCTCCCAGGGAGGGGCTGGAGCGATTCTTATCGGCTGCTGCAAAGGAACCCTTCCTCTCGGAGAAACTTCACCGTCTGGATGAGCTAAGGGCCTTCTTCGATCATGCCGAAAGGCTTCTCTTCGTCCACCAGTATCTCAGCGATCCGCGTCTCTCCCTTCCGGAACGCCCACCTTACCGGTCGCTCAGGGATGAAGAAAATGAACTCCTCCGTTTCTTTGAAGCTGGAAATGTCTCGATCGATCGAGGAGCGATCCAGAAGCTTCTCGAACGCTTCCAGGATTTCCGGGAGAAATACATCCAGGTCTATGCCGAGGCCCATCGCCTTGCCCGTTCAGGTGAACAATTCGCTCCTTATGAGAAGATTCGCCATTCCCGCCGCTACCTTCTTCTTACCCGGCTCGACCAGCTTGAAATGATCTCCGTTCATCACAACCGCAGTTTTGTTGACCGCGCACTGACTTCTGTCCTTTTTTCCGAATGCAATGCTTCCCCTATCGAGCTTCTTCAGAGCAATCCTGTCTGCTCCTGCGGGTTTCTCTTGACCACGGAATTGAGGTTCACACCCGTTCGAGAGATTGAAGAAGCGATTGACCTCGGCATCCGGGAAACGATCGAGGCCCTGAACTCCCCTACCTACCAAGAGAAACTTCTTCCTTACTTGAAGGGGCTTGAAGAAGTCGGGGAGAATGAAAAGGCCTCAGCCGTTAGAGGAGTCCTGAGCCTTTCGCCAGAAGGAGCAGAGGGTTTTCTCGCGAGGCTTGATGAGGCCTTAACTTCCTTGGCCATCCAGGGGATCAATGAGGCTTTCAGGGGAAGGGTCGTTGTGGTCAGACGCGATCTCGATCAGCTTTACGGAGCCCTTATCCGGCGGAAATATGGCCTTCCTCAGGTGCGAAAGATTTTCCGGGAATGGTTAAAGGAGGATGAAATTTCTGAGGGGACCTTTGTCCACTTCCTCGGCAAGGGAGAGACAGGAGGAGAGGCTTCGGAGCGAGAAGGGCTCTTAACCTTCATCCGGGCCGAATTCCCTCATCTCCTTTCTCTTCTCCAGGAAGAAGGCCAGGCCGTATTTAAAAAGGCTCTCCTTCTGTCTCTGTGGATCGAAGGGCATGAGATCTCTTCCGGCCAAATTACTTCACTCTTTCCATTCTTCAACAAGAGAAAGCAGGAGAGCGGAGATCTCTTGATTCAACAGCTTTCTGCTGCTGCAAGGCTCCTTCGCCAGAAAGAGCCCGACCTTTTTGAAAGAGCTGTTCAGGAGGTTGAGGAATCAGGGGGAGTCTTTCCTGAAGTCTCGAAGCTCCTCAATGAACAAAGGGCTGTCGATATTTTCTGCCGGGAGACCATCTTCCCTTCCATTCTCCGGGAAACATTTGAAAGGCTTCTTGTCACTCCAGAAGACGAAAAGGAGGCGGGAAAAATAACGCCTTGGGAGGATCCAAAGCTCCCTCCCAGGACAACCGGACTTATTGCAAAACAGACAGAGATGGTCAAAGCCCTAAAAGATTACGATACGCTCCACCAGAAGCTTCTCACCCTGAAAAGAAGGCAGGCCAATCCACCCCAGGACTTCCAGAAATGGGAATCTCTCTATGTTCAGCATCTGAGTCCCCTCTCCTTCTTCCTCGACACATTCCCGGCACGGGTAGAACGGATGGAAATTAGTCTTCCGATCCCTGCAAAGGATCGATTGGAGGAGGCCGAGGACCTGCGCATTCACTTCTCTGACAAATTTTCTGAATTTTACCGGAAGGCCCTCCCTTTATGGGAAGCTAAAGAAGAAAAAAGACCAAAGATGATTGAAGATCTCAAGAAAATAAAGATTCCCCAGGAAGAACAGAGAATCTTCGTTCTCATGGATGGGATGCGCTGGGACTTGTGGGAATATCTGAAAGAGAATTTCTTCGCATCCATAGGCGACCAGTTCCGGATTGCCCAGGAAGGAGCACTCTGGGCTCGTCTCCCGTCTACCACGCCGAGACAAATGGAGTTTTTCGCTGGCGAGGAGGGCATCTGGAAGATCGCTGGCATCGATGAAAGGGTCCATACCGAAAAAGGAAACCTCGAATATCTCTTCCGGAATATCCTTCAATTTTTGCAGCTCGATCTGGCGCCGCGTTTGAGGAAGCTTCCGGCCGCAACTCAAATTCTACTTTTTTCAGACCATGGCTTTACGGAAAACCCGAATTTCGAAAAATCGGATAAGTATCGGATGTCCCGTTACGCTCACGGGGAGGCCTCGCCTTTTGAAATCATCGTCCCCTGGGCAGTGGTCACGAAGATCAGATGATGGTTACGAAATTGTTTGTGCCATAAATGCAAAAGGAGAACGAATGGGAATCGCTCTTAAAGACAGACTGTCTCATCTCACTTATCGGGAAGCCTGCAAGCTGCTTGGACCAGAAGGCGAGCGACTGATCAGGCAAGGGGGGAAATATGACTTTGACATCTCTGAGCAGGTGACCTGGGGAGACGATTTTTTCAGGCTCAATCTGGGAGAAGCTACGGTCACCCTCTCTCTGACATCTGAAAAGCCAAGATTTCTGCGTTTCGTCTGTAGTGAGTGCTCCGAAGTGTGCGAGCATGTGGGAGCAGCTTTCTCCCTGGTTCTCGAGGAGAAATTATCGTTAGGACTATCGGCCCCTCCTCCTGAAAGGACCCCTGTTGAGAGTCTGAGTGACCACGAGGTGGTAAAACAGGCCATCGAGGAAAGGCTGGAAAGAGCCAAGACAGAAAGGATGCACCTGACATCCATGAGCAAGGATGAATTGTGGACGGACTACACTGTTATAAATCAGGCTTCTGGGAAAAGCTACCGCGTTGCGCTGAGGGGTTGGGAAAAAGGGGAATCCTACTGTTCCTGTCCGGATTTCAGAAAGAACACTCTGGGTACCTGCAAGCATATTCTCTACGTCATTGAGGGGGTCAAGAAACGATTCAATCAAAAAGTGCGAAATACGCCTTACGGGATTAAGAACCTGGCGGTTCATCTTCGATATGGCAAAGAAATAGAATTGCGGGTCCTGGTTCCTGATGGTCTCGATCGTCAAATCATGACCCTGATCCGCCCCCTTATCAACAGACCCATTGACAACATTGCAGATCTCCTGAATCGGATTAAGGAGATAGAAAGCCTTGGGCATGAGGTTGTGATTTATCCGGATGCTGAAGAACATATTAACAGAAAACTCTACCTGGAGCGGATTCGGAGCCGAATGAGTGAGATACGCAAAGATCCGAAGAATCATCCGCTCAGAAAGACGCTTCTCAAAATGGAACTTCTTCCCTACCAGCTTGACGGAATTGCGTTTGCCGTCGGCACCGGGAGGGGAGTTCTCGCGGATGACATGGGGCTCGGCAAGACCATCCAGGGAATAGGAGCAGCGGAGTTGCTTGCTCGAGAGGCAGGGATTTCAAAAGTCCTTGTGATCTGCCCGGCCTCGGTGAAATCCCAATGGCGAACGGAAATGATGCGCTTCTCGGACCGGAACCACCAACTGGTTCTTGGATCGGCCAAAGAAAGGGCGGCTCAATATGACAATCCATGTTTTTTTACGATCTGCAATTACGAGCAGGTCCTTCGGGATCTTCCTTCCATCGAGAGAGTGAAATGGGACTTTATTATTCTGGACGAAGGCCAAAGGATTAAGAACTGGGAAGCAAAGACAAGCCGAGTCATTAAAGCGTTGAAATCTCCCTTTGCCCTGGTGCTTTCCGGAACCCCACTGGAAAACCGTCTTGACGAACTTTATTCCGTCGTTGAGTTTATTGACGACCGGCGTCTTGGGCCGGCATTCCGCTTTTACAATCGTTACAGAATCGTAGATGAAAAAGGGAAAGTGCTTGGATATAAGAATCTGGATGAATTGCGAGAACAGCTTAGGCCCGTTCTCCTCCGTCGAACGAGGAAAATGGTGATGTCGGAATTGCCTCCAAGGACCACGGAGATCAGAAGAATTCCCCCTACCGGTGAGCAACTGGATCTTCATAATGCTCAAATGAGAATCATCAAAGCGATCATCTCCAAAAAGTACATTTCCGAAATGGATCTCCTCCGGTTGCAGAAAGCCTTGTTGATCTGCAGAATGGCAGCAAACAGCACCTTCTTGGTGGACAAGGTGCCGCCCGGTTATTCCAGCAAACTCGTGGAATTTGAGAATCTGATCGATCAACTGATCGAAGAAGAGGACCGCAAGATCGTCCTCTTTTCGGAATGGACAACAATGCTTAGCCTAATTGAGCCTCTCCTCGAAAAGCGGAAGGCCGCTTATGTGAGGTTGGATGGTTCCATCCCCCAGAAGAAAAGGCAGGGATTAATTCACCAGTTCCAAAAGGAACCGAATTGCAAGCTTTTTATCACGACAAATGCCGGAGCCACGGGTCTAAATCTTCAGGCGGCCAATACCGTCATCAACGTAGACCTGCCCTGGAATCCGGCAGTCCTTGAGCAAAGGATCTCCCGCGTCCATCGGATGGGCCAGAAACGACCTGTTCAGGCCTTTCTCCTGGTCACAGAAGAAACCCTGGAAGAGAAGCTCCTGGGGACCCTTTCAGCAAAACATGAATTGGCCCTCGCCGCACTCGACCCGGATTCCAAAGCAAAGACGGTTGACCTTGCCAGCGGCATGGATGAACTGAAAAGGAGACTGGAAGTCCTTCTTGGAGCCAGACCGGATGGCGCAATCGATGAGAGTCAGAGGGCAGAGGTAGAAAGGGAAGCGGAAAGGTTGGTCCGAAAAGAAAAGATTGCGAGCGCCGGTGGCCAGCTTCTGGGCGCGGCCTTCGCCTTTATCGGAGAGATGTTTCCTCAAAGAGAAGAGAAAGAGCAAACCCTTCAACTGACTGAAACATTTAGAAAACGCCTTTCTGAGTGCCTTGATAAGGATGAAGAAGGTCGTCTGAAAATGACTATTTCCCTTCCGGATGAATCCGTTCTTGATAACATGGCAAAATCCCTGGCCCAGATTCTCGGCTCTTCGGATTGGAGATCATAGGAAATAGGTAATACTTTAGCGCTTTGAAAAAAACTAATCTAATCCCCCTTCATCCCCCTTTGTCAAAAGGGGGAAACACTTCTCCTCCCTTTGGCCCGCTGCGCCAGCGCTTGCGCGGCGAGCAAAGGGAGGTGGGGAGGGATTTTGAATGATGATTTCACACAGCTAAATTGATACGAAAATGAGAGGTCCAAATTGATTAAGAAAAGTAAGATACCTGACAAGTATCAAATATGGATTGATGTTCGAAAACGATACCATCTTTCACATGCCCACATCCAGATGGCCAGAGAGCTTGGCATGAATCCCAAGAAGTTCGGAAAAATCGCAAATGAAAAACAAGAACCCTGGAAAGCACCGCTGCCTGCTTTCATCGAACATATTTATCTTAAACGTTTCGGCAGAGATAGACCTGCTGACGTGAAATCCATGGAGGAAATCTTCAGAGCAAAGGAGAAAAAGAAGGAGGAGCGACGCAAGAGAAAACAGATTGGATGGGGCTCTGAACAGTCAGAAACAACTTAGCCTAACAAACAGCCCCAAGAAAAAGCCGCAAGGAAAGCTTCCACCTACGAGTCTACAGTCCTGGATAATGCGGCGAGTTGATGATTACCGATGGAAATGTGCATGAGAGAGGGATTTTATTGCAAGTTCCTTTCACTCACTTCAGCCCTGCCTTGCGCAGGGCATCGATACGACGATCCAGGTGGGCCGGGTCTTTATAGTAATACCACCTCTTCCGTTGATCGGCCAATGAATAATTTGGATTTATCTTCAGCATTTCTTCGGCATGCGCCCGCGCTTTCTGATCCTGGCCAAGTCCTATATATGCCTCTGCCAAATTCATATGCGCCACGAAAGGACTAAACTCACCTTTATTAGCGCGAGCGAGCATTAGCTCGCCTGCTGCTAAGGCCTCCTCGTAGCGTCCAGCCAAAAGGTAAGAATTAGACAGGGGGCTCAGAAAAAAAGCAGGATAAGAAGGGCATAAGCGCATCGCATTCTTGATCACTGCAATCGACTCGTCGAATTTTCCATTATATTGCATAATGTTCGCCAAGATGCAAAGCATAACGGGGTCGTTGGGATTGATCCTAACAGCCTTTTCTCCGCCTTCGATGGCCTCATCAAACTTCCTGTTAAGGAGATTGATAAAGCCCATCAAGGCACAAGCTTTAGCACAGGAATCACTTAGACCTATGGCCTTCTGCGCGCATTCCAATGCTCTTTCCATGGATTGGACAGGAGATTGACTCCAGCCGAAGATAACCTCAAAGAGATAAGTCCAACCCATTTGCGCCCACCCACCGGCAAATTTCGGATCTAACTCAACGGCTTTTTGGGCCCACTGGCGGGCAGCAGCATTGTCCTCTTTCGCCCAGCGGAAAAAGTGTTCCTCACCACGCCAAAAGCACTCCAAGGCCTTGAGGTCGGAAGTAGTTCCGGCTACTCCACTTGCATACTCCCCTTCCGTCAGTTTCACTTGAAGAGCCGTCATGATCTGCTTTGCAATCTCATCTTGCAGGACAAATAGGTCTTTCAGGTCCCTGTCGTATCTCTCCGACCAGAGATGAATCCCTTTGATTGCATCGATGAGCTGGACCAAGATCCGGACCCTGCCTTCTGATCTCTGAACACTACCCTCCAGCACATACCGCACTCCCAGTTCTTCGGCAACCTTTTCGACCTTAACAGCTTTGCCCTTGTAAACGAAGGTAGAGTTTCTGGCAATCACAAAAAGCCGTGGGATGATGGAGAGGCTGGTGATGATTTGGTCAGTTATTCCATCACAGAAATACTCCTCTTTAGGATCACCGCTCATGTTGGTAAAGGGCAGCACAGCGATAGAGGGTTTATCTGGCAAAGGAAATGCCATCTTATCCGCCCTGGCATGCTCGATTTGTGGCCCTCGCAGATAGAAATTCCAAATAAGTCCCCCGGCTACCAAGACCACTACAGCAACCGCTGCAATAGCTTTCCAGCCCCATTTTGTTGGTTTTGGCTCTTCCTCGCCGATAACCTTTCCAGCAGCTTCGGGCTCCATCAATACTCTGTATGTTCGGACCGCCTCGGTGATGTTTTTAACAGTTTGCTTCCCCAAGTACTGGTATCCTACCGGCAGCTTGTGCTTGACTTGGTCAAAAGCAGTCCCCGATATGCAGATGCCTCCTCCGTCTGCAAGACCCTGCACCCTAGCTGCGATATTGACCCCGTCCCCCAAGATCTGCTCTCCATCCTCAACCACATCCCCGAGATTGACGCCGATCCGAAACTCCATCCTGCGGTTTTCTGGAAACTCAGCGTTTCTGGTTTTCAGTTCCTTCTGAATTTCCACTGCACACTGAACCGCATCCACCACACTTCCAAACTCAGCCAGTACATTATCTCCTGGAGCATCCACCACCCGACCACGATGATGCTGAATGAGGCCAGCCATTACTTCTTTATAAGCGTTAAGAGTGTGGATTGTTCCAACCTCATCCTCCCCCATGATGCGGCTATAACCCTTGACATCTGCACTGAGGATTGCCGTAAGTTTGCGTTTAACTTCTTGGGTAGTCATGGAGTCCCCCAAAGGTTAGTCGGGGAGGTTGGCCCAAACCCTACCGTTTGATAAAAGTCTACTATTTTTGAATTAAAACTTCAACAGAGATTATTGATTACTATTTGAAGTGTTCTATAGAAGGACGATTTTCAAAAATCACGAGTTCAGGAAGAAGTTGATACGAGGTTGTTCACTGGCTGGCAGGTCGAACTTTTGCTCTTACAATTCAAAAAAATGGGTAAATCGGGAATTTCCCGTATGGTCAGACGGCTTCACCTTCCACAAGATTTTTTGTATTTCTTTCCACTTCCGCATGGGCAGGCTGCATTTTGACCAGCTTTCGGTTCGCCTTTCTTTTTCTGGTAAAGTTCTGGTTCCAGGGCTTCTACAAACTTCGTGGACATCGGTAGTATGTATGGATACATTTTTTACCTCTGAATGACGGTTCAAAGTCATCCATAAGAGGACCAAAATCCTTTCCAAGGTTAAATTCCGGTCTGTCCAATATCCTTCGGATGACAAACTCCGCACTTTGTGGAAACTGGTAAAAGGCTCCTCCTCTATTAGAACTAAAATCAGATATTTTCTTCGTCATAAGTTTCTTTTCCCTGTGACATCGGAGCCTTATAAGTGTTAGCTCGTCTTTATTATAATGCGAAATGCATCCTCGCCAAAGAAATCAAAAATCCGTTCCTGCAGCCCATAAACGCGTCCAAAGCGAATCATCTTCTTTCTCTTGACGATGCGGTACAATTCGTCACGTAACGACTGTGCCTGCTCGCTCTTTGAGTCCAGACTGGCAATTCCAACGCCAATGCCCTGATTGACCGCAAAAACTTCCTCTCGTCCGTCTTTGTATTCAATTTCAATCTCGGTGCCGCCTGCCTTGATGGCCTCCTCCACTAACTCAAGCAGAATGCTTTTCTCTTGTAACGGTTTGGAAGTCACTTCATTCTCCAAGCTTACTTTTTAATATGTAGCGGTTCCCTTGTTTTATTTCCAAACTTATCTTCCACTATGTATGTTTCGCCCAAATCGGCATTACCTAAGTTGTTCTTTAAGTAATTCAGATAACCAAATTCTCCCATTCTGCCCCCGCTCATTTTTTTTATCGAGATCATTAATCTTAAGAATATCTGGCCAATCTTGCTCCTTTCCATATTAAATTCCCACATTCTTATATTACTCTTATATAACTTCAACAATTCTTGGGTTAACTCATCTAATTGATCTTCTCCTTGAATTTGATTATCCACATGCATCTGATAGATTCTTTTATAAGACTCATATACCGATTGATCGGTGATACGAATATTTCCATTTACATAAATATCTCGTACAAAGGTTTCGATTTCTCCCGCCATCAATGTTACACCCATATCTCTAAAAATATCGTCATGCTCCCCATGTGGAATGTTCGTCATTAGCTCTGAGAATTCTTTCTCTTCTGCGCGATTCTTTTGATATGCAAGACCTTCAAGATATCTACACTCTTCAACACAATCTATCCTTTTGAGTCTGTTTTCACCACAACAGATTGGGCAAAGAAGATTATCAATCGGAGCGCAATATCTTTTCCCTTTTTTAGTTTTACAGAACCAACATTTAACCATGTCCTATTCCTGCAGATCCAAGCATTTGCAATCTTTCACTGCGTTCAGGATGACAAAATGGGAACTTTTTACGAATCTGTCTATATTGCCTCGATCCCCACTGGTTCTTTTCTCCAAGGATAGCGGCAGGTTTCACCTGCCGAAGTACAGTCATCTGGCAGAAGCCGTTGAATCAACCGGCTTGAGGGTATAGATCCGTGCAAGTCGACTAGCGGCCTTCAGGTCTCCTTTGCGTAAAGCTTCCCGTAAATCATCAAGTTTTTGAACATCTTCGAGAGACAAGTAGGGTGACCAGCCACTGTCAGTATCGACCAGCTCGACATCAATCTTGGCTACGTATTCACCCTCGTGAATCATTTTTGTGTGTTTCCTCTTCTTCATACCTTTCTCCTCATAAAATCATGTGACCACCTGTCCGGATCTGGCCTATATGCTGTGACGAGAATAGCGGGGGATACTTCTCTTTTGGGAATCCCCCAAACGACGTGAACTGGCCTACCCTGAGAATCCTTCTGTAACACGAGAACACATGGCCCTTTAGGGTAATCAGGATAGTCCTCAATCACAATAGCCTCAAAGGCACCGTCCAATATCTCTCGTACCAGGATATCATCCTCTGCCAATTCATCATAGCCGTGGTCCGATACCAATACCTCTTTTCGATCAATCAGATCAAGTATGAGTTCGAAGGTGCTACTCATATCTGTCAAGCATTAGTGCCTGTTCGGACTTTGAATTTGTGTGGCTTGTCTATATTATAATCGGCCAACTTAAAAATTTACCTGAAAGCTTTTTGTGCCCATGAGTCCTATTATTCAACGGAGGCAGAAAATGTCTCCTTTCATTTTTAATCGTCGGCTCTCTTCTTGCTCCTGTTATATATTGTCAGTTGATATTTCCAATTATTTCTCCTGGGGTGCCTTTCTTGTCTGTTCGCTGATCCATTGCTGAAGATTGGCGAAGGACTTGATGGTTGAAGAACCCTCAATGGTCTTAACAGCAATCTCCTGTACCTGTTGATATGCCTTCTCTAACTGTTGGGCGAGTTTAGCAATCTGTTCACTCTGTTCTTTTGCTACCTTCTCAAGAGAATCAATTCGGGTCGTAAGAACATTCCGCTCACCAACAAATTCTTTTTTCACCAACTCTTCTCTATTTTTTGCCTCAAGGTTTAATCTATCTGTGGTCTCCTTGACAGCTTTGGCAACGGCAGTTTCCAACTCTTTTGGGAAGGCGCTCGCCTTTCTTCTTAGTTCGTTCAGTTCCTCTTCCTTTTGGGCAACTACCTTTTCTCTCTCTTTTAACTCATTTTCCATCTGCTCCTTTTTAACCTGGATCTCTTTTTCCAATTTCGACTTTTCATCTTCAAACTTATCCTTGGTTAGCTTTTGTTCTCTTTTAAAGGAATATTCGTAATCGTCTTTCTCTCTCTCGCGCCTCTTCTTTTCGATCATATCCCGCTCTTTGATCTCTTCCTCATATTCCTTCTTCTCTTGCTCCCTCTGAGCACGAAGTGCCTCAATCTCCTGGCTCAATGTTTCCTTCCTTTCAGCCATTTCC
>Ga0335070_10003462_pt1 | contig 18445 bp, 15 predicted proteins | sample Lox_Sample_13_FD_206722 | JGI IMG/M metagenome (GOLD analysis project Ga0335070, IMG submission 206722) | Soil microbial communities from Loxahatchee National Wildlife Refuge, Florida, United States - Lox_Sample_1.3 | ecosystem: Environmental > Terrestrial > Soil > Wetlands | place: USA...
TGTGGCATGGCTAGCCTCGCGGATCTCATCGGCAAGCGCATCACCCCGTCCGACCTCCAGCGCTTCTGCGCCGACGCCATGGGCCGCTGCGGCCTCTCGGCGGAGGTGGCTGCCGCCTCGGCGGAGGTCCTGACCACCACCGATACCTGGGGGACCCATAGCCACGGGACGCGGCAGCTTCGACCACTGATGCGGGCCGTCAGGAGCGGCGGCATCCAGCCTGGCAACCGGCCCCGCGTCCAGCGGGAAGGCCCCGGCTGGGCGCTGGTAGACGCCAACCGGGCCATGCCCATGGTGGTCGCCATCCATGCCATGGAGACCGCCATGGCCAAGGCTGCCTCGGCGGGGATCGGCTACGCCGGCGTGGCCCACAGTAGCCACTTCGGTGCGGCCGGCTACTACGCCACCATCGCGCTCAAGCGCGACATGATCGGCCTGTCCATGACCAACTGCGACCCCTGCATGGCCGCCACCGGGGCGCGCCTTCCCGTCATCGGCACGAACCCTATCGCCTTCGCCGTTCCGGCCGGCCAGGAGCGCCCGGTGTTCCTCGACGTCGCCAGCAGCGTCGGGGCCGTGACCAAGGTCATGATCGCCAAGGCCATGGGCCGGCCGATGCCCGACGGCTGGCTTCGCGACCTGGAGGGGCGACCCACCACCGATGCCAGCGGCTATCCCGACCGGAGCGTGCTCCAGCCGATTGGCGGCTACAAGGGGTACGGCCTCGCCGTGCTGGTCGAGATCCTGTGCGGCGTCCTGACGGGCGCCGCCTTCCTGGGCGGTGTCCAGGGCTGGATCAACGAGCGCGGGATCGCCGCCGACCAGGGACACGCCTTCCTGGCCATCGACGTCAACGCCCTCATGCCCATCGCCGCCTTCAAGGCGCGGATGGACGCCATGATCCGCGAGATCAAGGCCGCGCCCCGGGCGGTGGGCGTGGAGCGGATCTACCTGCCCGGCGAGATGGAGTGGGAGCGGCGCGAGCAGGCCCTGCGTGACGGGCTGCGGCTGCCCGATTACGTCCTCAGCAACCTCCTCGGCCTCGCCGAGGACGTGGGCATGGTGAAGGAGCTGGGGGCCCTCTTCCGCTAGCCGCCCCCGCCCGAGGCGGATCGGTTCCAGGGGACGTTGTTGACAAACCGGAATAACTTTCCTCCCCTCCGAACGCATCGCCTCACGCCTCAGGGCTAGGTCGGGGAGAGTGCCAGCCGAGTCGGCCGGTCGGGATGGAGTTCTCGGCTCGGTTGGGAGGTACCGCACGTCCGCGGAGACCGGTCGGTCGCGGCGGCGAGCGGGTGCCGCACCGTCAGGGTCCACGGGAGAGGGCGCACTACGCCTGGAGGCCTCTGATGAATGATGTCACTTAGAACCAACGTCCCCTATTCTGGCTGACCTCGTTCAGGAGCCTCGCGGCGCTGCCGGGCCCCCGGGAGCCTGGTAGAGACGGAGGGGGGCCTGTTGGGTCCGTTCTAGGCGGCCGGCCACCACCAGCGCCTCCAGGTGGGACAGCGTCTCCAGGAGGGCGAGCCGCCAGGAGAGGGGTGGATGGTCCTCGCCGAAGAGCGCCCGGGCCACCTCGGCCACGGTTCTTGCCCCGTGGACCACCGCGTCCAGCACCGCTCGTTCCCGCCTGACGTGATGCTCCAGGATGACCCGGACCCGCTCCGGCGGTCGCTCGATGAGCCGGCCATGGGCCGGGAGAGCCCGTCGCGGCGCAAGCCGGCTCACCCGCTCCAGGGAGGCCCGGTAATCGCCCAGCGGGTTCACCATCCCCGGCAGGAAGCTGATGTTGGGGGTAATGGGGTCGAGGATATGGTCCCCCACCAGCATTACGCCCGAGGACTCCTCTAGGAGGCACAGGTGTCCCCGGGTGTGGCCTGGGGTCCAGACGATCTGGAAGCGCCTGCGGCCCAGCTGCAGGAGCTCCCCATCCCGAGCAGGACGGTCCACGGGGAAGTCCTCGACCATCCCCGTGAAGACCGACGGGGCCTCCACCAGCCTGCAGGCCATTTGTTCGGACGGTCCCAAGGTGAGAAAGTAGGAGATGCCCCCCAGCATCACCTCGGGATCCTGATGGTACCGCGCGGCCTCGGCGGCATCTAATTCGTGGATGGCCACCCAGCATCGGGACCGGCGGCGCACCTCGGCCGCGTTCCCGACGTGATCCATGTGCCAGTGAGTGAGGACCAGGCCGCGAAGCCGATCCCAGGACGCTCCGATCTCCCGGAGGGCAGCCTCCAGGATCTCCAGGGCCCCCGGCATCCGGGGCCCGCAGTCCACCATGAGGATCTCGTTGCCTTCGACGAGCAGGTAGACGTGCAGCCCGTCCATCTCGAACGGCACCGGCAGCGTTACCCGAATGATCCCCGGTGCCACCTCGCGTGTGCTGCTGGTACGCTGCATCACCTGCCCACTCCCCGGTCTGGCCGCCTCTCGCCCTCGACATAGTCGCGCCGGGCATTCCACCCGGCGATTCCCTGCCCGGGTTCCGAGCGCAGAGCGGTACCCCCCCGCACGCCAGCCCGATTGTAGGCGGGGACCGACGACCTCCGCAATCGTGGAGTGAGCGGCGCGGATGACCCTCCCCCTCTTGCCCTGGGATGGCGGATGGATGGGAGTGGGCCAGGGATGGGCGGTGAACGTCCCCGACCCCGCGTGGCTACCCCTTGACCGCCTCCCGCGCCAGGCCTTCCACGTAGAAGCGCTGCAGGAAGAGGTAGAGCAGGATCGTCGGAAGGCTCCCGATCAGCGAGGCGGCCGTGAGCATGGGCCACTTGATCACGAACTCTCCCACGAGGAAGGCAACACCCAGGGTCACGGTCCGCTTCTCGTCAATGGAGATGAGGCACAGGGCCCAGAGCAGATCCTGCCAAGCCAGCAGGAACGCGAAGAGCAGCGTGGACACGGTGCCCGGCACCGCGATCGGGCAGATGATCCGGAGGAAGATCTGGAGCCGCGAGGCACCGTCCACCAGGCCGGCCTCGTCCAGCTCCTTGGGGATGGAGTCGAAGTAGCCCTTCGACATCCAGGCGGCGAAGGGCAGGCAGATGGTCACGTAGGCGATGACCAGGCCGGTGAGGGTGTTGTACAGCTCGACGGCCGCCAGCACCTGGAAATAGGGGCCGATCACCAGCACGCCCGAGATCATCTGGGTGGCGAGGAAGAAAGCGAGCAGGCTGGTCCGGCCGCGGAACCGGAAGCGGGAGAAGCCGTACCCCGCCAGGGCGCCCACCACCGTCGAGAGCACCGCGGTCACGCCCGTGACCAGGGTGCTGTTCCAGAAGTAGCGCCCGAAGGGCTTCAGTGTCCACATCTCGCCGTAGGCCTGCAGCGTCGGCCGCTGGGGGATCCAGCGCACGGGCAGGCTCAGGACCAGATACCGGGGATGCGGGCGGCGCAGTGGGGGCAGGCGCCGGCGGTGAGGTGGTTGGCCAGGACCTGGAAGCCAACCCGCTCGACCAGGACCGCCCGGCAGGCGGGGCAGTAGGTGTTCTCCAGCGAGCCGGTCTGGCCGGGGCGGTTCCCCGCGTAGACGAAGCGCAGGCCCTCGGCCTGGCCGATCTCCGCGGCCCGCGCTAGCGTCCGGACCGGCGTCCAGCCCCGATCATCCATCTTGTAATCGGGGTGAAAGGCGGTGACGTGCCAGGGGATGTCCCGCGAGACGCCCGCCAGGAACCGGGCGAGGCCGCGCAGCTCCTCGTCCCCGTCGTTGAACCCCGGCACCAGCAGGGTGACGACCTCCACCCAGAACCCCTTCGCCACCAGCAGCTCGATGGTCGCGAGCACCGTCTCCAGCTTCCCGCCGAGCTTGCGGTAGCTCTTGTCGTCGAAGCCCTTCAGATCCACCTTGTACAGATCCAGCCAGGGGCGGAGGTACTCCAGGACCTCGGGCGTGGCGTTGCCGTTGCTGACGTAGGCGGTCTTCAGACCGCGCGCCTTGGCCAGCTTGAAGACGCTGACCGCCCACTCGCTGGTGATCAGGGGCTCGTTGTAGGTGCTGGTGATGACGGGCGCCTGGTGCTCCACCGCGACCCGCACGATCTCCTCGGCCGTCACGCGGGCGGGCGCGGCCACGGCGCCGGGATCCCGGATCGCCTGCGAGGTGATCCAGTTCTGGCAGTAGCCGCAGTGGTAGTCGCAGCCCAGCATGCCGAAGGAGAGGGCGCTCGCCCCGGGCATCACGTGGAAGAAGGGCTTCTTCTCGATGGGGTCGAGCTGCAGGGAGGTCGCGACGTAGCCCGCCGGCACGTACAGGACGCCGCCCCGGTTGAACCGGACCTTGCAAATGCCGTCGCGCCCCTCGGGAACCAGGCACCGGTGCCCGCAGGCGTAACAGCGCACCCGGCTGTCCGGCAGCTTCTCGTACAGCTCGCCTTCGGTGGTGAGGCGGGCCAGGACGTCCTTGAGGGTGAGGGCATTCGCCATGGCGTTCCGCCGGAGGGAAATGCTGGACCGAGTATAGGACACCGCCGGCGCCGGCGCAAGCCGGTCCACCATTCCCCTGCCCCCGGCTCACTGCGGGTCGTCCACGGCCGACCCCGGCAACAGCCGCACCCAGCGCCGTGGCATCAGGTCTCCACGGGGGGTGCCCGCCCGCGGAGGCGGCCCGGAACCGAGTCGGAGCCTGGGGCCGCCCAACCCGGGGAGCGGCGCAGGGGAGCTTCCGCTTGACAGGACGAATCGAGTTACGGTATGCAGTACACTGTATACATATTTTGAGGTCCCCATGACCGACCCTGTCCGCGTGCGGCCCCTCGGCGATCACCTCTCCCTGCGGGAGCGGATCGTCGAGCGGCTGCGCGAGGCCATCCTCACCGGGGACCTGCCTGCCAAGAGCCGTCTGCGGGAGCCGGAGCTCGCCCGGCGGCTCGCCGTCAGTCGCACGCCGCTCCGCGAGGCCATCCGCCAGCTCGAGGCCGAGGGCCTGGTGACCAGCCAGCCGCGCCTCGGCACCTTCGTCACCGACGTCACGGCGCAGGACCTCGAGGAGACCTACGCCATCCGGGCCGTCCTCGAGGGGCTGGCGGCCCGCCAGGCCGCCGAGCATGCGGACCGGGCCGAAGCGGCATCCCTCCGCGCCCTTCTCGACGAGCTCGGCCAGAAGACGGCCAACTACCGCGTCTACCACGAGGCCGCCGGCCGCTTCCACAACGCGATCTTCGCGCTCTCCGGGAACACGCGGCTCTGCATGATGTACGAGACCCTCACCCGCCAGGTCGCCCGCCTGCGCACGCTGTCGCTGGCCGTCGGCAAGCGCCCCGAGACCTCGCTCCGGGAGCATCGCCGCATCGCCGAGGCCATCCTGCGGGGCCGGGGGGCCGAGGCCGAGCGCCTGATGCGCACCCACGTCGAGGGCGCGCTCGGCGTCCTGCGCCGCCGCCTCAAGGCGGACGGCGGGGAGGCCGGGCAGCCGGCCGGCGACTCTCGGCTCGCTGCCCCACGCCGCCAAGGCGTGAGGAATGCCGGGTCACGGGACCGAAGCGGCTGACGCCCCCCGGGCGGCGGAGCCGATTCCCCATCCTATGAGGCACGGGGCCGAGAACTTGCTGGCAGGACCGATGCAATGGCGGCTGGGTTTCTTGGAGTGAGCTGAACCCCACACCAAGAAGGAGGGGCCGATGAGCGCGGAACAGGCCAGGGTGGATCCGGCGTCGCTGACGGGCGAGGTCGCGGGTTTCGTCGCATCCACGCGGTACACGGACCTCCCGCCAGAGGTCGTGGCCCTGGGGAAGAAGTCGATCCTGGACGGCCTCGGGCTGGCCCTGGCCGGCTCGGTCGCCAAGAGCGGGGCGCTGATTCGCCGTCACCTGCAGGGCCTGGGCTGCGCCGGGGGCACGGCGACCGTCATCGGGTCCTCCCTGCGCCTGCCGCCCCGCTTCGCCGCCTTCGCCAACGGGACGGCCGTCCACGCCGACGACTACGACGACACCCAGCTCGCCGTGGCCAAGGACCGCGTCTACGGCCTGCTCACCCATCCCACGGCGCCGGTGCTCCCGGCGGTCCTGGCCGCGGCCGAGAGCCAAAGGCGCTCCGGCATGGATCTGACGACGGCCTACCACGTCGGTGTCGAGGTGGAGTGCAAGATCGCCGAGGCCATCAACCCCCGCCACTACCAGCACGGCTTCCACTCCACCGCCACCTGCGGCCCCTTCGGCGCCGCGGCGGGCCTGGCGAACCTGCTCGGGCTCCCGCCCGAGGTCGGCGCCGTCGCCCTGGGGATCGCCGGGAGCCTCTCGGCGGGATTGCGTGAAAACTTCGGGACCATGATGAAGCCGTTCCATGCCGGACGGGCGGCGGAGAGCGGCGTCCTGGCGGCGGAGTTTTCACGCTCGGGCTTCACGGCGACCCCCCACATCCTGGAGGCCCCGCGCGGCTTCTTCCGGGCCGCGGGCGGCGGCTACGATGAGGCCGCGATCCGCGGGAGGCTGGGCAGGCCCTGGACCTTCATGGACCCCGGGATCTCCATCAAGCCGCACCCGTCCGGATCCCTGACCCATCCGGGCATGACCCTGATGCGGGCGCTCATCCAGGAGCACGACATCCGTCCGGCGCAGGTGGCCTCCGTCGAGGTCGGCACCAACCAGAACATGCCCAACGCCCTGATCCACCACCGGCCGCGGACCGAGCTGCAGGCCAAGTTCAGCATGGAGTTCTGCATGGCCATCCTCCTGCTGGAGCGCAGGGCCGGGCTGCCCGAGTTCACCGACGAGGTGGTCAACCGCCCGGACGTCCAGGCCATGATCCAGAAGGTCCAGTTCGGGGTGCACCCAGAGGCCGAGGCGGCCGGCTACGACAAGATGACCACCGTCATCGAGATCGCCCTGGCCGACGGGCGGCAGATCACCGGCCGCGCCGACTTCGGCAAGGGGAGCCCGGCGAACCCCATGAGCTACGACGAGGTGGCGGACAAGTTCCGGGAGTGCGCCGCCTTCAGCCGGTGGCCCCGGGCCAAGGCGGAGCGGGTCGTCGAGCTGGTGCGCCAGCTCGAGGATCTCCGTGACGTGCGGGAGCTGACCGCCCTCCTCTGCAAGGAGACCGGGACCGGGGCAAAGCGATCCGCCCGGGCGGCCAGGACACGCCAGCCAGCGGGGCGCAGGGGCAGGTATAGCAGCGCCAAGGCAAGAGAGGCGTCGCAATCCAGACGCCGCAGGTCGGCGTAGCGATACGCCCTCCGCCAGCCGGGAGAAGCCGAACCAGGCGGGGCACGTTCGATCTGGGGGGCCTGGCGCGTGGGACGGCCGCCCTGGTGCCCTTCGTCGCTAGGACCTTCGCTACCTTGAGCCTCATCTTCATGGGACTGGCGCGGGGGATGTGCCTCGGGGGAATCAGGAGGAGCACGTCATGGAGATCGCGGGCATCATCGCCGGGGCACGGAAGGTGGTCCGGACCCTGGCGCGGGTCACAGCGGGCGAGAAGGTCTTGATCGTCGCCGACACCGATACCATGACGGTGGCCGCAGCGCTGGCCACGGCGGCCCTGGACATCACGCCGGAGGTGGTCACCACCGTGATGAATCCCGTGGTCGTGGACGGGGACGAGCCCCCGGCCATCGTGGCGGCCGCCCTGCTGGCCGCCGACGTGGCGCTGCTGCCGGTGAGCTTTTCCATCAGCCACTCCACCGCAACCCGGAGCGCCCTCCAGCACGGCACCCGGGTGCTCGCCCTCCCGGCCACCACACCGGACCAGCTCGTCCGTGGGGGCGCGGAGGCCGACTTCGAGGCCGCGTCGCCCACCGTGCGGAAGATGGGGGAGTTGCTCACCGCGGCCTCCAAGGCCCGGCTGACCACGCCCGGCGGGACCGACTGCGCCTTCGATCTCACCGGCCGGTCCGGCAACGCCCACGACTGCATCCTGGACCGGTCCGGCAAGTTTTCGGCTTTCCCCAACATCGAGGCCAACATCTCGCCCGTGGACGGGACCACCGAGGGGACCATCGTCTTCGACGGGAGCATCCCCAACCTGCGGATCGGGCCGCTGCGCACCCCCGTCAGGTGCACGGTGAAGGCAGGCAACATCGTGAAGGTGGAGGGGGGCCCCGAGGCCGACATGATCCGCAAGGTGTGGGCGGAGATGGGGGACGCGGCGGTCTACAACATCGCGCAGCTCGCCATCGGCCTGAACCCGGCCATCTACATGCTGACCGGCGTCTGGGCGCAAGACCACGGGGCCTTCGGCACGGTGCACATCGGGATCGGGACCAGTGCGAATCTGGGAGGAACCACCACGGCCGCCTGCCACTTCGACGGCATGATGTACCGCCCCACCCTGGAGCTCGACGGGCGGGTCGTGCTGCAGAACGGCGAGCTGCGGTTCTAGCTGGTGGAAGGCGGCTTCGGAGGGGGCGGGGAGGCGATCTGCAGCAGATCGGCCATCAGCTGCCGCCGCTCCCCCTTGATCAGGCGCCCCCGGGAGATGGCAAAGCGCAGGAGCTTCCCGTCCGGAGTCTCCCGCTCGAGGTGGTCGATCAGGTCCCCGTAGCGGATCGTGCCCTCGGCGGACGCCGCGAAGACCCGCTCCGGATCCACCCGCTCCACGTCCAGCCAGCGCCGGACCTCGGCGATGGCGTCCTCTTTGCTGAGGAGCGGAACCTCCTCCTCGTCCCCTTGCTCCGCCATGGCCGTCCTCGGCGCGTGCCGCGCTCCCCGGCTCTCTCGTCCTTCCGTAACGGCCCTTCCCTGTCCCCCACCCCCCAACCCCTATCCCCTGTTTTCCCCGGCCCGTGACCCCTGTCACGCGCATTCTATGGAGCCTGCCCCGACGCCGCAAGAACAATTCCGACTCCTTGGAAAGCACCGCTTGTCCTGGTATAGTCGATCGCTCTCACGGGGAACCTTATGCCCACGCCGGAAGAGCTCGAAGACGAGGATCGCCGGGTCCGCCAGCTCCGCATCGCGGTGAGCCTGGCCCTGAACGTGATCGCCCAGACCAACGTCTCGCTGGCCCAGGCGCGGGAGATCGAGGCCGCGACGCGGGCCATGGCCCTGCGCATGTTTCCGGGCAAGGAGCTCGCCTTCGACCTGATCTACCTCCCGCGATTCCGCCGCCTGCTGGCGGATCGGTTCGGGGCAGCGGCGTTCAGGCCGCACCCCCCGAGTCCGAACTAGTGACCAGGGGGGGCCCGGGGGCGGCCGGTACCCGCTCCCGTACACCGCGCGCGGCGGTCCGCCTCGGCTCCCACATGTCCATCTCGGGCGGGCTGGACCAGGCGCCGCTCCGCGGCCGGCAGGCCGGGTGCGACACCATCCAGGTGTTCACCAAGAGCAACCGCCAGTGGGCCGCGAGACCCCTCGGCGACCGCGAGGTCGAGGGGTTCAAGGCGAACCTCGCCGCGACCGGGATCGGCCCGGTGGTGGCGCACGACTGCTACCTGCTGAACCTGGCGGCTCCCCGGCCGGCCCTGTGGCGGAGGTCGGTGGCGGCCTTCCGGGTGGAGATGGAGCGGGCCGAGCGGCTGGGCATCCCCTACCTGGTGACGCACCCGGGCGCGCACCTCGGGGCGGGCGTCGCCGAGGGCATCGTTCGGGTGGCGGAGGCCTTGAACCGGCTCCACGCCGCGCTGCCCGCCGCCCGGGTGCAGGTCCTCCTCGAGACGACGGCGGGGCAGGGCTCGAGTCTCGGCCGCCGCTTCGAGGAGCTGGCGGCGATCCTCGCCCGGGTGGAGCGCGCGGACCGCGTGGGGATCTGCCTCGACACCTGTCACGTGTTCGCCGCCGGGTACGACATCCGGTCGGCGGAGGGATACCGACAGACGCTGCGAGAGCTGGACGGCTGCCTGGGGCTGCGACGCCTGAAGGCCATCCACCTCAACGATTCCGTCCAGGGCCTGGGGAGCCGGGTAGACCGTCATGCCCACATCGGCGAGGGCCGGCTCGGGCTCGAGGCATTCCGGCTGATCCTCAACGACCGGCGACTCGCCCGCATCCCCATGATCCTGGAGACGCCCAAGGACCACGACTTCGTGAAGGCGGACCGACGGAACCTCGGCCGCCTGCGCCGGCTGCTCGGGGGGAGCGGCCCCGGCAGAGGGGCGACATGATCGAGATGCGTCAGGACCCGACCACTCGGGTTTGGATCCTGAACGGCCGCGTCGGCGCGGCGCCGGCACTTGACCAGCCGGTGGCCGCCTGTCCCTTCTGCCCCGGGTGCGAGGCAGACACGCCGCCTCCCATCAGCCTGATCGCCGGACCCGGCGGGGCGTGGAGGGTGCGCTCCGTCCCCGACCGGGCGCCCGTCTTCCAGGTGGAGGGCGATCTGGATCGACAGGCCGAGGGTCTCTATGACCGCATGCGCAACGTCGGCGCCCACGAGGTCGTGGTGGAGACGCCGATCCACGACACGACCCTGGCGCGGCTCCCCGCGGCGGACATCGTCCTGGTCCTGCAGATGTTTCGCCAGCGGCTCCGGGACCTGAAGCGGGACACCCGGTTCCGCTACGTCCAGGTGTTCAAGAACCAGGGCGGCGGTGCGGGCTCGCGCATCGCCCACGCCCACTCGCACCTGGTGGCGACCCCGGTGATCCCCCGCCGTCTCGAGGCGGAGCTGCGCTGGAGCAAGGCCCACTACGACCGCAAGGAGCGGTGCCTGTACTGCGACATGCTGCACCAGGAGCGCGAGCAGGGCAGCCGCGTCGTCGAGGACGACGGGGCCTTCGTCGCCTTCTGCCCCTACGCCTCGCGCTTTCCGTACGAGGTGTGGCTCCTTCCGGTCGCGCACCGGCACCAGGTCGAGGACCAGGACGATCCGGCCCTGGCGCGGCTGGCGGCCGCCCTGAAGCGGGTCCTGCTCCGCGTCGAGGCCACCTGCGCCGACTACCACCTGACCGTACACACCGCGCCCAACGAGCAGTCGCCCCCGGTGTGGGGGCGACCCTGGGAGAGCCTGCGCGAGGACTTTCACTGGCACGTCGAGGTGCTGCCGCGGCCGGCAGAGACCGCACGCCTCCACCGGGAGGAAGAGTTCTACGTGAACCCGGTCCCCCCGGAAGAGGCCGCCCGGCACCTGCGATCAATTCGCCCCGCGTAGCCCGGATTATTCACGAAAAATCTGTGAATAATCCGGGCTAACATGGCAAAGGCGATTCCCGTAGTGGAACGGCGTATGGCGGCAAACACACCGAGTCACCGTCCCGCGTCGTGTGGGATGGCTCCGGTGGCGAGACGGCCCAGGCATGGTTGGTCCGTCTTGGGGTCACCAACCAGAAGGGCTTTGGTTAAGCCTGCATTATTCGCGTGCCGCGTTCGCGAATAAGGCTGGCTAGGGCCTGGCGGCGCCCGGCGCTGGCCGGGCACGGCGCTCGGGAGAGGAGCCAGTCGTGACCACGCCCCGCATCCATCGCGTACGGCCCCTGGCCGGGGTCGAGGGCGGTCGGGTGACCATCCTCGGCGAACGGCTGTGCAGCCCCGAGAGCGGGATGCCCGTGCCCCGCTTCGAGGGGATCGACAGCCGGCCGGTGCTCGCCTCGCCCACCCGGATCGTGACACCCATCCCGGAGGGAGCCACCTCCGGGTTCCTGCGCGTGGCGTGGCCGGACGCCACGGCCGACGGGCCCTTCTTCGACGTCGCCGTGAAGCTGGCCGACGAGCTGCACCCCGTGGCCAATCCCGTGGTGGACCGCGACGGCCGCATCATCACCACCTTCAGCGGGACCCGCGGCCAGGCCGCTCCGGGTGGGACCTCGGTGTTCCGCATCTCCCCCGAGGGCAGCGCCGAGCCGTACCTGGGCGACCTGGTCAATCCGACCGGCCTGGCGCTGGACCCGGAGGGCGTCCTCTACATCTCCTGCCGCAACGACGGCACCATCCGGCGGGTCACGGCGCCGGGCCAGACCGAAGTGGTGGTCGACGGGATGGGGATCGCGACCGGGATCGCCTTCGACCAGGCCGGGACGCTGTTCGTCGGGGATCGGGCCGGCGGCATCTTCGCCGTGGATCGTCACGGGGCGACGCGGCGCTTTGCCAAGCTCCCCCCCAGCGTGGCCGCCTATCACCTGGCCTTCGGGGCGGAGGGCGACCTCTACGTCACGGCGCCGACGCTGTCCAATGACGATCCGATCTACCGGATCAGCCCGCAGGGGGCCGTCTCGACCTGCTTCGAGCACCTGGCGCGCCCGCAGGGCCTGGCCTTCGATCCGGACGGCCACCTCTGCGTGGTCGCCATCTCCCAGGGCGAGCGCGGCGTGTTCCGCCTCGGCGCGAACGGGTCGGCCACCCTGGTCGTGGCGGGGGAGAACCTGGTCGGCCTCGCCTTCGATCGCGAGGGCCGGATGGTGCTCGCCAGCACCAACGCCGTGTACCGCCTCAGCGGGGCGGCGCGCTAAGGGCAGCAACGAGGCAGGCCATGGTGAGCCAGTCAAACAGCGTGATGACCGATCTCGTCCACGATCTCCGCAAGCGGATCGCGGGCGAGGTGCGCTTCGACCAGATGACCAAGGTCCTCTACAGCACCGATGCCAGCATCTACGAGATCGAGCCCCTCGGCGTCGTCTTCCCCCAGACCCCCGAGGATGCGATCGCCGCCGTGGAGACCTGCGGGAAGTACGGCGTGCCGATCCTGCCCCGCGGCGGCGGGACGGCCCTGGCCGGGCAGGCCGTCGGCCGGGCCGTGATCATCGACATGTCCAGGCACCTCAACCAGGTCCTGGAGGTCAACCGCGAGGAGCGCTGGGCCCGGATCCGGCCCGGGATCGTCCTCGACGAGCTGAACGCCCAGCTCCGCCCCCTCGACCTCTGGTTCGCCCCGGATGTCTCCCCCAGCAACCGGGCCACCCTCGGCGGCATGATGGGCAACAACTCCTCCGGGGCCCGCTCCATCATCTACGGGCGCACCATGGAGCACGTCCTGGAGATGACGGTGGCCCTCTCCGACGGCCAGGTGATCCGGACGGGGACCCTCGAGCCGGACGCACTCGACGCGAAGCTCCGCCAGGAGGGACTGGAGGGGGAGCTCTACCGGGCGGTCCAGCGGCTCACCACGACCCACCGCGACGAGATCCTGCGCCGCTATCCCAAGATCATGCGCCGGGTCGGCGGCTATGCCCTGGACGAGTTCGTGCACGGGAAGCCCTTCAACCTGTCGCGGATCCTGGTCAGCTCGGAGGGGACGCTCGCCACCACCCTCGAGGCCCGGATCAACCTGGAGCCGCGACCCCGGCCGACTGAGACCGCCCTGATGGTCGTCCACTACCGCGACATGTTCGAGGCGCTCGAGTCGACCATGGAGATCGTGTCCACCGGTCCTTCCGTCGTCGAGCTGGTGGACAAGTACATCATGGAGCTCACCCGGGCCAACATGGAGCTCGGGCGCCAGATGACCTTCGTCCAGGGAGACCCGGGCGCCCTGCTGCTGGTGGAGTACTACGGGGCCTCCCGCGACGAGCTCGCCGCCAAGCTGGACCGCCTCGAGGCGCACTGCAAGCGCCAGGGCATCGGGATCGCCTTCACCCGGGCCCAGACCCCGGATGACCAGCAGAAGATCTGGAAGGTGCGCAAGTCCGGGCTGGGGCTCTTGATGGCCATGACGGGGGACGGCAAGCCCATCGCCGGGATCGAGGACACTGCGGTGCCGCCCGAGCGGCTGGCCGAGTACATCCGCCGGCTGGACGCCATCGTCCGCGCCCACGGGACGCGGGCAGCCTACTACGGGCACGCCTCGGTCGGCTGTCTCCATATCCGGCCCATCATCGACATGAAGCGCCTGACCCAGGTGGAGGCCTTCCGCTCCATCGCCGAGCAGGTCTGCGCGCTGGTGATGGAATTCGGCGGGGCCAACAGCGCGGAGCACGGGGACGGGCTCGCCCGCTCCTGCTTCAACGAGCGGATCTTCGGCCCCACCCTGTACCAGGCCTTCCGGGAGCTGAAGCGCACCGCCGACCCCAAGGGGATCATGAATCCCGGCAAGATCGTGGACGCCCCGCCCATGACCGCGAACCTGCGCTACGGGGCGGCCTACAAGGCGCGACAGGTGCCGACCGTGTTCCGCTATGCCCGCGAGGGCGGATTCGACCGCGCCATCGAGATGTGCAACGGCGCCGCCGTCTGCCGCAAGAAGCTCGAGGGGACTATGTGCCCCTCCTATATGGCGACCCAGGAGGAGGAGCACTCCACCCGGGGCCGGGCCAACGCCCTGCGGGCGGCCATCAACGGGCACCTGCCGCCCGAGGCGCTCACCAGCCCCCGGATGGCCGAGGTCTTCGACCTGTGCCTGGAGTGCAAGGGCTGCAAGGCCGAGTGCCCCTCCAACGTGGACATGGCCAAGCTCAAGTCCGAGTTCCTGGCCCTGTACCAGGCGGAGCACGGCACGCCTCTCCGTGCCCGTCTCTTCGCCCACCTCGAGCGGCTGAACCGGCTGGGCTGCGCCTTCGCCCCGCTCTCCAACTGGGTGGCGCGGAGCGCCCCCGCCCGCTGGGCCCTGGACCGGTTCCTGGGCATCCACAAGAACCGCCAGCTCCCGCCGTTCGCGACCCAGACCTTTGATCGCTGGTTCGCCGCGCGAAACGGGGGCGGGAGGCGGTCCCCCGGGGGGCCGGTCGTCCTGTTCAACGACTGCTACATGACCTACAACTACCCGGACATCGGGAAGGCGGCGGTCAAGGTGCTGGAGGCGGCGGGCTTCGAGGTGATCCTGCCCGAGAAGCGCTGCTGTGGCCGGCCCATGATCTCCAAGGGCCTCCTGAAGGAGGCCCGGGCAAACGCCGCGGCCAACGTGGAGCTGCTCGCAGGGTACGCGGCCCGGGGCATCCCCATCGTCGGCTGCGAGCCGAGCTGCATCCTGACCTTCCGGGACGAGTATCCCGACCTGCTCGAGGATCCCCGCGCCCGGGACCTGGCCGCGCAGAGCCTCATGCTCGAGGAGTTCCTGCTCCGCCTGCACCAGCAGGGGAAGCTGGGACTCTCCTTTGCGAACGGCAACCGGTCGATTCTCCTCCACGGGCACTGCCATCAGAAGGCCCACGTCGGCTCCGGCCCGAGCCTGCAGGTCCTGCGGCTCCTGCCCGGCGCGAAGGTGGAGGAGGTGGACTCCGGCTGCTGCGGCATGGCGGGATCCTTCGGCTACGAGAAGGAGCACTACGACCTGTCCCTGGCCATCGGGAATCGCCGCCTCTTCCCCGCCGTCAAGGCCAAGGGGCCGGAGTGGGAGATCGTGGCCTCCGGCGTCTCCTGCCGCCAGCAGATCCCGCACGGGACCGGAGGCCGGCGGGCCCGGCACCTGGTCGAGGTCCTGGCCGACGCCCTGGGGTAGTGCCGGCTCCTCTCCCGCGGGCGGCAGGGCACGGTGGACGCGCGCACCGCCGGCCCCGCCGTCCGCCTGCGTTCGCTCCCACGCCCTCGCGCTTGCCCGTCCATGTCTCCCCTCCTATAATCGCGATCGCGGGATGGGTGGGCGCTCCCCCCCGCCGGGGATCGACCCGATGCCGGAGTGCCCGATCGCAGCCAGACGCAGGGGCAGGATGGGCCCCCGCGCGGGAGGGGTTCGATGTGGGTCTTCACCGGAAAATCTCAGGCACCCGTGTCTGCTTCCGAGGCGTTGCCGGGCCGGACCGAGCGGATGGTCGTGCCGGAACTTCATGCGGTGAACGGCCGCCGCATCGTGCCCCCGTTCCCCTCGGGCCTCGAGGCCGCCCTGTTCGGGATGGGCTGTTTCTGGGGTGCCGAGCGCTGCTTCTGGCAGCGCGCGGGCGTCTACTCCACCGCCGTGGGGTATGCGGGGGGCTTCACCCCGAACCCGACCTACGAGGAGGTCTGCAGCGGCAGGACCGGCCATGCGGAGGTCGTCCGCGTCCTCTTCGACCCCACCGCCATCCCCTACGAGAGCCTGCTCCGGATCTTCTGGGAGAATCACGACCCCACCCAGGGCATGCGGCAGGGTAACGACATCGGCACCCAGTACCGGTCGGCCGTCTACTGCGACGGGCCGGCGCAGCGGGCGGCCGCCGAGGCCTCGCGCGACGCCTACCAGCGGGCCCTCAGCGCCGCCCGGCGCGCGCAGATCACGACCGAGATCGCCGACGCCCCTGAGTTCTACTACGCCGAGGACTATCACCAGCAGTACCTGCATAAAAATCCTTGGGGCTACTGCGGCCTGGGTGGGACCGGCGTCCGCTTTGTCGAGAGCCAGGCCCACGCGACCTAGCCCGCACCATTCGCGAGCGTGCCCGCGAATGGTGCGGGAAAACCCAGATGTCAATTGGTCTTCGGATCTTTAAGCCCGGAGAATTCACGGGTATCTTCGTGAATTCTCCGGGCTACAGGTCGATCGTTGTTTTCATTTGACAGGAGACCCCCGTCCGCTAGGTTGCTGACAGGCTGAGCAGTTCGCTCCCTCTCGCCGGAATTTCCCGCAGGCCGCTCGCCGGGGCCGGAACGCGGGCCCTCGGGTGGTCGGCCAGTCGGTCCCCAGCGCGGGACCTTCAAGGGGGCAGCCATGAAGCACCTGGGCAGTGCCATCGCCGCGGTCCTGGTTCTCCTCGTCGGCAGTGCCGCCGCCTCGGACGGGTCGGTCGCCGTGGTGAAGACGGTGAAGGGCCCGGCCTCGATCGTGAGGGGACAGTCCGTCGTCCCGGCGGTCGCCAACGAGAGGGTATTCCAGGGGGATACGCTCAGGACGGGGGCCGATGGATCGCTGGGAGTGATCTTCAAGGACGACACCATCATCTCGCTCGGCCCGAACAGCGAGCTGGTGGTGGATGTGTTCCTGTACGCGCCGGCCGAGGGGAAGCTGTCCTTCGTCGCCCGCATGCTGCGAGGAACCGCCGCCTACGTCTCGGGGATCATCGCCAAGCTGTCCCCCCAGTCGGTTCGATTCGAAACACCCGTGGCAACTTTGGGCATCCGGGGAACCCGGTTCCTGGTCAAGGTCGGCGGGGAGTGAGGCCCGCGCCGTCGCCAGAGACCCCCTGAGACCCCCGTGCGGGGCGGTGACTCTCCTCTCAGCGAGGAGAGGGGGAGGTTCCACATGAAGAGGCTCCCGCTGGCGCTCGCCTGGTGCGGGCTCCTGCTCCTCGCGAGCTCCTGCGCCTCCACGACCAAGAACACGGTCGTCCTGCAGCCCGACGCCGACGGGAAGACCGGCGAGGTGGTGGTCTCGAACCGGGGAGGATCGCAGGTTCTCACCCAGCCCGGGCAGATCACTGAAATCTCGAACGCTGCCTCGGCCCCGTCCACACCGGCCCAGGCGGAGCCCGCTGCGATTACCAAGACCTTCGGACCGGCACTGGCGGCTCTGCCCGATCCGCCCGTACGCTACCTCCTCTACTTCCAGTCGGCGTCCTCCAGCCTCACGCCGGAATCCGAGAAGCTCATTGCGGAGATCCTCAGCTCCGTCAAGACGCGATCATCGACCGACCTGAGCATCGTCGGCCATACCGACCGCAAGGGGTCCCGGCAGCAGAACTACCGCCTGGGCCTGAACCGCGCCCTCGCCATCAAGAGCCTCCTCATCTCCAAGGGCATCGACCCTTCGATCATCGAGGTGGAATCCCACGGCGAGGACAACCCGCTGATCAAGACTGAGGACGAGGTGGCCGAGCCCCGGAACCGCCGGGTGGAAGTCACCGTGCGGTGAGCCCGGCCCGCCCCACCGGCACGCCGCCCCACGCCGATGACGGACCATAGGAGCTTCCCGGCAGGGCCTCGGCACGAGCGCCGGTGGCTGCTCGTGGGCGGGGCGATCGTCACGGCCCTGGCGTCGCTGCTCTTCCTGACCCAGCCCGCCGCCCTTCGCTTCCTGGACAGTAAGCTCTACGACCTCCTGCTCCGGTCGAGCGCCGGCGGGCGGGGGACCGGAGTCCCGGTGGTTGTCGACCTCGACGAGGACACCCTGGCCCGCTTCGGCCAGTGGCCGTGGCCCCGGTACCGCATCGCCACGCTGCTCGAGAGGCTGCGGGACGCGGGCCCCTCGAGCATCGGCCTGGACATGGTGTTCGCCGAGGCGGACCGCACCTCCTTCGGGACATTGCAGCGGGATCTGCTCCGCGACCTGGACCTGCGCGTCGAGGTGCGCGGCCTCCCCGAAGGATTCCTGGACCACGACGCGGTCCTGGCCGGCGTCCTGGCCCGGGGGCCGTTCGTCCTGGGCTACAAGTTCAGCTTCCCCGAGGGGAAGGCGCCGCGGGCCGACTGCCTCCTGCACCCGCTCGGCGTCGCAACAGTCGAGCCGGCGGGGCCGCTCCCCGGCACCGATCCGCTGTTCCGGGCGCACGATGCCGTGTGCAACCTCAGAATCCTCTCCGCGGCCGCCCCGGGGTCGGGCTTCTTCAATGTCGCGCCGGATTTCGACGGCGTGGTCCGGCGCGCTCCCCTGCTCATGCGCTACGAGGGAGCGGTCTACCCCAGCCTCGCCCTCGCCACCTTCATGCAGGCCGCCGGCGCCCGGCAGGCCGTCCTGCAGATTAGTGCGAGCGGGGTGGAGAGTTTGCGGGTGGGCGGGATCGGCATTCCCCTCGACACGC
>Ga0335070_10003463_pt1 | contig 18441 bp, 9 predicted proteins | sample Lox_Sample_13_FD_206722 | JGI IMG/M metagenome (GOLD analysis project Ga0335070, IMG submission 206722) | Soil microbial communities from Loxahatchee National Wildlife Refuge, Florida, United States - Lox_Sample_1.3 | ecosystem: Environmental > Terrestrial > Soil > Wetlands | place: USA: Florida...
CTCTGGACCGTCAGAGGGTCGAGCTCGAGCGCCCGCTTGTACTCCTCCACCGCCGTGTCCAGACGACCGATCGTCTCCAGGTAGATCGCGTACCCGGAGTGCACACTGGCGTTGCTCGGGTCGAGGTCGATCGCCTGCTGGAACCGTTTCGCGGCGCCGCCGAGCGTCAGGTCGCTGGGCAGCTCTCTCAGGAGTTCCCTGCCTTCCAGGCAACGCCTGTACGCCTCGGGGTTGACGGTCCGGCCACCCGAGAGGCGTGTCCGCTCCTCCGGTGTCAGGTTCACCCGGACCTCGCCGGCGATCGCCCGTGCGACCTCGTTCTGGAGCGTCAGCACGTCCTTGAGGTCCCGGTCGTAGCTCCCCGCCCAGACATGCGCGTCGGTCGCCGCACTGATCAGCTGCGCCGTGATCCGCACGCGCTCTCCGGCACGCAGCACGGAGCCCTCGATCACGCCGTCCACTCCGAGAGCCGCAGCGATCTCGCGCAGCGGCCTCGTGCTCCCCTTGAACCGCGTCGCCGAGGTGCGGGAGATGACCTTCAGCGCCGAGATCTGCGAGAGCGTGGCCGTGAGCTCCTCGGTCATGCCGTCCGAGAAGTACTCCTGCTTCGGGTCGCCGGAGAGGTTGGCGAGCGGCAGCACCGCGAGCGAGCGGATCTGGCCTGATGCGACCGGGGCGGGCCTCGGGGTCCGAACCGCGACAACGTACAGCGCCGCCACGACCGCGGCGGCCGCACCGAGCGCCGCGGCGGCTGTCAGCCACCTGCGCCGCCGAGGCAGGCCGGGCGTGAACGCAGAAGTGATCAGCGCTCCCGACTCCGCCTGCAGCGCAAGCGCCAGGTCGTGCGCCGACGAGAAGCGGTCCTCGGGCTTCTTCTCGAGACACCGCGCCACGACCTCCGCGAGCGCCGCCGGCGTCTCCCTGCGCACCGAGGGGAGCGCCGGAGGGTCCTCGTGCAGGATCGCGCTCATCGTGTCCGCGGCGGACCCGCCCGCGAACGCCCGTCGCCCGGCCAGCATCTCGTACAGCACGCACCCGAGCGAGAAGATGTCCGAGCGGTGGTCAACCGTGGCGCCGCGGACCTGCTCGGGGGACATGTACCCGACGGTGCCGAGCGCGGCGCCCGCCTGGGTCGCCTCCACCAGCGTGCTGGCCTGGGCGAGATCCCTGGCGCTCCTGGTCCCGGCCAGCTTCGCCAGGCCGAAGTCGAGGATCTTCACGTGCCCGTCGTCCGTGATGAACACGTTGGCGGGTTTGAGATCGCGGTGGACGATCCCCCGCTCGTGGGCCGCGGACAGGCCCTGCGCGATCTGCGCGGCGATCTCGACGGCCTTCCGGACCGGGAGGGCGCCTGCGCGAAGCCGCTCGTGGAGGCTCTCCCCCTTCAGCAGCTCGGTGACGATGTACGGCACGCCTTCGTGGGTGCCGGCGTCGTGCAGCGCGAGGATGTTGGGATGGTCGAGCGTGGCGACCGCCCGCGCCTCCTGCTCGAACCGCTTGAGCCGGCCGGCGTCGGACGCGTACTCGGCGGGCAGCACCTTGATCGCGACCTCGCGCCCGAGACGGGTGTCGCGGGCGCGATACACCTCGCCCATGCCTCCTGCGCCGACCAGGCCGAGAACCTCGAAGTGGGCGATTCGGCTGCCCGGTTGCATTACGGGCTGCGCCTTCTGTCTCGATTCTACCGCCGATTCCCGTCAAGACACCGGCCGGGCAGCGGCCGAAACTGAGCAGCCCGTGGAGGCCGGACGGTGCCTGGGTCACCGATTCGTCGGCGTCTCGCGCCTCCGCTCGGACCGGTGAGCGGGCGCCTCGGCAGAAACCCGCTTCTCGGTCGGTGCCGGGGGTCCGATCCGGACGACGCCCGCCCGTTACCGCACGCGGGCGGTCCAGTCGGCGCGGCGCCGGACCCGGCGGCGCCGCTCGAGCGAGCGTTTGCGGAGCAGGCGCGCGTCCGCGCGGCGGATCGTATTCTCGAGAGTCTCCGCGCCCTCGCGCACGGCCCAGCCGTAGGAAACCGAGACGGGCAGCCGCTCGCGCCCCGTCCTGCGCAGCCGTCTCGCAACGGTCTCGGCCGAGCTCGACGCGGCGCCGGTCAGCAGGACGAGGAACTCGTCGCCGCCGATCCGGATCGCGGCGTCCTCCGGCCTCCCCTCGCCAGTGAGGAAGCGGGCGACGCGCACCAGCACCCGGTCGCCCGTGTCGTGGCCGTGGAGGTCGTTGTAGTCCTTGAAGCGATCGATGTCCGCGATGACCACGCCCCAGCTCCTCTTGCCCCGCCTCAGCCTGTGCTCGAGGTCGGAGAGGAACCGCCGGTTGTAGCAGCCCGTCAGCGGGTCGCGCACGGCGGCCTGGAGCAGCTGCCGCTCGAGCTCCTTGCGGTCCGTGATGTCGACGAGGATCCCGTGGTAGACCGTCTCACCCGTCGCCGGGTCGGCGACCTGGTACGCCGTGTCGAGCACGGTCCGCACCTGGCCGTCGGGCCGCCGGAGCTCCAGCTCGAACTCGCGCACCGCGCCCTGGGCGGCGAGGATCGCTCTTTCCTCGAGCCGGCGCTGCGGGTCGGCGACGATCCGCTCGGCCGTGAACTCCTCCAGCTCGGCGAGCGAGCCCACCCCCAGCATCCGCAGGAACGCCGGGTTCGCGTCCAGGATGCGACCGTCCGTCGTCGTGACGTAGACCCCCTCCTGGATGTTGCGGACGAACTCGGCCAGCGCCCACGGGTCGCGGAGCAGTCCCCGTCCTCGCTTGCCGGGGGCGGTCCGATGGGCAGACACGGTCTCGCGAACCCGCCTGGCGACGGTGGCACGCGCCACGCTTGGGATCTCCTGCCGTCAAAGATACGTCGGGCGCCCGCTCGTCGCAACACCCCGCCGAGACGCGGATCGGCCGGCGCGAAGTTGAGCCCCGGTCGCCGGATCGGGTGGGCGCCGCCAGGCCATCGGGTAGACTTCGCGCCGGATGTACGGCAACGCTGCCTCTCTGCATCCCCCCGACTCCGCGCGCGCGCCCAAACCCCACGCGGCCGTGCTCGCGAGCCTGTTCTTCCGCGAGGCGGTGCGGGCGCTGGGGCGCCACAAGACCCGGAGCGCGCTCACGACGCTCGGCGTCACGATCGGGATCGCGGCCGTGGTTCTCGTCGTCGCGATCGGCAAGGCCGGCTCCGAGCGCGCTCAGGCGGCGCTCGCGAGCCTGGGCGAGAACCTGGTGTGGGTCGAGGCCGGGGCCCGGAACGTCAACGGAGTACGGACCGGCAACCTGGGATCGAACACCCTCACGGTCGAGGACGCCGAGGCGATCCGGCGCGAGGTTGGGCTCATCACGCGCGTCTCGCCGCAGGTGGACGGACACGTGCAGGCCGTCTTCGGCAACCGGAACTGGATGACGCACTACCGCGCCGAGTCGCCGGAGTACCTGGCGATCCGGCGCTGGGGCGTCGCGCTCGGCCATGCGTTCTCGCAGGACGACGTCGACCACTCCGCCGCGAAGGTGCTCCTCGGCGAGACGGTGCGCCAGCAGCTGTTCGGGGACGCCAACCCAGTCGGCGAGGTGGTGCGCCTGCAGAACCAGCTCTTCGAGGTCATCGGCGTTCTCGCCGCCAAGGGCCAGTCGGGCGACTTCCGCGACCAGGACGACTGGGTGTTCCTTCCCTACACGACCGCGCAGAAGCGCTTCCGCGCCCGGACCGAGACGTGGCTCGACGACATCCTGTGCTCCGCGGCCTCGCCGCAGGCGGTGGACCCCGCGATCGGGCAGATCGAGGCGTTGATGCGGCAGCGCCACCACATCGAGCCCGGGCAGGACGACGACTTCAACATCCGCCGCCCGGACGAGGTGCTGAAGGCGCAGGTCGCGGCCAGCGACACGCTCGCGCACCTGCTGATCTCGGTGGCCGCCGTGTCGCTCCTGGTCGGCGGGATCGGGATCATGAACGTGATGCTCGCCTCGGTCGCGCAACGGACGCGCGAGATCGGCCTCCGTATGGCGGTCGGGGCGCGCGAGTCCGCGATCCGCATCCAGTTCCTCGGCGAGGCCGTCGTCCTGAGCCTGGTCGGCGGCGTCTTCGGGGTCGCCCTCAGCCTCGCGGGGTCGGCGGGTTTCGAGCGGACGCTCGGCTGGGCGATCGCGATCCCGCCCTCGGCACTGGGGGTTGCAGTCGTCTCCGCGGTCTCGGTCGGCGTCACGTTCGGGTTCTACCCGGCGTGGCGCGCCTCGCGCCTCGACCCGATCGAGGCGCTCCGGCACGAGTAGCCGTCAGCGACTCCCGCTCACTCGCGCTTGTCGCCGCCCGATGTTGCGGGGGCGGCACCCTCCCCGCTGAGCTTGGCGCACCGCAGCAGCGCGGAGAAGCGGGCGTCGTCGCGGACGGGGTCGAACGCCGGGTCGACCTTCACGGTGCCGAGAAGGCTCGACCGCTCGGCGCAGGCGCGCCCGAACCACTCGAAGGCGCGCTCGCGGTCGCCGAGCCCAAGGTAGACGCCGGCGACGTAGTAGCTGGGCACGAAGCGCTGCTTCGAGACGCGCCGCAGGTGGTCGAGCACGGCGAGCGCCTCGTCCCGCCTGCCGGCGGTGGCGAGGGCGTAGCCCAGCGCGGCCAGCGTCGGCGGGCTCTCGGGCGCCGCGCGGTTGACGCCTTGCAGCAGCTCGACGCCCTCGCCGGTGCGCCCGGCGCGAAGGTAGGCGAGACCCAGGCCGAGGGCGGCCTGGCCGAACTCCGGGTCGGTCGCCAGGGTCGAGAGGTAGTGGCGGATCGCCGACTCGTAATCGCGCCCGTAGTAGTGCAGCAGGCCGATGTCGGCGGCGATGACGGGTGAGAGCGGGTCGAGCGCCTCGGCGCGCCGGATCTCGGCCCACGCCTCGTCCGACCGGCCCTCCTCGACGAGCATCTCCCCCAACCACTGGAACGCGGTCGCGTACCCCGGACTGAGCGCGATCGCCCAGCGGAACTCACGCTCGGCGCCGGCGCGGTCGAAGTCGTACAGCCAGAGCACCAGGCCGACGGAGGCGTGCGCCTCCGCGAGCCCCGGGTCTATCGCGAGCGCCTTCTCTGCGGCGGCGCGCGCCCTTGGCATCGCCTCGGCGGGAGCGACGACGCCGTACTCCATCGCGCTCTGGAGCGCGTAGGAGTCGGCGAGCCCGGAGTAGGCCAGAGCGTACGACGGGTCCGCCTCGATCGCCTTGTGGAAGCTCGCGATCGCGTTCCCGAATCCGCTCTCCGCGCGCTCGTTCCAGTACTGGCGCCCGCTCAGGTACAGCTCGTACGCGGCCAGGTTGGCGGCGCGACGCCTCGCCAGGCGCGTCACGTCTCCGGCGGGGAGCGTGAGCTTCAGACCCCCCGCGATCTTACGCGCGATCTCCTCCTGCATCGCGAAGATGTCGTCGGCGCGCCGGACGTAGCGGTCGGTCCACAGCACCCTCGCATCCGCCACGTTCACCAGCTCCGCGGTGACCTGGAGGTCGTCGCCCCGCCGGAGCAGGGTCCCGGTGAGCACCGCACCGACCCCGACCTTTCGACCGACGGCCTGCGGGTCCACCCTCCCACCCCGGAACCGCGACATCGTCCCGGAGGCGATCACCCGCAGCTCCGGGACCTGCGCCAGCGTCGCGGTGAGCGTCGCGGGGATGCCCGAGCACAGGACCTCGTCCTCGCTCGCCGAGCCGATGGGGGTGAACGGCGCGATCGCGACCGAGTTGATGGGGGCGGACCGGCGGCCGAGCACGAGGATCACCACCACGACCGCGAGCGCCGCGGCGAGCGCGGCGACGCTCCACGCGAGCCACCTGAACCGTTGGCCGGCGATGCTGCGGGCGACCGCTCCGAGAGGCGCGCGCGAGCCCTCGGGCTGCGGCCGGGCGGGCGGCCGGTCGGCGGGAGCAGGGGCCACACGCTCCACCGGCGCGACGAGGCGATACCCCCACCTCGGCGCCGACGCGATGAAGTGCGGGTCCTTGGGATCGTCCTGAAGCGCGCGCCGGAGCAGCATCACCCGCTGCGTGAGGGCCTCGTCGTTGACCAGCTCGTGCGCCCACACCGTGTCGAGGAGCTCCTGGCGCCGCACGACACCGGGAGCCCTCCGGACGAGCTCGACGAACAGCTCGAACGTCTTCGGCGGCAGGCTGACGAGCTCGCCGCCGCGCGTGAGCAGCCGGGCGCCGACGTCGAGCGTGAGGTCGCCGATCCGGTACAGCTCGTGTCCGACCTCGTCTTCCATTGGCGTCTCGTGCCATCTTGCGCCGCCGTTCGCGCGCTGGCAAGACCCTCCGACCGCAGCCGGCCGGCGACCGCGCCCACACCGTTGCCGAATCGTTGCCGGGCCGTTACGTCGTCGTGTCCCCACCCTCACGCCACGAGCCGGACGGGGGCCGAGCGTGTGGTTCGACAGGCACACCGGAGCGGCGCCCCGGAGGTGCGTCGAGAGGAGGCGGACGATGGGCGATCGCGCGACGAACCGGCTGCTGAGCGCCACGCTGCTCGTCGCGCTGGCGGACCCGCGGCGCGCGTGGACCGGCGCCGTGACCGTGGTGGGAGTGGCGTGGCTCGCCGGCTCGAACCTCGTGCAGCCGATCGGGACCCTCTCATGGCACCCCGTCGAGGCAGAGAACGGCAGGCGGGAGCGTGGGTTCCTGACCCCGCCCGGTGAAGGGAGCGGACGATGACTCCAGGCGGCCTCCTCGTTCTCGCGACGATCGCCGCGATCGTGCTGGTGCTGGCGCTGGTGCGGCCGAGGCCGCTCGCCGGGCAGGTCGGGGGGCGAGTCGGCCCCGATCCCCTGCCGCACCGGGAGCCCGGGGTCGCGACGAAGCGAGGCGAACGATGGAACGTCGGGACGGCGAGCCGCACGGCGCCGCCGGGCGCCGATGCGAGCGCCCGCCGGGACTCCGAGGGGGAGCGAAAGGAGGAAGAGAGCGATGAGCGACAGTAGGAAGGCACGCAACGGATTCAGGAGGCAGCAGCGAACGATGGAGGCGAGGTGCGCCCGATTCGCGCTGGTGGTCTGCCTCGCGCTTGCCGTGTCGGCGGGGGTGTCCGCCGCACGGGCGGCGAACATCACGGTGCTGCACGTCAGCGACACTCACTCGCACCTCGACGCGTGGGGGCCGAAGGATCGGTATCTCGAGGGCACGATCGGCGGGATCGCGAAGGCGGCAACGGTGATCACCGAGGTCCGCGCTCACGAACCGAACGTGCTGCTGCTGCATGCCGGCGACGCGTTTCACGGCGACCTGTTCTTCAATGCGTACTTCGGCGTCCCCGAGTTCCAGCTCATGAAGCGGCTCGGGTTCGACGCGATGGCGGTCGGGAACCACGAGTTCGATCTCGGCCCCGACGTGCTCGCCGGGTCGCTCCAGGCCGCGTTCGGCAACGACACGCTGCCGCTGCTGTCCGCGAACCTCGACCTCTCCGCCTACCCGGCGCTGGCGACCTGGATCAGCCCCAGCGTGATCAAAGTGGTCGGCGGAGTGCGCGTTGGGATCTTCGGGTTGACGGTCCCGGACGACGTCACGAACCAACCCGCTCCCGTCGTCATTCTCGGCGCCGGGGACCCGGCGGCGCTGATGGCGATCGCCGGGCAGCAGGTCGCGGCGCTGCGGGATGCCGGGGCCGACGTCGTGATCTGCCTGTCGCACCTCGGGGGGCAGTACGACCGCGCGCTCGCGGCCGGCGTCCCGGGGATCGACGTGATCGTGGGAGGCCACGATCACGAGGCGTTCCGCGTGCCGGTCACCGTCACCGACCCGGCGGGAAGGCCGACGATCATCGTCCACGCGGGGATGCACTACGAGTACGTCGGGTGCCTCGAGCTCGCGGTCGATGGCGGCCGTGTCGCGGTCCTCGGCTACGAGTTGCTCCCGGTCGACCGCAAGGTCGAGCCGCTCCCACAGGTGCAAGCCGTCGTGGACGACCTCAAGCAGGGCATCGTCGCCGCGTACGGCGACATGTACCACCTTCAGCTCGCGACGGCTACCTACGACCTCGGCACGACCACGAACCCCAGGCAGCCGCGCCGCGACACGGCGATGGGCGATCTCATCACGGACGCGCTCCGGGCGAAGACGGGTACCGACGTCGCGATCACGGCCAACGGGCTCATCGACGAGGGGATCTTCCGCGGGCCGATCGTGGGGGCCGACCTGTTCCGCCCGATCGGCTACGGCTACGATCCCGCGACCGGGCTGGGGCTGAGAATCGCCACGTTCGACATCACCGGCGCCGAGCTCTCCAAGGCGCTGGAGTTCGGACTCGCCTACCTCGGGATCAACGACGACTTCTTCCTGCAGGTCTCCGGGATGCGCTTCTCCTACGATGCCCAGGCTCCGGCCGGGCAGCGCGTCGTCCCGGGCTCGGTTCGCATCCGGGGCCGCCGTCTCGACCCGAACGCGAAGTACAGCGTGACGGTGAACGAGGCGGTCGCGATGCTGCTGCCCCTCCTCGACGTTCAGGTCGAGGACCTGCAGCTGCTGCCCGACCTGGAGTTCAACGTCCTGAAGGAGTTCGTGGTGGCGCTCCACCGCGTGAGCTACCGGCCGGAGGAGAGGATCGTGGAGGTCGGAGGGCGGAGGTGGGGACGGAGATAGCGGTCGGTCAGTCCGACGCCGCCGACGTGATGCACACGCACCGGGCGGGGCGACCCGCCCGGCGCGCCGTTCGCTCCCGCCGCCCGACGGGAGGCGTCACTTCAAGCGCTCGATCCTCGCGTCGCCGCTCCCGGTGTCGATCGTGATCCTGGCGCGTTCGTTCCCGCGCCGGTAGCCCACGACCTTGTGGTCGCTCGTCACCGCCGTGGCGTCCGCGAACGCGCACGACAGCTCGCCGCTGCCCTGATCCGCCGAGGCGTCGAACGACGCATCCGCGGGCAGCCGCAGCGTGACGTCGCCGCTGCCCGTGTCGGCCTTCACCCGCCGGAGGCGGGCGCCGGTCAGCTCCGCGTCGATCCCGCCCGAGCCTGTGTCGCCGCTGAACTCCTCGACGTCGGCGCGCTCGGCCCGGATGCGGCCGGAGCCCGTGTCGCCGCGCAGCCGCTCGGCCTTGACGTCGCTCACGCGCACGTCGCCCGACCCGGTGTCGCAGTAGAGCTCGTTACCCTCGAAGCCGTTCACGATGCAGGCGCCGCTTCCGGTGTCGCACGTCAGCGACCCGGAGATCACCTCGGCCACGACGTCGCTCGAGCCCGTGTCCGCGGTGATCTCGCCCTTGAGACGCCGGGCGGTGATCGCGCCCCGGGTCGTGTCGAGCACGATCCGGCCCTCGATCCCCTCGGCTTTGAGGGCGCCGACGAAGTTGCGGAACGTCGCCTGGAGCGCCCGCTTCGGGACGCGCACCTCGACGTCCGCGTACAGCAGCGTGCCGCTGCTCGAGGACACATGGACCCGGTGGCGGTCGTACTCGAGCGACGAGTTCGACGAGAGGAAGTCGAAGAACCAGTGCCACTGGCGGCCGTGTCGCTCGCGGTTCCCTCCGTCCTCGCCCGCCTCGGGGTACCGAATCCGACGCTCGCCGGCGACCGGGTAGATCAGTCGCAGCACGGGCGCGCCGTCCTTGTCGCGGGCCTGCTCGAACCGCATCGCCGACGCGAGCGACTCGCTCTCCGCGTGGACTGTCGCCGTCGCGACGACCTGGTCGCCGTCGCCCGGCACCACCGTCATCCGTCCGGCGAGGTTCTCGACCGCGAACGGCCCCGACGCCGGGACCGCCAGAGTGCCAGTCACGGTCCTCGTCGTCTCCGCACGGACTAAGCCGCTGACTGTCAACGAGAAACAGCCGATTGCAATCATCGAGCGACGCATCGGTCCCCTCCTTGCTCCCGCACACCCCTTCAAACGAGGTGGATGCGCGAAAGGTTCGGGAGGGGAGCCGCTCCGGTCGCGAAACTCCGCACCGGGGCCGGTCATCGGTGGCGCGGCGGGAGTCGTGCCGGAGCTGCAACCATCTGCCCTGCGGAGTCGTAGTCGCTGGGTAGAGAACCTATATTGAAGGAAACGAAGCACTGAGTGGCAGCGATGGCCCCCCACCTCGCGCCGGCTCCACCGCAGGCTCCCACGTTCGCCGAGCCCGCGGCGGCCCTGAGTCGCCAGCGGGACAGAGGTGACTTCTGGCCACCCTCACGTACTCCAGCCGCCCGCACCTGGGGCGGGAGGATGTCGACATGACCGGCCGCGTAACGTCCGTTGCGTGCGGGCTCGCCGTGATGCTGGCCGGAGCGACTCTGGGGCAGAAGCTCCCAACCGGTACCCTTACCGGCCACGTGAGCGATGGCAAGCTGGCGCTCCCCGGTGTGACCGTCACGGTGACGTCTCCGAACCTCCAGGGGTCAAGGACCGCGCTGTGTACGGTCAACGGGGACTACATCCTCGAGATGTTGCCGCCGGGTCTGTACCTGGTGAAGTTCGAGCTCGACGGGTTTCAGGCCATGGAGACGACGGTCAAGATCTCGGTGGATCTGACCTCAACCGTGGACGCCGTCATGCCGCCGAGCACCAAGGTGGTCGAGCAGGTCACGGTAACCGGCCGGTACGACACGGTCTCGGGGACGGCGACCAACGCTGCCGCGTATGAGTCGAACCTCATCCACGTCCTTCCGGCACCCCGCGACGTGTCGGGTTACGTAAACCTTGCGCCCGGTACGGTGCAGCTCAGTAACGACGTTTACTACTACGCGCAGGTCGCGGGTGCGGTGGGCTCCGAGAGCCTCTACCTGATCAACGGTGCCCCGGCGAGTGAGAATGTCGTAGGGGCCTTGATTCCGCTCTACATCGAGGACGCCATTCAGGAGACCACGACCTCGCTGTCCAGCGTCTCCGCCGAGTACGGCCGCTTCACCGGCGGCGTCGTGAGCGCACTCACCAAGTCGGGCGGAAACGAATTCCACGCCTCACTGCGTCTCAACCTCACCAACCCGAAGTGGAGCGCGCCGACACCGCTCACCACCGAGCGCACGGACAAGACGGGCGAGGTCTGGGAGGGAACCCTCGGCGGATACATCTTGAAGGACCGGCTCTGGTTCTTCTTGGGCGGGCGCACGGGCTCGCAGACGACGTCGCTGCAGACCGCCCCGCCCGTGAGCATTCCGGTAGACCAGACCCTCACGGAGGATCGTTACGAGGGGAAGCTGACGCTTTCACTGACCCCGAACCACCGCGTCGTCGGGTCGTACCTCGACCGCGAGCGCACGTGGGAGAACTACTACTACCTGTGGATCCCGGTTTACGACCTCGACAGTTTCTATCACCTCTCGAGGCCGGAAGACCTCGAGATCCTCAACTACAACGGCGTGCTCTCGAACAGCCTCTTCTTCGAGGGGCAAGGCTCGGCGCGGCACCTGATCCGGCGGGGCGAAGGCTCGCGTTACACCGACGTCGAAAGGGGCACGCTAGTGATGGACTGGAACGGAGTCGTCTACAACTCGCCGGTCTACTGCGCCGTTTGCCCCGGGCAGCCGCAGAGGCGCGACAGCACCGACGTATTTGCCAAGGCGTCGGCGTTCGTCTCGGCCGGCAACGCCGGCTCGCACGACGTCCGTGTGGGCGGCGACGTCTTCGACGACATCTGGAAAGCCAACAACTGGCAGAGCGGCTCGGGGTACTGGGTATTCCCGTCCTGGGTCGACATCATCGGCACGGGTAGCGACGCCAAGTACTACCCGGTCTTCCTTCCCGGGAACTCCCTGATCGACTACTGGCCGATCTTCGAGACGAGTAAGGCCAGCCACTTCAAAACGCAGTCCGGGTTCGCCAATGACGTCTGGCGGCTCGGCAACCACCTCAGCTTCAATCTCGGCGTACGTTACGACCGGAACGACGGCACCGACCAGTCGGGTACAAAGGTGGTGAAGGACTCCAAGTGGAGCCCGCGCCTGTCGGCAACCTGGGACCCGGCCGGCGATGGCGCCACTCAGCTCACGCTCTCGTACGGCGAGTACGTGGCGGCGGTCCAAGACTCGATCGCTAACAAGCAGGCCACAGGCGGGACGCCTGCCGACATCACCCTCTACTACGATGGCCCACCGATCAACGCCGAGGGCGATGAGGTCGAGACGCACGAGGCGCTGCGGCAGGTGTTTGCCTGGCTGAACGGCATCGGCGGACCGATGGCGAACCCTCAGTTGCGGTTCTACACCGACGTGCCCGGCTACCAAACGTTCATCAGCGACAACCTCAAGTCGCCTAGCACGATCGAGTGGGCGGCCAGCTTCTCGAGGCGCCTTGGCACTCGCGGCCTGGTCCGCCTCGACTACATCCGCAAGAGGTGGACCGACTTCTACGCGCAACGGGTGGATATGACGACCGGGCAGAGCGCCGACCCGTTCGGGGACGTCTACGACAGGATCGTCATCGGGAATGACAACACGACGATCCAGCGCCGGTACTGGGGTCTATTGTTGCAGGGAGACTACCGCGTCGGCGACCAGCTGCAGATTGGGGGGAACTACACCTATTCCAGGCTCCGCGGCAACGATGTCGGATACACCGGGCCGTGGACGTCCGACAGCTTCGCCTACCCTGAGTACCGGGACCTGCGGTGGTACAACCCGCTGGGCGACCTCCCGGGCGACCACCGTCACAAGCTCAACGTGTATGTGTCCTGGGACGCCATCCGCACGAAGACCACGGGCCTGAACATCAGTGCGCTGGAGCGTGTCCTTTCGGGGGCACCGTACGGAGCGGGTTCCTGCAGCGTCAAGGTCGGACCATACGTTGACAACCCAGGGTACGCTACGCCTCCGGACTCCACCTGCTACGCGTTTACCGCGCCCGACGCGTATCGCACCGGCACCGTCAACTCCACCGACTTCGCAGTGACCCTCTCCTTCAAGGTCCACGGAGTCGAGCTGTATCTCAATCCCCAAGTCACCAACGTGCTCAACAGCCATGCGGTCGTCTCCCCCAACAGGCTGGTGTACACCGGCTCCGAGCTTCCGGACACCCTCGGGCTCTTCAACCCGTTCACGACCAGGCCGAAGGAGTGCCCGCAGCAGGACAGCGCCGCCCAATGCGCCGCCATAGGCGCCAACTGGCAGAAGGGCCCGAATTTCGGCAAGGCCGTGTCCCCCACCGACTACCAGGCGCCGCGGACGTTTATGGTCAACGTCGGGTTGAGGTTCTAGCGCGGCGCCTACGGCTGCCAGGTGGGGACGTTGGCCCAGCCCGGGAACGGACCGATCTCGATCTTCCAGCCGGTGTCGGAGTGCGGGTCGCGCACCGCGCGCAGATTGGTGAGCGACTTCAGCTTCGCTAGGAGCTCGGCATACGGCAGCCTGTGCAGCGGCGGCTTCGAGAGGTCCGGCATCGGCCACAGCCGGATCGTTCCATCGTCGCTTCCGGACGCGATCCAGCGCGCATCGGGCGAGACCGCGACGCTCATGACCGCTCCGGTGTGGCCGAAAAGGAGGTGCGGCTCCTCGCCGGTCAGGCGCCCGATCCGCACGACGCCGCTCTTGTCCCCCGTCGCGAGGAGCGTGCCCGAAGGGTCCAGCGCCAGCGACATCACTCTGTTGCCGTGGGAGCTGATCTCCCGCGCACCGCCGCCGGACAGGTCGATCACCGAGAGTGACGACACCGATCCCTCCAGGAAGGCGCTCTCGAGGCGTGCGATCGTGCGGGAATCGGGCGGCGCGACCAGGACCGAGTTGGCGTTAAGGACCTTCCGGCAGGGCTGCAGCAGTCGGCTCGTGCCGCTGGCGAGGTCCCACATTCTGAGGCCCGCGTCGCCGTCGGAGACGAGGCGGCCGTCGCGCAGCCAGAGGGGTGTGGCCCAGCCGGCAAAGTCGCCCCCGGCCGGTTGACATCCCTGCCCGCTCTCGGGTCGGGTATCCAGGGTGCGCTCTTCGCCCGTCACGAGGTTGACGATCCGCATCGCTTGCGTCCCGGAGTGCCCGAGTTCCCAGGTCGACAGGGCGAGGAACCGACCGTCGGGCGATAGGGTGCCCGCCGCTCCGAGCGCCCCCCTTCCCTCGGCGTGCTTGAGCTCATGGACCGATGGCTGCAACCCGTCGAGCGGCACAACGACGGTCCTGGCCACGTTCCACCCCGTCAAGTCAATCAGGACCGCGGAGCGACCGTCGGGCGACACATCGAGCGTCAGCCCGGCTCCGAGCGGGGAACCCGGACGCGACCACAGCTCCCGCATGCCCTCGCCGGCCCCATACGCGAGCGGCCAGCGCCGTAGGACCCCTTCGTCCGAGATCGAAAGGAGGTGCCCGTCGTGCGTGAACGCCACCATGGTGTTCGGTGGCTTCTGTCGGCCGACCACCGTCGAGCGCGCGCCCCTCGTGTTCCAGAGGGCGACGGTGCCGTCGAACTCGCTCGCGAGCCACGCGCCGTCCGGGCTGAAGTTCATGCCATTGAGCCAGGTCTGGTCGTTGTCGAGCAGCGGCATCGGCTCCGCCGTGCCTGGCGCGGCGAGGTCGAACAGGAACATCGAGCGCGGGGGCATTTGCTCGTACGGGCACGTCGCCAGGAAGTGTCCTCCAGGGTCGAGCGCACTCCACAGGATATTCGGAACCGACGGGACCTTGACGGTCCGGTCGAGCTGGCCGGCTGCCACGTCCCAGATGCGGACCTCGCCGGAGCTGTCGCTCGTGACCGCGCGGTCACGACACCGCGGGGTCCAGACTCTTGCCCCGCCCAGGTTCGTGCCCAGCACCCGTGGCGCCGCAGAGAGGGCATCGAGTTGGTGCCGGAGGATACGGCCCTCCTGGTTCGAGATCATCCACTTGCCTGTCGGGTCGACATCGAGATCGGACAAACCGTGAGGCTGGAAGCGGCCAATCACGTGTTCCGTCGCTCCGTCCAGGGACACGAGGCGCAAAACTTGCGGCCTCTCCACCACAGGCACACTTGTATCGCCAGTGAGGATCAACAGTCGGTTGCTTACGAGGAACGTTAGGTGTCGCCCGGGGAGCTCGAGCGTGCGCTCGAGACGCCCCTCGGGTAGCGTCCAGATGTGAAGTGCGCCGCCGGAGCCCGACGTCACGAGACGCCGGCCGTCCGAGGTGAACCCGTTCACGGGGTCCCACGATTGGCTGAGGCGTCGGCGCTCGTTCGTGCCGCTCTCGAGGACGTCCAGCCCACTGCCGCCGAGGGCGAGCCAGTGCCCGTCCGGGCTCCACTGGACGCTTTGTCCGGGCGTGTTCGCGATGAAAAGCGCGGTCGGTCCCTGCCAGAGCGCTTCAACGGCGAAGCGCCGGGCGGCTTCGTTGTCGCTCCTCTCGAGGCTCGCTATGGCGTAGGCGAGGGCGGCGTTTGGGTGCTCGGCCAGACGCAGCCGGCCGAAGGCGAGCAGTTGCGCCGCTTCGGCCCGACGAGACCCGGCGACGGCCTGTTGGCGCGAGATCCCGATCGCAAGTGCGACTACGGCAAGCGAAGCCATCACCGCCGCGTACGCCGTGCGCCGTATCCGCCGGCGCCGGCCCGCTCGCTCCAACATCGCCATAGCGAATGTCTCCTCGGCCTCGGAGAGCCCGCCCGCGTAGCGCTCGCGCCAGAGCTGGTACTCCTGGAATGAGGTCCCGGTCCACAGCAAATCGTCCGGCTTGCCCTTCTCCTCCCACAGGTGGGCCGCCTGACGGAGCTGGTCGCGCAACTGCGCTGACCCCTCGTCCTCGGTTCGCCACCGCACCAGCCGCGGCCACGCTGTCAGCAGGCTCTCGTGCACGACTTCGACCCGCCGTCCGGCCTTCTGTCCCGGCTCGGTCGCATGCGCCTCGTAGCTCGTGAGCAGGCGTGCGTCGACGAGCGTCCTCAGGACGTCCTCGGCGTCCGGCCTCTGCGCTTCCGGGAACACCGAGATCAACTCCTCGACGTAGCGCACCGCACGGGTGCCGTCCGCCGTCACGAGGTTGCGGAACAGCTCCCGCATGACGGGGAGCATCTCCGTCCCGGCCCGCTCGAGCGTGGCCTCGGCGTGCTGCGCCAGGGCGCCGCCAACGCCTCCGATCGCCTCGTACGCACTTCGGGTGAGGAGGCCCTGCGTCCGATCGCGCCGCTCCCACAGCGAGGCCGCGGCGAACGCGAGGAGAGGCAGCGCCCCGCGCTCGCCCTCGACCGCCCGCAACATCTCGCCGACCAGCTCCTCATCCTCGAAGCCGTACCCGCACTTGAGCGCCGGCTGCACCAGGGCGCGGCGGAGGGCGTCACCCGTGGGAGCCCCCAGCGGCATCAGTTCGCTGAACACCGGTCGCAGCCCCTCGTGCTCCTGGCAGCGCAACAGGAAGTCGTCCCGAACGGAAAGCAGGACATGGACGTCGGCATCGAGCACCAGCCGCGACAGCAGCGACGCGAACCTCCCCTGTACTTCGGGCGGGTTCAACGTGAACAGTTCCTCGAACTGGTCCACGACCGCAAGTACGTCGCCGTGGTCGCGTCTCCAACGCCGGAACAGCTCCACCGCGACGTCAGCGTCCTCGAACTTCAACATCTGCCGCATCGCGTGGGTGTCGCGCGAAATCTCCGGCACCAACGCCTGCCCGAGCGCGACGAAAGGCGCGTCGCCCGGCGTGCAGATCAGGTGGGCCCACCCTTCGGGCCTTGCCGGGATGAGGCCCGCTCTCACGAAGCTCGACTTGCCCGCGCCCGAGGGACCTACGACCGCGAGCAGGTGCCTCCCGGGCAGACGCTTCCACGCCTCTTCGACCTCCGCCTCCCGTCCGAAGAAGTACTCGGCGTCGGCTTCGGTGAAGGCCGCGAGGCCCGGGTATGGCTGCGCCTCCTCGGTCCCCGTGACACGGTGCGCAACCTCCTCGAGCGCGCGGGCGAGGGCCTGCGCCGATGGGTAACGCTCTGTGGGATCGTGGGCGACTGCCTTGCGAATAGCCTCCGACCACGGAATCTCGGGCACCCTCGGCGGCTCTTCACGCAGCCCCTGCCAGAGATCCTGACGCTCCTCGATACGCCGTGCGCCGTCCGGCACCACCATCTCGGCCAGCACGATCCCCGCCGCGAAGATGTCGGCGCGCGGATCGGCGGCCGCGCCCGCCGCCTGCTCCGGCGCCCAGTAGGCGGCCGTCCCGGCGACGGTACCTCCCGACGCAGCGGGCTTCGCGATCCCGAAGTCCATCAGCACGACCCGCCCCGCCCGGGTCAGCATCACGTTCTCCGGCTTGACGTCCCGGTGGACCAGCCCAACCTCGTGAATGGCGCTCAGTCCGGCCAGGAGCTGCAGCGCGATCTCGCGCGCCTCGGCCAGCCCGAGCGGTGCGCGGCTGTCCAGCACCCGGCGCAACGTGGTTCCGTCCACGTACTCCATCGAGATGCACTCGAGACCTTCGGCCTCCACCAGGTCGTACACGCGGCATACGTGTGACGAGGCGACCGCCCGAGCCGAGCGCACCTCGGCCCGCAGCCGGGCCAGTGACGCCTCGTCACTCGACCTGTCTGAGCGCACGAGCTTGAGTGCCACGTCGACCTGGAGCTTGAGGTCGCGCGCCAGCCAGACCTCGCCCATCCCGCCCAGGCCGAGGACGCCCCGGATTTCGTATCGGCCCCCGAATACACGAGGTCCGCCACTCGCATCCGCCGTGGGCGGCACGAACGAGCTGGTCAACGTCGGCGCCGGAACCGGGAAACTGCGGCGACTCTCATCGGGAGCCATGGCATGATCTCCACTCGCCCGCCCCTGATCTCATCCGCACTCGTCTGTTTGTAGTCTACCCCCGGATGGCCATCGCTCCAGCGTGAACGCCGGCTCATCTCCGGCGACCACCCGCCTTCCAGCAGCCAGGCCGGCCCGTCACGGGCCCTCACGCCAGACATGGCGGGTCGGGGACCTGCGGGGCCGCGTCCAGCCAGGCACCGGAGCCCGCCGTGAGCGTCACCGCTTGACCTCACATTTCGCGAGCAAGGCCTGGAAGCGCGGCTTATCGCGGAGCGGCCCGAAGCGCGGGTCCATCTGCAGCCACGGCACGCTGATCCACCCCGGGCGCGAGAGGAACACCTCCAGCTGCCCGACTGCTCGGGCTGCCTCTTCGAACCCGGTCGGCGCCGCGAACTTCGCGAGGCGAAAGTCCACGATCTTGGCGTGGCCGCTCTCGGTGACGAACACGCTGGCCGACTTCACGTCTCGGTGCACGATGCCCGCCTCGTGAGCTGCCGCCAGACCCTGAGCGATCTGGACGGCGATATCCAGCGCCGTGCGGACCGGCGGCGCGCCGCCCCGTAGGCGGTCTCGCAGCGACTCGCCCTTGAGCAGTTCGGTGACGAGGAAGTGGACTCGCCCGTCCGGACCGACGTCATGGAGGTCGAGGATCTTGGGGCGATCGAGCGCGGCGACCGCCCGGGCCTCCTGCTCGGACCGGCGCAGCCGGTCGGGATCCGCGGCGAACTCCGCCGGCAGCACCTTGACCGCCACGTCGGGGCCGAGGCGAGTCTCGCCCGTCCGCCCCACCTCCCCACTGCCACCGCCGCCGATGCGCGCCACGATCTCGGAGGAACCCAAGCGAGTATCCC
>Ga0335070_10003464_pt1 | contig 18438 bp, 16 predicted proteins | sample Lox_Sample_13_FD_206722 | JGI IMG/M metagenome (GOLD analysis project Ga0335070, IMG submission 206722) | Soil microbial communities from Loxahatchee National Wildlife Refuge, Florida, United States - Lox_Sample_1.3 | ecosystem: Environmental > Terrestrial > Soil > Wetlands | place: USA...
CATCAGTGGGATGTCTGTCATCGTCGATCGACGGTCGATGAGGAACGGTCGCGGCCTCGCTGGTGCCGACGAGAGTCACATTGCACGCATCGGCCGCTCCCTTTGCCCGGGAGGCGGCGGGCTGTCGTAAGGGCGGGGTTGACTATGCGGCCTGTCGATCCGGCCTGTCAACGGAGAACAGGTGCTGCGCTGCGGGTTTCGAAGGGAGGCGTACGGCGAGACGCAGCGCCGGAGGGGCTTTCATACCCCCCCGGCACGACGACGGGGCTGTCTGCTAGGGCACGGTGACGGTCGTGCCGTCGCCGGTCGCGGTGATGGTGAACGTGCCGGCGGACGAGGAAGTGTAGGTGTAGTTGCCCCAGGCCGGCGAGCCTCCCGGAGGCGGATTGGGTACCGAGGCCATGAAGGGGCCGGCCGTCTGGTTCATGCCATTCGTCGCGGCCGTGGTCAACGCGGTCAGCGCCGCGGGCAGCTGGCCCATGTGTGCTGCGTACAGGCTGACGGATGAAGCAAGTGTCCTCGCATCGGCCTGCGCCTTCGCGACGCGCGCCCGCGTTTGCACGTTGGCGTACAGCGGGATGGCGATGGCGGCAAGGATGCCGATGATGGCCACCACGATCATCAACTCGATGAGCGTGAAGCCGCGCTGACTGCCAAACGCTGTGCGCTTCGAGTGCCAGACCTTCACCATGGGTTCGCTCCTTGTGTGCTGGTGAGCAGCGCGATGGGCATGAAAGGCTTGCATAGCTGGTGCCATGGGAGGCTTACGATTCCGCCGTCGGCTGGAAGAGGGCCTGGCGCGCTTTTCGAGGCGGTCGCGCCTCGAAACCGTCGGCGCCGAGGCCCGTTGAGTGCCACGCCCGCGGGGCACTGCCCGTCAGACGGGAGGGCGTGTCGAGAATCTGACGATCAGTGCCGCGTGGGTGACGGGACGGAGCTCAAGGGAAAATCTGCCGGTAGGTAAAACGTGCTCGATCCCCGGCCCCGCCGAACCGGGTGTCGTAGTCCTGCGTCATCGCCGCGAGGGTCTCGGAGCCGGCGAAGGCCCGGAGCGCTTCCTCCGACTCGAACTCGTAGACAACCATGTACTGCCAGGGCTCGGAGCCGGAGTGGGCGCCCACGTCCACCGTCATGGGGGCATAGCGCCGCATCGCGACGAGGCCCGGGACCTGGGTCGCCTCGCGGGCACGCCGGGTGTTGTACCACTCGTTGAACTCGGCCTCACGCCCGGAGGCGATGGTCGCCTTGACGACGAAGAGCGCGGGGCGCGCCACGCCTCAGCCCCGGACCTCGCGCGTGTGCTCGCCGGGCTTGGGCGGCGCGCGCCGGATGCCCGGGCGCGCGCCATCGAAGGACAGCGGGAGGGCGACCAGCTCGTAGTCGTCGCCCGGCACGGGCTGGATCATGCCGATCGCCTCGGCCTGGGGCTGGGTCACCGCTTCCGGCAGGGTATGAATGGGCCCGCAGGGCACGCCGGCCGCCTCGAGCAGGTCTATCCACTCACCCTTCGAGCGCGTGAGGAGGATGCGCTCGATCGCCGGCAGGAGCTCCGGCTTGTGGTCGATGCGGGCGGCGTTCGTGGCGAAGCGCGGGTCCGTGGCCCACTCGGGATGGCCCAGGACCTGCGCGAGCTTCGCGAAGAGGCGGTCGTTGCCCGCCGCGATGATGAGCGAGCCCGTCTTCGTCTCGAAGCCCTGGAAGGGCACCACGCGATGGCTGCCCGTCCGGTGGCGCTCCGGCACCTCGCCGGAGGCGCGGAAGCTCGCGAAGTGTCCCTTGAGCCAGGCGAGGCCGGTCTCGTAGAGCGAGGCGTCCACCACGCAGCCCCGTCCCGTCGCCTGGCGCTGGACGAGTCCGGCCAGCGCGCCGATGGCCGCCCACATGCCGGTGCCGTAGTCGAGGATGGAGGTGCCGATGCGCGTGGGCGGCCCGCCGTCGTCGCCGTTCATCATCATGAGCCCGGAGAAGGCCTGCACCATCGGCTCGTAGCCCGGCTTGAGCTTGAGGGGGCCCGTGCTGCCGAAGGCCCACACGGAGCAGTAGACGAGGCGCGGGAACCGCTCCGTGAGCGCCTTGGCGCCGAGCCCCATCTCTTCCAGCGAGCCGGGGCGCAGGTTCTGGACGAGCACATCGGCGCGACCGATCAGGCCCAGCAGCCACTCGATGTCATCCGGCTTCTTGAGATCCAGGGTGACGCTGCGCTTGTTGGCGTTGACGGCGAGGAAGCCCGGCGACACGCCCTTCCAGAACGGTGGGCCCCAGCGGCGGGCATCGTCGCCCTCCGGCCGCTCGATCTTGATGACGTCCGCGCCCATGTGCGCGAGGATCTCGGCGGCGATGGGCCCGGCCAGGTTCTGCGCGACCTCGACGACGGTGATGCCCTCAAGCGGCAGCGTCATGGCTCGACCTCGAGACTAGCGAGAGGTGACGTACGGCCAGAGCGCGTCGGCGCCGCGCGCCGCGACCTCGCGGCCGAGCTTCGCCGACCAGTACGGCTCCGCGCCGAACTCCGCGCGCCACGACCAGAGCCGCCGGGTCACGAAATGGAGCGTGTGCTCGTAGGTGAAGCCGATCGCGCCGTGGCACTGATGCGCGATGCCCGCGCCCAACCCTGAGGCTTCACCGGTGCGGATCTTGGCCACGGCGGCCTCGAAGGCCGCATCGCCCTTGTCCATGGCCGCGAACGCGTTCTGGGCCGCCATGCCCGCCGCGGCCGTGTGCCCGGCGAGCAGCGCGAGCTGATGCTGGATGGCCTGGAACGACGCCAGGGGCCGGTTGAACTGCACGCGCTCGGTGACGTACTTCACCGACTGCGAGAGGAGGAACTCGAGGCCTCCGGCCATCTGCGCGGACCGCACCATGGCGCCGCCCTGCATGAGCGCGTCGGGCGGAAGGCCCGTGCCGGCGGCCGCGGCGGCGAGCACGGGCGCCTGGCTCCACGTGAGCGTGTCCCGGGGCTCCTTGGCGAGATTGCTGTCGGCCTCCGCCTTGGCGGTCCCGCCCTTGACGAGCGCGATCATGGACTTGCCGTCGCCTTCCGCGAGCACGACGACGTGCCCGGCCGACCCGCCCCACGGCACGCGCGTCGCGGTGCCGCTCAGCCGCCAGGTGCCGCCGTCACGGCTGAGCGCGAGCCGCTCCTCCGGGCGCACGGGCGCCACGGTGATCGGGCCCAGCGGCACGTTCAGCTTGCTCGCGGAGAGGAGCCACGCGCCGATCATGGTCTCCGCCACCGGCAGCGGCACGGCGAAGCGCCCGGCCGCTGCCAGCACCACGTGCGCGTCCGCCCACTGCCCGCCCGCGCCGCCGTGCGATTCAGGGATCTGCGGCAGCGTGAGCCCGTTCTCCTCGAGCTGCTGCCAGAGCGCGGCCGGCCACGTGCCCTTCTCCGCGGATTCAATGAGCGCGGGTGTCACTTGATCGCTGAACAGCCGGGTGCAGGTGTCGGCGAGGAGTGCCTGTGTCTCGTTCATGGTCAGCGCAACCCCAGGCCGCGCGCGATGATGCCGCGCAGGACCTCGCGCGTGCCTCCGCGGAGCGAGAAGGACGGCGCGTGCTCGACCAGGTAGCCGAAGGTGCGCTCGAACTGGCTGCCCGAGTCGAGGCGGGGCTCGACGCCCAGGAGCGCGTGCACGACCTCGGGAATCTCCTGCTCGAAGCTGGTGCCCACGTCCTTGACGACCGCGGCCTCGAGGTTCGGGTTCTGCCCGGCCTGCAGCATCATGGCCACGGACAGCGACATCTGGCGCAAGGTCGCCAGGTGCGCGGTGAGCCGGCCGACGACCACGGCCGCGCGCTCGCCCGGCTCGCGACCCACCTCGCGGATCAGCTCGATGACGAGCCGGATGGACGACAGGTACCGCTCGGGACCGCTGCGCTCGAAGGCGAGCTCGGTGGTCACCTGCTTCCAGCCGTCGCCTTCCTTGCCCACCAGCATGTCGTCGGGGACGAAGCAGTTCTGGAAGTGCACCTCGTTGAAGTGATGCCCGCCGGCCAGGTCATAGATGGGCCGGATGCTGATGCCCTCGGACTTGAGATCGACCAGGAACTGCGAGAGCCCCTCGTGCTTCTTGTCCGGCACCACCTTGGTCCGGAACAGCGCGATCGCGTAGTCGGAGAGGTGCGCATTGCTCGTCCAGATCTTGGTGCCGTTGACCCGGTAGCCACCCTCGACGCGCTCCGCGCGCGTGCGGATGGAGGCCAGATCCGAGCCCGAGTCCGGCTCGCTCATGCCGATGGCGAATGCGAGCTCGCCCTTGGCGATCCGGGGCAGGAAGCGCTCGCGCTGGGCCTCCGTGCCGAAGCGGAGGAGCAGCGGCCCGCTCTGCCGGTCGGCCACCCAGTGGGCCGACGTGGGCGCGCCGGCGGCCAGCGACTCTTCCAGCACCACGTAGCGCTCGAGCGCCGTGCGCTCGTGGCCGCCGTACTTCCTGGGCCACGTCATGGCGATGAAGCCGGCCTGGCCCAGCTTGCGCGAGAACTCGCGGTCGAAGCCGCCCCAGGACAGCGCCCGCTTGGCCGCGCTGCGGTCCCCGAGCTCGCGGTCGAGGAAGCTGCGGATCTCCGCGCGGACCTTCTGCGCTTCAGGGGGCAGCTCGCCCAGATGGAAATTGAAGGTGGCCACGGCGTGCCCTCCTAGCGGAACAGATGCCGAGCGATGACCATGCGGTGCACCTCCGACGGCCCCTCGCCGATGCGGCGCACGCGCGCCTCGCGGTACCAGCGCTCGAGGGGGAACTCCTTGCTCACGCCGTAGCCGCCGTGGATCTGCACGGCGGCGTCGATGACGCGGCCCAGCACCTCGCTCGAGTAGAGCTTGGCGATGGACGCCTCCACGCGCGCGTCCTCGCCGCGGTCGGCCTTCCACGCCCCCTCCCAGATGAGCCAGCGCGTGGCGCGGATCTCCACGAGGGCGTCGGCGAGCATCCACTGGATGGCCTGGCGCTGCGAGAGCGGCGACCCGAAGGTCGAGCGCTGCTTGGCGTGGGCCACGGCCATGCGGTACGCGGCCACGGCCACGCCCAGGTTGCAGGCGGAATACGGGAAGCGCTGCTTCACGAGGAGGTCGAAAGCGAGGTCGAGCCCCTGCCCTTCCGCCCCCACGAGGTTCTCGGCGGGGATCTCGCAGTCCTCGAAGACCACGTCGTTGGGGACGGCGGAGGTGCGGATGACGCGGATCGGCGTCGCGCTGAAGCCGGGGGTGCCCCGCTCCACGATGAAGCACGAGATGCCGGCGCGCCCCTTGGCCTTGTCGGTGCGGGCCCACACGAGCCCCCACGGCGCCTCGTGGGCGCGGGAGGTGAAGACCTTGCGCCCGTTGAGGACCCAGCGGTCTCCGCGCCGCTCCGCGCGCGTCTGGATGGCGCCGGCGGGATCGGAGCCCCCCGATGGCTCGGTGATGGCGAAGAACGTCTTGTTGCCGTTGCGCACGGTGGGGATCGCGTACTTCTCGATCTGCGCCTTGCTCCCGGCCCAGATCGCCGGCGGCGGCATGCGCCCGAACACGCCGCAGCCCGGATTGTAGAGCCCCATGCGGTGCTGCGACATCTCCTCGAGCGCCACGCACATGCTGAACGTGTCGAGGCCGCCGCCCCCGTACTCCTCCCGCGCGCCGAGCGCCCACAGCCCGGCCGCCTTCGTCTTGGCGGACAGGCGCGCGAAGTCCTCGTCGGGGAGATCCGGAGCGTCCGGGTCGATCTGATTCTCGAGGGGAATGATCTCCTCCTGCACGAAGCGCCGGATCTGCTCGCTCAGGAGCTTGAGCTCGGAGGGCAACTGGTATCCCGGAAAGGTCGCCATGGGCGGCGATTCTACCATCATCCCGATAGCTCCAGACGGCACGCCGGCGCTGCAATCGAGCGCGATCCGAGCTAGACTCCGGAGGCGCCGCCGTGCGCCGCCGGCTTCGAACCTCGACGGAAAGGACGCTCGTGCAGAAGCGCTGGTCGCTGTCCGTGCCGATGGAAGGCTTCTCGCTGGCGGAGCTGCCCGCCATCGCCCGCGAGGCGGAGAGCCTCGGCTACACGGACGCGTGGTCCTTCGAGGTCGACGGCGTGGACGGCTTCACGCCGCTGGCCGCCATCGCCACCGCCACCAGCCGCATGCGGCTCGGCATCGCCATCGCCAACGTCTTCACGCGCGGCCCCGCCACGCTCGCCTCCGTGGCGGCCGGGCTCGCGGATCTCGCGCCCGGGCGCTTCGCTCTGGGCATCGGCGCGGGCTCGCAGCCCATCGTGGAGGCGTGGAACGGCGGCGTCTTCAGGAAGCCCGCCACGCGCGTGCGCGAGATGGCGCAGTTCCTCCGGCAGGCGCTGGCGGGCGAGCGCGTGGTCTTCCGGGGCGAGACCTTCGCGGTGGACGGCTTCCGGCTCACGCGCGTGCCCACCTCGCCCGTGCCCATCCACGTGGCGGCGCTCAGACCCGGCATGCTGCGCGTGGCCGGCGAGGTCGCCGACGGCGCCATCGTGAACTGGAACTCGCCCGAGGACGTGCCCAAGTGCGTGGACATCGTCCGCGAGGCCGCGCGCAAGGCCGGCCGCAATCCGGAAGCGGTGGAGATCACCGCCCGCCTCTTCGTCAACCTCGACCCGCCGGGGCCCGAGTCGGATCAGGCCATCAAGCGGCACATCGCCGCCTATCTGAACGTGCCCGTCTATCGCGCGTACCAGGAATGGCTGGGGCGCACGCCCGTGCTCCAGTCCATGTGGGACCGCTGGACAGCCGGCGATCGCCGCGGCGCGGTGGCGGCGATCCCGCCGGGGCTCGTGGACGAGTTCTTCGCCCGCGGATCGCTCCCCGCCATCCGCGCGCACGTGCAGCGGTACTTCGACCACGGCATCGACACGGCCTTCCTCCAGCTCCAGAGCAACGACCCGGACCCGGCACGCCGCCGCGAGCTCGTGCTCGAGGCCATGCGCGGCCTCGCCCCTCCTTCCTCGCCCCCAGCCCAGGAGACACACCATGTCCGATGAGGTCCTCTGCGCGATCGACGGCGGCGTCGCCACCATTACCCTCAATCGTCCCGGCCAGCGCAACGCCATGAACACTGCGCTCCTCGCATCGCTGCGCGAGCGCTTCGAGGCGCTCGAGACGAACCGGTACGTGCGCGTGGTCGTGGTCCGGGGCGCCGGGCCTGCCTTCTGCTCCGGCATGGATCTCAAGGAAATGGAGCAGCGCGGCGGGGCCCAGGGCGATCCGGAGAGCGGCGTCATCGAGGTGCTCGCGACCGTCGAGCGCTCGCGGCATCCCACCATCGCCATGGTCCACGGCGACGCGATAGCGGGCGGGTGCGAGCTGGCCCTTCACTGCGACCTGCGCGTGGCTGCGGACGCGGCGCGCTTCGGCATGCCGCTAGCCCGGATCGGCCTCGTGGTGCCGTTCCGGCTGGGTCAGAAGCTGGTGGAGATCATCGGGCCCGCGCACACCCGTCACCTGCTCTTCACGGGCCAGCCCATCGAGGCGCGCCGCGCCCACGAGATCGGCATGGTCCACCAGGTCGTGCCGGCGGCGGAGCTCGAGGCGGCGACGGCTCAGCTCGCGCAGGGCATCGCGCGGAACGCGCCGCTCGCCCTGGCCGGGATCAAGGCGACCATCCAGCGCGCGATCTCGCTGCGCGATACGATCGCGCACGCCGATCTCGAGCAGGCCACGGCGCGCGCCCGTCAGAGCAAGGATGCGAGCGAAGGTCGCCGCGCCATGCTGGAGAAGCGGCGCCCGGTTTTCCGGGGGGATTAGCGGCTACTGGGCCTCTCCTGCTCCCACGATGTCGCTCATGGCGTCCTCCTCGAGCCCAGAGGTCCGCCCGCTCAGGCTCTCGGCTTGTCCGCCACCAGGATGGCCACGGGATAGGCGTAGCGGATCGTGTCGCCCTCGCGCGACATCGGGATGCCCAGGCGATCGTCGGCCAGCGAGGCGCGGAAGATCTCGCGGATCTTGTCGGCGTCGCCCGGGAGCGGGAAGGAGCGCCCGAGCAGGCTCTCCAGCTCGCCCTCGAGCCGGTAGCCACTCACGCGCGGCGCGGGCAGGCCGACGCCCGCGAAGAAGCTCTTGAGCTCCGCGCCGGGCATGGCGCGCACGTGCGAGGGGTCGCGCAGCTTCTCCATGCGGTTGAACTCGGCGGCCTTGACCGCGTCGGCCGAGGCGTCGGTGTCGATCACGACCACGCGCCCGCCCGGCGTGCACACGCGCTTCATCTCCGCCAGCACCGCTTTCGGATCCAGGAAGTGGTGGAAGGCGAAGCGGGAGGTCACCAGCGAGAAGGAGCCGTCCGGATACGGCAGCGGCAGGACGTCGCCCTGCTTCCAGCTCACGTTCGTGATCCCCTGCTCCGCCGCGTAGGCCCGCGCCCGATCCAGCATGGCGGGCGTGAGGTCGATCCCCGTGGCGTGCTTCACCACCCTGGCGAAGGCGCACACGACAATGCCGCCCCCGCAGGCCACGTCCAGCACGGTGTCGCGGGGGCCGGCGCCGGCGGCCTCGATGATGAGGCGCAGCGCCTGCTCGTCCTTGATGCCCGGGGCCGTGGAGAACGGAACGGCCTGCCGGCTGAACTGGTCGAGGATCAAATCGCGATGGCTCGGGTTCGTCACTGGATCCCTCCCGTCGGCGGGCCGCTACCGCTTGGCGGCGCGGACCAGCGCGGCGATCTTGTCGGCGAAGTTGACCTGGCTGTCGTCCTGCGGCTCGTAGCCGAGCTTCCGGCGCGCACTGGCGATGCTCCAGAAGCGGTGCGTGTTGCCGCTGATGCCGTAGACGATCAGGAAGCCCAGGCCGTTCTCGTCCGTGATGTTCTCGGTCTCGACCATGCGAATGGCCTGCTGGACCTGGTCCCGCTTCGAGAAGTAGGCGCCGAGGCCCCGGTGCAGCACCTTGAGGTCGGTCGGATTCTGATCGAGGTCCGCGTCGTCCCGCGGCCCACCGATGCGCCACTCGACCACCTCCTGCATGCGGCCGTCCACCTTCCCGGTGGCGAAGACGAAGCCCAGGAGCTCGTAGGCGGCCTTGGCCCAGCCGTACCAGTTGTCCGATCGCGGCGGCATCTCGGGCGTGACCATTTCCATCTTGCCGGCCCAGATGAGCCGCTCGTAGTAGTCGGCGGCGTGGTTCGAGCTGCACACGACGACGCGGCGCACGCGCTCCTCCAGCGCCACGCGGTGCACGTTGTAGGCGAGGGCGATGTTCTTGTGCTCGGCCCAGAACTTGGCGTCGCTGTTCTCCTGCCACGTGGTGGCATCGAGGCTCGGCGCGCTCACGAAGCCGCAGTGGATCACCGCGTCGGCGCCCTTGAAGTGCTGGCGGTACGCGTTGCGGTCGGGATTGGTGAGATCGGCGAGGATGATGCCTGGCACGGGCTTGCCGTCGCGCGTCGTCGGACGCACGTCGATGGGCACCAGATCCCACCGCTCGGCGAGCTCCGGGTACATGCGCTGGGCGACATAGCCCGAGGCGCCCGTCAGCACGACACGACGCTTGGCCACTTTCGGATCTCCTAGAGGTGGACGGCTTTCATCTGCGCTTCGGGATAGCGCGCGCCCTTGGCGGCGCCGGGCGGCAGCACGTCGTCGAGCCGCGCCAGGTCATCGGGCGAGAGCTTCACGGCGAGCGCGCCCAGGTTCTCCTCGAGGTACTCGAGCCGCTTGGTGCCGGGAATCGGGACCACGTCCTCGCCCTGGGCCAGCACCCACGCCAGTGCGAGCTGCGCCGGCGTGCAGCCCTTCTCTTCCGCCATCTCCGCCACCTTCTGCACGAGCGCCACGTTGTGGTCGAGGTTCGCGTCCTGGAAGCGCGGGTGCTGGCGCCGGCGATCGTCCTCGGGAATGTCCGCCGTGGCCTTGATGGTGCCGGAGAGCAGCCCGCGTCCGATGGGCGAGTAGGCCACGTAGGAGATGCCGAGCGCTCGGCAGGTCGTGATGGTGTCCTCCGCGGGCTGGCGATACAGCAGCGAGTACTCGCTCTGCACCGCGGTGATCGGATGCACGGCATGCCCCCGGCGAATCGTCTCGGGCGCCGCCTCGGACAGGCCCAGGTAGCGAACCTTCCCGCGCTCGATGAGCCGGGCCATGGCGCCCACCGTCTCCTCGATGGGCACCTTCGGGTCCACACGGTGCTGGTAGTAGAGATCGATCACGTCGACGCCGAGGCGCTGCAGGCTCGCGTCGCAGGCCTGCACGACCCAGGCCGGCCGGCCGTCCACGAAGGCGCCCTTGCCGTCGGGAGTCTGGACGTTGCCGAACTTGGTGGCGAGGACCACGCCCTTGCGCCGTCCCTTCAGGGCGCGCTTGAGCAGCTGCTCGTTGTGCCCCCAGCCATAGAAGTCGGAGGAGTCGAGGAAGTTCACGCCGCGATCGAGGGCGGCGTGGATCACGCGGATGGACTGCTCGTCGTCGCACTTGCCGTAGGTGCCGGACATGGACATCAGCCCGAGCCCTATGGCTGAGACGCGCAGGTCGCTCTTGCCGAGGGTGCGTTGCTCCATGGACGCTGCTCTCCTTATGCGTAGGCGGGCGGCGGCTCGAAGGCCCGGAACTCGCGCTCGAGCAGCCTCGCCATCTGAAGGCACGTACGATCGCCGTACTGGGGACCCACGATCTGGACGCCCACCGGCAGGCCAGCCTTGGTGCGGCCCGCCGGAGCCACCGTCGCGGGCAGATAGGTCAGGCACGAGTAGCCGGCCCAGAAGAGCTGATCCGTGGTGGGCACGCGGTGCCCGTTGATCTCGATGGTGCGCTCGTGGCGCTCGCCCACGTGATCGTGCGGGAATGCCGCGGAGGCCGCGGCCGGGCAGAGGAGCAGGTCGTACTCCTTGAAGAACTCGGCCCACTTGTGCCGCATCTTGTGCCGGGTCTCGTTGTGGGCGATCCAATCGCGATGCGAGCTCGTGCTGCCACGCAGCATGCGCGCGTAGTAGCTCTCGTCGCCAGCTCCGAGCCCGCGCGCCGCCGCCGCGTTCCGCTCGAACTCCTCGGCCGTCTGGCGGCCGGACGTGGCGGCACGCAGCAGGTGGATGTAGACACGCGCCAGCTCGTTCGTGTCGATGTCGGGCCGCGCGCGGTCGCTCACCTTCGCACGCTTCTTCGCGAGGAAGTCGGCCACGGCCTGGATCTTGTCCTGCACCTCGACGTCGACCTCGGAGTTGGGGTCCGTGAGCACGACGGCCACCTTGAAGTCCTTGAGCGCTTTCTGGCGCGGCGGGGGCAGGGTGAGCTTGTAGCCGACGGCGTCGATCTCGTCCGGCCCGGCCATCACGCCGAGCGCGATCTCGAGGTCGTCCGCGCTCCGCGCCATGGGGCCGATGACCGAGATATCGCCCTGCGCCACCCGCAGGGGCAGCGCCTGGCCGCGCGGCGGCACCACGCCGAACGTGGGCTTGTGCCCGTAGACGCCGCAGTAGTGGGCGGGATTGCGAATGGAGGAGCCGATGTCGCTCCCCGCCTCGAGGCCGGTGAGCCCCGCGGCGAGCGCGGCCGCCGAGCCGCCCGAGGAGCCGCCCGGGCTGCGGGAGAGATCCCACGGGTTGTTGGTCGTGCCGTAGATCGCGTTGTAGCTCTGGTAGTCCGCGAGATAGATCGGCACGTTGGTCTTGCCGAACAGCACGACGCCGGCGGCCAAGAGACGATCCACCGACAAGGCGTTGCGCGGCGGCACGTTGTCCTTGAGCTCGGGAATGCCCCACGTGGTGGGCATGCCGACCACGTCGTAGGACTCCTTGATGGTCATGGGCACGCCGTGCAGCGGTCCCCACACCTGCTTGCGGGCGAGCGCGCGATCCGCCGCCCGCGCCCGCTTGCGCGCCCCCTCGATATCCATGGCCACGATGGCGTTGAGCGCGGGATTGTGCTGCTCGACGCGCTCGAGGTAGAGATCCAGCAGCTCGAGGCAGCCGATCTTCTTCTTGCGGACGTCCGCGGCGAGCTCCTTGGCCGAGCGAAATGGAGTTGTCAGCATCGCTGCCTCCCGTGTCTGACCTGCGCGTGTGGGCCCGGCGTCGTGTCGCCCGCGGCGGCCGTCGAAAGCAGGTCGCATTGTAGCCTATCCGCACGGCCGCCGCCTCACTCGACGGCGACGCGGCCCACGCGCGGATCGAGCGCATCGCGGAGCCCGTCGCCCAGGCAGTTGAAGCCCATCACGGCGATGAAGATCGCGAGCCCGGGAAAGAGCGACACGTGCGGCGCTTCCATGAGATAGGCGCGGCCGTCGCTCACCATCTTGCCCCACTCGGGCGTGGGCGGCTGCACGCCCAGGCCGAGGAACGACAGGATGGCCGCGAGCAGGATGGCGGTGGCGATCTGCATGGAGGAGAACACGAGGAGCGGCGAGACGCTGTTGGGCAGGATGTGGCGGAACAGCACGCGCCCATGTGATGCACCGAGTGCCGTGGCGCCCTGCACGAACTCGAGCTCCTTGAGCGACAGCACCATGGAGCGGGCCAGGCGCGCGAAGCTGGGAATGGACCGGACGCCCACCGCGATCATCACGTTGCCGAGGCTCGGGCCGAGCGCCGCCACCACCGCGATGGCCAGGAGAATGCTGGGAAACGCCAGCAGCACGTCCATGGCACGCATGACGGGCGCGTCGAGCCGCGGAAAGTAGCCGGCCGCGAGCCCGCACAGGATGCCGGCCGTGGCGCCGATGGCCGTGGCGATGACGCCGACCAGGAGCGACAGCCTCGCGCCGAAGAGAATCCGCGAGAGGATGCAGCGGCCGAACTCGTCCGTGCCGAGCGGAAACTCCGCCGACGGCCCGGCCAGCGCGTGGGGCAGATCCTGGCGGATGGGGTCGTGCGGCGCCACCTGCCGGGCCGCGAGCGCGAGCAGGATCAGCAGCGCGATGAGCCCCAGGCCGGCCACGGCGAGCCGGTGCCGCAGGAAGCGCCGGGCCGCGTCACTCATACCGGATCCTCGGGTCGAGCCAGCCGTAGAGGATGTCGACGCCGAGGTTCACGAGCACGAACACCACGGCCACCAGGAGCACGCAGCCCTGCACGACCGGATAGTCGCGCTGGAGGATGGCCGTCATGGCGAGCCGGCCCACGCCGGGCCACGCGAAGATGGTCTCGGTCACGACGGCGCCGCCCAGCAGGAAGCCGTACTGGAGCCCGACCACGGTCACCACGGGAATCAGCGCGTTGGCCAGCGCATGCTTGCCCACCACGTGGAGCGGCGGCACGCCCTTGGCGCGCGCCGTCGTGACGTACTCGCGGCCGAGCACGTCGAGCATCCCCGACCGCGTGAGCCGGCTGATGATGGCGACCGACGTCGTGGCCAGCGTCGCCGCCGGCAGCACGATGTGCCGGAATCCCTCCCACTCCCAGAAGGGGCCGGCGCGCCCGGAGACGGGCAGCCATCCCAGCTGCAGGCTGAAGAGCCAGATCGACACGATGGCCACCCAGAAGATGGGCATCGACAGCGACGAGAGCGACGCGCCCGTAGCGAGATAGTCGAGCCACGACGAGCGGCGCACGGCCGCTACGAGGCCGAGCGGGATCCCCACGAGAACGGCCATGGCCATGCTCACCGTGGTCAGCTCGAGCGTGGCGGGGAAGCGGCTCCAGATCTCGCCCGTCACGGACGATCGCGAGCGCAGCGAGCGGCCGAGATCGCCCTGGAGCGCCCGGGAGAGAAACGACCAGTACTGGACGTAGAGCGGACGCTCGAGGCCCAGCTCCGCGCGCACGCGCATGACCACGGACTCGGGCGCGTCCGGTCCCGCGATCAGGCGCACGGGGTCGCCCGGGACCACGTGCATGATGGCGAAGGCCAGCAGGGAGACGCCGAGGAGCACCGGCACGGTCTGGAGCAGGCGCCGGAGGATGTAGCGGGTCATCTGCCGGAGCGGCGGCCGATCAGTCTCCCCACTCGCGATACGTCTGCGGCGAGAGCTGGTCCGCGCCACGTCCTGCCCAGTCGTACTTCGTCATGCGCGGCCACATCCGCTCGCCGCCGGCCTGCAGCGCGCCCAGAATGGCGCCCTCGTCGGCGTTGACGACGCGTCCCGCGTCCACCACGAGCCGGCCGTTGACGTAGACGCGGTCCACGTCCTCGTCGCTCGCGTTGAAGACGATGTTCTTCACGGGATCGCGCAGCGGCGTCATGCGCCACGACGACGCCTTCCAGAGCACGAGATCGGCCTTGGCAGCGGGCGCGATGCGGCCGAGGTCGTCGCGCAGGAGCGCCCGCGCGCCCCCGAGCGTGGCCGCGTCGAAGGCATGCGCGGCCGTCGTCACCTCCGTGTGCCGCTCCATCATCTTCGAGACCACGGCCGCCCACCGCATGGCCTCGATCACGCTCTGCGGGTTCGTGTCGGTGCCCAGCGACATGTTGACGCCCGCTGCGCGGTAGCGGGCGAAGGATTCCATGGCCACGCCGCGGCGGGCGAACACCCACACCGCGTGCGCCACCGTAGCGCCCGCATCCGCCATGAGCTGGATATCGCCCTCGGGGTAGTTCGTCCACGAGGAGCCGCCGATGATGATGGCGTGCCCCAGCACGGTGTTCCGGCCAAGCACACCCAGCTCCTTCATCCACGCGATGGGCGTCTTGCCGTGGCGCGCCACCATCTCGTTGAACTCCACCACGGACTGGGAGGTGTGCACCTGGTAGGGCCGCTTCACCTCGTCGGCGAAGCGCTTGGCGTCCTTCAGGAGCTCCGGGGTGCACGTGTCGATCTGCGACGGCGAGACGAAGCAGCGCACGAGGTCGCCGTGGGCGCCGTCCCAGCGCTTGTGGAACTCGATGGCGCGCTTGAGGCCCTGGCGCCCCTGCTCCTCGTTCCACTCCCACTCCACGCGCTTGCCGTCCTTCGTGAGCCACTTCCCCGATCGGAAGGCCTGGCCCATGTAGACGCGCAGGCCGTAGTGCGGCGCGCGCTCGACGACGTAGTCGCCCATGGTGCCGATCTCCATCACCGTGGTGACGCCGCCCCGGAGCAGCTCGGCCATGGAGAAGTCCACGCACGCGCGGCCGCCTTCCTCGTCCTGCGAGTCGCTCCGCACGGGGAGCATCTCGAAGAGGCCCGAGAACCAGAACTGCGGGTTGCCGCAGTCCTCGATGAAGGAGCGATCGAGGGGCGAGCCACTGATGTGCGCGTGGGTGGAGATGAGGCCGGGCGTGAGCACGCGGTCCGTGGCATCCACCGTCTCGTCCACGCGGCCGTCGAAGCGCGGCCCCACGTGGAGGATGCTGTCACCCTCGATCACCACCACACCGTCGCGCAGGAGCCGGTGCCCCTTGCCGTCGAAGGCGATGACGTACCCCGCCCGGATCGCGATGCGTTTCGCCATGGCCATCCTCTCCTGTCCTATGCGACCCAGACGTCCATCAGCTTGTAGATCCCGTGGATCGGGTGGTACCTGAGCCCGTGCGCGCGCGTCCGGCTGCCGAAGATCCAGCGGATGTGCTGGATCGGCACCACCACCGTCTCGCCCACCAGCCGCTGCTCGATGCCCTGGAAGGCCTTGATCCGCTCCGCCTCCTTCAAGGTCGTCTGCGACTGCTGGAACAGCGTGTCGGTGCGGTCGTCCTTCCAGCGCACGGTGTTGGGGCTGGGCACCGCCGCCGACACGAAGAAATAGAGGAAGTCGGGTGACGAGTAGATCATGGGCAGGAAGCGCGCGTCGTGCTCCCCCGCCCGCGTGGCCGTGGTGAAGGCCGCCGACTCGAGCCGCTTGATCTGGAGATCGAACCCGGCCTGGCGGAGCTGCGCCTGGACGGGCGTGACGATGCGCTCGTGGAGCTCCGTGAACACGTAGAGCGAGGCCTGGAGCAGCTTGCCATCTTTCTGGCGCATGCCGCCAGGGCCCGGCGCCCAGCCCGCCTCGGTCAGGAGCGTCTTCGATCTGTCGAGGTTGAAGTCCGCCATGAAGGGCCGCATCTGCTCCTTCGACGAGGCCCCGGGCGCGAGAGGATGGATGAAGCCATGCGAGGCATCCGCCTGCCCCTTCATCACGAACTGGACGATCTCCTGGCGGTTCACGGCGTGCGCGACGGCCCGCCGCACGCGCGCGTCCTTGAAGACCTCCTTCTCCATGTTGAAGCCGATGTGGTTCGAGGACAGCCGGGGGATCGAGGTGACCTTGACTCCCTTGCCTTCGAGCCGGCTGATGTGCTGCGGGGATACGTCGATGTCCAGGTCGATGCCGCCCGTCTCCAGCTCGGCGGCCCGCGCCGCATCTTCAGGGAGCGTGCGGAACACGACGCGATCCACCCACGGCGCGCCCGTGTTGTCGTAGGCCGGCGAGCCCCACGCGTAGCCCTCGTGGCGGACCAGCTCCATCCGGTCGTCCTTCGTCCACTCCTTGAGCTTGAAGGGTCCCGTGCCGCACACGCTCTGCGGCACGACGCCGTAGTCCTGTCCGTACTGGGCCACGTGCTTGGCGTGCGGGATCCCGGCGTACGACCACTCCGTCTGGCTCACGTTGTTGAGGAAGACGAGCGTGGGGTTCTTGAGCTTGCAGACCACGGTGAGGTCGTCCGCCACGCGCGTCTCCGCGAGGCTCGTCACCTTGGCGCGGGTGGGAAACGCCTCCTTGGGATCCACCCAGCGGTCGAAGTGGTCCTTCACGTCCTGCGCGGTGAGCGGGGCACCGCAATGGAACTTCACGCCTTTCTTCAGATGGAAGGTCCACGTGAGCCCGTCCGGCGAGACCTCCCAGCGCTCGGCGAGCGCGGGGCGGATCTTCATCTGGAAATCGTGCAGCACGAGGCCGTCGTAGATCAGCATGTTGGTGGCGATGGCCGAGAGCCCCGTGGAGCGCCCGGGATAGAGCGTGTCCGCGTCGTGGTTGCGGCCGATGGTGAGGGTGCCGCCCTTCTTCGGCTTCTCCTGCGCCGTGACGACTCCGGGCCAGGCGCCCACGACGGCGCCGGCGGCACCCAGCTTCAGAAGGGTTCGGCGATCGAGCTCGCTGTGCATAGGCTGCCTCCAGGAAATGCACGCCTCGGTGCGGGGAAAGATCGGGCCGCGCCCATTGTCGTCTCCCGGAGTGGACGGGTCAACCCGGACGCGCGCCCGGCGACTACGGGGGGCAGATGAAGCCGGGGCCGTTCGGATTCGGGAAGCATCCGACCGAGGTGGGAATGACCAGGCGCGGGAGCCAGAGGACGACGTTCGGGAAGACGATGATCAGGGTGATGACGAGGAAGAAGATCCCGTAGAGGGGCACGGACTGGCGGAGGGCGCGAGTGAACGGCACCCCGGCCAGCGTGGACGCGAGCAGGAGGATCAGACCGTAGGGCGGCGTGATCAGGCCGAAGGCGAGGCTCACGATGATGAGCACGCCCATGTGCACCGGGTTGATGTGCGCGAGATTGGTGAGGGCCACGATGATCGGCATGAAGATCGCGATGGCCGGCACGCCGTCGAGGAAGTCGCCGGCGATGGTCAGCACGATCACCATGAGGTACATGATGATGATCCGGTTGTCGCCGGCCACCGCCTCGATCCAGCCGCGCACGATGTCCGGGCCCCCGAGATACGCGAGCAGCCAGCCCACGGCGGAGGCGGCTGCCACCGCCGACATGGGCAGCGAGTACAGGACGGCCGCTTCCATGAAGTCGTGGGGCAGATGCTTGATGTGCCCGCGGTTCATGAGCGGCAGCAGCACGACGAGGATATAGACGACCGCGATCATGCCGGCCTCGGCGGGCGTGACCGTGCCCGTGACCACACCGCCCACGATGATGATGGGGATCATCAGGGGGAGCAGCGCCGCGCGCGTGGCCGTCGCGACCTGACCGAACGTCGCGCGCCGCTTCTTGATGCCGGGGGGGCCGAAGAAGTAGCTGTACAGCATGAGCCCGATGCCGACCAGGAGTCCCGGCGTCGCGCCGCCCAGGAACAGCCCCGCGATCGAGACGTTCCCCACCGCGCCGTACACGATGGCCATGATGCTCGGCGGCACCATGGCGGCAATGGTGGAGGCGGACGCGACGAGCGCCGCGGAGAAGGCGGGATCGTAGCCCTCGCGCTTCATGTACGGCATCACCACCGTGCTGATGGCCGCCACGTCGGCGGTCATGGAGCCCGAGATGCCGGCGAAGAGCATGCTGGAGAGGCTCACCACGTGAGCGAGGCCGCTGCGCAGGTGCCCCACGAGAACCTGGGCCATCCGGATCAGGCGCTCCGTGATGTTGGCGGCCGTCATCATGTCGCCCGCGAGCAGGAAGAAGGGGATGGCGAGGAACTCGAGCTGGTTGATGCCGTTGAACATCTGCCCGACCATCGAGGCGAGCGAGATCTTGGTGAAGAAGGCCGTCGTGACGAACGCGCCGGCGGCCAGGGCGAAGGCCACCGGCACGCCCTGGTAGCCCAGGTAGAGGAAGGTCGCCACCATCACGATGATGGCGACGGAATTGAGCTCCATGGGGGGCGGCTAGGTGACGGGCGGGAGGACGGGCTCGGCCGCGTGGCCGCGAGCCTGGAAGCCGTGCCGCCAGCCGTTGA
>Ga0335070_10003465_pt1 | contig 18436 bp, 20 predicted proteins | sample Lox_Sample_13_FD_206722 | JGI IMG/M metagenome (GOLD analysis project Ga0335070, IMG submission 206722) | Soil microbial communities from Loxahatchee National Wildlife Refuge, Florida, United States - Lox_Sample_1.3 | ecosystem: Environmental > Terrestrial > Soil > Wetlands | place: USA...
ATTTCACTCCACGAGATATGATGATATCAGCCACTGCAACGTCAATTCCCCCCTGGCGTCCGGAAAAACAATTTTGCATCCCTCTTTGCATTGGGGGATGATTGCGACGCTGACACTTTTAAAGCTGTATACTGCCCGGACGAGCGATGTGTTATTTCTGGATCAGACTAAATTATTCATGATTTTCATCGTAAAGACAAGTGATGGAAGTCACATTATTTGTTCATTTCTTTACAAAAAGCTTTCGTGCCCTTACAATCTCATATCCCAATGAGGGGGTCAGTTGGGAATTTGTTATGCAACCAGACGAGCCGTGAGAGTCGTGGGCACGTTCGAAAGCGCCACCGACACCGGGCAATTCTGCTTGGCAAATTCGGCGATCTGCTGGAACTGGTCGTTCTTTATCCCGGGCACTTTTGCCTCGGTATCCAATTGGATCCTGGTGATCCGGTTCTTGCCATCGACCAGCTCAATGGTGACCTGGGCGCTGGTGTGAATGTGCTCCGGTGTAAAACCGGCTTTGCCAAGATTCGAGCTGAGCGACATTGAAAAACAGCCGGCGAGCATATAATAATCTGATCAGCGAATCTTCTAAAATTTAGACGGGCAACCACAGAAGAGCTTAGGAGGTGTGCATGCTTACGAATATCCTGGTCGTCCTGATCGGATTGGTCGGTGGAGCAGCAGTTGGAATTCAATCCCCAATAGCGGGATCTCTCGGGCAACGCGTTGGGGGCATTGCCAGCAGTTTTATCGTTCACGTGAGTGGAGCCATTTTCTCGGGTATCCTGCTCTTCATAATTGGTGGAGAAAAAATCCGCAACTGGCAAAGCTTGCCCTGGTACATGTTAGGCGCCGGAATATTCGGCCTGATCCTATACCAATCGATCAATATCACCTTCCCTCGCCTGGGCGGAGCGATGATGGTAACCCTGATCATTGTTGGCCAATTGGCGGTCGGGATGCTGGTGGACCATTTCGGCTGGTTGGGGGCCCAGGTTCACCCAATCAGCCTGACCCGCATTGCAGGATTTGTTGTCCTGGTTGTGGGAGCTTACCTTATCTCTCGTTAAGATCTACGTCATACCCGGAAAAATAATTTGGTGTTTTTTTTCAGGGCTATGCCTCGGATCAAAACACCAAATTATTTTTCCAACCTGAAATGAAGGGTGAATCCTTTCAAATCCGATCCGGAAGTTGTAGAATGAAAGCAGGCACAGGATCATTTCAATCCGCTATTTGAAAAGCCCGGCAAACCCGAGAGAGGTGCAACGCCATGGATGAAAAAGAACTTCGCAATCTTCTGGAAAAGCTGCACGGCGAAATCGAGCGCACCGAGACAATTGATGATAAAGGAAGAGCGCTTCTAGACGACCTTGATAGCGACATCCGCGCCCTGCTTTCACGTTCCGGTCGTAAACCCATTAAACCGCAGCCCTCGACTGTCCAGCGTGTTGAGGAGTCCATTGACTATTTAGAAGTCACCCACCCAACCTTGACTTCCATGTTGTCGCAGTTGCTGGCGACCTTGAGCAATACGGGTATTTAATCTGGATTGTCAGCCGCGTAATAATTCCTGGTCCGCTTGATCGCATTCCTTAAAAATTGCTTTGACCTCTTCTTTAACTTCGGGTGACGCGCTGGGGGTGTAAGATATAAACTTGATCAGATCTCGGGCTTGCTGCAGCAGCGCCTTCACCTGGGCAATATAATTAATGTCGTACCTGCCGGTTTCTTCTGGCACCGGCAAAGCCCGCGCTTTCTGGATCAGCACCCTCGCCTTCACAATCCGTTCGGATGCAGGGATCAGTCGAGACATCTTGGCTCCTTCAATTAATTTTCCACGCTGAGCCCAGCTCAAACGTTTTGATCATCACCTAGGTCATACAAATATAAAAGCTGAATCTTTACAAAGCTTTGATCTCCGGGATCGCCTCGCGCCCGATGATCTCGAGCGGCTCGATCTCGGAAACGTTCGGCATATTGAAAATCACGTGTTGAAATCCATTTTCGCTCAAGCCTCTACATTTCTCAACCAGTTGGAATGGCGTCATGCTGCCGGGCGCAATCTGGATCGTGTCGAGGCCCGTCTTTTCGATCTCTTCATAGGACCTCCCGATCTGGTCGCAATGCCGCTTCAGAACGTCCAGTTTATGGCGCATCGCTTCCTCCCCCAGGCGCAGGAAAAGATTGCAGGCATCGGCATATTTTGCTACGAGGCGCAAGGTTTTTCGTTCTCCACCCCCGCCGATCAGGATCGGCGGATGGGGCCGGCTGAGCGGCTGGGGGCTGTTCAAAGTCCGCTCCAGTTGATAATACTTCCCCGTAAATTGCTCTACCTTCCCCGACCACATTTGCCTGGCAATTTGCAGCGCCTCTTCCAGGCGCTCAAACCGTTCCTTTATGGGCGGGAACGGTATTCCTAACCCGCGCGATTCCTGCTCGTTCCAGGCCGCTCCAATCCCTAAATAGGCGCGACCGGCGGAGAGTACATCCAGGGTTGTGACTGATTTAACCAGCATACCAGGATGGCGATAGATGACCCCGGTGACCAGCGTACCGAGGCGCGCCTTGAGAGTGTGGGCGGCGATAAAATTTAATGCGCTGTACCCTTCCAGCATCGGTTCTTCTGGCTGGCCCACACCCCGGATCTGGAAGAAATGATCCATGACCCAGATGCTGTCAAATCCAACACCGTCGGCGGTTTGGGCGATTTCAGCCAGCCGGCGCCCAATCATCGCTTCTCCACCCTGCCAGGTAAAACTGGGAATCTGCAATCCGATTTTCATAACGCTCCTCTAGAGGTCCCTTTTCTGTCTTTTTGATTATAGTATGAAGTCATTCTTAAATAATCAAAATATTTTTTAGATAAATTTTATCTTTAATCGTTATAATCTTGTAAACCAACAATCTATTACGAGGAAACTATGATCAAAACAACTAATTATGATTTATACGGCCTGGATTTTTCTCGCCACTCATACGAGATTTTTGAGCACATCCGGCGGGAAACCCCGGTTTTCCAACAACCCGGCTTCGATGGGCATACCCCGATCTGGTTCGTATCGCGCTTCGAAGATGTGGAGGCAATGCTCAAGGATGACCAGCATTTCGTCCTGGATTACCGCCTTGCTCTCGATCCCGATCAAATTCCGCCTCGCTTATTGGAAGGGCCGGATGTCCTTGAAAAGGTAAACAACCACCTGCTGACAAAGGATGGTGAAGATCACCGCCGCCTGCGTTCGCTCGTCACCCAGGCCTTCACGCCCCGGCGGATTAGCAACATGCGGCCGCGTATCCAGGCCATTGCCGACGCGTTATTGGACAGGGTAAAAGACCAACACCAGATGGATCTGGTGGATGCTTATGCTTTTCCGTTGCCGATTACAGTCATTGCCGAACTCCTGGGGATCCCATCCCAGGATCGCAATCGCTTCCGGACCTGGTCGGATATTTTTGTCCGCCCGGCCATAACTCAGGAACAGCAGGCGCAATTCATGCAAATGGCGGTCGAATTTGTGGCGTACCTCCAGGCGCTTTTCATGGATCGCAAACAGAATCCGCAGGACGATTTGATCTCAGCGCTGCTCCAGGCTGAAGAAGCCGGCGACAGGCTGACGACCGAGGAGTTATTCAGCATGGTTGTCCTGTTGATCGTTGCCGGGCATGAGACTACCGTATCGCTCCTTGGGAATGCAAGCGTAGCCATAATGACCCACCCGGAAACCCGGCAGCGCCTGATCAAACACCCCGAACAAATGGCTCAGGCAATTGAGGAGTTCCTGCGCTACGATCCACCGGTCGAACGGGCCATCACGCGCATTGTGGCTGCCGATGTAGAATTGGCGGGTCATTCGTTCAAGCGGGGCGACCTCGTTATAGCCATATTGGGTTCGGCCAACCGGGATGAGGATCATTTTACGAACGCAGGCACCTTGGATATCGATCGCGATAACCGCTCCCACATTGCTTTTGGTCGCGGCGTACATTATTGCCTTGGCGCGCCGTTAGCCCGCCTGGAAGCTGAAATAGCTTTGAATACTTTGTTCCAAAAGCTGCCAGGAATTGAGCTGGCAGTGCCCCAGGCCGAGCTAGAATACCGGATCGTGCCCCTGTTTCACGCCTATACGCATATACCGGTCCGTTGGTGATTTATTTTAAGGTGTTTTTTGGTTGGATCGCGGCAAGATGAACCGCATACCAGGCAAAAAAACACATTGAGCAGGTACAATGGTGAAAAATTGATACGACGGGTGAAATGCGATGGAAATATCTACAATCATTCATCTCCTGGGTGATATCCTCGGCGAAGTGCTGGTCGAGCAGGAATCACTATCCCTGTTTGAACTTGAGGAGCAGATTCGCGCCTCGGCCAAGAACCGCCGTTCGGACGATCCCAAGGTTGCAGCCGAAGGAGAACGCACTTTTGCTGCTGAAATTGCCGGCCTGGACACGCGCTCTGGCCGGGTCATCGCCAGCGCATTCGGATTATATTTTGATTTGATCAACACGGCCGAAGATATTTCCCGGATCGACTCGCTGCGCCAGGAAGCTCTAGAAAAAGGTCCGGCGCCTGTCCATGACTCAATAGAAGAAGCTATAGCCCAGCTAAAAGCCAGCGGCGTGACCCCGGCAGAAATGTCCGGCCTGCTGGCGCGCTTGCAGATCGAGCTGGTGCTCACCGCTCACCCCACCGAATCGCGCCGCAGAACGATACTTTCCAAGATTCAGCGCATCAGCAATACCATCCAGCAAATGAGCCTGTGCGAGCGCCTGCCGCGCGAATTCGAGCGCGGCCGGCGCGAGCTGCTGAATGAAATCACGACCATCTGGCTAACAGACCGGGCGCGCACAGCTCAGCCCACGCCTACCGATGAAGTAAAAACGACTCTCTATTTCGTAGGCCAGGTTTTTTGGTACGCCCTGCCTGAAATTTATGCCACCCTGGAGCAGGCTCTGGCTAAATATTACCCGGGTGTGACGGTGAATCATCCCTGGTTCAGCCTGGCCTCCTGGATCGGCGGTGACCGGGATGGTAATCCGAACGTTACGGCTGAAGTCACCGCTGAAACCCTCCACCTGCATCGCGGACTGGCGATCGAAAACCACCGCCGCACCTTGCAAGACCTCTCTCGCCAGCTCAGCCTGAGCTCCCGGCACGTACCTTTGCCACAATATTTGAATGATTGGCTCGAAAACCGGCCGCCCCTCCCCCCGCACGCCCTCCAGATCCGGCAGCGCTATCCCATGGAGCCTTATCGCCTGGTCCTATCACTCCTTGCGCATGATCTCGCCGAGGCCTCTGAGGATGACATGAAGCTGCGCCTGTTGACCCTCAAGCCCCACACTGCCTTGATCCGCAAGGAGAGCCTGACTGGACCGCTAAGAGCCATCGCAACGGTTATTCCTCCCGCTGTGGCTGCCGGCCGGTTGGAAACCGCCCAACGCCAGGTCGAAATCTTCGACCTTTTCGGCGCTCGCCTGGATATCCGGGAGGATTCGGGCCGGGTGAATAAAGCCCTGGGGGAAATCCTGCGCGCCCTGGGATACGTCCAGGATTTCGAATCCCGGGATGAGAATTTCCGACGTGAGCTGCTCTTGAAATTGCTTTCGCAGCCTACACCTGCGCTTGCACTCCATCCCGGGGTCACCCCAGAAAGCTCCGAAACCTGGTCGCTGGTCCATTTGATCAAACGCACCCGGGATGTTTACGGGCCGGAACTGCTCGGACCATTTATTATCTCGATGGCGCACGGAACAGCCGACGTCCTGGCCGTGCTGCTGATGGCTCGCTGGTGCCAGTGTGAAGAAGGCCTGCAAATCGTCCCACTATTTGAAACCATCCAGGACCTGAAGGCCGCTCCATGCGTGATGCGAGAGCTTTTTGAGCTGGATGTTTACCGGTCTCACCTTGAGACCCACCCGGATGGCCAGATCGTGATGATCGGTTACTCCGATTCCAACAAGGATGGCGGTTTCTTAATGTCAAATTGGGCTCTTTACCAGGCCCAGGAGTCTGTCGCCCAGGTTTGCCGCGACCATAACGTTAACCTGACCCTTTTCCACGGGCGCGGCGGCACCGCCGCCCGCGGTGGGGGCCCAGTGAACCGCTCGATCCTGGCGCAGCCCGGAGGAACGGTCAATGGGCGCTACCGCCTGACCGAACAGGGCGAAATTTTATCCACCCGCTACTCCAATATCGATCTGGCCTTGCGCAATCTTGAACAAATCGTGAATGCCGTTTTACTCGCTTCTGCCCCGGCGGTCTCGAAACCGCCAACACTCATGCCAGTAGAAGGCTATCCACCCTTGCACTATAAACTCCCCTCGCCGCAGGATTTGCCTCAGCCGTGGCGCGAGGCCATGAACGCCATGGCCGCCGAGGCCTTTGAAACCTACCGTCGCCTGGTTTTCGAAACGCCCGGTTTTATGGAATACTGGCAGTCCGCCACCCCATTGGAGGAAATTAAGAATCTGAGGATCGGCTCGCGGCCGGCCTCACGCCGGCCTCAGACGGATAACGTAAACCAGATCCGCGCCATTCCGTGGGTCTTTTCGTGGATGCAGAGCCGGTTCAATTTGCCGGGCTGGTACGGGCTTGGCTCCGGCCTCGAAGCAATCCTGTCGACACGCCCGGATGGGCTTGAATTCTTACGAGAAATGCACATCTCCTGGTCCTTTTTCAGGATGCTGCTCGAGTCGGCTGAATTATCATTAATGAAAGCAGACATGCAGATAGCCTCGAAATATTCGGCGCTCGTTCCAAACCGGGAGCTGGCAGACCAGATTTTCCCCGAGATCCAGGCTGAATACGACCGCACGGTCCAGGCTGTGCTGGCAATTAAAGGCCAGCAGGAATTAATGGAAGGCGAACCGGTCATTCAACGCTCCACTCGCCAGCGAAATCCGTACGTCGATCCGTTGAACTATCTGCAGGTTGAGATGCTGCGCAAACTGCGTAACCTGTCCGACCCGGAAGGTAAGGAAGCCCAGGCCATTCGAGAGGTGATCGTCCTATCGATCAATGGAATTGCCGCCGGGCTGAGGAATACGGGCTAGATAATTTTATAACCAGCTTTTATTGTATAATTTTTAATAAGTCACCCCTGAAAGGTTTATTGCATGCCTAAACATCTCATCCTGGTTGCCGGTAACATCGGTTCCGGCAAGACTTCGCTCACGGAACGCATCGGAGAACGTCTCGGCTGGCGCACGGCCTTCGAATCCGTGGCGGACAATCCTTACCTGCCTGATTTTTACAAGGATATGCGCCAGTGGTCCTTTCACCTACAGGTTTTTTTCCTGGGCCATCGCGCCCGCCAGCATCTTGAAATGGCTGCTGATCCGCGCTCGGCCATTATCGATCGCAGCATCTACGAGGATGCTTTCATCTTCGCCCGGGCGCTGCACGAAATGGGAGATTTAAACGAACGGGATTACAACGCTTACCGCCAGGTATTTGAGCTGGTTATGCGCACACTACCTCCGCCTTCACTCCTGATCTATCTAAAAGCTCCGGTGAATCTGTTAATAAAACGCATTAAGGCACGCGCCCGCAACATTGAAACCGGGATTACTCCTGAATATTTGTCGTTGCTCGACTCTTTTTACGAAGACTGGCTGGATAATTTCGACATCTGCCCGGTCCTGACCTTACGTACTGACGATCTCGATTTTGTACGCCACGCTCGCCATCTTAACACCATCGTGCAGCGCATTCAAGAGAAGCTGGCGGGTAAGGAAGAGCTGGTGTTGGAAGGAAATGGTGGGGAAAAATAAAATGCAAGATTCAACGCCTCTCTACTCCCGCATTTATGCTATTGTGCGCCAGATTCCGCCGGGAAAGGTCGCCACTTATGGCCAGATTGCCGGGATCGTCGGCGGCTGCACGGCTCGTATGGTCGGCTACGCTATGGCTGCCACTCCTGAAGGTTCGGAGGTACCTTGGCAGCGTGTGATCAATGCGAAAGGGAAAATCAGCCCGCATGGAGCCGGTTTTGGCACCTGGATGCAGGAACAGCTTTTAAGAGAGGAAGGTGTTGAATTTGACACCCAGGGACGGATCGATTTTGGCCGGTTTGGCTGGCTCGGACAGCCATGAAGTGGATCCGTCACCTCATTTCAATTTTGCTGCTGCCGGGCCTCGCAACGATTGCTATTCCCATCTTCATATGGAATAAACTCGACCAGACCAGGCCGGGTTGGTCGTTTATTTTTCCATTGAATTTAATCCCAATTATCACCGGTCTGTTGTTTATCCTCGCCGGCTTAATCCTGCTCTACCAGACCATTTCACTCTTCGCCCGCGTTGGGAACGGCACACTGGCGCCCTGGGATCCGACCGAGTCACTGGTATCCCAGGGCATTTACCGCTACGTTCGCAACCCAATGATCACAGGCGTCTTTTCAATTCTGCTGGGCGAGGCAATTCTCACTGGCTCGCAAACGATCCTTGTCTGGTTTGTGGTCTTCGTCTTGATTAACCTTGTCTACATCCCCTACATTGAAGAGCCGGGCCTGGTCAGGCGGTTTGGGGAGGATTACAAGGAATATTGCCGGCGCGTTCCTCGCTGGATTCCCGATCTATTGAAGCGATAACTGCCGGGCCTGCTCCTGTAAAATTACGTCTTCTGGCGAGGTGGGGACGATCACCAGCCCATGCGGAATAGTTTTCCCCTCAAGATCTACGTGCACAAACGTAATGAAACCCTCCACTACCTTTTGACCGCTAGCCACCACCTTGATGTACGCCACAAGCCTGGATTTTCCAACACACACAATTTTGCTGTAAAACGCTACCAGTTCACCCAGTTTGACGGGCCGGGTGAAGGTCATCCCGTGAATTTTCAAGCAGACAATATTTTCAGGCCTGGTCAGGCTGGCTGCGGCGATAAATCCCGATTCAACAAACCATTCGGCGGTTCGACCAGCGTACAAAGTGCCATGGTGGTTTAGATCCTCGCTCTTTACGAGGTGCTGGGTCGTGAAGGTGATTACATCCATTTTCCACTCCAGAGTTCATCGTTTTTTCTTAATTGTTACTTTACTACCCCAAATTGAGCCTGTCAATTGTATAATCATTCACAATAATGACCGACTCAGCATTGTTCAATCCACGCCTGGAAGGCGATCCATTTTATTGGTCGGCGGGTCCCATTTTTATCAAGAATAGGTAGAGTCCTGTAGGGTATGAGTTAAATTGGATGCCTTCGCAGTCCAAATTAGCTCATGCCCTATCTGATTTTGCAACCTATTCCGGTTTTATCCGTATACTGAATAGCTAAACCTGAGGATTGGTGCATTCGTGAGACAAATTGAGCAACAAGTTCTGCAACGCGCCCTGGCTGGAGATGAAGAGGCTTACGCCCTGGTGGTCGAGGTTTATCAGACCCCTGTGTATAACCTTTGTTATCGCATGCTCGGCGAGAGCGGTGAGGCAGAAGACGCTGCCCAGGAAACCTTCTGGCGAGCATACCAGGCTCTCAACCGGTATGACCGCCAGCGTCCGTTTGGCACCTGGCTGCTCTCGATCGCAGCTCACTTTTGCATCGACCAACAGCGCAAACGGCGGCTGCATACGTTCGAGCTGGATGAAGTAGCTGAGGAGACCCTGCCCGATCCAACACCTAACCCTGAGAAGGTCATCGGACAGCTCGAGCAGGAGCGGGCGCTTCACCACCTTCTGGCTGGATTAAACTCGCAGGACCGTGCCGTTCTGGTTTTACGTTACTGGTACGAATTTTCGGAAGAGGAAATCAGCCAGAGTCTGTCGCTGACCGTTAGCGCTGTAAAAAGCCGCCTGCACCGGGCTCGCCTGCTGCTGGCTCAGCGCTACCAGGCTGCCCAACCACAAACTGTCGTAGGAAGGAATCACTATGGGTCACCAGCCTTTTGAAACCTGGTTATTGGAAGAGCAGGACCTTAGCCCCGCTCAAAGGCAGGAGCTCAATGCCCACCTGGATGCGTGCCCGCAATGCTACCAGCTTAAGGAAAGCCTCGAGGCTGCCGTCCAGATGCTGAAGGCAACGCCATTTATTTCTCCCCGTCCAGGATTCACGGAACGCTGGAAAATAAGCCAGGCTGAACGCCGGTCTCACCAGCACCGGCGCCAGACCCGCCTGTTTTTCCTTTCTTCAATCGCCGGGGCAGTCGTTTGCCTGAGCGGGTTGTACGCAATATTGCGTATGTCCAATTTCTCAATCGCCGATCTCCTGGTCTTTCTGGCCAGGGTAGCAACCGGCATTATCGGTTTTTTTAACCAGGCACAGGTCTTCTTACTTGTAAACCTGAGCAGCCCCTTATCGATCGTATTCTGGATTCTTATTTCAAGCGGATTTTGTTTATTGGTGTTGGGATGGATTTATATGCTATGGCGCATTTCTTTTCGAGGAGTATTGAAAAATGAAAAATCTGAATAAACTGGCTTTGATTTTTGTAATAGTGGCATCTTTATTGGCTTTTCTGCCGAGAACAGTATATGCCCAGACCCAGGTTGGAGGAGATAGCCCGGTCGTATTCGGCCAGAACTACACCCTGTCTTCAGGCCAGACGATCAAAGACCTGGTCGTCTTCGGCGGCAATGCTGTCATTTCACAGGGTGCGAATGTTACCGGGGATATATTGATCTTCGGAGGAAACCTGAGCATTTCAGGCTCCGTTCAGGGTGGGGTGTCCTCGTTTGGCGGAAATGTGACGGTCACTGATACCGGCGTCATCCGAGGAATCCTTAATACGGTTGGCGGCAATCGTTTTATTTCACCGGACGCTACTGTAGGGGGAGTATCCAGTGACCCCAGCCAGCTACCTTTCCGGATTCCGTTCCTGTCTTTTTCTCCCGGCACGAACTTTAACCTCGGTCCCGGTTTCGGATTCTTGTGGGTAATATTCTTCTCTTTACTGCTGGCGGCAATCGCGGTTGTCATCGCACTTTTCCTCCCGACTCCGACTATGAATGTAGCCAAGACAATCATAGGCGAGCCGATAGTTACCGGCGGTGTCGGGCTGCTGACCCTGGTCATTACGCCCGCAATTTTCCTGGTTCTGGCGATTACGATCGTCCTGATCCCATTGGCGGTTCTGTTTATGCTGGTATTTGCCGTTACACTCGTGTTTGGCTGGATCGCGCTTGGCCTGGCCCTGGGCGAGCGCATGGCTGTCATGTTTAATGTGCATTGGGCTTTACCGGTCAGCGCTGGTATCGGTACCCTGGTGCTCAGCCTCGTTGCCAACGGCATCTTGGCGGTGACAGGTGGCTGGTTCTGGACTCTGTGCTGTCTCGGCTTACCGATCATTTTGCTTCTCAACATGGTCAGCCTGGGTGGTGTTGTTTCAAGCCGTTACGGTACCCAGATCTACAGCTCCAAACAACATCCTCAATCTACGGAGCCGCAAGGCCAGACGCCTATGCCCTCAGCCACACCGTCTGCGCCCCAGGTTTCACCCGCCGTTCCGCCGGCCCAGCCAGAGCCCCAGGCGCCTCCATCCGTTCCGCCGGCCCAACAAGAGCCCCAGGTTCCTTCTGCTATTCCCCCGGCCCAGCCAGAGCCCCAGGCGCCGCCCACGGTTCCTCCGACCCGGTCAGAGCCTCAAACGCCTACCGCTGCTCCGTCAGATTTTCCGGAACCCCCTTCGACACCATCGGGTTCTGAATAAAGACTTGCTCTTCACAAAAAAGCAGGATCGGGCTGAATTGCAGCCCGATCCTGCTTATATTTTGTTAAAAAGAGAGCTTCTAGGCCTGGTAATATTTTTTCTGGCAAATTACGTTAAAAACAGCGGGATGTAGCAGGTAGCGGTAAGGTTCGCCGCTTGCGATCCGTTCGCGGATATCGTGGGAGGCAATATCGACGATGGGAGAATCGATAAACCGGACCTTACGGATAATTCCCGGGATCAGCCTTTCCAGGGTGCCCAGGTCAATTTCATCCTCCATCCGGCGCATGACTCCAAAACAAGAAACCAGCTCAACCAGTCGAGCCGGTTCGTGCCAGCCAGGCAGGTCGCGTAGCGAGTCTCCGCCGACCAGGTAGATCAATTCTGCTCCGGGATACTGCTGCTGCAGGATCTTCACCGTATCGACTGCATAATGCGGACCAGGCCGGTCCAGCTCTACCCGGCTGAGCTCAAAATAGGGGTTGTCCAGGATCGCAGCCTGGACCAACTCCAGGCGCTGGGCCGCGGGGCTTATCTCTTGTTCTTGCTTGTGCGGCGGATCGGGCGTCAGCACCCACAGCAGCTTATCCAAATGAAGCTGGTTGTAAGCCTCGTCTGCCAGGATCAAATGACCCATATGGGGAGGGTCAAACGTCCCGCCAAAAATCCCAATTTTCATTAATCCTGCCATTCCAGTTCATAATCCTTAATAAAAACTGTATCGCCTTCACGGATTCCCGCTTCGCGCAGGGCCTTTTCGATTCCCAGCGTTTCCAGCAAGCGCTGGAAACGTCGTACTGAGCCATCGTATTCCCAATAAGTCATTTCAGCGGCGCGCTCGATCGAGGCCCCCCGCACGATCCAGCCATCATGCGTGTGCTCGATCGTAAAGGCTCGCGGGTCTTCCTTGGGACGATAAACTGGAAGAGCCGTGGCCTCTGGCTGCGGAACTGGCGTATTCTTAAGAAGCTCAACCACTTTCCAGAGCAGTTCTTTGACGTTCGTATGGGTAACGGCTGAGATTGCCATCGGTGCATATCCGCGTTTTTCGAGCCCCTTCTTGATCTTCGGCCAGCGCTCCTGCACTTCCGGCAGGTCGATTTTATTTAAAGTGACGATCTGCGGTTTTTTTGCCAGGTCCGGGTCAAACAACGCCATTTCACTGTTGATTTGCGAAAAATCCGCCAGGGGGTCTTCTGAAAGTCCATCCAGCAGATGGATCAGGACGCGCGTGCGCTGTACGTGACGCAAGAATTCATTTCCCAGCCCTACGCCCCGAGCTGCGCCTTCAATTAGCCCGGGGATATCAGCCAAAACGAGAGTTGTTTCCAGATCAAGCTCAGCAACGCCCAGGTTGGGTTCGAGGGTGGTGAAAGGGTAATCCGCAATCTTGGGAGTAGCATTGGTTACACTTGCCAGCAAGCTGGATTTGCCCGCGTTGGGAACGCCCACGATGCCAACGTCGGCGATCAGCTTGAGCTCGAGGCGAAGGTTACGTTCCTGCGATGGCTCCCCTTTTTCAGCCGTGCGCGGAGCCTGGTCGCGAGAATTGGCCCAATGCGGATTGCCTTTTCCGCCCCTTCCGCCCCGGCAGATCAAGAGCTGCTGGCCCGCCTCGACCAGGTCGCCCAGCATCTCATTACTGTCATCATCCCACACCACCGTGCCCGGCGGCACGTGCACGACTAAAGTCTCGGCCGATTTGCCCGTCATGTTGTTCGGCCCGCCTTTTTGGCCGTCAGCCGCGATGTATTTAGGTTGATAGCGGAAAGCCGCCAGCGTATTCAGGGTGGGAATGACCTCTAGAATGACATCGCCGCCCCTGCCGCCATCTCCACCATCCGGGCCGCCCCGTGGCACAAACTTCTCGCGATGAAAATGGACCATCCCATCTCCACCCCGGCCTGAGCGAACGTAAATTCGTGCTTGATCGATAAACATTTTTATCTTTTCGTACAGGCCAGTAGCATTGCGGCTACCGGCCTGTCAAATCAAATTATTTTCCGAATTTCTTCTTCAAAATTTCTGAAAGCGTCGGCTGGCCGATCTCCTGCAGTTCGTAGCGAACCCGCTGCATGGGCTTGTTGACCTTGATAATGCGAGTCAGGTCGATCGGGGTAGCAGAGACAACCAGATCAACGTTTGAGCGGTTGATCGTTTCCTGGAGATCGAGCACCATGTCGGCGCCGTAGCCCATCGCTGGCAGGATGGCGCCGGTGGAGGGATATTTCTGGTAAGTGGCCTGGATCGCGCCGACTGCAAACGGCCGCGGGTCGACGATTTCAGCCGCTCCAAAGCGCCGCGCTGCCACCCACCCGGCTCCATAGCTCATCTCGCCGTGAGTCAGGGTCGGCCCGTCCTCGATTACCAGGACGCGTTTGCCGCGGATGGCAGCTGGATCGTCCACAAATAAGGGACTGGCAGCTTCGATAATCATCGCCCCAGGATTCAAAGCCTGCAAATTATTCCGGACGTTCATCACGTTTTCAGGATTAGCGGTATCTACTTTATTGATCACGAAAACGTCAGCCGCGCGCACGTTGGTCTCGCCCGGATGGTACCTGCTTTCGTGTCCGGGGCGATGCGGGTCGGCCACTACGATCTGGAGATCAGAGCAATAAAATGGGAAGTCGTTATTGCCGCCATCCCACAGCACGATGTCCACTTCCTGTTCGGCCTGGCGCAGGATGGCTTCGTAATCGACCCCGGCGTACACGATCACGCCGTTATCCAGGTGAGGCTCGTATTCCTCGCGCTCCTCAATAGTGCAGTTCTGCTTGTCCAGGTCGGCGTAGGTCGCGTAGCGCTGGACTTTTTGCGCAACCAGATCGCCGTAAGGCATGGGATGGCGAATTGCTGCCACCCGGAATCCCATCGAGCGTAAGATGAGCGAGACCCGCCTGGTCGTCTGAGATTTGCCGGAGCCGGTGCGCACGGCGCAAATCGAAACAACTGGCTTTACCGACTTGATCTGGGTGGCTTTCGTGCCCATCAAGCGAAAATCAGCCCCGGCAGCCAGCACTGTGGAGGCTTTGTGCATCACAGTCTCGTGCGAAACGTCGCTGTATGCAAAGATTACCTGGTCCACACTTAGCTCGTGGATCAGGTTAACCAGGTCGCTTTCGGGGTAGATCGGAATCCCATCCGGGTACAAAGATCCGGACAACTGGGAGGGGTATTTCCGGCCCTCGATATTAGGAATCTGGGTTGCTGTAAACGCAACCACCTGGTATTCGGCATTGTTGCGAAAGTACACGTTGAAATTATGGAAGTCGCGCCCGGCTGCTCCCATGATGAGGGTTCGAACAGGTGACATGAACGAGAATCTCCTTTGGGTTGAAATTCGTCTTGTCGACGTGCTCACATCGCTTGTGGGGCTGTGATGCCCAATAAACCTAAAACGTTGCCAATGGTAAAGCGGGCGGCTGCAACCAGGCGCAGGCGCACGGCGCGCACCGGTTCATCGGCCTGCAGCACCGGGCACTGGTTGTAAAAATCGTTGAACACCCGCGCCAGGTCATAGGCCAGGTTGGCCAGATTTAAGGGGCGGTAATCTTCAGCCGCCCGCAAAATCTCATTCGGAACGCGGCTGATGGTATCGATCAGCTCAATTTCAACCGGGCTTAAAGGAAATTCGGGCAGGCGCGAGCCGGGAACCGCATTACCGGCCTTTCGCAGGATGCTGCCAGCGCGCACGTACGCATACTGGATGTAGGGCGAGGCCTGCCCGTTGAAATCCAGCGCGGCCTGCCAATCGAAAGTCACCGTCTTGGTGTTGTCTCGCGAAAGCATGGGGTATTTGATCGATCCGATCCCGACCGCCCGCGCAATGGCCAATTTTTGCTCTGACGACAGCTCAGGGTTCTTCTGTTCAACGACTTCCAGGGCGCGCTGGGTGGCTTCACGGATCAAATCCTCGAGCAGCACCACCGTGCCCTCGCGCGAAGCCATCACCACGTTGCCGGGTAAATTCACCAGCTCGTACGGGATATGCTGGCAGCGGTCAGCCCAGGTGTAACCGGCAATTTCAAGCGTTTTAAATACCTGCTGGAAGTGCAGCGATTGGCGCACGTCGACCACGTACAGGCTCTTTACCAGGTCCGGGTAATCGTTGAATTTGAGTTTTGCCAGCGCCAGGTCTTCCGTTGCATAGAGAGCTGTATTATCAGAACGCAGCACCACCAGCACCCGGTATTTCTCCTGCTTCAATCCCAACAGCTCGTCTATCTTTACGATCACGGGTTCATCTGGCCGGCCATCGATCGCAATACCCTTGGATATTAGCTCGTCGACGACCTCCTTGCCGGGATGTTCAACCATGCTGTTGAAATAATAGCGATCAAAATGGATATCCAGCAGGTCGTACATGGCATTGAAGCCGTCCAGGGACCATTGGCGAGTCTCCTGCCACATGCTGACAACTTCCGGGTCGCGCCGGTCCCAGCGCGCATATAAAGCCCGTACTTCGGCTTCCCGCTCGGGATTTTCCTCCAGCCGGCGGCTGGCTTCGGCATAAATGTCTCCCATCCAATGGGTGATATCTTTTTCGGGGCGTTCGCCTTTGTGGTAATTCATGTAGTTCCACAACCACTTGATGACGTGCAGGCCGATATCGCCGGGATAATTGGTACGCACCACGTCGTAACCGGCCGAATCCAGGATACGGCAGAGAACGTCGCCCAGAATGGCGCTGCGCAGGTGGCCAACATGAAAAGCTTTATGGGTGTTCGGTTGAGAAAACTCAACCATCACGCGTTCGTTACGCCGGTGGGCCCGTCCGAAGGCCTCCTTCTGGTCCAGCACGGTATCGATGACACGCCGGGTGTATTCAGCCGTTGAGAAATACAGGTTCAGGTAGCCACGCACGGCCTCGATGCGCTCAAAGCCGGCCGGGGTTCCCAGGAAAAGGGCGATCGTCTGGGCAATTTCCTGGGCGCGCACCGGGATGTTGACCTTTTTACCTTCCCTGCGCGCCTCATCTGCTGCTATTTGGAAAAAAGAAGTTGAAATTCCCCACTGCCCGCTAAAAGGAATCCAGGTCCACTGCAAAACGGGCACTGGCAGGCCTTGCTGAGAGCAGTATGCCATGATGCGCTGGGTAATTAATTGCTGTTCAGCTTCAAACATATCTTATTGATCCAAAAACCAAAAGCGGGAGTGAAATACTCCCGCTGCCGGTTAGGGTTAATTTCCCGGGACTTGCCGGGGACGCATGCTTCCTTCAGGCCAGTGCGGCCAGGTGTTTCATCAGGCGGCTTTTGCGGCGAGCGGCGTTGTTTTTGTGAATCACGCCCTTCTCGGCAGCCTTATCGAGAGCGCTGATAGCCACGCGGACGGCTTCCGCCGACAGCTTTTCATCGCCCGAATCGACTGCGCTGAGTGCCTTGGCAACCATGGTGCGAGCCTTGCCACGATAAACCCGGTTGTTGACCCGGCGTTTCTCATTCTGGCGGTTTCGCTTGATCTGAGATTTAATATTTGCCAACTCAATCCTCCGAATATTCTTGTTCCATTGCGACGTGCAATTTTACCCGATGGCGCTCATTTTGTCTATGGTAGGCGACCAAACCAAAACAAGCCTTTTAAGTCAGCTTTACGCAGAAAAAGCGCAGATTTTTCGGATCGCTGCCAACCGCTGATTATCAGACTCTGAATTGTCTTTGCTAGATTCTACTCCAGGAGCGAGGGTTGGGAAGTCGACGCCGGGAGCAGGCAGCGGGGACAGAGCGGTTGGAAGTGAAGGAAAAAGAGAATGCGAGAACATTTGTTCTTGTTAAGAAAAATGTACCGGGAACAGGGCGTTAAGACGTACATGATGCAAATTACCCGTGCAAAGACGCACGGGTAATTAACGTCAACGATGTATGTTCAAAAGCGATGCTTTTGGCGAATTCAAGTGAGGACCTTTATTTCGGATGGTAGGTCTCCGCTTGCATTCGGGAAGGCATTTTTAACTTGAGGAATCGCTCTACCCCACTCTACGACTATTTTTTATCCTCTGCTTCATTGTAAATTCGACCAATTTCTGGTTTATGGGCTACCTCACCCGGCGCTTCGTTGTAGATCAAACCTACTTCTGGATGCTCGCCTCCATTGGCCGGCATGACTTTATTCGTTTGAGCGCCTTCTGGCTGCGATTCGTTAACAATCCGTCCGATTTCCGGTTTATGGGTTACCTCACCCGGCGCTTCATTTTTTATTACGCCGATTTCTTGTTCGTGGGCTACTTCACCTGGCGCCTCATTTTTAACTCTGCCAATTTCTTGTTCGTGGGCCATTTCGCCAGGCAGCTCATTATTTACCCGGCCAATTTCTCCCGGCATCTTCTTGAAATCATTTTGTTTTTCCGTTTGATCAGTCATTTTAAATCTCTTTTCTGGAATCATTACAATTTTGATCCTATTACACTATATCACGAAAAAATGAAAAATTTATTAGAGCTGAGTAGATGGAATTAATTGAATCAGAACGAACAAGCCCACCAGGATTGCCAGTCCTTTCGAGATGTTTTTGACGGTCATAAAGTCTTCACCTAGTAATAAATACTTTGGAGTTCTTTGCAGCACGAAATACCGCAAAGAACTCCAATATCAAACAGCTTTATTGAATGCAAATTGAGTTTTATTCAAACTCGAGCTTATTTGTCTTGCAGCGCAGCCACCCCAGGTAAAACAAGTCCTTCTAGCATTTCGAGCGAAGCCCCACCGCCCGTGGAGAGGTGCGTAATCTTGTCTGCAAGGCCGGATTCCTGCACAGCCGCAACCGAATCGCCGCCGCCAATCAC
>Ga0335070_10003466_pt1 | contig 18435 bp, 18 predicted proteins | sample Lox_Sample_13_FD_206722 | JGI IMG/M metagenome (GOLD analysis project Ga0335070, IMG submission 206722) | Soil microbial communities from Loxahatchee National Wildlife Refuge, Florida, United States - Lox_Sample_1.3 | ecosystem: Environmental > Terrestrial > Soil > Wetlands | place: USA...
GAGATCTTGGACAACGATGCCGATGGCCACCTCTACCCCACCGCGCGCGCCGGACGCCTACCCCGCAGTTGGTGCAAGCCGCGTCTGCTCGCTTCGGGGCGGTTGAGCGGAGTCTTCGCGTTGCCCGGCCATCAGCAGTCGCTGCCCACCTTGCGTAGAGCCTTCCTGCCGACGGCGCGATCGTTCGGGCTTGCCGACCTTGATGCTGCCGCGATCCGCGACAGCCGGCCACGTGCATTGACTCAGGCCATTTCTGCGTGGCTCTACACGCTGCAAGCACCGGATGGCACGCCCCTCAACGGGATACAGGTTCAGTCCCGCCACGGGGACGGCCTGCTGCTGTGGGCGGTCTATGAACGCGACCGCGCGGCGGGGACCCCACCCGAAGTCGGTCCGGACGGCTCTGCACCGATCAGCATCGACGATCCCCAACTGCTGGAGGCGATGCGACTGCACCACCTTAATTGGTCCGATTAACCGCGCATTTCGCGCATCACCCCACACGGTCGCGGACATAGCGCTCAGGACGCGGCCTGAAGAGTGTTGTGGGGCAACGAGTTACGCGACAACTCATGCGTATTAGCAGTTATGCATGAAATTCCCAATTGGCGCGCTGCGGGTTCGCAGTTGCGTCTCTCGCGAGGATCACGATCGAACTTCAGCAGGTCCTTGGCATGGCGAGCGACACCGCACTTTTACGACGAAACACCGCTCACGCGAGGGCTCCCAGTACCAACTGATTAACGGGCTCATCTGTCCTAAGGAACCCCAGCCTTGGCGACAAGACCGACTGGCCGCGGCGTAGTTGGCGAAGCTGGCCCAAGGCTTTTCGACCCGCAACCGCGCCAGCTGGCCCGGCAACCGTCACTCAGGACAGTGATGCATCTGATGAAGAAGGCGTAGCTGTTCATGCATAACCGGAACAGCACCTGGGAGCCAGACCCGCTCATCCTCGACGACCAGGCCGTCATCATCAGCTTGCGCGGCAAGGGACCTGGTCGTGCTCACCGGATGCGGGCACGCCGGCATCATCAACATCGTCTCCTACGCCCGCCGGATCACCGGCATCGACACAATCTATGCCGTCCTCGGCGGATGCCACCTCACCGGACCACTGTTCGAACTACGCATCGACGCCACCTGCCAAGCCCTGCAAACCATCGACCCCGAAATCATCGTTCCCGCCCACTGCACCGGCTGGCGGGCGGGGGAGTCGTGCTGTGCGTCGAGGTCGGTGACAGCTGACCGGTAACGCCAGTTCCCGGTTAGCCATGTCCGCTGTAGATGATCCTCATCATCCTGAGGTTGATGCGGACGAAACGCCAGAATTGGACAAGTAGGTTCTGACGCATCCGCAGCTTCGCGCGGGTGGGCAGCGGGGCATCGGCGATGCGTTCGGCGGTGCGGACGTTGACCTCTGAGTCGATGTTGTCATCGTTCACGGGATCGCCTTTCATTCCGGGATCAGCCACCAGAACGGCCTGGCCTTGGCCTTGTAGATGAACAGGTAGTGCAGCATCACCTTGATCCAGTGGCCGGCCAGGCCCAGCTCGCCGGACGTACCGGCGATGTCACGGCCGGTCTGCGGAAACCGTACGGGATCGGGCACGACCGGGTACATCGTCATCGCCGCGGCCGAGCCCTTCCGCAAGCCGGTGCCGGCCGAAGCGACGCATGCGGCGCCCATGGTCGCCATGGAGGCGCGGTGGGCGGCGGCTTCGGGGTTCTTGATGCGGTCGCGGATGGTTTCGGCGACCGTTTTGGCCATGATGCCCGACGGCATGCCCGTGCGCGGCGGGCTCGGGGTGATGACCGCTCCGCTGCAACTCTTGCGCGGCCGAGAGATCGGATGCGGCGGCGCGAAGGCAATGCCCGGCGCGAAGATGTTCGGGTACGCCGCGGACTCATAGGTATGCGGCCAGTCCTCGGCGGACCACTCGTCATAAGGCTTACCCGAGTAGTCGGCGTCGACCTTGAGAAAGCCCGAAGGCGCGAACAGGACGGACGTGATGTCGTTGCCGTCTTTGTCATAGGCGGCGAGACTGGCGCCCTTGAATGGCGGCAGCAGCATCGCGAAGTCGAAGTCCAGGTCGTGCTCCTTGCCGTCGAGCTGCTCGTAGCGCAGCTTGCCGTCCATCACCTCGTGCACGGCGGCCTGGGTGATGGCCTTGACGCCGCGCTCGCGGAACAGCGACTCGGTCCACAGCCGGCTGGATTGCACGAAGCCCTTGTCGACGAAACTCATGCCGTTGACGCCGAAATCCCCCAGCTCGTATTCATTGGTGAGGTAGACGATCTCGGCGAGGTCACGCACGCCGGCCGTGCGCAGTACGTGCTCGACGTTGAAGGTGTATTCGAATGCCGCGCCCTCGCAGGTGCAGGTGCCGTGCCCGACCCCGATGACCAGGCGCTGCTTTTCCCCGGCTTTCAGCTTGGCGATGACCCGATCGAGCGCCTTGGCCGCTTCGACGGCGTGGTCGGCGGTGCACACCGAGTAGGAGTGGCCGTCGGGACCGAGTCCGGGTGTGGCCGCGAAGTTAAGCTGCGGACCGGTGGCATTGACGAGGTAGTCGTAGGTCAGGGTGCCGGCCTGGCCGCGGTGCTCCTCGTCGGTGTAGGTGAAGTCCACCAACGGCGACGACTGTTCGCCCGTGCCCTCGGGATGGATTCCGGTGGCCAGCGCTTGGTGGAAGGCGATGGCCTTGCGTTCGTAGATCGGCTTGAGCGGAATCAGCACCTTGGTCGCGTCCATGCGGCCGACGCCGACCCAGATGTTCGACGGGATCCAGTTCCAGTCGGGATTTGGCGACACCACAACGACCTCGTGGGCCCGGGGTAGCCATCGCCGTAGGTACAGCGCGGCGGTATGTCCGGCGATACCAGCCCCGAGGATGACGACTCGTGCCATTGATGCTCCTCGATGAGACCAGGCCAACGGGTAGCCCTTGTAAACCGCGTCGGCACCTCTAACTCAGCAGCCCTGCAACGCGTTCGGCCGCACGGCGCACCGGATTCTCGATCGATCACTATGCCGCCGGTGCAACGGCATGATTAGGGCCGAAGGTCCCCACACGCGTGGGCCTAACGGACCGAGCTTTCGTTAAGTGGAATACCAGGGGGGGTATATTTATTGTAATGGGTGTGACGAACGACAGCCGCGACGGCAAGCCACAGCGTTAGTCACCCTTGCAAGATCGAAAGGATGCGAACAATGCCTGTAAAAACCCTCACCGCCACTGATTTCGAGGCAACGATTCTGGCGAACCCCATCGTGCTCGTCGACTTCTGGGCCCCATGGTGCGGCCCGTGCCGGGCTTTTGCACCGGTCTTCGAACAGTCCGCCCAGGAGCATGCGGACGTCGTTTTCGCCAAGGTCGATACCGACGCGGAGCGTGAACTGGCCGCAACCGTGGGCATCCGATCCGTTCCCACCATCATGGCGTTTCGCGACGGGATTCTTGTGTACAGCCAGCCCGGGGCGATGCCCCCAGCGGTGCTCGCGGACATGATCGGCCAGATCAAGGGTCTCGACATGGAACGGGTGCGGGCCGCGATCGCCGAGCGCAAAGCTATCGCAAAGGCATAGCGGCCCAACCACTTCGACCCACGACTGAGGCGCCACCATGTGCTATCCCGTGCGCTGTGTTCGCTGCGGCAAGATCACCTGGGCGGGCTGCGGCCAGCACGCCGAGCGCGTCATGAAATCGGTGCACCCTAGCCAGCGATGCACCTGTGATCGCGCGGGCAGATAACGCCGCCCTGGGCGTACCCGCCCACGATGGCCGCATCGCGGACGCAGCACCGCCACTACCACGGAGACACTAGGAGGAAACCGAGATGCTTGGCGACATCGCGAACCGCTACACCACACAAGAGCTGATCAACATGGCGCAGTGGTTAATCGCCGAAAATACGCACTACACCAACTACATCCACGCAGCGATGTATCGCAAGCAGATGGAGCTCGTCGCGCAACTCCACCAGACCCACGAAGACAACGATCATCTTGCTTCTGTCAACAGTGAGCTGGAGGAGCGCATCGCGACGCTCACCGAGGCCTACGCAACGCTATTGGGTGACGCGATGGACTTGGCCGAGATCAAACAGCACATGCCAATGCCATTCCACATGAGCGACCCCCAGTGGTGCGCACAGGCAGTAGCGGCCATGTGTCGGTCCGCGTAATCGATGACCATCGGCCCTACGGACTAATGCGGATCAGGTACACGCTGCAAGGTGGCGCCAGTGCGACCCGCCGTGGCTTTCGGCTGGTAGCTGTTCCCCCCGAATCGATGTCTCCGACTTTAGGAAGGACGAATTGCTATGAGCATCACCACAGAAGGAGCCGCCGCGACAGCACCGATGCCACGTATCGGCGACCCTGCCCCCGCGTTCACTGCCCTGACCACCCAGGGTGAAATCAACTTTCCCGACGACTACAAAGGCAAATGGGTCATCCTCTTCTCACACCCAGCCGACTTCACCCCCGTCTGCACAACCGAGCTGATGACCTTCGCTTCGATGCAGCAACAGTTCGCGGCCTACAACACCGAACTGGTGGGACTTTCGGTCGACGGACTCTATAGCCACATCGCCTGGCTGCGAACGATCAAAGACAAGATCGCCTTTCGTGACCTCAAAGACGTCGAAGTTGCTTATCCGGTAATCGAAGACGTCTCCATGGATGTCGCCAAGAAATACGGGATGATCATGCCTGGCGAAGACTCGACCAAGGCGGTACGAGCGGTTTTCGTCATCGACCCCAACAGCACGATCCGTGCGATCATCTACTACCCGCTGAGCCTCGGACGCAACTTCGACGAACTGCTGCGCATCGTCAAGGCGCTGCAGACAGCAGACCATTTCGGCGTCGCGACTCCAGCCGATTGGCGTCCCGGCCAACCGGTAATCCTGTCCGCGCCTGGCTCCTGCGGCACCGCAGAGGCGCGCGTAACAGGACGCATTGAGGGAACTCATTGCGAGGATTGGTTCTTTTGCACCAAAGAGCTGCCGGCCGACGAGGTTGAATCCGCCATCCGGGTTACCAAGGACGCGCGGTTGTGATGGCAAGCAGCCAGCTTCCCGGATGGCGCTCGGTACTGGCTGTGGTCGCGCACCCCGACGACGAGTCGTTTGGTTTAGGCGCCATCCTGTCAGCGTTCGCCGACCGCGGGTCAGACCTAGCCGTGCTGTGCCTAACCCACGGTGAGGCATCGACGCTGCACGGCGTCACCGGCGAGCTGGGCGACATCAGAGCCCATGAGCTTGCGGCCGCAGCCGCGGAGCTGGGCGTGTCGACGGTGAACCTCTTGCGTTATCCCGACGGGCAGTTGGCCGACATGTCCGCCGATGAACTAGCCATCCCAGTCGCTGATCTCGCGGAAACATTCGGCGCCCAGGGCGTGCTGGTATTCGACCCGACCGGAGTTACCGGGCACCCAGATCATCAGCAGGCGACCGCTGCAGCACTTGCAGCCGCAACCACGACAAGGCTGCCGGTGCTGGGCTGGACCCTGCCCCTCAAGGTCGCCGACGCACTAAACACCGAATACGGCGCAGGGTTCGCCGGACATGGACCTGCCGACATCGACCTGATCGTGCCGGTGGACCGACGTCGGCAATGCCAGGCGGTACGCCATCATCGCAGTCAGGCGCTACCAACCAGCGTGCTGTGGCGTCGCCTAGAACTGCTGGGCCCGCACGAACACCTGCGCTGGCTGCCTCACGCTGGTCAGGTGGACATTCCGGCGTAAGCGTTGGTCGCCCCATCCCAACCGTGCCAGGATGACCACAACCATGCCGCCGTCGGGCTGGGGCCACTGGTACAAGGATCCCGAAATTGGCGGCAGCGCTGTGGACGTCGGCTCGGGCCGGGATTCGTCGCTCATCACGTACTCCTCGCGTGAATCCGTTCACAAGAAAAGGCCGATACGGGCCCGCCATCCAGCACACTGGACTCAAGAGTCCTATACCCCCTTAGGTGTATCCGGTAAGCGACGGTGGGGCCGATCAAGTTATGCCTCGGTGTGCAGCGCCCTTGCTGGCCGAGACCGCCAAGGCTTCGGTCCAACTCTCATGCTTTAGTTCGCTGATCTCGATCTCGATAAATTTCACGCCTACCCTCGGTGCTGTGAATGAGCCCGTACCCGTCGATACCCCGCTGCTACGGCGGGTCCGTGACTGTGTAATCGGTGAGGATCAGGTGATGCCCGGTCCGTATGGGCCGCGTCGGGTGACCTATGCCGACTACACCGCCTCGGGTCGGGCGTTGAGCTTCCTGGAGGACTTTATCCGCGACGAGGTACTGCCCCGCTACGCCAACACACACACTGAGTCCAGCGGAACCGGTCTGCAGACCAGCCGGCTGCGCGAAGATGCCCGTTCCATCATCCTCGACGCTGTCGGCGGCGACGCCGAAACCGTCGTGATCTTCGCGGGATCGGGCTGCACCGGTGCGATCGACAAACTGATCGGCGTCCTCGGGCTGCGTATCCCGGCCGCATTGGAAGACCGTTACCATCTAAGCGACGCCATCCCCGCCGGTGAACGCCCGGTCGTCTTCATCGGGCCGTTCGAGCATCACTCCAACGAGCTGCCCTGGCGGGAGTCGATCGCTGATGTCGTCGTGATTCCCCAGGACGTGGACGGCCACATCGACACAGCGATCCTGGTGAAAGAACTCGCACGCCACCATGCGCGTCCGTTGAAGATCGGCTCGTTCTCCGCAGCCAGCAACGTGACCGGGATCGTCAGCGACACCCACCGCATCTCGGCGCTGCTGCACGCGCACGGCGCTTTATCCTTCTGGGACTTCGCCGCGGCCGGACCCTACGTCGACATCCAGATGTACGGCGACCAAAACAAGAATCGCCTCGACTACAAGGACGCGATTTTCCTCAGTCCGCACAAGTTCATCGGGGGGCCGAGCACCCCCGGGGTTCTGGTGGTCCGTCGGGAGTTGCTGCGCAACCGGGTGCCCGATGTGCCCGGCGGCGGTACCGTCGCCTACGTCAATCCGACCGAGCACCGCTACCTCGAAGATCCCACCCAACGTGAGGAGGGCGGCACACCGGCCATCATCGAATCGATCCGGGCCGGCCTGGTATTCCAACTCAAACAAGCGGTCGGCGTCGACGTGATCCGCGCCCACGAGGAGCACTACCTGCGCCGCGCGATCATGGCCTGGCAACACGAGCCGAACATCGAAATCCTCGGTAACCTCGGCGCCGAACGGCTGTCCATCGTGTCTTTCGTGGTGCGGGCCCCCAGCGGCCGCTACCTACACCACAACTTCGTCGTAGCCGTCCTCAACGACCTCTTCGGGATCCAGTCCCGTGGCGGCTGCTCGTGCGCGGGCCCCTACGGCCATCACCTGCTGGGCATCGACCTGGACCGTTCCCATGAGTTCGAACGCGAGATCACCCACGGCTGCGAAGGCATCAAACCGGGCTGGGTCCGCATCAACTTCAACTACTTCATCTCAGAGCTGGTCTTCACCTACCTCGTCGAGGCCGTCCGGCTCGTCGCCAGAGACGGCTGGCGACTGCTCGAGGACTACCGCTTCGACCCGGCCAGTGGAATGTGGCGACACCACCTCGGCCCCGTCGAGCCTCCGCTGCGGCTGCGCCAAATCTCCTACGACGAGAACGGGGCAATGCAATACCCGCACCACGACAACCGCACCCCCGAAACCGACCTCGAACGCTACCTCAAGGAAGCCACCACGATCCTGACAGCTCCACGGGCACAGCCCGACCACTCGATCGCCCAGCATCCGCTGACCCTGTCCAAGGACTTTGAACACCTGCGATGGTTCGACCTACCGACGGCCTGCCTATCCCCGCGCTGAACACGACGCTAACTGAGGCGATGCGACTGTGTTCCAGGTCCAAGCGCCTGCCCTGGGCACAGACTTCCACCGTTGCGGGCGCTTGATGTCAGTCCGGGGAACCTGCGCCCTCAGACCACCAGCTTCATCGGACGTGAATCCGCAGTCGCAGCGGTGCAAGCGGTTCTGCGGACACATCGTCTGGTGACGTTGACCGGGGTGGGTGGGGTCGGCAAGACCCGCCTGGCGCTCGAAGTGGCGGGGCAACTGGCCGACGAATTTCCTAATGGTGTCTGGTTTTTCGAGCTCGCGGCGGTCGCCGATCCGGCGGCGGTCCCCGAAATCACTACCGCCATCGCCCACCTACGCGAAGTCCTCGGAGACCAGACCTACGAATCGCTCGCCCGCAAAGGCGAAACGATGACCACCGCCGCCATGGTGACGTACGCATATGACGAAATTGGCCCGGCCCGAACAGATCTGAACGCAAATCGGCGCAAACTGGGGCAGGCCGGCGCGTGATACCACGGCTGCGGCCGGACGCGGAGGTCGTTACACGCGTCGGTGTCAGTGTTCGTCGTAGTGCTGGCCGTGAGCCGCGTGCCGGCATCCATCGTGCACGTAGTCGACATGATCCCCATGCGGCACCGCGACATGGCCACACCCTTGCCCGTGGAGATGGTCATGTTGCTCGTGCACCGCGTGGCCGGATGGCTCACATTCGTCGTAGTGATTCTCGTGCTGTCGATGAAGGTGACCGTCGTGCACGAAGTCGACATGATCCCCGTGTGGGATCGCGACATGGCCACATCCTTCGCCGTGCACATGATCGTGTTGGGCATGCTCGTTGTGGGTTGTACTGGTCATCGCTTCTCACCGCCGTATCGAAATTTACTGACAAGCTGTTGGCGCACCGCAATTTTAGTCCAGTCCGCAGGCGATGGGATCAGGTCTGCGCGACTCGACTCGATAGTGGGCCGGACGAGGGAGGTAGGTGCCAAGCGCAACGAGGGTATTGGCCGGGATCAGCGGTATAGCGGAAGTCGCACAATACATTCCAGGTCGACCAGCAGCGCCGGATCGAGGCCGGCTCATGTGTCGACGCGTAGGCCGCGAACGCCACACGCATCTTGCTTTTTGTTATGTCAGCCAGGGCGATGCTACCGGGCCAACCGGCAGTCTGCTCGACATGATCGTTCGTGGTGAACGGATGCTACGACATGGCCCTGAACAGTTCCTTTCGGACCGGTTGGGTTACCGGTAAGCCACGTCGTTTACATCCGATAAATCGATCAAGCAAATCGCCTTGTGTACCAATGCTTTCCCGCGCAGTTTCTACCCCACGATGTTGGTGCGCTGGTGGCGCAGTCAACGCTGGCGAGGTCGACAGCGGTGTCATCTACATCCACTATTGGATGCGCGATTAAGCCCGCACGCGTGAGATGAGCGGCAACACCGCACCACATTAATTCCGTAACCAGGATTCCGGCGCGTTCGTGAGCTTGTCCGGCGGCGGGGTGCTGAAATTCAGCAAGAAGCAAGACCAGACCCAGCAGTTCCTGCGCTTCATTATCGGCAAAAAGGGGGCACGACCGAGCACGTCGGGGCGTTCAGAAGTACTCGAAGTCTTCCAGGTGAATGTGTGAAGCCGGGACGCCGTGCGCCTGGAGGTCCTTGCGTAGCCCCCGGATCATCACCCTTGGTCCGCACAGCAGGATCTGCGCCTCGGCCAGGCAGGTCTCCTGCTTGATCAGGTCGGTGGTGGGCGACGAGGTGGTTGACCAAGCGGATCGCCGGCAGTGCCTGGTGGGTGAACACCGCCCGCCCATGACCTGACGCTGGCGCGGTCGGGCGCCAACACATGGGCTGTAGCGGGGGCCGCCGCTCAGCGTGGTCTGGTCGGCCGGGTCCTCTGATCGCGTTGGCTGATCAGTCTGAGGGCGCCGTGCTTTACCGGGCGGGGCCATCGGAGGTGCCGCTCGCGATAATTCATCATGAATCGCGACCGGCGGACGCTGAATTACCTGCTTTGATATCAGCGACCGACAGGCTCACGTGACGACGAAGTTGCTCAGCTCGGGAAGCTCCGCCAGGTTCCACATCTTGATGCGGTCGGAAATTACGTCGCGCAGGGTGTGCTGGTCGAAGATGCCGGCATTGGCGACATTGCCGACCTTGTCCTTATAGGCGTCGATATCTGCGCCGACTAACTGCAGCTCGAGCGCGCGGGCGACGATCGCCGCGATAGTCGCGGCGGGCACAATCCGCAGGCAGGCCCGGACAATCTCGGCGAAGAATGTCTCGTGGCGCTCCTCGTCGGCGGCGATAACCTCGACAAGGCGGCGCAGGACGGGTTCTTCGATCTGCGGGGCCAGCCGCCGCAGGAACACCGCGTGAGCGCGTTCCCACAACGTCATGAACACCATGGCCTCGACCTGGGTGTGGTCGTCGGCGCGGTGGCCTTTCATTACATGCTTGACGCGGACCCTCTCGTTGCCGATCGGGTCGATCTGGCGGGTCAACACGAGGTTTTGGCGCAGCGCGAACGCGTGCAGATTCTCGTCAGCCGTCCACCGGCCGATCCACTTGCCCCAACAGCCCGCCAGGATGAAGTGCTCGGCTAGCCGGTGGTGGTAGCCCGCTAGGTTGTCCTTGGTGATCAGCACGATCTCCAGTGCGTCGGTGATGTGGTCAGGCAGCGTCACTTGCGACGGATCCCAATCATGGCCACCAAGGGACTTGAAATTCTGACCTCGATCAAACGGCACATAGTCATGCGCATACCACGGTGTGGCCGTCTCGATGTGGCGTGAGTAGGTGTCGCTGACGACCGGTTCGAGTTCGAGCATCAACGGTGAAGCGACGCGTTCGTCTGGCATGCAGTCAAACTAATCCACTCCGCGGCCTTCGCAAACGCCGCCTAGCCTCGGTCTCTGCCGTGCCGCAATCCATGACCCAAGCCGGCTAGCCGAGGGCCCAGCACAGAGTTGGGATAGGGGTCGGCGAGCGACCCCCGTGATCTCCGATGCGCGGTGAAAGCCGTTGGAGGTCATTGCAGGGTGACCGGGGCGGCCCGAAGGGCAGCTTCGGTGGTTGTTCGCTGGGCCGGCCAGCCGGGGTGTCGGTCCAGCCATCGGTTGGTGGCGAGCTTGACGCGGTCTTCGATCAGGAACCAGAACAGTGCGTAGGCCCAGACCACGCCGGCCAGGCCCCATCCCAGCGGTGCCATCAGTGCGCCGTAGACCGCGATCAGGGTCGCGATGATCTGGGTTCCAATGACCGCGACAAGCAGTATCGGTGCGGGTGCCGGTCGTGACCAGAACGGCCCGCGGGTGCGGGTGACGAAGATCGTCAGGTGTCCGGATACCGACAGTTTGAGGTAGATCAGGGTGCGGATGCCATGGTGCAGGCCGAACACGTTCTCGGCGAGGGCCAACAGGAGAAATGTTTCAGCCACTCCCATCAGGCCCAGGGCGGTGGCCAGGATGAGCACGCCGCGCATGTCCCAGGCGGCGGGCGTGGCTGAGCCGCGCACGTTGTCGTAGGCGATGGCCAGGATGGCGCCGTCGTTGAGCAGCGCGAGGAACACGATCATCACGGCGGTGACCGGGAAGAAGTTCATGATCACGATGGCCAGGGTGATCAGCAGCAGCACCCGGATGGTTTCGGCGATGCGGTAGGTGGCGTAGCTGGTCATGCGGGCAAAGATTTCGCGGGCCTGGCGGATGGCGGCCACGATCACCGACAGTCCTGGGGCCAGCAGCACCACGTCGGCGGCGGCGCGCGCGGCGTCGGTGGCCCCGGCCACGGCGATCCCGGCGTCGGCTTGTTTGAGCGCGGGAGCGTCGTTGACCCCGTCGCCGGTCATCCCGACGATGTGGCCGCGGGCCTGTAGCAGTCGCACGATGCGGTACTTGTGTTCGGGGAACACCTGGGCGAACCCGTCAACAGTCTCGACCCGAGCACCCAACGCACCATCCTCTTCGTGGGTGTCCAGCGCGGCGGCGTCGAGGATGTGATCACCCAGCCCGACCTGGCGGGCGATCTCTTTGCCGATGGCGACCTGGTCGCCGGTGACCATCTTGACGTCGATGCCCTGCTGGCGCGCGGCGGTGATGGTGGCCGCCGAGTCGTCGCGGGGCGGGTCGGCCAGCGCGAGCACCCCCAATAGCTGCCACGGCCCGTCGGCGTCGGCGCGGGCCACCCCCAGCGACCGGTGACCATGGCTGGCGAATTCCTGCACCACCGCGGCGATCTCGGCGTCGCACAGGGCAGCGATCACCTGCGGGGCGCCCTTGCTGACCCGGAACCGCTGCCCGTCGGGGGCTTGCAGGGTCGCTTCGGTGCGTTTGACCACCGGATCGAACGGCGCGAATTGCTGCACCTGCACGGCGGGAACCTGGTCGGCGACGGCCAGGATGGCCAGATCGATCGGGTCGTGGTCCTCGGCGCGCGAGGCTAGCGCCGCCGCGGCGAGCAACTGGTGATCGGCGACACCGGGTGCGTGCCAGCGGGCGGCCAGCGCGAGCCGGTTCTCGGTCAGGGTGCCGGTCTTGTCCGAGCACAACACGTCGATGCCGCCGAGTTCCTCGACGGCGGGCAGATGGCTGACCACCGCCTGCTGGTGGGCCAGCTTGCGCGCCCCGACCGCCATCGTCACCGACAGCACCGCCGGCAGCGCCACCGGAACCGAGGCGATGGTGACCACCAGCGCAAACTCCAGCGTCTGCAGCACCGGGTTACCCCGGATCAACGAGACCACCACGGTCAGTGTCACCAACGCCGCAGCGATCACGATCAGGTAGTTGCCGATGCGCAGCACCGCGCGCTGAAAGTGGCTGACCGTGCCCGCGGTCTCCACCAGGGCGGTGGTTTCCCCCATATACGACGACGCTCCGGTGGCGTAGACGATGGCGTTGCCCTCACCGCGCACCAGCACAGACCCCGAATAGAGCGCATCCCCGACACCGCGGGTGACCGCCAACGATTCCCCCGTCAGCGCGGACTGATCCACCTCCAGCGACACCTCGTCGAGCACCCGCAGATCGGCGGGCATCACATCACCCAAGCGGACCCGCACCACGTCACCGGGCACAAGCTCGCGCACCGCCACGATTACCCAGGTCCCGTCGCGCAGCACCCGCGCCGACGCCGCGAGCCGCTGCTTGAGCGCGGCGATCGCATTGGCCGCCTGGTGCTCCTCAACGAAGGCCACCACCCCGTTCATCGCCAGCAGCGCCCCGATGATGATCGCGTCGGTCCAATGCCTCACCAGCAGCGACAACACCAGCGCGGCCTCGATCATCCACGGGATCGGCGCCCAGAAATAGCCGAAAAACGCCAGCACCGGGTTGCGGTGCTTCTCGGTGATCTCGTTGGGCCCATACCGCGCCAACCGTGATTGCGCCTGCGCCGAGGTCAATCCCTGCGGCGAACTGTCCAGCTCCGTCAACGCTTCACGCAGCGGAACCGCCTTCAAATCGACTGCGTCGGCCACCGATCGTCCTCCTCCGTATCCGACCGTCCTCCTCCGTATTCAGTCCACGCGCTGACGGCCCGAAGCCATGCCGAACCCGGATGTCCGCGGTCTCGGATCGGCCCGGTATCTACGCTCGCAGAAGCACCGGCGCCGGTAAAGACGGACGGCGGCGGCAAAGCGCAACGCCGCCGTCTGGGGTTGAAAACCCGCCCGGGCGAGCCTCCGACGCGGCGCGGCTGACGTCTCAACGATGTCCTCGGCTTCACCGCCGCGGTGCGATATCGCCAGCGGGCCAACGCCTTCCAGCCGGAAGCATCGCCGCCGGTGCCGGCATTCCCGCCGCGCCTTGGCGGGTTCATCTCCGATCGTCGCGTTGGGCTCAGTGTTGGGTTTGAGCAATCCATTCGCGCGCTTGGCCGGCATCATCGGTCGGGAATACGCGAAACTCCCCGGGCATCAGGAAGCCGAACAGTTTCACGGTGTGTTTGATCCATTCGACATCGGTGACGACCGCGAAACGCTCCCACCGCAGGAAGTGGCTGAAGCCCACCTTGGTGTCCTCCCACACAGCGCCCGGATCGATGCCGGCGAAATCCCGCGCAATCTCGTAGTAGATCCGCACCTTGTCGTGCCGCTTCAGCCTTTCGTCGATATCCGGTATCAGCACGGTTTCGTAATCGGCCTTCGTGACATGCCCGTGGCATGCAAACGGCGCGATATTGTCACCGAATCCTTCCAACACTTCGATCATGGGATCCTCCTCAAAAAGCCGATCATGTCGCCGGCCAGTTGCATATGTCAGCCCAGTTCCTTGCCGAGCGCGGCAGCCAGAACACGTCTTCGTCGATCATCTCGCCGCCGTCCTCGATAGCGCGACGCGCGCGATCCCGCAGGGTCGCCGCGGACCACTCGTCGCGGGCAGCGCCGACGATCGGGCAGTCGAGCATCCGACGGCGCTCCAGACGGTACAGGGAGCGGAACGTCATCTTCTTGGCCAGATCTCCGGTGATGCCGAAGATCACCAGAACATCCGCGGGCGCACTCGCCAGCGAATTCATGGCAGTGCCTACTTCGTCTCGGCGTGGCCGCCGAATTCGCTGCCCATCGCCGACACGACGCTGTCGGTGAAGTCCCGAGCGGTCGCGATTCGAAAATCACCTGGCGCCCCGGTGATCTGGGGTGTGTGCCGGCTCAATCATTGCGGGATTGGCCATGACCAGTTGCGGATTTCGGGCATCTCTTTTCGGTGCTTGTCGATGTAGAACTGGTGCTCGACTAGCTTGCTGTGTATCGACTGTTTCAGATAGTCACCTGCCGATCGGCTGCTTGGGTGCGCCGCGGGACGAGCCGCATCGGCACCGGACCGTGGGGCCGCAGGGTGACCTGCGCTTGTGCAGTGGGCATCCCGCCGGATAAGAGATCGAGACGGTGCGTCCGGGCGATGCTCGCCAGCAACAGCTTTGCTTCGAACGTCGCGAAGCCGGTGCCCACGCAGATGCGTCGTCCACCACCAAAAGGCAGAAACGCATAACGCGGACGGTCGATGTCGGTCAGGAAGCGCTCGGGGTCGAAGCCTTCCGGGTCTGGCCAGAACTCGGGGTGCCGGTGCAGCAGGTAAATAGGCACCACGACAGTCGCTCCGGCAGCGACGGGTATACCGGCGATTTCGTCGGCGTCGACGGCTTCACGCTCGATGCTCCACGCGGGCGGATAACGGCGCATCGCCTCGTTGATGACCCCCTCGGTGAGCACGAGCCGGTCGACTTCATCCGCGCCGGCGGTGCGGTCAGCGAGCACGTCGTCGACCTCGGCCACCAGGCGGCGACGGGCGGCGGGGAAGAGGGAGAGCAGTGCGAGCGCCCAAGTGAGCGCGTTGGAGGTCGTCTCGTGACCGGCGAGCATCAGCGTCAGCACCTCGTCGCGGATCTCGCCGTCATCGAACTCCGAACCGTCTTGATCACGGGCGGTGAGCAGCAGGTCGAGCAGGTCACTGCCGCCGCATGGTGGTTCGGCGCGGCGCTTGGCGATGATCTCGGACACGACGGCGTCGAGCGTGTCGGCCGCGCCGGCAATGCCAAGTAGTCGGCGTAGCCACTTCTCGCCAGCCCGCTGCGGCAGGGCGCCAGCCAGCAGCTCGCCGACAATCGCCGCGCGTTGGACCGCGCCTAGGGCGTCGCCAATCTGCTGCGCCGAGGCGCCCAGCGACGTGCCGAACAGTACTCGGCCGACAACGTCGAGGGTCAGGGCGCGCATCTGGTCGGCAACATCGACGATGCCGCCGTCGCGCCACGTGGCCGTCCTGCGTTCGGCAGCCGGAACGATTTCGGGTGCGAACCCGGCGAGATGACGCCGGGCGAAGACCGGCTGGACGATGCGGCGGTGCCGCTCCCAAACTTCTCCCTCGCTGGTCAGCAGACCGGAGCCGAGGAAGGCGCGCAGCGGGCGGTACGTGATCGCCTTCACGCAGTTACGCTGCCGTGCCACGAGCACATGTTCGGCGTGTTCGGGCCGACTCAGCACCAGCAGCGGCCGGTTGGGGCCGAATGGGATGCGTACCGCATCGCCGTACACCCGCTGGAGTCCGACAAGCATGGCGAGCGGGTCGCGGACCATGCGCGCCCACCACCGCAGGGCCTGACCGCCAGTCGGTTCGGGAATGATCGCGAGATCCACACGCATGTCCTACACCGAGGTATCCCGCGCCTCAGGAACGGGGAACGAACCGGACAAACGGCATATGTCGCCCGGCCTCCCGGAAGTCTGCCTCCGACCCATCGACAGAGAAGCCCATCAAACGGGGCAGCAGATACTTTGCGAGCATTCGGTGACGCACCGCGTATCGCGCAAAGATGTCGGCTCCCTCGTCTTCGTTCAGCGTGACCGCTCTCACCGGTAGGGTCCGCCTCCCCACCTGGATGGTGACATCCGGTGCGTGGACAACGTTTTGGTACCACGCGGCGGTCGGCCCCCATCCCGACGCGACGACAAAGCTATCGTCGGTGAGATCGTGTCCAGCGACCTCCAGGATCGCTTGTCGTCGCTTACCGGACACCCGGCCGATGTGATGAAGGAGCATGAGGCGATCCCCAAACATCCATCCAAGGCCCGCTCTGTAGAGGTAGATCGGCACTCGATACAGCAGCCGGCTCAATCCTGCCGGGGGTTGCACGTTCTTCACGATCTTCACGATTCCCGTTCTTTCCGCACTCACGATGTACGACGCCGAAGGCCGCCGATCACGGCTCTTGCAGTGCGCCCTCACTATCTACGCTACTGCAACTATTGCATACTGCTACTGTAGAGGTCGAACACGCGGCACGCGGGATTGCGATGCCCCACCGATGATCCCGGGGCCCTGGTTTTCGCGAGGGTCTGTCGGCTTCTGATGCGGAAGTGGGTGTTCGTTGTGCCGCAGTCCGCCATTCTTAGTGGTGTGGCTCGAGGGACAGGGCGAGGGTGAAGGCGGCGCAGGCGCGGGCCGTACACGACCGGATCGGTCGGTTTTCATCCGCTCCGCATCCGCCACGCCGTTTGGATTGCGTGCTCTGAACCCTCAAGATTGGTCTAGTTCGTCCAGCTTGACCAGCATGAACGTCTGGCTTCTGACTTCGCCTCAGCTTCACACGCGGAAGGTCGCTGGTTCGATCCCAGCCGGGACCACTTCGAGACGGTGCAGGTCAGGTACGCATTTGTGTGATCTTGGTGGGCTCGAGATCGCGTCCGAAAGGGCGAAATCGGCACTCTTTCGGTATCTCGCGGCGGATGACCGGCGGACCATGGGTGTGGACCTGCCGTTTCGTGCCTGGTGTTAGCGGAAGCTCACGCGGGCGCAAGGCGGTGATCGGCCGCAACGACGTCGGTTGTAGGCGACACTGAGCATTGGTGGGGTGTGGGGATCGAGCCGGGTGGGCTCCGACGTAGGGGTGGTCACCGGCGGGATCTTCAGTGTGCACAGCTAAGCACGCACCCAAAGATGAGGTCGAACGATGGCCCTGTCCGGGTCGGCGGTGTGCGAGGTGCTCGATGCAGCTGACCGTCGTCGATGAGCACATCTGCGGTCAGGTCATCGGCGCATTCGTAGCACGCCCAGCTCGATGTGCCCGCTCGATTAACGACGGGGGTTTGGGCGTCCGGGCACTACTTGTCGCTCATGGCCCTCGGCGAGGGTGCATCGAAGCATGCTTGAAACGACTGTGCGCCTTGGCTTGTCGGCGTGCCAGCGCAGCAGATCGAGCATCATGGGGTCGGTGCGCGCGTAGTCCAGACCTCGGTTCGTCAGCACCCATTGGCCCAACACCGCCGTGAAATGTTCCAGTGCGGCCACATCGGCCAGACGCGGATAAAGCCACTACCGCTTAAGCGCCGGCGGCCTCCGACCTGTTCGCGTGTTGGGTGCCCGGCGGGAGGGTCAAGTTAGTCGCGGATGTTCTTACGGGCGACGATGCGCTCGACGAGACCGAGTTTGAACCTTTCTGAGCGCTCGATGACGAACGGTCGATGGATGACCTTGGTGAGCGGGCGTCGCAGGAAATGCTCGCTTGCCATCGGCACCGTGATGACTTCGAGGGCGCGCTGCACACCTCGGGCGAGGCGAGAAGAGCTGGCGATGTGGTCAACCAGGATCAGCTTTCCGGCTGGCTTCAACACCCGGGTCATCTCGTCGAGTGCCGCGTCGATGTCGGGTATTGCGCATAACCCAAAGGTGCACACCACCGTGTGGAAGGTGGCGTCGATGAACGGTAGAGCCTGCGCGTCGCCTTGGCGCAATTCGACTTCGCGGCCCAGCTCGCCTGCACGCGCCCGGGCGATACCGAGCATCTCTTCGCTGACATCGATTCCGGTCAGCCGTATGTGGTGCGGGTATGTGGGGAAGTTCAGGCCGGTTCCAACGGCGACTTCGAGGACGTTGCCGTCGGCTTGCGAGCATGCCCAGCTATGGGAGTCGCCGAACAGCGTGCGCTCGAAGAACCGCATTTCACGGTCGTATGAGCGCGACTTCTTGTCCCAGTATCGGTGCCACCGCTGGGTGCGATCTTGGGTCTCGACCATATTGATTCCCTTATCACTAGTCCGAAGTTCCCCCCAGTGGGTTGACGGGTTGGGGTGTTGACCTGGGGTTTTGTGGTTT
>Ga0335070_10003467_pt1 | contig 18433 bp, 14 predicted proteins | sample Lox_Sample_13_FD_206722 | JGI IMG/M metagenome (GOLD analysis project Ga0335070, IMG submission 206722) | Soil microbial communities from Loxahatchee National Wildlife Refuge, Florida, United States - Lox_Sample_1.3 | ecosystem: Environmental > Terrestrial > Soil > Wetlands | place: USA...
TGCGCCGCATCGACCGGCGCGCGCACGAACTGCTCGACCTCATCGACTCGACCTTGGATATGAACCGCCTCGACGCTGGCCGACTCCGCCTGGAGCTGCAGGCAGTAGAAATCGCCGCGCTCCTCGCGGCCGTGCGCACCGAAACCCAGGACCTGGTGGAGAACCCGGACGTCCACTTCGTGTGGGATAGGATCCCGCCGTTGCCGCGGTTACGTACGGACCCGGCGAAGGTGCAGATGGTGGTGCGCAACCTGATCCGCAACGCCGTGAAATTCACTGAACAGGGAACGGTAAGCGTCGGCGCGCGCCCGCGCGACGGTGGCGTGGAGATCGCGGTGAGCGATACCGGAATCGGCATCGCACCGGATGTCCTGCCCACGATCTTCGAGCCGTTTCGTCAAGGCGACGGTTCGACGACACGCCGGTACGGTGGGGTTGGGTTGGGCTTGTACATCGTCCAGCGCCTGGTCGACCTGCTGGGTGGCGCGATCAGCGTCCAGAGCGAGGTGGGGAAGGGATCGACCTTCCGCGTCTGGCTGCCCCCTGCGCCCAAAGGGGATGTGGCAGCCAGCGGTGCTGGGGATGCACGCGAACAACCGTGGAATCTCCGGAAACTCCACGGCACCGATTCCCAGTCGACGCCGGCACAGTCAAATGGCCGCGGGAAGGGCTACGAAGCCGGCGTGATGTTACCGAACGACGAGAGGATGTTTGCATGGAACTCTTAGAGATACTCGCTGCAGCAGTGAAGCAGAACGCCTCTGACGTGGTGTTGAAGGACGGCATGCCGCCGATGTTCCGTATCCATGGCATCCTGGCTGCATGCGCCGGGGCGCCACCCTTGACCGGCGAGATGCTCCAACGCGCGGCGACCCTCATTCTGCGTGATGACGCGGCGCGCATGCGCTTCTTGGCCGAGCGGCACGCCGACTTGGCCTTCGACGAGCCGGGCTTGGGACGCTTTCGCGTCAACGTGTATCGGCAGCGTGGCAAGGTCGGTATCGCCTGCCGCGTGATCTTGCCGCGCATCCGGGGCATTGCGGAATTGAACCTGCCACCGATCGTCGAACAACTGGCGTGCGAGCGCCGTGGGTTGATCCTGGTCACCGGCGCCACTGGCTGTGGGAAGAGCACGACCCTGGCAGCGATGATCGGTCACATCAACCAAACCGGGGCGCACCACATCATTACCATCGAGGACCCGATCGAGTACCTCCATCACGAGAAGCGTTCTATCATTAGCCAGCGGGAGATCGGTGAGGACGTCAACGACTTCCCTTCGGCCTTGCGGACGGCGCTGCGGCAGAATCCCGACGTCATCATGGTCGGCGAGATGCGCGATCTCGAAACCATCGAGACGGCGATCATGGCGGCCGAGACCGGCCACCTGGTGCTGAGCACCCTGCACACGGATGACGCGCCGCAGACGATCATGCGCACGGTGACCGTCTTTCCCGAGCACAAGCGTGAACAGATATGCCTGGTGCTGGCGAACGTCCTGCGCGGGGTCGTGAGCCAACGCTTATTGCCGACCGCGGACGGCTCCGGAGTGGTACCCGCCGTGGAGGTTATGCTGGGAACACTGCGCGTGCGCGAGTGTATCGCGAAGCAGCGGGTGCAAGACCTCCCCGACCTGATCGCACAGGGAGACAGCTACGGCATGCAGAGCTTTGACCAAGCGCTGCTGGCGCTCGTCAAGGAGGGTCGCATCACACAGGCAGAAGCGCTGGCAAATTGTCACGACCCGCTTGACTTCGCCCACCGCACCAGCGGCATTCTCTCACGCGGCGACCTCCTCTCCGATTTTCACGCAAGCAGCGCGGCCTGCGTGTGAGTCCGCCCTTGGAGGGTCCAGCTTCGACACATCCGAAGAGAAGGCGTATGGCACCGCGGTCAACTGTTCCCCCGAGTGATCACGGCACTCTGGCAGGAAATGATCAGCAGGAGACGCTCGTAGCGGTCTCGGATCTCCTCGATCGGGAGGAGCAACGCAGGCTCCCCCGGTGCGGCCGCCGTCTGGCGGCGCCGGCTGCGCCGATTGCGAAGATCAGCGTGCTGCTGGTGGGCGGCCAGCACGACCGCGTAGCGGTGGATACGCGCCAGCTTGCGGGCGAGGGCCACCGCGTCCTGACCGCGGCGGACAGTGCCGCGGCGCTCGACCTCTGCGCCCGCGAACACGTGGATATCCTCGTCGTCGCACAGTCGGTCATCGAAACGGGAGATCCTGAGTTCCTGCGGCGCGCCCGCCGGATCGACGACGCGGCGCCCGTGATTCTGCGCGCGGGCGCGGTTGGTGCCGAGGATCGCCTGCGACTGATGCGGGCGCTCGACCTGCATGGAATCTGCGACGATGCGGATACCGGCAGCAGCGGATTGCTGGAACTGGTGGCGTCGGCGGCCAGTGGCGTCCGGCGCATGCGCAGCGCGCGCGCCGCCCACGAGTTGCGTGCTCTCATCCTCGCCAAGTTCTGCCACGAGCTCCGTAACGCCCTGCATGTGATTCGCGGCTATTCAGAAATCCTGCGAGCGGATCCGGCGGCCACCGCGGTTGAGGACATCGTCGGTCGTCTGGAAGTCGCCAGCGGCGCGGCCCTCGGTCTGACGCAGGACTATCTCGACCTCGCACGGATCGACGCACCCGGCGTGACCGTTTGTCGAGAAGCGGTGGACATCGATGCGCTGCTCGAGGATCTCCGCACCGTCAGCCGCCGCCACATCGGCAGGCGACCTGTGCAATTCGTCGCGGACGTTTCGTTCCCTAGCGCATTTGTCGCCACCGACGGCGAGAAACTGCGCGCCATCCTGGCACAACTGCTCGCCAACGCGATCAAGTTCACCTCGTCGGGTGAAGTGCGCCTGACGGTGCATTGCGCCGCCCGACGCACCGACTTCATTCTGTCCGATGCGGGGCCTGGCATCAGCCCGGAGGCGCTGCCCAACGTGCTCGATCCGCTATACCAGTTCCGCAACGACCCGGCGGCAACTACTCCCGGCCAAGGTGTTGGGCTGGCGATTGCCCTCCGTCTCAGCGCGTTGATCGGCGCGGCGCTCACCGCTCAGTCCAACACGCGTGGCGGAGCGGTCTTCACACTGAGCCTCCCGACAACCGCAAGCCGCCGCGCCGAACCGTTTGAACGCACCTTGCACTGATGCGGCCGTTGAAGGAGCACGACGCCCTTTGGGACCGAACGTATGCGGCACGCAGAGATCGACCCGGCGCCAGCACGCACCCCGGGGCACGTCAGTTGGCAGCGTGAGCAGCGGAGTGCCGGCTGCCGCGTGGCGGCAGGGCCTGCAGTTGGCGCCGCCGCCGCTTCTTGTCGGGCATCACCACCTGCTGGCGTGCGGCATCGAGTAGCTCGGCAAACGACTCCTGAATAGCTTCAGCAAACACGCCAATGTCGGGTAGCGTGTCCCAATCTGCATTGAGACCCCAGAATAACTTCCCCGCATAGCTGAACAAGGCAATGCCAAGCCCTTGGTTGCTGAACAGCGGCACCAGCGGATATGCGGCGACCAGCGGAGCGCCGGCCAGATACAGCGGGACCTGTGGGCCTGGGACGTTGGTGACGATGAGGTTGAACGGCGGATTGCGACTCGCCACCGCCAGCCCCATGCTCAGCACGTTGACCGCTGTCCACTCTGCCGCCTGCGCCAGCACCTCGGCACCCTCGGCTTGATTGGTCTTCTTGAAGCGCTCGCTGGCGGCATGCACGGCTCGCAGGCGGCGCACGGGATAGCGCTCCTGTACGCACAGCGGCATGATCCACACCGACACCCGGTTTCCCGGCAGGCCGCGTTCCTCCTCCGAGCGCACGCTGACCGGGACCGCCACGCGGAAGTCGAGGCCGAAGAGGCTCACCTGCCGATGCAGCAAGAAGCGGCGTATGGCCCCCGACACCGTGGCGAGCACAACATCGTTCACGGTCCCGCCGAGCCGGTTCTTCACTGCCTTCACGTCGTCGAGGTCGAGCGTCACCCAGTGGAAACGCCGATGCGCCCCGATCGGCCGATTCAATGGCGTTGCTGCAGGACGGCGCACGCCGTCGCGCACCAGCCTCCAGGTCGCCGTGATTCGCTCGACGATCGTCGACGTCGCCGAGCCAGCGGCGCGCGGTGTGCTGCCCAATGCGCGCAGCAGGTCCAGCGGCAGCTTCGCGCGCCGGCCAACCTCGTCGCGCAGCAGTTCGAAGCCGCCGGGAGCCGGACGTGGTGTCCATGCGGGCGGATCGTCCCACTGCACCTCCGCAGTCGGACTGAGCAGCGCCCCCAGCAACTCGACGCCGGCGAGGCCGTCCACCATGCAGTGATGCACCTTGAGGAGCAACGCGAAGCGCCCGCCAGCCAGGCCCTCGATGACCCACGCCTCCCACAGCGGCTTGCTACGGTTCAGCGGCCGCTCCAGCAAGCGGGCACACAGCTCACGCAGCTGTGTCTCGCTGCCCGGCCGCGGCAGGCTGCTGTGGCGCACGTGGTACGGCAGGTCGAAGCCGTCGTCGTCCACCCACACCGGGTGTCCCTCTATCGGGGTATACGCGAGACGCTGACGATAGCGCGGCAGCAACGGCAGCCGTGCTGCGAAGTAGCTGCGGATCCGACCGAGATCGATGCCGCCGTCAGGCGTCGCCAGCGGGCCGGCTTCGAAGATCGTTGTTGCCGCGATGTGCATGTACGTCTGTGGGCCCTCGAACACGAGGAATGAACAATCCAACATCGACAGCCGCTCGTACCAAGCGTTGGCCATGCGCCTGATCCTCCACACCGTGCGCTCTGGCAACCCTGGTGCCAGCGCCGCGAACCAGCAATCATCCAGGCGAGCGGACGCAACGATGGATGCGCGGCCGTTGGTTTGATGCGCCAGTGGGCAGCAGCGTAGAAGTTAGGCAGCGCCCGCGTGGCGCGGCGGACGTAGGGGCATAGCGCGCTATGCCCCTACTGCAGCCAGGTGTAGCAGCCGGCTTCCTTGAGGATCGAATCAAGCCGCGACTTGTCCGCGACGGCGGCGTAGCGCGCCCGCAAGGCTGCGAGCGATTTCGCGTGGTACTTCTGCGTCTCCTGCGAGTAGGGCTTGCCCGCCAAGGTCATCGAGAATTCCTTCTGCCCCGCGGCCAAGGCCTGCGCGTTGGCCACGCTCCATGGGAAGAAGATGCCGGCGACCTCGTCTTTGAGCAGTGGCATCAATGTCGGCCCAAGCGTCTCCCACGTCTCGAACTCACCTTCGGCGCGCGGGCCCAGCATCTCCTGAATCCATTTGGCCACGTGCGGCGCCGTGTTGCGCATGAGCGCCGCCGGCGTCGGGTCGGTGGAGCATTGGTAGAGCTGGGCATACATGCCGAGGTCGGCAAAGGCCGGCCGGTTGCCGAACAGGTAGGTGCGGCGCGCGAGATGGCGGTCGAGGATCGCCAACTGCCGCTTGTATGAATCCTCGATCAGGTCCTTGGTCTCGGGTGATGAGCCGACGAATTTGAGCCGCGGGACCATGCGCTCCTTGATCATCGCGCACGCGCTCTGCAGATCGACCCCCGGCATCATGCTGCGCGCCAGGCGCTCGGCGGCCGACTCCTGGTCGGCTTCGTAAAACCAGCGATAGTGGAACATCGGCTTGTTGCCCCATTCGTCGGCGTATTCCTCGATCAGCGCCGAGATGAACGCCAGCGCCGGATCGGACGGATGAATCGACGGCTGCGGATACAAGCTCTCGAGGTGCTCGATGATCGGCGTCGAGTCTTGCAGCCCCTGGCCGTCGGGCGTGACCACCAACGGGATCAGGGGCAGCTTGGCGTAGCGCTGGAACTCTTCCTGATTGCTCGGGTCGCGGACGATCCACTCGTGCGGGATCTGCTTGTAGCGGAAGTACGAGCGCACCTTTACGGAATAGGGCGACAGCTCGTTGCCGAAGATGCGATAGCGCGGTGACATGGCGGCGGCCTACTTTTCCTGGATCGAGCGGATGTAGTCGGTGAGCAACATCAGCCGGCCACGTACCGCCGCCTGTTGCATCGTGTCGCCACCAACGTCCGATTGGAACGTCTCGCCCCACGCAGGCATCTCTTTGCCCCCGTGAGACGGGATGGGGTTGGTGCCGTCGATGATGTCGAGAACCTCCATGTACGGAAACTTGCCGCCGCTCTTCTTGGCCAGCTGGGTGAGGTCTGGCGTCTTCGTCTTCAGCTGCATGGACAGCGGCCCATCGCCCTTTCCGCTCGCACCGTGACAGCTGGCGCAGTACTGCCGGTAATACATCTTCCCCGCTTCCGCCGCCGTCATCGCATGCGCTATGCGCCCGGTTCCGGTCCATAGCAGCACCGCGGCGAGCGCAACGGCTCCCACCCTCCACACACGCGCCACGTTCTTCACCATCGCGACCCTCCCTTCGCTGATCGGTTGAGCACAGCGGGCCTTCTTTAGCGCTGGTCGCCGCCAAAGTGCAAACCACGTTGGTGCTATGCGGGGGGCACGCCCGTCAGGTGCCGCATGTCGTCGGCGAGCGTGTCACGAATCAGCTTCACCGTGGCCGCGCGTTCGCGTTGTTTGGTGTCGCGAAAGGCGGGATCGGGCAGCGCCGCCAAACGCCGTGCGCTATCGAGTGCAGTGTCGAGTAGTGCAGCCGGCTGGACTGTAACGTCCAGGTACCCGGCGTCCTTCGCCGTGACCGGGTCGAAGATACGTGCCTGTGTCACGGCCGCGGAGAAGTGGCGCTTCGAAAGGCGATCACGCGCCAGTTCCATGGCGAAGATCGGCAGCGTCAGCTGGATGGCCACTTCGTTGAGCCCGATCTTGAACTCGCCCTCGGCGCCGATGCGTGCGTCGGCAACCAGCAAGAGAATCGCCCCGGCGGCCAGGGCGTGTCCGCTGCAGGCCACGACAACGGGGCGGGGGAAGGTATACAGGCGCAACATCAGCTCGGCACCCGCGGTCACCAGGTTCCGCGCGGCTTCCGGACCGCTGGTCATGACGCCAAGGTCGAAGCCGCCCGACAGGCGTTTCTCCCGCCCGGTGAGCAACACGGCACGTGCCTCGCGCTCGGCGCGGTCCAGTGCCGCACGGACCGCATCGATCACCTCGTGCGACAACGCGTTGGCCTTGCCATCGTCCAACGTGACAACGGCGACGTTGTCGCGTACTTCGTAGCGGACCTTATCGCTTGCCATCGCCTACCTCCTGGCGCGCTGCCCAAAGAGGATATTGCGCGCTTCCTCGTCCATGCCCTGCATTGCTTGCTGGCGGATCTCCTTGCCGACGTCGAAGCCACGGCGCACGCCCGGGCGCGTCTTCATCAGGTCGTACCAACGCTTGAGGTTGGAGAACTCCTCGATGTGTTGGCCATGGCGTTCGTGTGGGACGATCCACGGCCAGCACGCCATGTCGGCGATGGAGTAGTCGCCGCAGATGTACTCCTGGCCGGCAAGCTGCGCGTCGAGCACGCCGTAGAGACGATTCACCTCATTGGTGTAGCGCTCGATCGCATACGGAATCGGCTCTGGTGCGTAGAGTCGGAAGTGCCCGACCTGCCCGCCCATGGGTCCTAATCCGCCCATCTGCCACATGAGCCATTGGGTTACTTGATAGCGCCCGCGCACGTCACGCGGCAGGAACTTCCCGGTCTTCTCGGCGAGATAGAGCAGGATCGCCCCCGACTCGAAGATCGCCAGCGGCGCACCGCCGCCGATCGGGTCGTGATCGACGATCGCCGGCATGCGGTTGTTCGGGCTGATGGCCAGGAACTCGGGCTGGAACTGCTCGCCGCGGCCGATGTTCACGGGAATCAAGTTGTACCGCAGCTCCATCTCTTCGAGCGCGATGGAGATCTTCCAGCCGTTCGGGGTGGGCCAGTAGTAGAGGTCAATCATCCTTCCTCCGTGGATCGTCAGCCACAGATAGCGCGTTGGCAGATGAAGCGAAACGGGCCCAGTCACACCGCCACGGCACCGGCCCTCGTCGGCTCGCTGTTGAACGCCGCAGCGAGCAGCGTCTTGGTATAATCTTCGCGCGGTCGGTTGAAGATCTCCTCGGTCAGTCCCTGTTCCACGACCACGCCGCGGCGCATGACCAGCACCTTGTGGCTCATGGCACGCACCACCCGCAGGTCATGGCTGATGAACAGGTACGCAACCCGGTGCTTCTCCTGCAGCGCGCGGAGCAGGTCGACGATCTGCGCTTGCACGGACACATCCAGCGCCGACGTGGGCTCGTCGAGCACGACGAACTTGGGCTGCAACACCATGGCACGGGCGATGGCCACGCGCTGGCGCTGGCCGCCGGAGAACTCGTGCGGGTAACGGTATCGCGTGTCGGGATCCAGGCCGACCTCTTCGAGTGCAGCAATGATCAATTGCGCGCGCTCCGCCGCGGTGCCGCCGAGCGTGTGCACGAGCAAGCCCTCCTCGATGATCTGGCCGATGGACAACCGCGGGCTCAACGAGCTGTACGGGTCTTGGAAGACGACCTGCATGTCGCGGCGCAGCGGGCGCAGACTGCGGGCGCGCGCCGCTTGAATGGCCCGCCCGTGGAACTCGATCGTCCCCTGGCTGGAGATCAATCGCAGCAGCGCCAGGCCGAGCGTCGTCTTCCCGGAGCCACTCTCACCAACGATGCCGACGGTCTCCCCCTCGTGCACGTCGAGGCGCACGCCGTCGACGGCGCGCACGTAGTCCACCGTGCGCCGCAGGACGCCCGCCTTCACCGGGTACCAGACCTTGAGCGCCTCGCAGGCCATCAGCGCGGCACCGCCGGTCGGCACGGGCAGCGGCGCGCCCTTGGGTTGCGCGGCCAGCAACTGTTGCGTGTACGGATGCTGCGGGCGCCCGAGCACCACTGCCGTGTCACCGGCCTCGACGATCTGCCCCTGCTGCATGACGCAGAGACGGTCGGCGATCCGGCGCACGATCCCAAGGTCGTGAGTGATGAAGAGCATCGCCATGCCGAGACGCTTCTGCAGGTCCGCGAGCAGCGCCAGCAACTGCGCTTGAATGGTGACATCCACCGCCGTCGTCGGCTCGTCGGCGATCAGCAGGTCCGGCTCGTTCGCCAGCGCCATGGCGATCATGACGCGCTGCCGCTGGCCGCCGGACAGTTCGTGCGGGTACGCCCCGAGGCGGCGGTCCGGTTCTTCGATGCCGACCAGGTGCAGCAATTCCAGCGTGCGGGCCCGTGCCGCCTGACGATCGAGTCCCTTGTGCAGGAGCAATGTTTCGTCGACCTGCCGCTCAATCGTGTGCAGCGGGTTGAGCGACGTCATCGGCTCCTGAAAGATCATCGCGATGCGGTCGCCACGGATCGCCCGCATGGTCGTGGTATCGGCACCAACCAGCTCACGACCCTGGAAGCGAATGCTGCCGCTGGGGTGGCTCGCCAGCGGATACGGCAGCAGCTGCAGGATGGAGAGCGCCGTGACCGATTTTCCGGACCCGCTCTCGCCCACCAGCGCCAGGGTCTCACCACGACGGATCGAAAACGACACACCGCGCACCGCCTCGACGGCGGCAGGCCCGGCCCCGAAGCGCACTCGCAGCGCCTCGACGGTGAGCAATGCGTCGGCGGCTGCCGCCGCCACCGGGGCCACCTGCGCCGCGGCACCCGGCGCCACCAGTGCCACCGGTTCGGGCGTCGCCTTGAAGATCTTGCGCGGATCGAAGGCGTCACGCACGGCTTCGCCGATGAACACCAGCAGGCTGAGCATCAAGGCAATCACGAAGAAGCCGGTGAACCCGAGCCACGGCGCCTGCAGGTTGTCCTTGCCCTGCTTCAGCAGCTCGCCCAGCGACGGCGATCCGGGCGGCAGCCCGAAGCCGAGGAAGTCGAGGGCGGTGAGGGTCGTCACCGCGCTGCTGGTCACGAACGGCAGAAAGGTGATTGTCGCCACCATGGCGTTGGGCAGCAGGTGTCGCCACATGATGCGCGGGTCGCCGACGCCGAGCGCACGGGCGGCACGCACATAGTCGAAGTTGCGGCCGCGCAGGAACTCGGCGCGCACGACGCTGACCAAGGCCATCCAGCTGAACAGCAGCATCAAGCTGAGCAACCACCAGAAGCTCGGCGTCACAATGCTCGCCAGGATGATCAGCAGGTAGAGCGTCGGCAGCCCAGACCAGATCTCGATGAAACGCTGGAAGCTCAAGTCGATCCAACCCCCGAAGTACCCCTGCACCGCCCCGGCAGCGACACCGACCAGCGAGCTGAAAATGGTGAGCGTCAAGCCGAAGAGCACCGAGATACGGTAGCCGTAGATCAAACGCGCGACGACGTCGCGCGCCTGGTCGTCGGTGCCAAGCCAGTGCTGCCAGCTTGGTGGCGATGGCGCCGGTGTCGCCAGATCATGGCTGACTGTATCGTAGCTGTAGGGAATCGGTGGCCACAGCATCCACCCCTTTGCTTCGATCAACGCCTTCACCTCCGGATCGGTGTAGCTCGCTTCGGTCTCGAAGAAGCCACCGAAGGTGGTCTCGGGATACACCACCAGGATCGGAAAGTAGAACCGGCCAGCGTAGGAAATCAGCAGCGGCTTGTCATTGGCGATGACCTCAGCGAACAAGCTGACGACCAGCAACACCGTGAAGAGCCACAGCGACCAGACGCCGCGGCGGTTGGCGCGAAAGTTCGCCAGACGCCGTGCGTTGAGGGGACTCAGGCCCATGTGCTCCCCGCGTCAGACTTCGCGGCTTTCAAAGTCGATGCGTGGATCGACAGCGACGTAGGTGAGGTCTTCGACTAGCTTCATCACCAGACCGAGCAGCGTGAAGAAATACAGCGTCCCGAACATCACGGGGTAGTCGCGGTTGATGGCCGCCTCGAAACCCAGGAGGCCGAGTCCGTCGAGGGAGAAGATGACCTCGGTGAGCAGGGCACCGGTGAACAGGATGCTGATGAAGGCGCCGGGAAAGCCGGCGATGACAATGAGCATGGCGTTGCGGAAGACATGGCCATAGAGAACGCGGCGCTCGCTCAGGCCCTTGGCGCGCGCCGTGGTCACGTATTGCTGATTGATCTGGTCGAGGAACGAGTTCTTGGTGAGCATGGTGAGCCCGGCGAAGCCGGAGATCACGAGCGACAGCACCGGCAGCGTGATGTGCCACAGATAGTCGGTGGCCTTGTGCCAGGCGGTCAGCTCGCGCCAGTTGTCCGACACCAGGCCGCGTAGCGGAAACCAGTCGTAGTAACGCCCGCCGGCAAACAGCACGATCAGCAGGATCGCGAACAGGAAGCCGGGAATAGCGTTGCCGACGATCACGACGGCAGAGGTCCAGACGTCGAATCGCGAGCCGTCGCGCACCGCCTTAGCAATGCCGAGCGGAATGGAGATGAGGTAGACGAGCACCGTCGTCCACAGGCCCAAGGAGATCGACACCGGCATCTTGTCGATCACCAGGTCAACGACGGAGCGGTCGCGGAAAAAACTCTTGCCGAAGTCAAAGCGCAGGAAGTTGCCCATCATCAGCACAAAGCGTTCATAGGCGGGCTTGTCGAAGCCGAACTGCTTCTCGATCTCGGCAATGAACGCCGGATCCAGGCCGCGAGCGCCGTGGTACTTACTGGAGCCGGCACCCTGCTCCAGCGGGCGGCGTTGCCCCTCGGCCATCTCACCTTGACGCCCACCGAAGCGCGCTGTGGCCTGCACCTCGGTGCCCTGCAGCCGCGCCAACAACTGCTCCACGGGGCCGCCCGGCGCGGCGTTGATGATGACAAAGTTCAGCACCATGATCCCGAATAGCGTCGGGATGACCAGGAGCAGACGGCGGAGGATGTAGGTGAGCATGAGAGAGAGTGATCAGTGATCGCGTGATCGGTAATCAGTGATCAGTAAGTCAGGGGCCAGGCAAGCTTGAATACTTGATCACTGATCACTCGATCACTGACTCCCTCACTTTCCCCTCCGCGCCTCCAGCGCGGCGGCCTTCGCCGGGTCGATCCACCAGGCATCGAGCTGTACACCCTGAGGCGGGACGACGGAGGGGTACCCGAACTTGTCCCAGTACGCAACGCGGTCGTAGGTCAGGTGCCACTGCGGAATCACCCAGAAACCCCATTGCAAGACGCGGTCGAGGGCATGCACGCGATCGACCAGGGCGGCACGATCCGGCGCCGCGATCACCGCCTCGATGAGGGCGTCGACGACGGGGCTCTTGATGCCGATGAGGTTCTGGCTCCCTTGGCGGGCAGCAAAGTCGGAACCCCAGTAGTTGCGCTGCTCGTTCCCCGGCGACTGCGACTCGGGCCAGCTGGCGACGATCATGTCGAAGTCGAAGTCATCGAGGCGGCGCCGGTACTGCGCCGTATCGATGGTGCGGACGCCAACATGGATGCCGAGGCGTTCCAGGTTCTTGGTGAAGGGTAAGACCACGCGCTCGAACTCCGGCTGCACCAGCAGGATTTCGAACTCCATCACCCGGCCGCTCTCCGCCTGCGTCAGCTTCTTGGTCTTCTCGTCGATCTTCCAGCCCGCCGCACCCAACAGCTCCACCGCCTGGCGCAGATTGCCGCGGATGTTGCCGGAGCCGTCGGTCCGCGGGGGATCGTACTCGGTGGTGAACACCGCCTCGGGGATCTGGCCACGGGACGGCGTGAGGAGCGCGAGTTCGGCGGGCCCTGGCACTCCCTTCGCTGCCAACTCGGAATTGTCGAAGTAGCTGCGCGTGCGCGTGTACTGCCCGTAGAAGAGCGTCTTGTTCGACCACTCGAAGTCGAAAGCGTACGCCAGCGCCTGGCGCACGCGTGCATCCTGGAACAGCGGGCGGCGCGTGTTGTAGGCAAAGGCCTGCATGCCCGCCGGGCGGCTGTTGGGAATGTTCTCCTTGCGCACGGCGCCGCTCTGCAGTGCCGGGAAGTCGTAGGCCGTGGCCCAGTCCTTGGCCGAGACCTCGAGGCGCCAGTCGTATTCGCCGGCTTTGAACGCCTGCAGCGCCACCGTCGAATCCCGGTAGTAGTCGTAGCGCACGACATCGAAGTTATCGCGCCCGACGTTGACCGGCAGGTCCTTCCCCCAGTAGTCGGCGACGCGCCGATAGGTTACCTGCCGGCCCGGCTCGAAGCTCTCCACTTTGTAGGCAGCACTGCCCAGGGGCGGATCGAGCGAGGTGCGCTCGAAGTCTTTGCCTTGCCAATAGTGCTTGGGAAGAATCGGCAATTGACCAATGATCAGGGGCAGCTCTCGGTTCTCACCTGACTTGAAGGTGAACTTCACTGTGCGCTCGCCGACTTTCTCGACCGCCGCGACACTGCTGTAGTAGCCGCGGTAGAATGGCTGCCCCTTGCTACGCAAAGTCTCGAAGCTCCAAATCACGTCGTCGACGGTGATCGGTTGCTGGTCGTGCCAGCGCGCGTTCGGGCGCAGCGTGAACGCCGCCCAGGAACGGTCGGCGGGCGTCTCGATCTTCTCCGCCAGCAACCCATACTCGCTGAACGGTTCATCGGCCGACGGCACCAGCAGCGTATCGTAGATCCGTCCGATACCGTCGGCGGGGTTGCCCTTGATGATGAAGGGATTGAAGCTGTCGAAGGTGCCCAAGGCGGCCTCCTTCAGCTCGCCCCCCTTGGGCGCATTGGGGTTGACGTAGTCGAAATGCTTGAAATCGGGCCCGTACTTCAGGTCGCCGTGCATGGCGATGCCGTGACCGGAGTAGAGGGGCTCTGCCGCAACCGCCGGCGCAGCGCTGCCGACGAGTATCAAGAGCAGACGACCGAGCCGCATCATCGCGGCGGCCGCGCCATGAAGTCGACGACCACCTTGGCCAACTCTTCTCCCTTGTCCTCCTGCAGGAAGTGGCCGGCACCGGCGATCGTCGTGTGCGGTTGGCCCTTGGCGCCCGGAATGGCCGCTTGCAAGAACTGATCGCCGCCGCGCGTAATTGGATCGGCGTCGCTGAAAGCCGTGAGGAACGGCTTCTCCCAGCGCCGCAACACCTCCCATGCCTTACGGTTCGGCGCGCTCGCCGGATCGTTCGGCGCGTTGGGGACCAGCGTCGGAAACTGCCGCGCGCCGGCCTTGTAGCGATCATCGGGGAACGGCGCGTCGTACGCAGCGATGACTTCTGCAGGAAGAGTGGTGACACAGCCGCCACTCACGATGCCGCCGACGTGGAATTCAGGCGTCTCCTGCGAGTATTTCTTCCACATCTCGAACGCCTCACCCAACGGCGTATCACCCGTGGGCAAGAACGTGTTCGCCGTCACGATGCGCGCGAACCGCTCGGGGTGCTCGGCAGCCAGGCGCAAGCCGATGAGGCCGCCCCAGTCCTGACACACCAGCGTGATGCCGCGCAGGTCGAGCCGCTCGACAACGCCACGCATCCAATCGACATGGCGCTGATACGTGTAGTCCTCGCGGCGCACCGGCTTGTCGGAGCGGCCGAAGCCGATCAGGTCCGGCGCCACGGCCCGATATCCCGCAGCCGTGATCAGCGGAATCATCTTGCGATAGAGATACGACCACGACGGCTCGCCGTGCAGGAGCAGCACCGGCGCCGCACCACGTGGCCCCTCATCGAGATAGTGGATACGCAAGCCGTCGACTTCTACGTAGTGCGGGGCGTACGGAAAGCCGGGAAGATTGCCGAACCGATCGTCAGGTGTGCGCAGCGCGTCCATCGCGTCCTCCTCGCTTGGATAGCGCGCAGCTTAGCTATGAGAGGCAGGCGGCGCAAAACGCTCGCCGCGCGGTTGCTAAAGCAGCGGACAGAAAAGAGCGCAGCGCACAGAACTCAGACAGAGGCGGCCGAAACGGTTCCTCCTCCAACCGACCGACCAGCCATCGATGCTGAGTTCTGTGCGCTGCGCTCTCTTGGGTTCCCCTACCAGCGGAAATGCACCCTTGCTTTGTATCGTGTTTGTCGCCGCCTTTGGACTGAAAAAATCTGCTCCAACGAGCGGGGCTGGATTTCGCCGATGAATGCGTGGGCCGGCCCACGTCTCGGGTTCTCAGCCGCTCAGCCACGCTGCCACACGTTGCCTCAGGAATCTCCCAAGCCGCCGCGGCTGACGATGTTCCGCCCGAAGCGCGCGGCGAGCGCATCAACGGCCGCGTTGAGCGCGGCGCGCCGTTGCAGGTCGTGTCGACCGAACAGCGATAACTGTCCACCGTCGCCCTCGATCCCACTCACCGAGACCCCAATCAAGCGTACCGTCCTTCCGGGCTGCACGGCACGCCACAGCGCCAACGCGGCATCCGCGATAGACTTCCCATCATCAACCGGCGCCGGCAACGTCACGCGGCGGGTCAGGACCGGATACTTTCCGGGACCGATGCGTTGTGCCAGCTTCAGCTTGAGGGTGACGGTACGGCCGCGGCAGCCGTCGGCGCGCAGGCGGCGGGCCACGGCCTCGGCATGTGCGCTGATGGTGCGCCGCAGGCGTTCGCCGTCGCGCAGATCACGATCAAACGTTTGCTCCTCACCATATGACTTGCGCTGTCGATCGGCTTCAACAACGCGGCCGTCATGCCCCTGCGCCAGCGCCGACAGTATCGTGCCGAGCTTGCCGAAGCGGCGCTCGAGGGTCTCGGGCGCGGCATCGGCCAACGCGCCAATTGTTGTGATGCCGGCGCGTGCGAGGACCGCCTGCGTCGTCGGCCCGACGCCCCACAACTGGCTCACCGGCAGCGGGCGCAGAAACGCCCTCACCTGCGCGGCCGGCACCTCCAGTAGGCCATCCGGCTTGCAGAGACCGCTGGCAATCTTGGCGACCATTTTCGTCGGGCCGATGCCGACCGACACCGCCAGGTCGGTCACCGCACGCACGCGCTGCTTGAGCCGCCGCCCAATCGCCACGGCTGAACCAAACAGCCGAAGAGATGCACCGATGTCGAGGAAGGCTTCATCCAACGACAAGGGCTCGACAAGCGGCGTGAACTCCTCGAAGACCGGGCGAATCTGTCGCGCCACCTCGGCGTAGCGCTGCATCCGGGGCGGCACGAAGATGCCGTGCGGACACAACCGCCGGGCATGCACACCGGGCATCGCCGAGTGCACCCCGTACACCCGCGCCTCATACGAAGCGGTCAGCACCACCCCACGCGGACTGGTGCCGCCGACGATCACCGGTTGCCCCCGCAACTCGCGGCGGTCGCGCTGCTCCACCGCGGCATAGAAGGCATCCATGTCCGCATGCATGATCGTGGGAGTCGGGGCTGCCACGGCCCCATTGTCGCGTGGCCCGCGGCGGAGAACAAGCGCACGCAAAGCCCCTAGCCCTCCAGATTATTTCGCGCTAAGGACACGGGATGAGCGGCTTCCCGCCAGGGGGATCCGGGGGATTCATGCCGATAGGGATGCAGACGAGCAGCGGCCAGCGGCGCTGGTCAGCCAGACGCCGTCACGACATGCACACCGTGTTCAGCCCCGGCGTGCTCGCCATTCGCTAGTTCCGTCCGTGGACTTCAACCGTCTGCTCCTGCTGCTGCTCAACCTCGGGCTCATCGTCCTGTTCGCCGTACTGCTGCGGCGGCCGGGACTCCTGGGGTTCGCCAAGGGGGGCAAATGGTACGCCACCTGGCTGACCATCGGCGTCATCACCCTGATGGACGAGCTGACGTCGGTGTTCTACGCCCCGGCCGAGGCGCATCGCTTCATCGGCCTCACGGCCATCTTCTTCATCGCCTTCACCTCGCTGCTCATGCGGGTGCTGTCCAGCCGCATGGTAGAGATCGCCCAGATCCTCGAGCAGAACAACATCCGTGGCGGCGGGGTGTACTCGTTCTCCTACCTCGTGCTCGGACCGGTGGCGTCGTTCGTCGCCGTCGCCTCGATCATGGTCGACTACATTCTGACCGCCTGCATCTCGACGGTGAGCGCGGTCATCAACGGCACGACCTTCCTGCCCATCGGCCACGGGGGAGAATACCTGCTTATCCTGGGCATCATCTGGGCCGTGTGTGGGCTGAACATCCTCGGCATTCATGAAAATGCGCGCGTCACCTTCGGCATCTTCGTCGCCGCGGCCTTCGTGTTCGTGAATCTGATCCTGCTCGGCCTCCTCCATATGAACCACGCCAGCCCCGAGGTCATGCTCGCCAGCGCCCGGCAGGTGATCACCGACGTGAGCGGCCACAGCTTCCCACACGCCGTGCAGGCGATCACCATCGGGGTCGCCAGCTGCGTGTTGGCCTATTCGGGCATCGAGTCGGTGATCCAAACCGCCGGCCTCGTCGAAAACTGGCGGGACATTTCACGTGCCTATTGGTTCCTGGCCCTGACGGTCGGCGTCGTCACACCAATCGTGTCGGCGTTGGCGCTCTCCTCCCCGATCAACTTCGCCGAGCACGAGGGGGACCTGATTCCACATTGGGCCAGCATGGTCGGCAACGACTTCTTCGGTGCCGTCGTCGGCGTCTTCGGCAGCGTCATCCTGATCATGGCGGTCAACACCGCCTACGTCGCGTCGAGCGAGCTGCTCGAACGCGTGGCGCATCGCTACCGTTTCGATTGGCTGATCGCCACCAACCGTCGCGCGTCACTGTACCGCATCCACCTGATCAACGGCGCGATGTACACGGCGATCATCCTGATCACCAAGGGCTCACAAACGATCCTGGCCGAGATGTACGCCATCGGCCTGCTCGCCAGCTTCTGCATCAACATCGGCTGCCTGCTGATCTACCGCTATTTCCGCGGCACCAAGGACATCCGCGCCTACTACACCTCGCGGGCCGCGACGTTGGCGCTGGAGTTCATCCTGGTCGCCTGTTTCATCTACCTCGCTCTGCACAAGCCCTACGGCACCATGCTGTGGGCCGGCGTCGTCGCGGTCTTGCTGGCGGCCGGCATTCCCTTCTCGCGCCGCTACGGCCCCGAGGTGCAAGAGAAGCGACGCAGTGATTTCCCAATGGACATGATCCTGGCCCTCGCCGAGCACGACGGGCCGCTGCACGTCTACTTCCGCCGGCCGGGTGAGCTGGAGGCATCACAGGACGGACAGGGCTTGGTCTTCATCACGTTCTTCTCGCCGCGACAGCCGATTCCACCGAAGGTTGCCGCCAATCACTTCCGCTTCCCGCTGGGAGGCACGGGCGTGTACCGCAGCATCACGGCGGTGCTGGAGTTGTTACAGGAGGAGTTCGCCGGCCAGGATCTCCACGTGCACCTGGGCTGGCCGCTGTCCTCCTGGCTCGACCGCATGTCGACCGGGGTCTTCGTCGCCAACCTCATGCGCCTGCCGGGCAGCTTTCCGCGCCTGCGCTTCTCCATCGACTACGCGCCGCCGACACTGGGCCCGGTGGAAAAGGCAAGCGCCACGCCGGGCACCAGCAGCGCCAGCGCCGCCTAGTTCTAACAGCCTGGTGAAAAAGGCCGCCGATGCCCTGGACCGTCATTCCCGCGAACGCGGGAATCCAGACCTTCCGCATGCTTCTGGACCCCCGCTTTCGCGGGGGTGACGATGGCGACCAGTTTTTCAACGGGCTGCTAGGGAGGCTATCTCAAAAATAGCCGACAACAGACTCGGAGAC
>Ga0335070_10003468_pt1 | contig 18427 bp, 12 predicted proteins | sample Lox_Sample_13_FD_206722 | JGI IMG/M metagenome (GOLD analysis project Ga0335070, IMG submission 206722) | Soil microbial communities from Loxahatchee National Wildlife Refuge, Florida, United States - Lox_Sample_1.3 | ecosystem: Environmental > Terrestrial > Soil > Wetlands | place: USA...
CGTGATCGCGTCTGCGTCGCGGCCGACCATGACGAGAACCTGGGCGCGATCGCTGAGCCGCTCCAGCGCCGCCCAGGCGTCCTTCGACGGCGGCATGAGCTCGCAGCCGCGGTCGGCTTCCCTCACCGCCTCCTCCCGGCGGCCGAGCCCGGCGTAGGCGATAGCGAGCGCGCTGTGCGCACGGGCGTCGCCGGGGGCCTGCGACACCCTGGCCTCAAGCTCGGTCTTTGCCGCGTCGAACGACCGCCGCGAGGCCTCTCGTCTGCCGGCGAGACGCAGAACCGTACCCCGCAGGAGCTCGATCGGTGAGTACGCAGACTGGGTCGAGTAGGCCGGGCGAGTCTCCGCGTCGAGCATCCGCAACGCCCCCTCGTAGTCGCGCCGCGCCAGCGCCACCGAGAGGCGATCGTTCGCGAGGACTGCCTGGTCGTCCACCAGGCCGTGCAGGCCGGCGGCTTGCTCGAGGATGGCCCGCGCGTGCTCGGTGTCGCCGCGCCACTGGATCTGGAGCCACGCCCGGCGCCCGTACGGGCCCCCGTAGTGCGGGTTCAAGGCCGACGCCGCCTCAAAGGCCCTGTCCGCCTCGGCGTAGCGCCGTGCCAGGACACAACTGGCCGCGAAGTTCGCCAGGACCGTGGGGTTCTTCGGGTCGATCTCGAGGGCCTTGCCGATCGCGTCGGCCGACTCGCCCCACTTTCCCTGGCGTCGGAGCACCGAGCCGATGCCGAACAGCGCGTCGCCGTTGCTCGGCTGGAGGTTGCGGGCGGCGGCGAACTCCTGCAGCGCCCGCGCGTAGTCGCCGAGGCCCTGGTAGAAGTACCACCCGAAGGCATCGTGGGTCTCGCCGAGGTCGGGGCGGAGCGCCACCGCCCGCTCTGCCGCGTCGCGCGCCTCGGCCAGCCAGTCGCGGCTGCGATTGAGGATGACGAAGTGCATCCGCAGGCAGTTGCGCGCGACGCCGGAGAGTGCCTGGGCGAAGCGCGGGTCGTGCTCGGCCGCGGCCCGGAAATCGGCCAGCGCGCCCTCGACGTCGCGCCGATTGTCGCTGCGAGCCGCCTGTTCCACCCCCCGCAGGTAGAGGTCGTACGCCTCGAGGTCGCTCGTCGAGGCGCCATCGAGCGCCCGCTGCTCCTTGGGCTGCAGCGCCACGCCCATCGCCCGTACCGCACTCCCCGCGACCTCCGACTGGATCGCGAACACATCGGCGAGGGTGCGGTCGTAGCGTTCCGACCAGACGTCCGTGTCGTCGACGGCCCGGACGAGCTGCGGCGTGATCCGCACCCGGCTCTCTCCGCCCCGTCCGTGCTCCCAGCGCACCGTGCCGTCCAGGACGTAGTCGACGCCGAGATCAGCGCCGATCTGTCTGGCCGTCTTTCCGCGGCGGTTGTACTCGACGGCGGTCGTCCGCGAGATCACGGCCAGCCCGTTCACGCTCGCGAGCCGGCTTGCGATCTCCTCGGACATGCCGGCCGTGAAGTAGGCGTCGTCCGGCGACCCCAAATTCTCGAACGGCAGGACCAGGACGCGCTGCGCCCTCGCAGCCTGGGGCCGGCGACCCGGCAAGATGAGGCTGAGAACGAGTGCGGCCGCTGCGACGGCCGTCGCGCCAGCCGCCAGCGCCGCCCGGGTGCCGCGCGCGCTCCGCTGCGGCGACTCGGCCTGCGCGCGAGGCGCAGCGGCCGGCTCCGTCGCGTCCCCGGGCGCCGTGATGGCCTCGAGAGCGAACGCGACATCGTGCGCCGTCGAGAAGCGGTCCTCGCGCCGCTTCTCGAGGCAGCGTCCGACAACGCGGCCGAGCGCGGGCGGCACCCGCGACGGCAGCGGCGGGGGGTCCTCCCTGAGGACGGCCGCGAGCACGTCCGTCCCGGTCTCGCCCGCGAACGCTCTCCGCCCGGACAGCATCTCGTACGCCACGCACCCGAGTGCGAAGATGTCGGTGCGCCGGTCGACTGCCTTCCCCCGCACCTGCTCGGGCGATATGTACCCCATAGTCCCGAGCGTGGTGCCTGCCGCCGTCGCCTCGGCGACGGTCGCAACCCCCGCGGGATCACCGGCCTGCGGCATCGGCTTCGCCAACCCGAAGTCGAGGATCTTGACGCGCCGGTCGTGCGTGACGAAGACGTTCTCCGGCTTTAGGTCGCGGTGGACGATCCCCTTGTCGTGCGCGGCGGCGAGACCGCGGGAGAGCTGGAGCGCGATCTCGACCGCGGCAGTCACGGGCAGCGCACCGCCCTGCAGCCGCTCGCGCAGGCTCTCGCCCTCGAGGAGCTCGGTCACGATGTACGAGGCGTTGTTCACGCCTCCGACGTCGTAGATGGCCAGGATGTTCGGGTGGTTGAGCGCGGCAACGGCGCGCGCTTCCTGCTCGAACCGCCGCAGCCGCTCCGAGTCGGACATGAACTCCGCCGGCAGCACCTTGATCGCGACCTCGCGACCCAGCCGCGTGTCGCGCGCCCGCCACACCTCGCCCATGCCCCCGGCGCCGAGCATGGCAAGGACCTCGTACGGGCCGACCCGGCTCCCCCCCTCCATCGGGTTCCCTGGCGCGATTCTACTCCTGCGCCCAACCGTCCGCGGCGTTTGCGACACTGTCTCGGAAATCCGCGCGCTAGACTCGGCGCGCACGGGTGCTGCGTTCCTACCTCGCGGGGAGGTTCATCCTCCGGAGGAGCGACTGGAAGCGCGGGTCGGGGCGGAGCGCGTCCCAGTCCCAGCCGACGACGATGTGGTAGAGGGGCGTCTCGTGTCGCTCGTACGCCTTTTCGAGGAACTCGAGCGCGCGCTCGTTCTCACCGGCATGCACGTACACGCGCGCGACGCGGATCGCAGGGTAGTACGTGGTCCGGTAGCGGGCGGCGAGGACGTCGCCCGCGCGCTTCATCGCGGGACGGTAGCCCCCGGCCGCCCATCCGGCGTCGAGCGCGCCCACGACCCCGCGGTCGCCGAGCGCGTCGAAGAACCGCCTCGCCTCGGCGAACGCCTCCGCGTCGGCGCCCTTCCGGAAGTACGCTCCCCAGAGACCCAGGTGAGCCGCCGGAGAGTTCGGCTCCGCCTGCAGCGCCTTGGTGAGCTGGGCGACGGCCTCGTCGAGCCGCCACTCGTACACCAGGAGCCACCCGACGAACTGCTGGAGGAAGAAGCTCAGCGGGTCGAGCTCGAGCGCATGCTGGATCTCCCGCTCCCCCTCCGCGGTGCGCCGCATCGTGACCAGATAATCGGCGTACATGTATCGCCCCTCCGCCGAGTTGGGGTTCAGCTCGAGCCCGCGTCGGAACTCGCGGTCGGCGGCGGCCCACTCCCACTGGAGGACCTTGAGGTTGGCGAGCGTGATGTGCCCCTGCGCGAAGGCTTCGTCGAGCTCGAGCGCTTTCTGCACCGACGCGATGGCCCGCGGCATCGCTTCGGAGGGGGGGACGAGCCCGGTGTCCGTGCGGCTCAACCAGACATTCGCCAGCCCCTCGTGAGCGGGGGCGTAGTCGGGGTCCTTCTCGAGGGCAAGCGAGTAGTAGCGCTCCGCGGTGGCGAGGTCCGCAGGTGACAGCCTGTACCAGTGAAACCTCCCCTTCAGGCACGCCTCGTACGCCTCCGGGTTCACCGGGAGGGCGCTCGCCAAGCGCGCACTCTCCTCCGGCGTCAGCTTGAGCCGGATCTCGCGCGTGATCGCGGCCACGACGTCGCTCTCGAGCGCCAGCACGTCGCGCATGTCGCGCTCGTACCGTTCGGCCCACAGCTGCGCGTCCGTTTTCGCGTCCACGAGCTGGGCGGTGATCCTCACACGGTCGCCCGAGCGTAGTACCGAGCCCGTGATGAGCGCGTCGACGCCCAGCTCCCTCGCGATGTCACGCGGCGGTTTGTCGGTCTTCGCGAACCGCATGACCGATCCGCGTGCGATGACGCGATCCAGTCCACCGAGGCGTGCGAGGTCGGTGATCAGCGCCTCGTGCAGGCCGGCCGCCAGGTAATCCTGCCCCGCGTCGCCCGAGAGGTTGGAGAGCGGCAGCACGGCGATCGAGCGGAACCTCTGCCCGGTGTGGCCCGCCGCGAGACGGCTGCGGATCCCTCCGACATCGAGCACGAGCGCCAGCACCGCCAGCGCGGCCGCAACGTTGGCCGCCGCCAGCCACGGATGCCGCCGGACCGAGCGCCGCAGCGCATGCCACAGCGGCGCCGCCTCGACCGATTCGGCCGCCTCGAGCGCCGCGAGGACCTCGCTCCCGCTCCAGTAGCGCCGATCCGGTTCCTTCTCCAAGCAGCGGTGCACCACCGCGGCGAGCTCCGCGGGCACGCTCGCTGGCAGCGCCGCCGGCTCCTCCTTCAGGATCGCCGCCACCGTGTCCGTCGCCGTCGCCCCACGGAACGGACGCTCCCCGGCCACCATCTCGTATACCACCACCCCGAGCGCGAACACGTCGGCTCTCTGATCCACGGGCTGCCCGCGCGCCTGCTCCGGCGCCATGTACGCCACGGTGCCGAGCACCCGCCCCAACTCCGTCGCTCCCGTCGGCGCGTGCGTCAGTGTGTCCGCCTCCCCCAAGGGCACCCCTTCCACCAACTTCGCAAGCCCGAAGTCGAGGATCTTCGCGATCCCGTCGCTGGTGACGAAGATGTTCTCCGGTTTGAGGTCGCGATGGACGATGTGTCTCTCGTGCGCGACGGCGAGCCCGTGAGCGACCTGCGCGGCGATGCCGATCGCCTCGCGAACCGGGACGGCGCCGCGGTCGAGCCGCTCGCGCAGGCTCTCGCCCTCGAGCAGCTCCTCCACCAGGTACGGCACGCCCTCGTATGTCCCCACGTCGTGCACGTCCAGGATGTTGGGGTGCGACAGCGCGGCCGTCGCCTTCGCCTCCCGCTCGAACCGCCTCAGCCGTTCCGGATCCTCCGCGAACTCCGCCGGCAGCACCTTGATCGCGACGTCGCGACCCAGCCGCGTGTCGCGCGCGCGGTAAACCTCCCCCATACCACCCGCACCGATCGGGGCGACGATCTCGTAGGGACCAAGGCGGACGCCCGCCGCAAGCGTCACCGCTTGACCTCGTATTTCGCGAGCAAGGCCTGGAAACGCGGCTTATCGCGGAGCGGCCCGAAGCGCGGGTCCATCTGCAGCCACGGTACGCTGATCCACCCCGGGCGCGAGAGGAGCACCTCCAACTGCTCGACCGCTCGCGCGTCGTCGCCGATCAGGCCGTAGATCTGCGCGAGGTCGATGACGTGCGGGATGCCGTACACGGGGTCCTTCGCGAGCGGGAGGAGCTCGACCCCTTTCTTTCCCTCGCGCACTGCTTCCTCGCGGCGGCCCAGCGCCGCGCAGACGACGCCGAGCGTGCTGTGGGTGCGCCCATCGTTCGGGTCCCGCCGTACGTCCGCTTCCAGGAGCTGCCGCGCCTTCTCGAACTCTTCCTTCGCCTGCTGGGCGTTCCCGAGCCAGGAGTGCGCGAACGCGGCGAAGAAGACCTTGGGGGCCGCCTCGATCTTGAGGCGGATCCAGTCCCCGGGTGAGGTGTCGAGCTGGGCGACGGCGGCGGCGTACCGTCCATCGAGCGCCTCCTGCCAGTACCACGCCCACACCCTCCACTCGTGCTCCCTCGGGATCATCTCGGCGATGCGTCGGCTCTCCGCGAGCCCCGCGCGGCCCTTCCAGCTCCAGAGGTTGAAGATCTTCGACAGGTAGGGCCACGCCTGGTCGGGCGCGAGCGCGATCGCCTCGTCGCACGCCGCCGCGGCCTCTGGGCAGCGCCTCATCCACCAGTACGTCTCCGCGACGTCCACGAGCGGCCAGGCGTCGCGCGGGCTGAGCGAGGACGCGGTGCGGAACGTATCGAGCGCCAGCTGCCAGTCGCCGCGGAGCCGGAACAGCTCGGCCTCGGCATCGAGGACCTCCGAGAGGTCCGGCAGCCCGGCCGAGGCCGCCTCGAACTCGGGAAGGGCGCCTGCCGGGTCGCGCTCCACCCAGAGGGTGAGGTACCCGGCGGCAAGGCGCACCGCGGGGGAGTCCGGCGCCAGCGCGCGGGCGCGCTCCAGCGCCTGCCTCGCCCATTCCCGGCGCTGCGGCGAGGCGTCGTAGCGGTAGTAGAAGAGCCGCGCGTGGGCGCGCGCCAGCTCGGCCCACGCGAAAGCGAAGCTCGGGTCGAGCTTGACCGCCCGGTCGAAGGCGTCGAGCGCGTTCACCCACGAGGCGGCAGTGAAGTGCGGCTGGTCGGCGAGGAACCTGCCGCGGAGATATGCCTGGTATGCCTCGAGGTTCTGGGTCGGCCGCGCATCGAGCGGCCCTCGTTCCCGCTCGCGTAGCGTGACGCCGAGTCGTTCCGCAACTGCGCGTGCGATCTGCGACTGGATGCGGAAGATGTCCGTGATCGCGGAGTCGTAGACCTCCGCCCACACGCCGGTGTCGTCGCTCACCCGCACGAGCTGCGGGGTGATGCGGACCTGCCCTGCGCCGTCCGACCCGCGCGCCCACCTCACCGTGCCCGTGACCAGGTAGCTCACGCCCAGCTCGTCGCCGATCTGTCTGGTGCTCTTCGTCGTGCCGGCGTACCGGAGGGCGCTCGCCCGCGACACCACCGCGAGACCGTGCACGCCAGCGAGCCGCCCCGTGATCTCGTCGCTCACGCCGCTCGCGAAGTAGGCGTCGTCCGCCACGCCGAGGTTCTCGAACGGGAGAACCGCGAGCCTGACGCCGCCTTGGACCGCCGCCTGCGGGCGCGGCGCTGGCGCGTGCCGCAGCGCTCTCCATCCACCTATGACGACCGCAAGGGAGGCGACCGAACCCAGGGCGACGAGCAGCAACCGGGAGGACAATAACCGCGAACGCGTTGCCGCGAGCGGCCGGGCTGCGGGGACCTCGGCCGGCGCCGACAGGAGTCGCAACGCGAGGGCCACGTCGTGCGCGGTGGAGAACCGGTCCTCGGGCCGCTTCTCGAGGCAGCGGCAGACGATCTCCCGCAGCGCCGTCGGCGCGTCCCCGAGGGCCCCCGCGACCGGCTCCGGCTCCTCGTGCAGGATCGCGCTCGCTGTGTCCGCCGCCGTGTCTCGCCTGAACGGTGGCGCGCCCGCCAGCATCTCGTACAGCACACAGCCGAGCGCGAAGATGTCGCTCCTCGCGTCGACCCGCTGGCCGCGCACCTGCTCTGGGGACATGTAGCCGACCGTACCGACCGTGGTGCCGACGATCGTCGCCTCCACCTGCGTCGCTGCCCGCGCTGCGTCTTCGACCCCCGCCGGCGCCGCGAGCTTCGCGAGGCCGAAGTCCAGGATCTTGACGTGGCCGCTCTCGGTGACGAACACGTTGGCCGGCTTCAGGTCGCGGTGGACGATCCCCGACTCGTGAGCGGCGGCCAGCCCCTCCGCGATCTGGACGGCGGTGTCCACCGCCGTGCGGACCGGCGGCGCGCCGCCCCGCAGGCGATCTCGCAACGACTCGCCCTTGAGCAGCTCGGTGACGAGGAAGTGGACTCCCCCCTCCGTACCGACGTCGTGGAGGTCGAGGATGTTGGGGTGGTTGAGCGCGGCGACCGATCGCGCCTCCTGCTCGAAGCGGCGCAGCCGATCGGGATCCGCGGCGAACTCCGCCGGCAGCACCTTGATCGCCACCTCGCGCCCGAGGCGAGTGTCGCGCGCCCGATACACCTCGCCCATGCCCCCCGCGCCGATCTGGGCGACGATCTCGTACGGGCCGAGGCGCGTGCCCGGTTGCATTGTGATGCTGGCCTCTTGGTCTCGATTTTACTGCCGGTTCGCCGGGCCGGACCGGCCGCGGCGATCGCCGAATCGACACATTTGCTACGGGCCCCGACCGCTCACGCGGAGGATGTCGCGATTCGGTCCTGCTTGCGGCCCGCCCCGACGGCAGGCTACCGCTTCCGCATCCGGATCTCGGTGCCCCCGCGCTCGTACTGGACGTGGTCCATCAGGCGGTTGATCAGGTAGACGCCGCGGCCGCCCTCGGCGTAGATCTGCTTGCCCTCGACCGGGCTCGGGATCTGCGCCGGGTCGAACCCCGGACCGGGGTCGCGGACCACGATGAGCAGGCCGCGGTCGTGCTCGCACCCCACCCACACCTCGACCTTCTTGCCGGGGTCGTGGCGGCAGCCGTGCTCGACCGCGTTGGCGAGCGCCTCGGTGAGCGCGACCTCGATCTCGAACTCCTTGCCGTCGGCGCACTCCAGCTCGTGGATCGCCGCCATGATCATGTCCACAGCCGTCGGGATCGCCTCGACGTTGCCGGGGATCGTGAGGTCGGCCTCGGTCGCCAGCGTCAGCGGGTCGAACTCGCAGTAGGGATGCTCGAGGTCCATCGCCGTTCTCCTCAACGATACGTTCCAGGGGGCGCTGGGTCCAGTCTCGCACAACCCGTGGCCCGTCAGACAGATTCCTGTGCAGCGCCGGACCCGCCTCGGAGCCGGGCAGGCGGCGGAAGGCCCGACCGCGGGCCGGACCGGCGCCCGGATGGGGCGCCGGCTCTGGCTTCGGACCGCTGTGGCGAGTCGGCCGGCTGCGTGGGGCCCGTTGCCTTCGGCGGCTCTGTCGCCAGATTGGATGGTCTTGGCCCAGTTGCGATTGGTGCTTGAAACCTTTCCCGCGCGCCCTAGTATACGAATAGGACCGATCCAATTCCTGGGTCGGAGGGCCGGTGCAGGAGGAAGACGGCGGTGGACATCCGGATCGACAGGGAGTCCGCGGTTCCGATCTACCTGCAGATCAGCACGGGGATCAAGGAGATGATCCTCTCGGGGACGCTCCCTGAGGGGTTCCGGCTCCCGCCCGAGCGCCGTCTCGCCGGCGCGTTGGGCGTCAACCGGAGCACCGTGCTCGCCGCCTACCGCGAGCTCAAGGCCGACGCCCTCGTGGACGCTCACGTCGGACGCGGCACGAGCGTGCTGCCGCGCCATCAGGCCGCACCGCCGGCGGCGGTGCAGCCGCTCGCGTGGCGGCAGCTCGTGCGCGAGGGCGTCACCGAGGTGCAGGACCCGCTGCTGCGCGACCTGCTCGCGCTCGCCGAGCGCCGGGACGTGATCACCCTCTCGGTCGGTCTTCCCGCCGCGGAGCTGCTGCCGCTCGCGGTGCTGGGTGAGGTGCAGGCCGAGCTGCTGCGGGACGTCGGCGCGCCGACGCTGCTGCACAGCCCGACCGAGGGGCTGACCCACTTCCGCGAGGCGATCTGCCAGCACGTGGCTGCGCGCGGGATCCGGTGCTCGCCCGCCGAGGTGCTCGTCACGTCGGGGTCGCAGCAGGGGCTCGACCTCGCGGCACGCGTGTTCGTCGCGCCCGGCGAGACGGTCGTGGTCGAGGAGCCGACGTTCTTCGGGGCGCTCCAGGTGTTCCGCCGCGCCCAGGCGCGCCTGCTGAGCGTCCCGGCGGACCACGACGGGATGCGCACCGACGTGCTCGAGTCGTTGCTCGCCCGTCACCGGCCCAAGCTGATCTACACGCTGCCGACGTTCCAGAACCCGTCGGGCGCCGTGATGAGCCTGGCGCGCCGCCGCCGCCTGCTCGAGCTCGCGTACCGGTACCAGGTCCCGGTGGTGGAGGACGACCCCTACTACGAGCTGCGCTACGAGGGCGACGCGATCCCGCCGCTCAAGGCACTCGACGAGCACGGGTACGTGATCTACCTCTCCTCGTTCTCCAAGGTGCTGTTCCCCGGCCTCCGGATCGGGTGGCTGGCCGCGCCGCGCCCGGCCGCGCGCCAGCTCGCGCTCGCCAAGCAGGCCGTGGACCTGCACTCCTCCACGCCCGGCCAATACCTGCTCGACCGCTTCCTCCGCGACGGTCACTACGCCCGTCACCTGAACGCGGTGCGGGCCGAGTACACGCGGCGCCGCGACCTCATGCACGCGACGCTCGCCGCAGAGGCGCCGCGCGGGGTGAGCTGGACGAAGCCCGAGGGCGGGTTCTACTTCTGGTGCCGGTTCCCCGACTCGATCCGCCAGTCGCAGCTGCTGGCGAAGGCCGCGGAGTTGCGGGTGTCGTACCTGCCGGGCGAGGCGTGCGTTGCGGGCGAGCCCGGCGGGAACCACCTCCGACTCAACTTCACGTTCCCGCCGCCCGACCAGATCACGGACGGCGTGGCGCGCCTGATGGAGGCGCTCCGCTCGGCCGTGCGCAGGCCCGAGGCGGGGGCCGCGGACGGGGAGGCGACGCCCCCGATCGTGTGACGCGACGACGAGAACGCGGCCCTCGCGGGCCGCCTGCTCCAGGGAGGGTTCGATGGCGATCGGTTTCGCGCAGCGGATGAGCGAGGTGAAGGCGTCGGAGATCCGGGAGCTCCTCAAGCTCACGCAGAAGCCCGAGGTGATCTCGTTCGCGGGCGGGCTGCCCGCGCCCGAGACGTTCCCGGCCGAGCAGCTGGCACGCGCAACCGCCAGGGTGCTGGCCGAGGCCGGCGCGCAGGCGCTCCAGTACTCCACCACCGAGGGGTACCCGCCGCTCCGCGAGTGGGTCGCGCGCCACATGAACGAGAAGCTCGCCACGGCCGTGAGCCCCGAGCAGGTGCTGATCACGAGCGGATCGCAGCAGGGGCTCGACTTCACCGGCAAGGTCTTCCTGGACGAGGGCGACCCGGTGCTGTGCGAGAGCCCGACGTACCTCGGCGCGATCAACGCCCTGCGCGCGTACGGCCCGCGCTTCGTCGAGGTGCCGACCGACGACGACGGGATGATCCCCGAGGCGCTCGAGGCGATCCTCGCCCGCGAGCCGCGCGCGCGCCTCGTCTACGTGATCCCCGACTTCCAGAACCCCACCGGACGGACGTGGTCGCTCGCGCGACGCCAGGCTTTCATGGGGATCGTCCGGCGCCACCGCGTCCCGGTGGTCGAGGACTGCCCGTACGTCGAGGTGCGCTTCGAGGGCGTCCCGCTCCCCCCTCTGAAGTCGCTCGACGAGGACGGCCTCGTCATCTTCCTCGGCACGTTCTCGAAGATCTTCTGCCCGGGGATGCGGCTCGGGTGGGTGGCGGCTGCGCCTGCTCTCCTCGAGAAGTACGTGCTCGTGAAGCAGGGTGCCGACCTGCAGACCGCCACGCTGGCGCAGATGCAGGTCGCCGCGTGGCTCGAGGATCACGACACCGAGGCCAACGTCGAGCGGGCGTGCGCGATCTACCGCGCGCGCCGCGACGCGATGCTCCGCGCCCTCGACCGCGAGATGCCGGCCGGCGTGCGCTACACACGTCCGAGCGGCGGTTTGTTCCTGTGGGCCGAGCTGCCGGAGAGGCTCAACGCCCGCGACCTGCTCGAGGCGTGCGTCGAGCGGAACGTGGCGTTCGTGCCGGGCGGGTCGTTCTTCCCGAACGGCGGCCACGAGAACACGATGCGGCTCAACTTCTCCAACATGCCGGAGGAGCGGATCGCGGAGGGCGTCCGGCGCCTCGCCGGCGTGCTCCGCGAGTTGCTCGGGCGGAGTGAACCCGATTCGAAGGTTCAAGAGTTCGAAGGTTCGAAAGCTCTCGCGGGGAACTGAAGAGGTCAAACGGCAAATGTCAAAGGGCAAAGGGAAGACGGGAGCGGCCAGGGGATCGGTCAGGTCGTGTCGTCCGTTTGCCCTTTCCCCTTTTCCCTTTGACCCCGCCGCGCGTCGCATTGAACCTGCGAACATTCGAACCTTCGAACGTTAGAACCGCCGGAGGCGACCATGAAGATCGAGGGCGTTCCGTTCGGGACAACCGACTGGGCCGGCGTTCCCGTCACCGAACACCCGGGCGAGACGGGTGTGGCGCTGTGGCGCACCGTCCAGGCGGGCGACGTTCGCGTCCGCATGGTCGAGTACTCCCGGGGCTACCTCGCCGACCATTGGTGCGAGAAGGGCCACATCCTGCTGGTGCTCGAGGGTGAGCTCGTCACCGAGCTCGCCAACGGCGAGCGCCACGTGATGCGCGCCGGTCAGAGCTATCAGGTCGCGGACGGCGCCGCGCCCCACCGCTCGCGCACCGCCGGCGGCGCGAAGCTGTTCATCGTGGACTAGGAGGGCGGATGGCAACGAAAGAGTCGCACTCAGATCTCGCGTCCGAGCTGTTCGACGCCGGCTACAACTGCGCCGAGACGATGGTCCTCGCCCTCGCTCGCGCCGATGCCCGCACTCCCGAAGGTATCCAGCGCGTTGCGACTGCGCTCGGCGGCGGGATCGCACGCGCCGGCCTCACCTGCGGCTGCGTCACCGGCGCGGCGGTCGCGGCCGGCCTGCGTCTCGGCCGCACCTCGCCCGACGACAGAGAGTCCAAGGAGCGCGCGTACCGGACGACGGCCGACATCGTGCGGCGGTTCGTGGCGGCGTTCGGGACCACCGAGTGCCGCAAGCTCACGGGCCTCGACTTCAACTCCGAGAACCCGCAGGAGCTGCTCGACCGGGTCCACTCGGAGGTGTGCACGAGGCTGGTCCGCTTCACCGCCGAAGCCGCCGCCCAGGAGATCGAAGCGGCGGAGTCCGGGAGGGAGTGACCATGGGCATCCGGGCCTTCAAGGTCGATTCGTTCACCGCCGAGCCGTTCGCCGGCAACCCGGCCGGCGTGTGTCTTCTCGAGGAGGCGCGCGACGAGCGCTGGATGCAGGCCGTGGCGCGCGAGATGAACCTCTCCGAGACGGCGTTCCTCGTGCGCGAGGGCGCGGGGTTCCGGCTGCGCTGGTTCACACCGCTCGCCGAGGTCGCGCTGTGCGGCCACGCGACGCTCGCCTCGGCGCACGTCCTGTGGCAGGAGCGGATCCTCGGGAGCGGGGAAACCGCGCGCTTCTTCACGAAGAGCGGCGAGCTGCGGGCGGTGCAGCGCGGCGGCCTCATCGAGATGGACTTCCCCGCCAAGCCGGAGGAGCCCGCCGGTCCGCCCCCGAACCTGCTCGAGGCGATGGGCGTGAGGCCGACCTACCTCGGGCGGAACGTCTTCGACTACCTCCTGCTCCTCGACGACGAGGCCGCAGTGCGCGGCGTCGCGCCCGACTTCGCCTTGCTGCGGAGGGTCGAGGTGCGCGGCGTGATCGTCACCGCACCCGCGGGCGCGCCGGGGTACGACTTCGTCTCGCGCTTCTTCGCGCCCAAGGTCGGTGTGGACGAGGACCCCGTCACCGGCTCCGCCCACTGCTGTCTCGGACCGTTCTGGGCCAAGCGCCTCGGCAAGTCCGTGATGTCGGCGTATCAGGCGTCGTCGCGCGGCGGCGCGCTCACGATCCGGGTCGAGGGCGACCGCGTCTTCCTCGGCGGCCGCGCCGTCACCGTCCTCCGCGGCGAGCTCGCCGTTTGAGACGTTCTTCGTGGTCTCAGCCTCCCATGGGTGAGTGAGGGTGCCAGGCCCCGGACCGGTTTCGCTCCGGAAAGCTGACGACGCCACGGCGCGTCACTGGCTGACGCTACGCTCGCGGCACGGTTCGGCCCCAAGGCGGTAGACTTGGAGCGGTCGAACAGGGATGGCGACGATGCGAACGGCCGCAGCGATCGTGGCGATGCTCCTTGCGGCCGGCACCGGGGCGGCGCCGGGTGACGCAGAGGAGTCCGCGGGGCAGCCACCTTCGGGCGCCCGGCTCTCGGCCCGGGACCACGGCGGAACGGTCCGAATGAGGGTCGGGCACCGCTTCACGGTTTCTCTGCGCGCGAACCCCTCCACCGGCTACTCGTGGCAGGTCGCGTCCTCGGGCGAGCCGGTGCTGCGCCAGCTCGGCGAGCCGACGTTCGTCGAGGACAGCCGGAGGGCGGGTGCCGGCGGGACGCTCACGTTCAGCTTCCGCGCCGAGCAGGCCGGCACGGCCGCGCTCCAGCTGGTGTACGTCCGTCCGTGGGAGAAGGGGAAGGAGCCGGCCGACACGTTCGCTGTCACCGTCGTGGTGACCAAGTAGGGCACGACACGCAAGAGAAGGCCCCCGTTCCGGAGAACGGGGGCCGAAACGAGAGAGACGGCCGCCGTCAGGCCTGCGCGGGGCCGCGGCGTCAGTACGTCGCCCAGGCGGCTCCAGCGCCGACCCTGCACGACGAATACGTGATCCACATGTAGCCGCCGATCCCCCAACCGGTGCCCCACGAGTTCTTGAGCAGCCAGGCGCCCTTGGCGTCGTCCCAGCCGACGAGCTGGATCTCGTGGTTGGTGGAGCGGTACTTCTTGGCGTTGTTGTAGACGCCGCCCGTGTACGCCTGGAACAGGTTGTCGGCGTAGACGTACGCGGTGACGCCGCCGTAGGTGTAGATCGCCTGCTTGATCGCGGTCACGGTCGGTATCGTGGTGTCGCTCGTGAGATACCCCCACCCGGTGAGGAGCGTCCACGCCGGGCTCTTGCAGTAGCTGCACGCGACCTTCGAGGCGACGTACTGGAAGCACGAGTTGTTGAGCGCGCCCTTGTTCGGGGCGACAAGGAAACCGAGCGCGCAGTTGCCGCCGTTGCAGCTGTACCCGTACTTGTTGCACGAGAGGACGTACTGCTCGGAGAGGTCCGGGTCCGAGCCGCTGGCCGTGATCGAGCCGTTGGAGTTGACCTTCCCGAGCGCCGTGTTGTTGTGGGTCAGCACCGCGGTCTCCGCCTCGTCGATCGTGCCGAACGCCCAGCAGCTGCCGCAGTTCCCCTGATCCTTCGGGGGCGTGAACCGGCCGACGTACGACGCCGGAAGCGTCGCCTGCGCCGTGGCGACCAGACCCTCCACGGCGTACTCGTTCTCGTACGCGTCGGGGGGCAGCAGCTCCTCCCGGCGGCCGCACAACGTCGCCAGGTCGTACTGCATCGCCGGGTTGACGCCGACCTCGAACGTCCACCGGTTGGCCCTGATCTCGGTCTGCATGGCCTCGATCTCGTGCGCGAGCACCGGCGAGCTGAGGTCCACGAGGCCGTTCTCGTCGATCGGGCGCAGCTGCCCGTTGCGCACCTGGGCCGATGCGGGCACGAAGCACAGCGCCGCCAGGACGACCGCCAGAATCGCGACTCTCCTCATAGACACATCCTCCTCGTTGAAATCTGCGGCGAAGATAGGAGGGCAAATCGGCGCGCGACAGTATCCGGAGATAGGGATGGTCCGGCGACGACCATGGCGCGGCCCGCGGGCTCCTCGGACGAAACAACGACCGGGCGGCTTCGAGGCCGCCCGGTCGGATCGCAACCCGCCCGTGCGTCAGGCGAGCTCTTTGAGCGTGGCCTTCAGGAGCGTGTAGAACCGCCCCACCGTCGAGATCTGCACGCGCTCGTCGGGCGAGTGCGGCGACTCGATCTGCGGCCCCATCGAGACCATGTCCATACCGGGGTACCTCTCGCCGATCAGGCCGCACTCGAGGCCGGCGTGGATCGCCTTGACGGCCGGCTTCTTGCCGAACTCGCGCTCGAACACCTTGAGCGCGACGTTGAGCACCTGCGAGTTGGGGTTGGGCTTCCACCCCGGGTAGCCGTCGTGGTGCTCGACCTGCGCCCCGCCGAGGCGGAACGCCGCCCCGACCTGCTCGGTCGTCGCCTTGAGCGACGGCATCACCGAGGAGCGGCTCGACGTCACGACCTTGACGGAGTTCCCTTCGGTGGCGACGACCGCGAGGTTGTTCGACGTCTCGACCAGACCCGGCACGGCGCGGCTCATCGCGAGGACGCCGTGCGGGCACGCGAGCAGGGCGTCGAGGACGCGGTCGTTGTCGAAGCGGATCCAGACCCTGCGGTTGCTCTCCTGGTCCTTGACGGTCACGCACTCGAGGCGGCCGTTCGGATCGATCTCGCCGAACTCCTCCTTGAGTAGGCGCCCGCTCTCCGCGACCACCCCCTGAACCGCGCCCTCGCTGGCGGCCGCGATCCGGATCTCGGCGTCGGCCTCGCGCGGGATCGCGTTGTGTTTGCTTCCGCCGGCGATCGAGACGACCCCGAACTCGATCCCCTTTTGGCGGATCGCGTTCAACGTCCGGAGCAGGAACTTGAGCGCGTTGCCCCGGTTCTCGTGGATGTCCACGCCGGAGTGGCCCCCGCGCAGCCCGCGTACCGAGATCCGGAGCGCCACGGTGCCCGGGAGCGCGTCCTCGCGCGTCACCTTGAACGTGGCGTGCGTGTCGGCTCCACCGGCGCACCCGATGTAGAGCGCCGCGTCCTCCTCGGTGTCGAGGTTGAGCATCGTGCGGCCCGTGAGGAGCTTGGGGTCGAGCTGCATCGCGCCGGTCAACCCGGTCTCCTCGTCAACGGTGAACAGCAGCTCGAGAGGACCGTGAACCGCGTCCTTGTCTTCCGCGATCGCCATCGCGGCCGCGACGCCGATGCCGTTGTCCGACCCCAGCGTCGTCCCGGTCGCGTAGACGTGGTCGCCCACGACCCGGACCTGGATGGCGTCTTCCTCGAAATCGAACTCGACGTCCGAGTTCTTCTCCGGAACCATGTCGAGGTGGCCCTGCAGCACCACGGTCTTCGCCTTCTCGTGCCCCGGAGTCGCCGGCACCTTCACGAGCACGTTGCCGACGCCGTCGCGCTTGGTCTCGAACCCGAGGGACTTGCCCCAGCCCACCACGTGCTCCGCGATCCGCTCCTCGTGCTTGGAGGGACGCGGGACCTGCCTGATCGCGTCGAAGTTCTTCCAGACCAGTCGCGGCTCAAGCTTGCTCAGCGGACTCGACACCTTTCACCTCCCCTGGCTGTTCGCCGCCGGCCAGCCGGCACGGCGACGGGGCATTCTACTACCGGATACGCGCGGGCCCGGACCCCCTCGCCGGCGATGCGGTCCGGTCAGCGCATCACCTCGAGGATGCCGTTCTCCTCCATGTACACGGAGTCGATGAAGCGCACCGTGTGCGTGTTCAGCGACATGATCACCGAGGAGACACGCACGCCGCCTCCGAACAGGCGGACGCCCTCGAGCAGGTCGCCCTTCGTGACGCCGGACGCGACGAACAGCGCGTCCTCGCCCGAGGCGAGCTCCTTCTCGCTGTAGACGTGGTGATGGTCCCTGATGCCGATTTCGTCGAGGCGCCGCTTGTGCCACTCCTCGAGGACCACGAGGCGCCCCTGCATCTCGCCGTGCAGGCACCGGATCGCCGCGGCCGTCAGGACCCCTTCCGGCGCGCCGCCGATCCCCATCAGGGCGTGGATCCCGGTGCCGCGGATGGCGGTCGACATCCCTGCCGAGAGGTCGCCGTCCGAGATCAGCTTGATGCGCGCCCCGGCGGCGCGGATCTCCGACATCAGCTGCTCGTGCCGGGCGCGGTCGAGCACGACCACGGTGAGGTCCTCGACGTCGCGGTCGAACGCCTTCGCGATCCGCCCGAGGTTCTCCTTCACCGGCGCGTCGATGTCCACGCAGCCGCGGGCCGTCGGCCCGACCACGATCTTCTGCATGTAGATGTCGGGCGCGTAGAGCAGCCCGCCCTTGCTCGCGGCCGCGAGCACCGCGATCGCGTTGTTCGACCCCGTGGCGCAGAGGTTCGTGCCCTCGAGGGGGTCCACGGCGATGTCGATCTCGGGATAGCCGAGTTTGCCATCCTTGTCGGCGCCGACCTTCTCTCCGACGTACAGCATCGGCGCCTTGTCCCGCTCCCCCTCCCCGATCACGATCGTGCCGTTGATGGCGAGCGTGTCCATCTCCTTCCGCATCGCCTCGACCGCGATCTTGTCGGAGTGCTTCCGGTCGCCGTACCCCATCGTGCGTGCGGACGCGATTGCCGCCTTCTCGGTCACGCGCAGGAAATCTGGCTCGAGATTGACATCCATCGGGGGGTCCTCCCTTGGGGCGTCGTCGCCGGCCGCATTCTACGCCCCGGTGACCTGGTAGAGAAGCCAGGGGCAGAGGGCAGAGGCTACCTGGGAGGAAACGCAACCGCTCCGCTCGTCCTCTAATCCCGGCCATCGTCGGCGGTGGGGCTACCGCTCGGCGTGAATGCCGGAGGCTCGGAGTCGCGTTGCGCTCCTCCGCTCCCCGGCTCCCCTGCTCCTCCGCTCGTCGGCTCCCTCGCTGCTCGGGGGTCGGAGCGGCCGGCCGCTACTGGATCGTGAGGTGATCGAGGAGTTCCTTCACGCCCGAGGTCTCGCGCGCCACCCGGACCGCGACCCTGCGGCGGTCCGCGTCCGGCACCGTGCCGGAGAGCGTCACGACGCCTCCCGTGGCGTCCACCCCGACCTTGAACGCCACCTTCCCCATCTCGCCGAGGAGCCGCGCCTTCACCCGCGCCTCGAGGAGCGCGTCCGCGACGGTGTGCTCGACCTTCCCGAGCGCGTGGGCGACTGGCGGCTCCGAGGCCTGACCTTCAGGGACGACCAAGACCCGGTTCGTCACGCTCTTGACGCCGTCCACCGATGCGGCGATCCGCCCAGCCAGCTCGACGTTCTCTCTCTTCTCGACCTGTCCGGTCAGCTCGACGGCCCCTTCGTGGGCGTTGATCGTCACCCGCATCCCGTCCTCGCCGAGCCGCTCGAGGAGAGCGACGCGGAGGCGGACGATCAGGAGCGCCTCGGCCACGCTGCCGCTGACGTGGCTCCACCCGTGATCGATCGCCCCCCCGACCCGGGCGGCGGGCCCC
>Ga0335070_10003469_pt1 | contig 18426 bp, 9 predicted proteins | sample Lox_Sample_13_FD_206722 | JGI IMG/M metagenome (GOLD analysis project Ga0335070, IMG submission 206722) | Soil microbial communities from Loxahatchee National Wildlife Refuge, Florida, United States - Lox_Sample_1.3 | ecosystem: Environmental > Terrestrial > Soil > Wetlands | place: USA: Florida...
CATCCGTCCCGGCATGAGTTCCTTCTACGACCAGTTCTTTCCAACTTCGACGCTGCTCGGCTACCAGAGCGGCTTGCGGAGTCCGTATACCGAACAATGGACCTTTGGCGTGGAACAGGAATTGGCTGAACATTGGGTTTTGAGCATGGATTATGTCGGTTCGCACAGCATCAAGATCAACCGGCCTCTGGACGTTGATCCGCCTACGACTTTCACGCGCACAGCGCAAGGGCAATCCAGGACCGCGCAGCAAGCCAATTGCACGCGTCCGCTATGGACGTTCTTCTATTCGCAAAACGGATTGACTTGCGACACCTCAAACAACCAGGGCAAGCCTAGTTCAGTTCCTATTCCCGCTTATTCCGTGATTCAGGCCGACGTGAATGATGGAGTCGCCAGCTACAACGCCCTCGATGTGAAAGTGAGCCATCGATTTTCGCGGAATCTATCCATGCTCGCCAGCTACGCCTGGTCCCACACAATTGACAATGTGGACCCCGATATTCCAGGTCAGAACCCGAACGATCCGCGCCTGACGGGACGTAACGAGATTGGGCCTGCGATTTTCGATCAGCGTCACCGCTTCGTTCTCAGTGGGGTCTATGTGGCACCGCTGAAAATCAGCTTCGGCGGCGTGGTCACGCTGGCGAGTCCATTGCCCTATAACATCGTGACCGGAACCACGAATAGCGGCGACACCGGCGCTACAACCGATCGTCCGGTAATCGACGGCGTGGTGATTTCCCGCAATGCCGGGCGGGGCCGGGCGATCTACGATGTGTCCCCATTTATTGAACGGACATTTGGTTTCGGCACGGAACGGTTCCGGTTGAATCTGAGGGCCGAAGCCTTCAATGCTTTCAACCACGCTAACTTCATAGGCTATCAAGGGACCTTCGGAAATAACGCGACGCCTGGACAGGGATTTGGAAGGCCGGCCACGGGTATTACAAACCAGCTTCCGGCACGTTCTCTTCAGTTCAGCGCAAGATTCGCGTTCTGATGCTTGGCTAGCAACGATTTTACCCATAGGGAGCCGCGATCGTCTTGCGGATCTGGACCATCCTGGTGTTGCTGGTTACAGTCTGCCTGAGTTCGGTCGCACTCGGGCAGTCTGCAGCCGCCAGCGGAACAATTGCCGGCACGGTGAGCGATCTGCAGGGACGTCCCGTCGTCGGCGCACGAGTGGTGATTCGCAACACGGACTTTACCTGGAGGCGCGTCGTCTCCACTGACGAAAACGGCAATTTCACGGCCGCGCTCCTCGCAACCGGCACGTACACGGTGGACGCCGACGCACCGGGCATGAAAATGAAAGCTCCTGTGCGCATTAGCCTGGGAATCGGGAGCAGCGTCCGAGTTGAACTTCGACTGATCCTCGCGGGTCCCGCGGAGAAAGTGACTGTCACTGGCACACGGCCCACCGTGGAAGGTAACACGCTGCCGCCAGTCGTCAACAAGCAGGAAGCAGACATCGGCAACTCGATTGCCGGCCTCACTGTCACGTATCTGCCAAACCGCGATCGCGACTTCAGCCAGTTCGGGCAACTCGGCGCCGGCGTCCAAGCAAGCCCCGATTCCGCCGGTCTGATCGTGGCCGGACAGCGCCCCACGGCGACCGGCGTGGAGATTGACGGAGCCGATTTCACCGATCCCTTGCAGGGTGGAGCGCGTGGCTCACACGACTCAGGATTCTTTTTTCCCCAAACGGTTGTCCGGGAATTCGAGGTCGTACATGCGGGCGCCGGGGCAGAAGCCGGCTCAAGCAATGCCGGCTTTGTGAATGTGGCCACAAAGGAAGGAAGCAACAAACTGCACGGAGAAGCCTTCTACATTGGGCGTCCTTCCGTGTTGAGTTCGCGAGATGCATTCGGCCATTCGCTTGACAACCGACAGAATGAATTTGGCGGTTCGCTTGGCGGCCCGATCAAGAAGGATCATGCTTTTTTCTATGTCGGCGTGGAGCAGGATTTCCTTCACGTTCCCTACTGGACATTGTTCCAGCCGCAGGCCCAAGGGATTGTTGTGCCTCTTTCTCTGTCCGCTTTGGAGAGGCAGACGGTTGAGCGGACGGATCCCACTGCAATCTTCGGGCGAACCGACCTTGTTCTAGGTCCCCGCAACACTCTGAGCTTTGAGATTAATTTCAACCGGATTGACGGCTCGAATCTGAACGATGGGTCCACCCGTTCCGACGCGCCGGAGTCCCACAGCGGCTCGCTCACGGGAGACAGCGAATGGACGCGCGGCAGCCTGACAACGTTGTTCGGCACAAGAATCGTGAATCAGGTCCTTGCGCAATGGGCAAGAGATCATCGTGACCTACGGCCCAACAGTTTCACGCCTGAGATTGTCATCAATGGCTTTGGCAGGTTGGGAGGAAACGGGCTCCAACCGCACCGCTACACGTCAGCGCGAACCAGCGTTGCGGATGACATCGTAGTCAGCCGCGGAGCGGCTTTATTTCATTTCGGAGGTCTGTTCGCGTACGATCCGGCCCACGAGGAGCACGAGGCGAATCTCAACGGCCGCTTTGACTTCGATTCGCTGGAAGACTATCTCAACGACCAACCACGGCGATATCAGCAGACATTTCTCGAACCAAACACTGCGTACGACGCGACCGTGCGTCAGGTTGGGTTCTACGTCACAGCAAAATTGCCGCTCACGAAACACCTCACGCTAAGCTCCGGTGCCCGCTGGGATGGGCAATGGAATCCGCAGCCACCTCATCCGAATGTCGCCATTCCACAGGCGAGGCGCATTCCAAACGACCTCTCGCAGTGGCAGCCGCGTTTCGGGCTGGCTTGGAATCCGGTCTCTGCTACAGTGGTGCGCGTCTCCGTCGGACTGTACGACGCGCCCACTCCGGCAACCATTTTTCAGCGCACATTCACCGACAACGGCACAGGGACCATCGTCGCCGACAGCGATTTTGATCCGCAGATTTTACCGTTGGTTTCAGTTCCCTCTCTGATCACGCAGCCGCTGGCCGCCCCTCCGCCGGGACTGACGACTCCTGCCGCACTGGTTGTGGGAATGGATCCGAAGTTTCGCAACCCGCGCTCCGCTCAGACCGCAGTCAGCATGCAGCAGGAACTCAGCCCAAAAGTTTCGGTCGTGGCCGGATTCGTCCACCACAGCACGTGGAACCTACAGCGCCGATTGGATCGGAACCTGGAAATTCCTGAAATCTCGAGCGATGGCACGCCCGTGTTCCCGGTGGCTCGTCCGGATCCGTCCATCGGGCGCCTTCTGGTAAACGAGTCATCCGCTCACTCTTCTTACAACGGGTTGCTGGTCACCGCGAATTTTCAGCTCCCTCATCGATCTCAAATTAGCGCCAACTACACCCTGTCGAGCGCGCATGACGACGATTCGACGCTGGGACCCTTTGCTATCGACTCGGCCATGAACCCGTACGCCCTGTCCACAGAGCGAGGCTATTCAGCTTTCGACATTCGCCACAGTTTCAACCTCAGCGCGATCACGAACCTCCCGCTTGGATTCAAGATCAATCCTGTGCTGGTAGCGCGCTCAGGATTGCCTTACACGCCTCTGATCGGTTTTGACACCCAGAACGACGCCAATGATTGGAATGACCGTGCGATTCTCAACGGGTCGGTGGCCCCGCGGAACGTGTTCCGCCAGCCCGCTTTCTTCAATCTGGATCTCCGGTTCGTGAAGGACTTCAAGTTGCCCGGAGAAGGCCATCACCTGGATCTCTTTCTGGATATTTTCAACATCACGGGCACCGATAACCGCAATTTCGGTCCTGATGCCATTAGTCTGTACGGGACTTCGGCAAACCCGGTATTCTCTGCCGGGCAGGCACTTTTTGCTCCGGATACAAACCATTTCGGAAGCGCGCGGCAGATTCAGTTCACGGCCCGCATCGTAGCCTTCTGAGCCCTTCGCGAATTTATCCGATCGCCGCGATAGCGGATCTCACCCTCTCAGAGGTGAATGGCACTTCGCGCAAGCGCACTCCAGCAGCATCGAAGATCGCATTCCCGATCGCCGCTGCGGCGAGCGTGATTGCTGTCTCTCCCGCCCCCGTGGCCGGCCCTCCCGAATGATCGATGAGAACGACATCGATCACCGGCACTTCAATGTCGAGATGCAACGAGCTGTAGGTTTCCCAGTCAACCGAGGTAATCGTCTTATCATCCCATGTCACGCGTTCCATCAGCGCGCGACTCATCCCCTGCAAAAGACCGCCCTCCGCCTGATTGCGCAGGCCGTCAGGATTAGAAATCGGACCGGAGTCCACTGCAGCAGTGAACCTCAAGGGTTGGACTCGTCCGCTGGCAAGGTCCACGCTGACCTCGGCGACCAGCGAGGCATACCCGTTGTCGCCCTCGTAGGCCACACATGCCATGCCACGCCCACGAGCTATCTCCGACCGGCTCGATCTCAAAGCGGGAGACGGTCTGCTATCCCATTTCGCAGCTTTGGCTGCCGCTTTCACCACATCGATCATCCGTTCGTCGCGTAGATATTTCAACCTGAAGGCGACCGGGTCAGCTTTCACGCTGGCGCTGATTTCGTCCATGAAGCATTCGTGGGCGAAAGTATTTTGCAGCCTCAGGGGCGAACGCAGCGGTCCGGTGAAAAACGGCGAGACGACCTCGTGCGATAGAACGCGCTCGCTACGAATGGTTCCCGCGCCGCCACATTCCCCTCCGACACAGCCACTGAAATAAGAAGGAACCAGGTTGCTCCGGTTACGGAGCGGTTTGTTCGGCTCCGATGCCCCGTGCGGTGTGCTCAACTCAGACTGATACCCCAGGAGCACTCCGGTGATCACATTGCCGGGCTTATCGTAGCCGGGCCTGCCTCCGCGGGAAGCCTCCCAGCTTTCGCAGGCCCAGGCGAGAATCGCACCGTTTTGATCGATTCCGGCACGCTGGTCAATAACACACGCGGCCCCGCAATTCTCCCAAGCCATTTCGTCCTGGCGTGAAAGCTGAACGCGGACGGGCCGACCAACCGCTTGCGACATGAGCGCAGCATCGAACGAAACTGCGTCGGCGCCGTTTAGCCCGTAACATCCTGAGCCTCGAACGTAAATGACGCGCACGTTATCCAGCGGCAGAGCCAGCAATTTCGCAACGATGCTGCGCGTAGGGTATACCGATTGGGTGGCAGACCAGACAGTGGCTCGATCCCCTTTGACGTCGGCGACAGCACATGACGAGCCTATGGACCCATGCATCTGGTGCGGATACACGTAGCTGGCTCGTAAGACCTTCGCTGCGCCAGCGAGTCGCTGCTCCACATCCTTGGAGTCGACGAGCAAAGTGTCTTCCGATGGCTGCTTTCGCAGGAAGTCATAATATTCCAGCTGCGTCGGCAGTCCTGTGCCCGGATGCCATGCAACCTTCAACTCTCGAGCCGCCTGAATTGCTTGCCACTGTTTCTCGGCAACAACGCCAACGAAATTCTTGCACACGACTATCTTCACGATTCCGGGTAGATGTCCAACAGAGCCCTCGTCTATGTGAGCCAGCGTTGCTCCGACCTGGGGCGGACGAATTACTCGACCGTGAAGCATCCCGGGCACACGGATGTTGTGGACGAATTCAAATTGTCCGGTCATGAGCGCGACCCGATCGAGCGATGGCACGGGCCTGCCCAGAACCGTCCACCGCTCGGGCGAATGCCGTCTTGCCGTGGCGCTCAGAGGAACATAGAATCGCCTCCTTCCGATGAGCTGTTCAAAGGCAATATGATGTCCGGTATTGGAAGAGACTACTCCGTCGGCTACGGTCAGTTGATCAGGGAGCTCGTTCCACTGCTTGGCCGCCATCATGACCAGCGTTTCTCTCGCCGTAGCGGCCGCCTGAGCGAGGTTGTCTGAATTGAAGTTTGTCGGCGTCGACTGGCTGCCTGAAGTCGTCCCTTGATCCGGCGTGACGGCAGTATCGCACTGTACAAGCTTCACGCGTGCGATGGGAACGCACAACTCCTCGGCGACCAATTGAGTCTGCGCCGTGAGCATCCCCTGGCCGAAATCACATTTGCCGGTAAATGCGGTGACGGTGCCGTCGGATCCGACTGCGATCCATGAATCAAGTTGTGCGGGATCAATGTGAGAGGAATGTGTATCGAACGGACCTTGCGGGGAAGCGTAAGGCAACAGTGAAGCCGAACTGAGGCTCACAATCAGCGCGCCGGAATTCTTCAGAAAATCGCGACGGGAAACGGTCATGCTTTCCTCGCGGCGGCATACTTCCGAATCGCGCGGAGCATGCGCAGATGGACGAAACAGCGGCACAACACTCCGCCAAGCGCTTCCCGGATTTCCTCATCGGAGGCATTGGGTTTATCGTCGAGGACCGCCTTCGCGGTCAGGATGACGCCGCTCAGGCAAAACCCGCACTGCGCTGCCCCTTCTTCGATAAAGGCCTGTTGAAGTGGGTGGGGCTTCTCGGGTGTGCCGAGTCCCTCCAGAGTTGTGACTTCATCTTCTCCAACAGAACCGACAGGCAAAACACAGGAACGGACAGCGTGACCGCGAAGCAGAACGGTGCAGGATCCGCACTGCGCCATTCCGCAGCCAAACTTCGGGCCACGCAACCCGAGGTCGTCGCTTAAAACGAAAAGAAGCGGCGTCTCTCGGTCTACGTCAACACTGTGTACTTCACCATTCACTCTAAGAGAAATTCTGCTCATGGCGCCCCCCACTGATTCCGTGCGGTGGCCTCATATACCGGCTTGAATTCTTGGATGCACAAGGGCCATCCTGAAGCAAGTATCAATATCGGCAGAAATTAAAACAATGGCAACTGTCTCGGCTCTCTCGCCGCTTTGTTGCGCGACGAACCCACAGTCCTTCCAGCAAGAGAAACTGAAATGGATCGTTCGCAGGCGACTTCATTTTCGAAATCTGCGCGCGGAGCGCTGGAGTCTTCTATCGCTCGCACGAAGCGCTCCAGCCTTCGTAGTCCGTCGACTTTCTCCGTCTCTCCTATCCTGGCGCCTTCGAGAGAGCGCCGCAGCAAGTCTATGGTCTGGTCGTATGTCTTTAGGGGAACTGGAAATGGATGGCCATCTTTCCCGCCATGCGCGAACGAAAAACGGGCCGGATCGGTAAAACGCGTGGGCGTTCCATGGACGATCTCGGCAACCAGGGCCAGGGACTGTAGTGTTCGCGGGCCAAGCTTCTCCAGCAGAAGCAGAGCCGCAAAATCGTGGAAGTCGCGCTCGTAAGCTGCGGCCAGCACGGCGCCGAGCCGGTTCAGATCCACGTCTGCGGCCCGAACATCATGACGTGCCGGCATCGTGAGCTTGCGGAGATTTTCTAGTGCCGAATCGGGGCCGCTCCGCATCACTTCCAGAATCGCCTGCTGGGCCGGCGCCGCTGGAGCAGCGACGAGATTCATAATTTGGCCTTGATTCTCTCCGACGATGGCGGTGTGTGGTTCGAGCGTAAAGTCTCTTACGGTTGCGGAGTGCCAGTGATACCGGCGGGCAAATCCACTCTGTTCGTTCAACCCCTGCTGGACGATCGTCCATTCGCCGGACGCGCTGAGTACGAAGCCGTGCAAGTAGATTTGAAATCCGTCGGCGATCGCATTGTTGTCGACGCGCGCCGCCAGTCGACTGGAGCGGACGAGCAATTCTCCATCCAGCCCGGTTTTCTCAGCATAACCTCGCAATTCATCGGGAGTATGCCTTGAATGCCGGCCACGCCCTCCGCAAACATAAAGACCCAGTTCGTGGCTGCGAGGATTCAGTCCCCGCTTAAGCGCGCCCAAGACTGAAGTGGTGATCCCAGACGAATGCCAGTCCATTCCCATAACGCAACCAAGCGACTGGAACCAGAATGGATCGGCGAGGCGGGAGAGAACAGCTGCCGCCCCATAGTGAAGGACAACGTTCTCGACGATCGCCGTGCCGAGCAATGTCATGCGGTCGGCCAGCCATTTCGGCACACTTCCGCCGTGAAGCGGCAGATCGGCGATCCCCGAGCGCTGCATACACCGATTGTATTACTGGTAATGGAAACAACAATCACTCAACAAGGGACCAGACAGTCAATGTCAAAACTTCGTAAACAAATCGTTGGCGGGCTGATGAGTGGCGAGTTCACTCACTATAATAATGACCGCGTGGGTCGTTCGAAATCACTGCGTGGGCGATGAGGATGGCCGCGCCATGAGGGTAGCTTTGTTCCTAAGCAGCGAAGTGACGTAGTCCCCGTTCCCCATAGACATCGATGTCTCCTCTTAGTCCCAATCAGTGGCAGGTACTGAGCCCCTATCTTGACCAGGCTCTGACCCTCTCGGAAGAGGAATGTTCGCGCTGGTTAGAGTCACTCGACGCTGAGAATCCTGAGATCGTCGGCATGCTGCGAGAGTTGTTGAAAGAGCATAAAGCGGCGGAAAAGGAGAGATTTCTGGAGAGAGGCCCTGTCCTGCACAACGCAACCGGGCTTGCGGGAGAAACGATTGGCGCGTACCGCCTGCTTTCAATGATCGGGCACGGTGGAATGGGCACCGTTTGGCTGGCCGAGCGTTGCGACGGCAGATTCGAGGGACGCGTCGCGGTCAAGTTTTTGAATATCGCGCTGGTTGGACGTGGAGTCGAGCAACGATTCAAACGGGAAGGAGCCATTCTTGCGCGGCTTTCGCACCCGAACATCGCGAAATTGCTGGATGCCGGGGTGACGCGCGCGGGCCAGCCCTATCTCGTTCTCGAATACATCGAAGGAGTACCGATCGATCGATACTGCCAAGATCGGGCGCTCGACATCAACGCGCGGCTCTCTCTTTTCCTGGATGTGCTGAGCGCTGTGGCGCACGCGCATGCCAATCTGATTGTGCACCGCGACATCAAGCCGTCGAATGTCCTGGTGAGCGCGGAAGGGCAAGTCAAGCTACTGGATTTCGGGATCGCCAAACTGCTGGAAGGCGAAGGACAGGAAGGAGCCGCGACCCTGCTAACACAGGAAGCGGGGCCGGCGCTCACGCCCGAGTATGCTGCGCCGGAGCAGGTTACGGGCGGGCCCGTGACGACTGCGACGGACGTATACGAACTTGGAGTCCTGCTGTATGTGTTGCTCACTCGACAGCATCCCGCCGGCGCTGGGGTTCGCACTCCAGCGGATTTGTTGCGAGCGATTGCCGAGATCGAACCGAGGCGTCCCTCCGAGGTGGCGACATCCCAGTCGCCTGATGGGGAGACCCGCAGCGTGGGTCCGAACCTGCTGGACCAGAAGATCCGACGCCAGCTTCGCGGGGACCTGGACACAATCGTCGCCAAAACGCTAAAGAAGAACCCGCAAGAGCGGTACTGGTCAGCAGCGGCGCTGGCCGACGATCTTGGGCGATATCTACGCAATCAGCCGATCAGCGCGCGTAGCGATTCCTTACTGTATTCGGCCGCGAAGTTCGTACGACGGCATCGTCCAATGGTCGCAATGTCGGCATTGGCAACCACTGCGGTGCTCGCGGGCGTAATTGGCATTCTCCTTCAGTCGCAGAGAGTCCGCGCGCAGCGAGACTTTGCCTTGCGGCAGGTCGAGCGCTCCGAAGTGCTGAACGAATTCCACCAGTTTCTTCTGTCGGAAGCCGCGCCCTCGGGCAAACCGCTCCAGGTGAATGAACTACTGAAGCGGGCTGAGCAGATCGTCTCGCGTCAGCACGCGGCAAATGACGCGAACCGGGTGCGGCTCGTGATTGCGATCGGCCGTCAATACCTGGAGCAGGATGAACAAGGCAGTGCCCGGCGCTTGCTGGACGAAGCTTACAAGCAATCGCGAGGGGTCTCCGATGTAGCGGTGCGAGCAGCAGCATCGTGCACTTTGGCTTCTGCGCTGGCTCGCGACCTCGAATTGACCAGAGCGGAAGCTTTGTACCAGGAGGGGTTGCACGAACTTCCGCAGGAGACTCAGTTTGCTCTGGAAAAAATTGATTGTCTACAAAGCGGGATAGAAATCGTCCAGGAAAGCGGAGACATCCGGGAAGGAATTGCGCGAGCCGAAGAGGCACAACGGGTCTTGCGTCAGTCTCCGTTTGACTCCGATATGCTGGAGGCCCATCGCTGGATGGACTTGGCTAAGGCCTACGGTTCCGCGGGGTTGGACACGAAAGCGGTCACGGCTTATGAGCGTGCCGGCGCGTTGTTAACGGCGCTTGGACGTGACGAGACAGGAACTGCCGTCTCGTTATTTAACAATTGGGCACTGGAACTGGATCAGGTGGGCCGGCCGCTCGAAGCGGAAAAGCTGTATCGCCGCGCCATCGAGATTGGCAAGGCTGGTCAAGCGGAAGAAAGCGTTTCACCCGTCGTGCTCAGCAACTACGCGAGAAGCCTGCGTGAACTTCACCGGCTCAAAGAAGCGGCCGACTACTCGGACCGCGCATGCGCCATTGCAAAGCGCATCGGGGATGAACTGAATCGTCCACTCCTCGAGCGCGCAAGGATCTACATGGCCCAAGGCGACACGGGTCGGGCCGACACACTTCTGTCCGACGTAGAAGCAAGACTGAAAAAGAGCCTGCCGTCAGGACACTATGCGTTCGGAGTTCTGGCATTGGAGCAGGCACAGAATGCGCTGCAAAAAGGGGATATCGCGACGGCCACCATGCTGGCCGATCAAGGAGTGTCGACTACTGAGGCGGCAATCAAGTCTGGCGGAGAAGGCAGCAACTACTTGCCGCGTCTGCTGATACGACGCGCCACGGTTCGCCTCGCAGCCAAGCAACCGGGTGAGGCTGCTGCGGATGCAACCCGCGCTATCCGCTTGTTGGAAGAAGAGCTGGGACATGGAACCTTTTCCAGCCATCTAGGTTATGCCTACCTGGAGCTTGGGAATGGATTGCAGGCGCAGGGCAAGTCGGAAGAAGCCCGCGCGGCATTTCGTTCAGCCGCCGAGCAACTGCAACAAACCCTCGGGCCAGACCATCCTGACACCCGCCAGGCCCAGCAATTGGCTGCGTGAAATTCCGAGCGTTATGCCAACCCCACCTTTGCATCGCAGGAGAACCGAATCTGTCGCGGCAGCCGCGGCCCACGAGCGCAGCGGTGAAATGATCGAGTTCATCCGCATCCGAACATTAGCCCGTCGACCGATTCATGGAGGTGCCCATGCGGCTAACCAGTTCAGACTTTAAATACAGAGGCCATATTCCGACGATCCCTTCAAAGATAGGTGGCGGATAACAAGCGACCGCCCGCCACCGCGATCACAAATCAGCTTGCTCTACCGTGCGTCCTGTGCCAAGATTTGCTCGTCTCTTCCCTATTGTCTTCCCCAAAGCTATGAGGTAGTTCTGGCCGAGGCGTTTTCGCCAGCACTCGCGGATGCCGTCGCGCATCGATCCGCCGGCGCGGAACCCGTTCATGCGTGGCTGGTTGAGGACGCATCTCGTCTTCGTCAGACCCGGGATGAGGAGGCAAATTCCGATGAACAATCTGGGAACACGGTCCAGCACCGCCATGGTTGCGGTGATCGCGGTGGCTGTAACTTATCTCGGAATTTCCAATCTGCCGGGCAAGGCTCCCGATGTTACTGGCGGGACGCCTCCGAACAAGGTGACTTCCGCGGCTACGAGGGAGAGCGTGGCCTTAGCAGATTCCGCCTGCGCTGCCATCCAGAAGCGCCTCTCGCGTCTGATTGTCGAACCAGCTCTGCCGGACTCCTGCTATCCCGACGAGAAGCCGCAGAACGTTCGGCTGTCACAACCCGCGTCACCGCAAGTTCGGTTCGTGATTGCGATCGTTCCGAATCCGGTCACGACACACTTGTCGTTGCTCTTCGATCGGAGCGTGGAGATCATCCAGCAGGCCGCTCAGGACGAACTCTACTCCTACGATTCGTCATGGCTTCCATGGACAGCCAGTCCGAAGGAGTACGCTTTGCTTGCGGACCAGGATGCCGCCGATCGCATTCAGGCACGCCAAGAACGGCAACCTGGCATTCTGGTGTTTCGCGGCCCGCTTTCGCGGCCGGCGGCGCCTCCTTACCAGAGCGGATTGATCGTGCTTCTCGTCAGCGACCAGCCGACCGGCGGGATCTCGGATGCGCAGTTCGAAAATGCCGTGGCGTGGATAGCGAGACTGCAAGGCGACAAATTGGATCGTCCGCTGACGATTTTGGGACCGACATTCTCTGGTTCTCTTCCATCCCTCGCGCGCGAACTTCTGAAGCCCACGTTATCGGCACCCAGCGTCTCGGTTACAAGCGGCACAGTCTCGTCGCAGTCCAGCTACGTGTGGTTTCGAGATCTGATGAAGCAACAGGGCATAAGCTTTTCGACTTTCATGGAGAGCGACACGCTGATGATCAAGCGTTTTTGCAACTATCTCAGCGAACAGCAATATCGACTTGACCGGGTTGCCGTGTTATCAGAAGACGAAACAGCGTTCGGAAAGCAGACTGAAAAGGGCGACTGCTACGACGCGAAGAATGGCGGGTCTATTTATTTGTACTATCCGCGCGATATAGCGTCTCTGCGATCGGCCTACGAAAAGCAACTGGTGTTCAGCTCGGGCAAGCAGCAAGCTCAAAATGCGCCGACAACAACTTTAAGAGGCGATCTCAGCGAGCCTGGGAGCGGTGATCACGACACGGTCCGCACCTATGGTGGACAACTCACGCCTCTCGCGCAGGAGTCGACCCTGCTCGGAATCGTCAGCCTTTTGCGCGAGAAACAGATTGAATTTGTCATCGTGCGCAGCAGCAACTCACTCGACCAGATCTTTCTCGCTCAATTTCTGAAACGAGCATATCCGTCGGGCCGTGTCGTACTTGATGGAACTGACCTGCTTTTCCGCAGAGGCGGCGAGGGGGCTTCGCTTCGGGGGGTGATGCTTCTATCGCCTTACCCGCTGACTGCATGGCAGGAAATCAACGGGGCTTCACTGCGTGTTCCTGATTCAGCAAGTTATCGCGTCTTTGGCCAAGACATCGTGGAAGGCTTGTATGTCGCGGCGCGACAAACGTTCAACCATCCGAAAAACAGCGGCGACGAGATTCCGATTCGTGACTATGCCGCGCCACCCTGGATAGATCCATCGAGCGGGCCGCAATCCGACGCTCAGCGGCCACCAACGTGGCTCTCAGTGATCGGGAGTCGTCAGTTCTGGCCGGTGGCTGCGTTGAACGACACGGTACCCCATGTAGACAGTCTGCTGCAGACAATCAAGAGCCGTTCTGACAGCAACGCCCATCCGTTGCGCATTCCCGCCGAGATGGTGGGTCTGATCGTGCTTTGCGTCGGGTGGACCGCATGGCACCTGTTCTGCTGCTGGCGAGGATCGGTTCTCGGAACACCGCGCGTACTCGCCTATTTCGCGCCGGTTCCGAATGGTTCTTACCGGGAGTTGATCTTTGTGGGTTCTGTGCTGCTGGGCTTTGTGACAATTGTTCTGGGAGCCTGTTCCGGGTTCATATCCCCTTATCTGGGTCCGGGAAGCCGCATTTCTCTTTTTCTAGTATTTGCATTGATGCTGGCTGCAACGTACATGGCCATGCGCAAGAACAATAGCCTCCCCGAGGTCAGCGCCCAGCCTGATAACCTCGCACAGGATTCGGTTAGCGCGCTATCCGACGCTAAAGAAAGGGCCAAGCCGAAGCGACTTGTGACCCCAGGCAATTTTCTCTGGGTGATTGTCCTGTTCACAGCAGCCCATTACTTCTTGCTCATCGGGAGACTTCGTCCTGAGAATGAGGTCCCAACTTATTGGAGAAGCGTGCATATTTTCAGCGGCGTCTCTCCTCTCGTTCCGCAAGTGTTGCTTATTGCCGGTCTGTACTTGTGGGTTTGGTTCAACCTGCAGGGACGGGCGCTGTTCGGTCAGGACCGGCCCATGCTGCCCGGGATCGATTCCCTTCCCAAGGACGACGACGGCAAACCGAGGATGCCGATGTTCAGCGAAGAACAGGCCGCCGTCTCAATCGAAGAAGCGGGGGAGCCACTATCGGCTTCCTACCTTCGCGGTGCCGTCATACTCTTTGGGGCGGTGATTACGATCTTCTCACTGGCACTGCACGGCTTTCTTGTACGCAGCCTGGGAGAGCGCGCCTTTGGCCAAATGATCCTCCTGTGGCTGAGCGTCACGATGGCCATTGTGTTGGCGGACACTCTACAACTCGTCCGAACCTGGGGACGACTTCATCAGCTACTCATCGTACTTGACCGCATACCGCTCCGCCGGACTCTCTGCGCATTGAAGGGGCTGGCCTGGGGATCGGTCTGGAAGATGAGCGGAAATGTGCTGGAAGAACGTTACCGGGTTATGTCCCGGCAGTTCGAGAGCCTTCGGCACCTGCGGAACTCGATTGCGAAAACATCGGAACCGATCAATTGGAAGCAGAACATCCTGGGCAAAATCGATGCCTGCCTGGTGGTCGGCATGAAATTCGCGGGGTGGTATGTCGGACTGAACAAGAGCAAGACGGTGAGTGATATTACCCCCTTATGGAAATTCCAGAAATCCCTGGCTGCCACCGCCGGATACATTATGGGTACCGTTCTCATTCCAGCCTGGCAATCGGAAACCGAATCACTCATCTTCGACCGGTCAAGAACCGGTAAGGAAGAACCGGAAGGAACCGAGGAGAAAGCTTTCTCGCCAAGCGCAGCGGTACCTGATCACGTCCGGGTTGCGGAGGAATTTTTCCTGCTGCCTTACATTGGTTTCATCCAAAACATACTTGGGCGGATAAGAACCATCGTCATGGCAAGCCTTTGTGTGTTCGTGGCCGCAACTTTTGCAGTCTCCAGCTACCCTTTTGATCCCCGCCCGGTGCTGGCGGGTGTCTTTCTCGTCGTGTTCGGGGTTGCTGGAGCAGCCGTGATCTTTGTTTACGCGGAAGTGCATCGTGATGCCACGCTCAGTTACATCACAAATACGCGGCCCGGTGAACTGGGAAGCAAGTTCTGGATCCAATTGGTAACGTTCGGGTTGGGCCCGCTGATCGGGCTGTTGACGACTCTGTTTCCGTCGATCACCGACTTTGTGGCTTCCTGGCTCGAACCTGGCATTCAGGCCATCAAGTAGAGCTGACCGTGAAGAATATTCGATACATCTGCGTTTCGGACCTGCACCTCGGCGCCGACAACAGTCTACTCACCAAACCGGGGAAGAGAGAGGGAGAGGTGGATCCCAGCGAGCCAAGCGCAGTCCTGGAATTGCTGGTCGCTTGCTTGCGCGCGCTGCTTCAGCAGAATGAAGGGGAACGGCCAATACTCGTGCTTAATGGCGACGCCCTGGAGCTTGCGCTCGCGGAAGACAACGTTGCTTTGATGGCATTCGAGCGTTTCATCGAACTTCTATTTCCCGCCGGTGGAGACGACCTTGTTAAACCGCGCATCATTCTCAATCCGGGCAACCACGACCATCACCTTTGGGAAGTCGCGAGAGAACGGCAATATGTAGAGTTTGTGCAGGGAAAACGAGACAAGAAGCCGGGGTCACAATTGCCTGCACCCTGGCACACAACCAGCATGTTTTCTCCTGACATGATCGATTGTTCCATCCTGAATGCGGTTATCGATCGGCACCCCCATCTGCAACATCGAGTGCGCGTAGTCACGGTATATCCGAACCTCTGTGTTCAGAATCTGGAGAAATCGAGGAGTCTCATCTTCAGTCACGGCCATTTCATCGAATCGATCTACATGCTGATGAGCACGGTCGGGAACTTTGTCTTCGCGAATCGAAAGCAGCCGAAGCAGGTCTGGGATATTGAGACTGAGAATTTTGCTTGGATCGATTTTTTCTGGTCAGCCATGGGCCGCTCGGGGGAGCCCGGAAAGTTCATTGAAGTCATGTACGACATGCTGATGGTTCCGGCATCGCGGAAGAAACTGGTTCGACGGCTGGCCCGGGCCGGAGGTCACCAGTGGTTCAAGAGTGCTCCCAAGCTCGGCGAGTGGCTTGGATTGTTGTTCTCGCCCTTCATTGCGAGACTACTGGGCCGAATGAGCGCTCTCGAAAAAATACAGCCAGAAGCACTGACGCCGGAATCGACGCGCGGGCTCCAACGTTACATAGAAGGCCCGCTCGCTCACCAGATCGCGGAGGAAACAAAGGAACCATTCAAGGGTCAGACGACATTCACTTTCGGCCATACCCACAAGCCGTTTTCTCAGCCGCTTCCCTTCCGTGGTTTTGAAGGGATGGTACATGTTTATAACAGCGGAGGCTGGGTGGTCGACACGAGCGAGAGTGAACCAACCCACGGCGGCGCGGTGGTCCTGATTGATGACGACCTGAACACGGTATCCGTGCGCATGTATAACGAAAGCGAAGACGGGAGGATCCGCCCTGCGATCGTTGAGTCCATCGATCAGGACTCAAATCCACTTTACGAACATGTGAAAGGGTTGGTCCACGGCGATCGCCCGCCATGGGATGCTTTTGCGCGTGTCGTTGCGGAAAATGTGGCTGACTATCACAAGAGATTTGCCGCTCGGTTGAAGATGGTCAAGTAAGTACAATCGCGGGCAAGCACCCGAAGTGGCAGACATTTCACTTGACATCAAGATCGCTCAGGATACTATAGGCGACTATTGAAGCGTCGGCCGCTTCGCGGCGGGACGCTGTTGAACGACTCCACTCTCGCTTCCCCGAAAAACGAGTGCAGCCAGCGTATCGCTTGTGTGCGCGATGCGGCCGGGGAAGTGCATCTTTACGACGGCTGGTTCCCGTTTGTAATGACTAGAAGCGCTTCCCCACTTCCCCCCGGCCCCGGATGCCGTTGGAACGGAACGGGAGATCCCAATGAACGGCAAATGCGAAGCCGTGGTGATCGGCACGGGATTTGGGGGATCCATCAATGCCTGTCGCCTTGCGAAAAAATGGCCTGGGCAAGTTGTGGTATTGGAGCGCGGCAGGCGCTACGGCCTGGGCGAGTTTCCGCGGGCGCCGGCAGATTTCAATCGCAACTTCTGGGTCCTCCCCGATCGCACGCCGCACCCGCGACATGTCCGCACGGCCGCGCGGATACATGGCGAATTACACGGCATGTACGACGTCCGCAATTACGACCACATGGACGTCGTCATCTGTGCCGGCGTCGGTGGAGGCTCTCTGATTTATGCCAACGTCTTCCTGATTCCCCCTGACGAAGTTTTCGCCGACAAACGCTGGCCGGGTTCGTGCAAAAAAGAGAATCTGCTTCCCTATTATGCAATCGCCAAGTCAGTGCTTGGATCGCGACCCATTCCGCCGCACGACAATGATCCACGCCGGCGGATTCCCAAGACGGAACTTTTTCAGCGCGCCGCACAACATGCAGGGCGCAATTCGCAACTCGTCGATATCAATGTATTTTTCGGCAACCCCGCCGCGCCGCCGCTGGACATCGGGGTCCAGGCACTCAATCAGTACGGAGCAATTCAGACTTCCTGTACGTACTGTGGCGAGTGCATTTGCGGGTGCAACTACCACGCGAAGAATACGGTCGATTTGAACTATCTCTATGCTGCCGAGCGCTTCCACCGGGCTCAAGTGCTCACGGAAACCTTGGCGGACGATATTGTGCCGATCGATTCCGATGGCAATGACGCTCCCGCTGCCGATGGTTCCCATGGATACCGCGTGAAGTATCGCGACCTGGTGCGCAACCAACGCGAGGCAATCTTGGCGAAACGGGTTGTGCTTTCGGCCGGATGCCTCGGTTCCACGGAACTTCTGCTGCGCTGCAAGAAGATTTTCAAAACGCTGCCCCATATCAGCGACCGGCTTGGCATGCAGTTTTCCGGCAATGGAGACTTTCTGGCGTTCGTGATTGAGGGATTTGCTGGACACCCGAACTACGGACCTACGATCACGCAGGAGACGGACTATAACCTCTTTCAGAACTTCGCGCCCGGCCGCGCTTTCATTCTGGAAGACGCGAGTTATCCGGCCTTCCTGGCCTGGTTTGTCGAAGGCGCGCGACCACGCTGGTTTTGGTTCAAGCCGATTGTGCATCTCGTTCGGCGCGTGATCGCAAATATCACTTCCGGAAAATCGCCCGGCGCAATCGGATTTGCTTTCGCCGATATTCTCGGCGCCAGCACATCCGCCGAAAGTGCGGTCCTCTTGTGCATGGGTGTGGACAATTCGAACGGCGTAATGGAACTCGATTCCAACGGCCGCCTTAGGTTGAACTGGCCTTGGCAGCAAAGCCGCGCGCTCTACGACGCCATTCTTGCCGCAGGTAACAAATTCAAGACCAGCGTGGGAGCGAAAGTCTTCACCGCTCTCCCGACCTGGGATTGGCCAGTGAGGAACAACGTCACCGTGCACCCGTTGGGCGGTTGCGTACTCGCGAACACGCCCGCGGAAGGAGTCACAAGCGCCGACCGCGGCATCTTCGGCCAGGTATTCGGTTACAAAAATCTTTACGTTGCGGATGGAGCCATCGTGCCGACGGCATCGGGCTCGAACCCGATCGCCACGATCTCGGCTTTGTCTGAGATG
>Ga0335070_10003470_pt1 | contig 18426 bp, 16 predicted proteins | sample Lox_Sample_13_FD_206722 | JGI IMG/M metagenome (GOLD analysis project Ga0335070, IMG submission 206722) | Soil microbial communities from Loxahatchee National Wildlife Refuge, Florida, United States - Lox_Sample_1.3 | ecosystem: Environmental > Terrestrial > Soil > Wetlands | place: USA...
CGCGTTCTTCTTCTCGGCCCAGTAGATGCTGGTGGCGTTGAGGGTCAATGACAGCTGGCCGGCCAGGAAGGCGCGGTTGTTGCCGGAGTCGTCCCAGGAGAGGACGTCCTCGGTCTCGCCCTCCTTGAAAAGCTGCCGGCGGTAATCCACGCACCGCGCCGTTTCGGGAGAGTTGATGGCGATCGTCTTTCCGTCCTGCTTGCACTCGCTGCCCCCGAAGGCCCAGAGCAGCGGGTAGTGAAACTGGTTGGCATCTCCGATGGCCCGACCCAGGGCGAAGCCCACGGGATGCCCCTTGTCCTTGAGCTTCCGGGCCAGCGCCAGCATCTCGTCGTAGGTATCCGGAAACATCGAGTACCCAACCTCCTTCAGCCAGTCGGACCGGTAGTCGATTACCTGCGGGACGATGCCCCAGGGGACCGCCTTCCAGGTCTGGCCGACGATGCCGATGTCCTTGGCGATGTTGGTCCAGCCCTTCAGGTCCTTGCCCAAAGGCTCCGCCACGTCGCCGATGTCCACCAGGGCCTTGTCGTGCAGGTGTGCGCCATCGGCCACCAAGGCGATGATGTCTGGCCCGGCGCCGCTCTCCACGGCCGCCGCCGTCTTGGCCGGAAGGTCATTGTAGCTGATGAACTCGATGCTGACCTCGACGCCCCGCTCGCTGGTGTACTGCTTGGCCTGTGCGCGCAGGACATCGTCCATGGCGGAAAGCGTGTTGGGCCATGTCAAGAGACTGATCTTGGTTGCACCCAACCCGCTCCGGAGGAATGTCCCGAAGGACAGGGCGGCCGTCGCACCAGCGGTCGCGCCGATGAACTGTCTACGACTGATCCCGCGGCCCGCGTCCTGGTTGAGGGCTTTCTTCGTTGTCCGCCGCATGTTGACCCCCCCGGTTATAAGGTTGCCGAGACCGGTCGAGAGATGCCGTCCGCGCGAGGGAGGAGGCGGCCGCGTGGCACAGGGCGTCCCCAGCGGCGAGGATAGCCTTCCGAGAGGAGCCCAGACGGGTAGTAGCAGAAGATCCATTAGGGATAAAGTGTCCCGCTCACCAGCCGCGCCTGCGCCGAGGATGCGGGAAGCGAGGCGCCCGCAGTGCGAACAGGACGCCGGCGCGCAATAGGTGCGTGATCGCGGGTCTGTCGGTCACCGGGAGCGGCCGACGAGGTCAGGCGCTCAGTCCGCAGGCTTGCCGTCCCGCAGACAGACGATCACCAACGACCGATAGTTGAGGCTGCGCTCGATCCTCGGGGAATGACGGCGGTCTGCCCTGCGGCGGTCGGGCTCCATCGCGCGTGCTGCCTCCCGTCTCGGCCGCTGCCGCCGATCGAGGATGACCTCCACGCCCTCGTCACCCACCAGGTGTCGCTTCAGGGAGCGCCATAGATCGACGTGGTCTTGGGCCACAATGATCAGGTGGCGGGTTCTCGCTGTGCTCGGCCCCGGCTCAAGCAACTCGCTCTCGTCCATGATCCGCTCCGACTTGTGTTGCGCGTAGGCCTCGACTTCGATTCCGCTGCGATCATGTCGGGTCGATTTGCTCGAAAGTGGGTCGCTCCGTCGCCTCCGTCTCGAGGTAATCCTGCCGGCCGTCCCCGGGATCAACGGGGACGGGCTCAACCTGACCGTCGGCTGGGATAATATCACGGGCGGTTGCATCCTCCCATTTTTATTTCTGGCGAAGGATTGCCGTCATCGTCAAGGTACCCTCAGCGAGCACCCCCGCTGACCTCCGGCAGAAAGGGGGCACGAATCCCTTGACACCGATGCGGAGATTGGGCACCTTCGTGGCGATGGACGAAGCGCGCTTGAAACGAGAGGGGTCCAGCGGGGGGCTCGAGTCTGCGCCGGGCGCTTCCGATACGCCTCGACCGTCGGCTGCGGAGACGGCCCGGCCCCAGATGCCCAGCCGCCTCGCGGTTGTTCTGACGGTCGCCTATCCGGCCGTGGTCTTCTTCGGGAGAGGCCATGTTCCGCCACACGTTCTGGCACTCGTCCTCGCCGCCGTCGTCCTGGTGCGGAGGCGGGGGGCGTTCGGCCTTCGAGTCAGTCCGTGGGCGGTGGCAGGAGGAATGCTGCTGGCCCTCCTGGCGTTTGGGCTGAACGATGCCCTGCCCCTGAAGCTGTACCCGGTGCTGGTAAACGCTTCGCTTCTCGCCATCTTCCTCCTGAGCCTCTGGTTCCCGCCGCCGATCGTCGAGCGGATAGCCCGGTCCCAGGTGCCTGACCTGTCGCACGCAGCGGTAATGTATACTGGAAAGGTGACACGGGCGTGGTGCGTGTTCTTCGGCGGGAACGCTCTCCTGGCGCTGTGGACGGCGGTGTGGTGCTCGGACAGGGTGTGGTTCCTCTACAACGGAATCATCGCCTATGCCCTGGCCGGCCTGATGTTCGCCGGGGAATGGCTCGCCCGGAGGCATGTACTTCGAGGTAATTACCGATGAAACATTAGCCCGGAGGCGATCCATCGCGGCAAGGGCTCGTTCAGTGGGGGTCTTGGCGTCGGATTAGAGAGTAGCACCGGGGCTGAGCCCATCCCACGACGGGCCGTACGGCGCTCCTCTGGATAAAGGGTGCATCGCCCCACAAGGCCTTATTTGGTATTGACGTCGCCGGAGCACGTAACGATAGTACAACCGAGTTCGCGAATAATGCGGGTTAGGGGGGGCTCCACCCCATGTGTATCCTTCCGGCGCAGACTCTCGCATCTCCCCGTCGACTTGGGAATATGTGACAGGGACGCACCATGCGAATTCTCCTCCTCCGCCCGGATCCCGGGAACGAGCGATTCGGCCTCGGACCGTTCTTCCGGGTCGAGCCGCTAGGGCTCGAGTACGTCGGGGCGGCGCTGCGACTCCGGGGGCACGAGCCGATGGTCGCAGACCTCCGCTTCCGTCCGGGCCCGAGCGCCTGGATTCGCCGGACACGCCCTCGCCTCGTCGGGATCTCCTGTCTCCATTCCCTCGAATATGACCGCGTCCGGGAGACGGCCCGGCAGGTCCGGAGGGCCGCGCCCGAGGCCTTCGTGCTGGTCGGCGGCCACGCCGCCGCGGCATACCCCGGGCCGCTCGAGTGCGACGATATCGACGGCATCTGCCTCCAGGATGGAGAAGAAGTCGTCCCGAGCCTGGCGGAGGCGCTCGAGCATCGCCTCCCCCTCGACGCGGTCCCAGGCTTGCGGCTGCGGACCCGGGACGGGTGGCGCACGACGTCACCGCCGGCGGAGCCGCCCGACCTCGCGCGCGTCCCCCTCCCGGCCCGGGACCTCGTCGAGCGGCACCGCTCCGGCTACCACTGCCTCATCTTCAAGCCGGTCTGGCTGGTCGAGACGGCCAGGGGGTGCCCCTATCGCTGCACCTTCTGCTCGGTGTGGCAGCTTCACGACCACCGCTTCCGCGAGCGACCCGTCGGGGCGGTGGTCGAGGACATGGCCGCTGCCGGGGACGCAATCTTCGTGGCCGACGACCTCTTCTGGCATCACCCCGCGCGCAGCCGCGAGCTGGCCGAGGCGCTCCGCCGCCGCGGCGTCCGGAAGAAGTGGCTCCTGGTCCAGACGCGGACGGATCTCGTGGCGCGGCAGGCGGAGCTGCTCGAGGCGTGGCGACCCCTGGCGAAGGATTTCGACATCTTCTTCGGCTTCGAGGCGGCGAGCGACGCCGGCCTGGCGCGCGTCGACAAGGACGCCGGAGTCTCGGCCAGCGTCGAGGCGATCCGCCTGGCCCGGTTCCTGGGCTACGGCGTCAACGGGAACTTTCTGATCGATCCCGACTGGACCGAGCGGGACTTCGAGGAGCTGTGGGATTTTGTCGCACGCCACGGCCTGAGACGGAGCGGGTACACGATCTTGACCCCGCTGCCGGGCACCGCGTACTTCGCCGGGCTCGGCCCGCGTCTGGCGGGGCAGCCCTGGTTCAAGTACGACATGCACCATCTGCTCTGGGAGCCGCGGCTGGGGGCCAGGCGGTTCTTCGAGCTGTACGCCGAAACCTGGCGCCGGTCGGTCCTGAACACCTCGGGCGAGAAGCGGTGGCTCGACTGGATGCGGCAGGTGCGGCCGGGGCAGCTTCCCTACATCACCCGCGTCCTCTGCCGGACCCAGCGGATGATGCGGTCCGAGGCGTACCTCAGGGAGCACGAGGCAGCGCAGGCCGGAGGTGGGGTCGCCCGCGCGGGCGGCCCCGGCTCCTCCTAGCCCGGATTCTTCACGAAAGGACCGTGAATAATCCGGGCTTACATGGCAACGGCCAATCCTGGAGCGAGAAGAGGCCTGGTGGTCGCTCCACCGGGCATCTGTCCTGCGTCCATCGGGATGGGGGCGGTGTCGAGAGGTCCCAGGGACACTTGATCCGTCGCGGGCCACCAATCCCAAGGGCTTCCGTTACGCCCGCATTCTTCGCGGGCTTCATTCGCGAATAATGCGGGCTAGGGCGAGCGCACCACGATGTCCACCGGGGTCTCGAACGCAGGCGAGCGGGCAGCCGAACCGGGCGTCGGCTCCACGGATGGGACGGAGACCTCCGGGAAGCCCTTCCGGCACCTGCTGGCGGCGCCGTGGTTCTACCGGCTGGGCTTCGCCGCGGGGCGGCGCGTTCCGACCGGCGTCCTCTTCGGGGTGGCGGACCTCCTGGCGGCGGCAACCCACGCGATCTGCCGGAGGCAGGTGGGGATCGTCCGGGACAACTTGGCCCGCCTCCTTCCCGAGGCGACCGAGAGGGACCGGGCGCGTCTCGCGCGGATGATCTTTCGCAACTACGCCCGATACCTCGTCGATTACGGGCGCTTCCGGTGGGCACCGCGCGACGGCTTCGATGGTGTGATCACGGCCCTCGAGGGCGGAGAGCACCTGCAGGCGGCACTCGGGCCTGGCCGGGGGCTGATCCTGGTCACGGGCCACATCGGCAACTGGGAGCTGGGAGGGGTCTTCTTCGGCCACCGGGGCGTCAAGGTGAATGTCGTGACCTTGCCGGATGCCAGCCGCCAGATCGACGCCATCCGGGACGGCTATCGAGGACAGTACTCCGTCCGGACCATCGTCCTCGACGGCTCCCCCTTTGCCTCGCTAGAAATGGTGACCGCCCTGAAGCGCGGCGAGATGGTGGCCATGCTGGTGGACCGATGGGCCGGGGCCGAAGGCGTGCCCACGACGTTTCTAGGGGGAATGCACCGTCTCCCGCGAGGACCCTTCGTCCTGAGCCGCGTCACCGGAGCCCCGGTCCTGCCGGCCTTCGTCGTCCGGGACGGCGCCTCGTACCGGGGGATCGTGGAGCCCCCCTTCGTTGTCGAGGATGACGATTTCGGTCCCTACGCCGAGCGGCTCAGCCGCACGCTGGAGGGGGTCATCCGGCGCTACCCCGAGCAGTGGTACTACTTCGTTCCCTTAGCCCGGATTCTTCACGAACAATCCGTGAAGAATCCGGGCTGAAACTAGCAACCCGGAGAATGGATTAGGCCATGCAGGCGACGTTGGTAGGACGTGAGGTTCCCCCCATCACGAGGGGGCTCCCCCGGTCGGTCCGCTCGCTCTGCCCGGAGTGCGGCCGGGTCATCCCGGCGGAGGAGTTCGAGGAAGACGGCCGGGTGGTCATGCAGAAGTGCTGCCCGACGCACGGGGGCTTCCGGGACATCGTCTTCTCCGATGCCGAGCTGTTCCTGCGCATGGAGGCGTGGCATTTCGGGGACGGCCTGGGATTTGCGAACCCGGCCGGCGGGGAGGCGGGGGAGTGCCCGCAGCGCTGCGGCATCTGCGGCTGGCACAGCAGTCACACCTCGCTCGCCAACGTGGATCTCACCTCGCGGTGTAACCTGGCCTGCCCCGTGTGCTTTGCGGACGCCGACGGCCGGCCCTACGAGCTCACGCTCGATCAGGCCGTGGGCACGCTCCGGCGGCTCCGCGCGCAGCGCCCCTCGCCGGCATTCGCGGTGCAGTTCTCCGGCGGCGAGCCCACCGTTCACCCCCGCTTCCTGGAGATCGTGGCGTCGGCGAAAGCCCTGGGGTTCTCGCACATCCAGGTGGCGAGCAACGGGCTCAGGCTCGCCGACCCGGAGTACGCGTGCCGGGCGCGGGAGGCGGGCCTGCAGTACGTCTACCTCCAGATGGACGGGGTCACGGACGACGTCTTCGCTGCAATGCGCGGCCGGCCGCTGCTCGCCAAGAAGCTCGCCGTGCTGGAGTCGGCGCGGAAGGCGGGGCTCCGCGTCATCTTCGTGCCGACCATCGCCCGGGGTGTGAACGACCAGCAGGTGGGTGGGCTCTTCCGCCTGGCGTTCGAGCACCTGGACGTGCTCTCCGGCATCTGCTTCCAGCCGATGACCTTCACCGGCCGCGTCCCCGAGGGCGACCGGCTGCGGCAGCGCTTCACCCTCTCGGACATGGCCCGGGAGTTCAGCGCCCAGACGGGGATCACCCATCCGGTGGACGACTGGTTCCCGCTGGGCGCGGCCGTGCCCCTGGTCCGGTTCGCCGGGGCCCTCAGCGGCACCGCCCCGGTCATTCCCACCTGTCACCCCCACTGCGGGCTCATGACGCTCCTCTTCGTGGACCCCCAGCGCCGGGCGGCCCCCATCACACGGTTCCTGGATCTGCATGCGCTCCTGCAGGACATCGAGGCGATGGCGGCGAGGACGCGCAAGAGCCGGGTCCGGGTCCTGTCCAAGGTCCGGGCCCTCCAGGCTCTCAAGCGATACTTCCACGCGGAGCGTGCCCCGGAGGGGCTGACGTTCTTCCGGTTCCTCCAGACCCTGGACGGGTATGGCGACAAGAAGTACTCGTGGGACGAGCGGTACCGGGGGTATACGTACAAGACCTTCTACGTCACCGGGATGCACTTCATGGACCGGTACAACTATGATCTGGAGCGCGTCTCCCGGTGCGGGGTCCACTACTCGGCCCCGGACGGGAAGATCTACCCGTTCTGCACGTACAACTCGGGTCCCACGTTCCGGAACCGGGTGGAGCAGGGCCTTGCATCGGCACAGTGACCGGACCCGAGCCGCCGCCGTCCTGATCCGATGGACGGGCGTGGTGGCCGTGTTCTTCCTCTCCTGTTGTCCGCCGCCGGAGGCGGCGGACACGGGGGCCGGGACCGAGGTCCAGGGGCAGGAGCGGGCCCAGTTCCTGGAGCGGATGCGGGATCAGGAGCAGCGGATCCAGTCGGTGCGCGCGGCCGTGGTGCAGCGGAAGCGGAGCCCGCTGCTCAAGGAGGAGGCCGTCAGCGAGGGGACGCTCCTGTACCAGCGGCCCAATCGGCTTCGCTGGGAGGTGGCCACGCCCCAGCGGGCCATCATCCTGATCGACGGGTACACGCTCCTCACCTATCGCCCCGACCGGCACGAGGCTGAGCGGAGGGATCTCCGGGATGACTTCGCGTCGCGGGCGGCGGTGGAGTTTCTGACCGCCGCGATGGACCTGGACCTGGCCGAGCTCGAGAAGCGGTTCCAGGTGGACGTGCTCCGCGACGCGGAGGGCACGGTGCTCCGGCTGACGCCGCGCTCTCCCCTGGTCGCCCAGGCCGTGGCGTCGATCGCCGTCTCGCTGTCGGACGGGGACCCGGTCCCCCGCAGCATCGTGGTGACGGGCCAGAAGGGGGACCGCACGGAGACGACCCTCAGCCACGTGATCATCAATCCGTCGCTGCCCGGGGACGCCATTGCTCTGAAGCTCGGGCCGGAGGTGCGGGTGCGGGACTCGCGCCGGCCGGCGGGTGAGGTGCCCGGTGGCCGATGAGCGGCTCGGGGCCATCAGGCTCCCGGTTCGCCGGCTCCACCTGGAGCTGACCAACCGGTGCAACTTTTCCTGTGAATTCTGCCCCGATCGGGTCATGAGCCGGCCGCGGGGGGCCATGCCCCTGGCCATGGTGGAGCAGATCTTGTCGCAGGCCGGGCGGGAAGGGCTGGCCCGGCAGGCCCACTTCCACGTCATGGGGGAGCCGCTCCTGTACCCCGACCTCGTGGAGGCCGTCCGGCTCTCTGGCCGCGCCGGCCTGGAGGCGTGGGTCACCACCAACGGGAGCCTGCTCACCCCCCAACTGGCCTTGGAGCTGCAGACCGCAGGGCTCCGCCACCTGACCATCTCCGTGCAAACGCCCGACCACCAGAGCTTCGCGCTCCGCGGCTCGCGAGTGCTCTCCTTCGACCAGTACCGGGAATCCCTGATCGGGACGCTGCGCGCCCACCTGGGGCAGGGCGGGGGGATGGCGCTCACCCTGAGCTTCCTGGCCAACCCCCTGCGCCGGTTCCACGCGCCCGACGCGCCCCGATGGCGGGTGGCCGAGTCGGGGGAGGAGCTTCGCACCCACGTGGGCCGGTGGGTGGCGGCCCTCGTGGCTGGCACGCCGCTCGAGGCGCGGCTGGCGGAACTGCTCCGCCGGGTGGGCACGGTGGGCGTGCTCCGGGAGCGGCGGATCCTCCTGACCGACGGCCTGGGTGTCCGGGTCCGCGTCCTCGGCAACTGGGCCGGACACTTCCAGGGCCGAATCGCGCAGGCGCGGTTCGGCACATGCCTCGGCCTGGCGGAGCACCTCGGGGTCCTGTGGAACGGGGACTACGTGATCTGCTGCGCCGACTACGATGGCAGGACGGTGCTGGCCAGCGCCGTCGACACGCCGCTCCGCGACTACCTCGCCTCGCCGGCGGTGCAGGCGATCGCCGGGGGCTTCCGGAGGTGCCGCGTCCTCCACCCGCACTGCCGGCAATGCCTGGGGGGCCGGCGGCCTCTCTCCTACTTGCGCCAGGCGGGGTCGATCGCCTACTTCGGGATCTACCGGAGGCTGGTCCGTGGGCGCCAGGCGGACCGGGAGGCCGCGTGAACCTCGTGCTCGTCTCTCCGCTCACCTCCAAGAGCCTGCTGGGGGCGGACTTCTACTTCCGGATGCCCACGCTGGGCCTGCTCCGGGTGGCGGCGGCGACCCCCCCCGAGTGGACGGTCAGCATCCTCGACGAGAAGGTGGAGCCGATCGATTGTGCGCGCCCGGTGGACCTGGTGGGGATCACGGGCATGACCCCGGCCATCGGCCGGGCGTACGAGATCGCGGATGCCTTCCGGGCCCGCGGGGTCCCGGTGGTGATGGGCGGCATCCACGTCAGCATGCTGCCGGAGGAGGCGCTCAAGCACTGCGACGCGGTGCTCATCGGCGAGGCGGAGGGGCTCTGGCCGCGGCTACTGGCGGATCTGAGGCAGGGGAGGCTGCGGCGTATCTATCGTCACCTGGGGCGTCACCAGGGGCGTCACGAGGGGCGTCACGAGGGGTTCCCGCCCTTGACGGGTCTGGGTAGCCCGGACTGGTCCCTCTACGACGGCAAGCGGTATTTGCCCTTCCACTGCGTCGAGTCGAGCCGCGGCTGCCCGCACGGGTGCGAGTTCTGCTCGGTCACGGAGTACTTCGGGGGCTTCTACCGGACGAGACCGCCGGCGGAGGTAGAGGAGGAGATCCGGGGGCTCCGCCCCTTCGAGGGGCGCTTCACCCTCAAGAATGTGGTGTTCTTCGTCGACGACAACATCGCGGGAAGGCGAACCCACGCCCGGGAGCTCCTCACCCGCCTGGTGCCCTACCGGCTCAAGTGGCTCGGCCAGGCCTCGACCGCCATCGCGAGGGACGACGAGCTGCTCCACCTCTGCCGGCAGAGCGGCTGCATGGGCCTGCTGATCGGCTTCGAGACGCTGTCGCGGGAGAAGCTCAGGGCGGTGGGGAAGGGCTTCAACAGCCCCGAGGCCTACCTGGACGTGATCCGCAAGATCCACGACCACGGCATCGGGATCAGCGGGGCGTTCGTCTTCGGCCTGGACGGCGACGACGAGGGGGTGTTCGACCGGACCTACGAGTTCGTGCAGAAGGCCAAGCTGGAGAGCCCGTACTTCTCGATTCTCACCCCCTACCCCGGCACGCGCCTGTACGCGAGGCTCTCCGGGGATGGGCGGATCATCGATCACGACTGGTCGAACTACAACACCAACACCGTGGTCTACCGCCCGCAGGGCATGACGGCCAGGCAGCTACACGATGGGTACTTCCAGCTCCAGAACGCGGTGCACACCGTTCCCGCCATCGTGCGGCGGTTCTGGGGGACGACCTCGCGGGCGAACTTCTGGCTGCCGATGAACTACGGCTTCCGGCGCTCGGTCAGGCAGCTGACCGCCCGGGCGGGGGCGTTGCGTCCAGCGGTTCCGGGCGCCACGGGCGCGGCCCAGTCCCCATGACGAGCGTGGAGGGAGGGATGGCCGGCCGGGTCCTGATCCTGGACGGCTTCTGGAACAAGGCGCTGGCGGCGGTGCGCTCCCTCGGGGAGCGAGGCCTGTCCGTCGCCGTGGGGGCGGAAACCCGGCTCGCCCCGGCGATGTTCTCGCGCCACTGCCGGCGCCGGTTCGTCTACCCGTCCGCGGCCGGCCGGCCGGCGGACTTCCTGGAGGCGCTGGAGAGGGAGCTGGCTGGGGGCGGGTACGACGTGCTGCTGCCCATGGAGCTCGACACGCAGCTCCTGGTGACGGGGGGGCGGGGGCGGCTCGCGGAGCGGGTGCGGATTCCATTCGCGGACGCGCAGCGGACCCTGCGCGTGAACGACAAGGGATTCCTGGCCGGCTTCGCCAAGGAGCAGGGCATCGACTGCCCCGCCACGTTCCTCCCCAGCGGCGCGGAGGAGGCGACGGCCCTGGCGCCGGCGCTTCCCTACCCGGTCCTGGTGAAGCCGCGGCACTCCTCCGGTGGGCGGGGGATCGTGCGGGTGGAGGCGCCGGGGGAGTTCCTCGCCGCCTACCGCGCGGTGGATGCGCGCTACCCCCTGCCCATCGTGCAGGAGGGCCTCCCGCCGGGCGGGGAGGCGCTGGGGGTGGCCGTGCTGATGAACTTTGCCTCGGAGCCCCGGGCCGCCTTCGCGTACCGACGCCTCCGGGAGTACCCGGTGTCCGGCGGGCCGAGCACGCTCCGGGAGAGCGTCCGGGACCCGCGGCTCTGCGAGGGCGCGGAGCGGCTCCTGGCCGCCCTGGGCTGGACCGGGGTCGCCATGGTGGAGTACAAGGTCGATCCCCGGGATGGCCGGCCGAAGCTCCTGGAGGTGAACCCCCGCTTCTGGGGATCGCTCCACCACGCCATCCTATGCGGCGTGGATTTCCCCTTCCTCCTCTACCGGCTGGCCATGGAGGGCGATGTGGCCCGGGTCGACGGCTACCGGGTCGGGGTGAGGAGCCGGTCATTGCTCCACGGGGAGGTGATGCATTTCCTCAGAAATCCGCACCGGCTCGACCTGAGGCCGGGACTCGCCGCCTTCTCCATCCCCGACGATGTCCTGTCGGCGCGGGACCCGCTCCCGGTCCTGGGGCGGATCCTCTCGCTCGTGGCGCTGGCCCGCGACCCGCACCTGCGGGCGATCGCGCGGGGCTGACGTGCGGGACCTCGGGCGCGTCACGGAAAGGCGTGGCTGGCGGCAGGGCGGGGGAGTCCTGGCCCTGGCGCTCTCCCTGCTGGGGGCGGCGGCCTGCGGCACGGTTCCCCGGGAGGCGGGGCGCCCGGTGTACTCCGCACCGGAGTACGGCCGCGACCGGTTCGTCCAGGTCCGAGGCTACACCCTCCACTACGTCGAGGCCGGCGAGGGGGGGCCGCTCCTGCTCATCCCCGGCGCCTTCACCACCTACCGGACGTGGAACCGGGTGCTGCCGGAGCTGATGCGCCACAACCGGGTTCTAGCCGTGGATTACCTGGGCGTAGGCGACTCGGACAAGCCGGAGAAGGGATTTGGATACACTGTCGAAGAGCAGGCGGATGTGATGGCAGAGCTGATCGGCGCCCTCGGACTCGCACGGGTCAGCGTGATGGGCGCCTCGTACGGCGGGGCCGTGGCGCTGAACCTCGCCGCCCGCTACCCCGGCCTGGTCGAGCGGGTCGTCTGCATCGAGGGCGGCGCGCTGATCACGCCCGAGCAGCTGGACTACAGCCGCTGGGGGGCGCTCGTGCAGTGGCCGGTCCTGGGCGACATCATCTGGGGCTTCATGCAGTCCGGGCTCTTCGACGCCGCCGCCGCGCAGTCCATCATGGGGCGCGCCTGGGACGAGCTCACCCCGGCGGAGCGGCGGGAGATCATCGGCGTCTTCTCGGCCAACATCCACACCGTCTCGCGCGCCTCGTGGAACGGCATCTATCGGGCGATCACGAGCCGGATCGACTTCCTGGAGGCGCTCGACCGCACCCGGGTCCCGATCCTTTACCTCTACGGCGAGGACTCGAAGTACCGCGCCGTCGCCGAGACGAACGCGAGGCACTTCGAGCGGCACAACCCCAGCATCGAGGTCGTCGCGTTTCGCGGCGGCATTCACGACCTGCAGCTCCAGTGCCCCGGGGAGCTCACCCGGCTGGTCCTGCGGTTTCTGGATATGGCGCCAGCGGAGGGGGTCGCGGCGAGGCCCGGGGGGCCGGCCGGATCCCTGCCGGGATCCCGTGCGGGAAGGGACCGGTGTGATGCCGAGCGGGCCTGAGGGGAACGGCGCCTTCAGAATCCTCCTGGTCTCGCCGGTGGACCGGGCGGTGCTGGGGCAGGATTTTTATTTCCGATTTCCCCACCTCAGCCTGCCGACCCTGGCCGCCTACACGCCGGACGGGGCGGTGGTGGAGATCGTGGACGAGAAGTTCCAGGCGCTCCCCGCCGGGCAGCACTATGACCTGGTCGGCATCACGGCCATGACCCCGCTGGCACCGAAGGCGTATCGCATCGCCGACTCCTTCCGCCGGCAGGGGATGCGGGTGGTCATGGGCGGGTATCACCCGAGCGTCCTCCCCGATGAGGCGCTCGGGCACGCGGACAGCGTCTGCATCGGGGAGGCCGAGACCCTCTGGCCGACCATCGTCGCCGATGCCATGGCCGGGAGGCTGAAGGAACGATACCGCTCCGACGCCTTCCCCTGCCTGGAGCGCCTGCCACAGCCCCGGCGGGATCTGCTCAGGATCCCCCGGTCCAAGCGCTTCGCGCACATCAACGTCTCCTTCCTGCAGACCACCCGGGGGTGCCCGTTCCGGTGCTCGTTCTGCGCGGTGTCGAGCGTCCTGGGTGGCAAGCTCCGGCACCGCCGCGTGGAGGAGGTCGAGGCGGAGATCGAATCCCTGGGCATCCGGCGCCTGGAGCGCGGGCAGCGGCGGGACCGCTTCCACGACATCATCTTCTTCACGGACGACAACATCGTGGGCCACCGCGGCTACGCCAAGGGGTTGCTCCGGAAGGTCGCGACCTTCAACCTGAAGTGGGTGGGCCAGGCCTCCACCAACGTGGCCGACGACGAGGAACTGCTGGCGCTGCTCCGCGACTCCGGCTGCATGGGGCTGGCTGTGGGCTTCGAGACGCTGTCCCAGCGGAACATCCGCGACGTGGGCAAGGGGGTGAACCGGACCCCGGAGTACCTCGACCGGATCCGCAAGATCCACACGGCGGGGATCGGGCTGGCCGGGAACTTCATCTTCGGGTTCGACCACGACGACGAGGGCACCTTCGCGGAGGTCGTGCGCTTCGTCGATGCCGCGCGGCTGGAGGGGTTCTACTACTCCCTGCTCACCCCGTACCCGGGGACGCCCCTGTACGCAGAGATGCAGGCCGAGGGGCGCATCCTGGAGACGGACTGGTCCCTGTACGACACCGATCACGTGGTCTACCGGCCGCGGCTGCTGGATCGCGAGAGGCTGCTGGCCGGCTACCGCTGGGCCTGGCGGCGCAGCCTGACCTACCGGAGTATCCTGACGAGGCTGCTCGGGTCGCGGAACCAGCTCATCTTCTTCGGCCCGATGAACTACGGCATGCGGCAGACGATCCTCGCGCATCGCTGACGGGACGGGCGGCCCGCGCTGGCGGCTCCCGCTCCGCGATCGCGCGCGATCTGCCCACACCGGGACGGCCTGCGGTGGGTCCATCGACCGGAAAGGGGGACAGGCATGAACCGCTGGGCGGGTACTCTCTGGCTGGTAGCCATCTTATCGCTCGTCATCCCGAACGGCCTCGCCGCCGAGGTCCTCACCAATGACGCCGTCGTGGCGATGGTCAAGGCCGGCCTCGGGGAGGCGATCATCCTGGAGAAGATCAAGACCTCGCAGGCGCAATTCGACCTTTCCGCTCAGGGACTAGTGCGGCTGAAGCAGTCCGGCGTCAGCGAGGCCATCATCAAGGCCATGATGGAGGCGCCGGGGCCGCCGGCCGCCCCGGGGGCCCCATCCCCCCAGGCGGTGGCGCAGCAGACACAGGAGGCCGTCTCGCTGTACCGGCAGGGCAAGGCTGTCGAGGCGGAGGCGGCCTTCGACAAGCTTCTGGCGGAGCGGCCCGACGACGCCAACTTGAAAGTCTGGAAGTCGCTGGCCATCCTGGAGCAGGCGCGCGCCAAGAAGGATGCCGACGAATCCGGCTACAAGCCCCTGGTGGTCAAGGCGTACACGATTCTCCAGCCCCTCGGCCGCACGCAGGCCAAGAACCCGGACTGGAACTACGCCATGGCCCTGGCCTTCTGGCTGAACGACCGGCCAACCTGGGGCGGCAGGGCGGCCAGGACGGCCCTGGACCTGCGCCCGAACTTCGCCGAGCCGATGGTGCTGCTGGGCGATCTCGCGTACGACAGCGATGTGGCGGCCCTGTCCGCTCCCGTGGGAAGCGCCCGGAGGGAGACGGTCGCGATGTGGCTGGGCGCCGCGCCCCGCAAGGAATACGAGAGGGCGCTGGCGGTCCCGGACCTGACCGCCGCGGTCCGGGCGGAGACGCTCTACAAGCTGGGAAGGCTGTCGGCGGACCTCGAGAAGAAGCCGGGCGAGGCTCGCCAGTACTGGGAGCGCGCCGTGGCCGCCGATCCCGGCTGCCGGTACGGGGTGATGGCGCAGAACCGACTGAAGGCGGGTCCGGCCAAATGACGGGGGTCGCAGCGCCGGATCGGCCAGAGAGCCTGACGGCCGTCGAGGGCCGCGTGCGACCGAGCGCGACGCCCCGGCCGCCCCTGCGCCGACCGACGCCGCCGACGGTGAACGCCTTGACGGTAGATCTCGAGGACTGGTACCACGTCTGCGGTGCCGGGGGGCTGTCCGCCCCCCTGCATTGGGACGAGTACGAGAGCCGGGTGACGCGGAACACGCGCATGATCCTCTCCTTGCTCCAGCGGCGGGGCGCGCGCGCCACGTTCTTCGTGCTCGGCTACATCGCCGAGCGGGAACCCGAGCTGATCCGCGCCATCGCCCGGGACGGGCACGAGGTGGCAACCCACGGCCACTTCCACCGCCGGGTCTTCGAGATGACTCCCGCGCAGTTCGAGGTCGATCTTGCCCGGTCGCTCGCCGCCATCACGGCGGCGACCGGGGAGCCGGTCATCGGCTACCGGGCGCCGGAGTGGTCGATCCGTCCGCACACCCAGTGGGCGCTCGGCCTCCTGCGGAGATATGGCATCCGGTACGACGCCAGCATGGTGCCGCTGACGCGGATGGGGGACCGATCCTTCCCGCGGTTCCCCTGCCGCCTCCAGACCGGGTACGGAGAGATCGCGGAGTTCCCGCTGACGACGGTCCGCTGTTTCGGGGAGCACCTCCCGTTCACGGGAGGCCTCCCCTTGCGGCTCACCCCGTACTGGTACGTCCTGTCCGCCATCCGACGCCTGAACGGGCGCGGGCGACCGGCACTGGTGTACGTCCACCCGTGGGAGTTCGATGCGGAGCAGCCCCGGATCGCCCTGCCCTGGAGCCGCAGGTTCATGCACTACTTCAACCTGAGGGCCACACCGCGGAAGCTCGGGGGACTCTTGACGCACCTCCGGTTCGCCCCTGTCCGGGATGTGCTGGAGCTCTAGGTGGTCGATCGCCAGTATGTCTCGTCGCTTGCGCTCTCCATCGGGACACTCGTCCTGGCGCTGGGCGGACTCGCGGCGGTGCCGCTCTGGCTCGGCTGGGCAGGTGCGGCCGGTCTCGCGCTGGTCGCGGGCGGATTCCTGGTGTGGTTTTACTGGGGAGCGCGCCAGGATTTGCGGCCCGTGAATCCGGCCGACGAGGGGACACGATCGCACGATGCGTAGACGGGTCGCCATCACCGGGATGGGCATCGTGACCTCCCATGGCATCGGCCAGGCGGTCAACTGGATGAAGACCGTGGCCGGGGAGTCCGGCATCCGCCCCATCACCCTGTTCGACACCGCGGGCTATCGGGCAAAGCAGGCGGGTCAGCTCGTCGAGCTGCCGGCTGCCTCCTGGAGCCGGTGTCGGCCCGGCCGGATGGATCGGGCCTCGACCTTGCTCTACCATGCGATGGCCGAGGCGCTGGGAGAGGCGGGCGCGACGGCCGCCGACCGGGATCCCGCCCCGGTGGTTGCCCTGGGCACGACCCTCGGGGGGATGGGCTCAGGCCAGCGGTATCACGAGGCCTATGTCCGGAAGGGCCCGGCACGGGCCCGGCCATCCCTGGTGGTCGATCACCTCGCCCACTGCCAGCCGCTGGCCCTGATGCGGGAGTTCTCGCTCGCCGGCACCCCGCGGGTCTTCTCGAACGCCTGCGCCGCCGGAGCCAACGCGCTGGGTTACGGCTTTCGGGCCGTTCGCGATGGGCTGGCCGATCTCGCCATCTGCGGAGGCTACGATGCTCTCTGCGAGTTCGCCTTCGCGGGCTTCCACGCGCTGCAGGCACTGACCACCGAGTGCTGCCGGCCGTTCGACCGTGACCGCAGCGGGCTCGCCCTCGGCGAGGGGGCGGGCGTGATGGTCCTCGAGGCCTGGGACCGGGCGGCGAGGCGGGGGGTGCGGATCCGGGGAGAGATCCTCGGCTGCGGCGAGTCCAGCGACGCGTTCCACATGACCCGGCCGGGCCCCGACGGGGCGGGGGCGGCGCTGGCGGTCCAACTCGCCCTCAAGGATGCCGGGATCAGCCCCCAGGCGGTGGATTACGTGAACGCCCACGGCACGGGCACGCCCTTCAACGACCGGTCAGAGGCCGCTGCCCTGGGTCTCGCCCTGGGACCGAGGGCGCGGGAGGTGCCGGTGAGCTCGATCAAGTCGATGCTCGGGCACCTCCTGGGCGGGGCCGGAGCGGTGGAGGCGATCCTGACGGCGCGTGCGCTCGAAGAGCAGTGGCTGCCGCCCAACCTGAACTACGAGACGCCGGATCCGGACTGCGACCTACGGATCGTCCGCCGCGCAGAGCAGGCCCGGGACCTGACCGTCGCCCTCTCCAACTCCTTCGGCTTCGGCGGGGCCAATGCCACGCTGGTCCTGCGCGCCGTGGGGCGCGGCGAGCCATGAGGCGCGTCGCCGTCTCGGGCATCGGGGTCGTCTGTCCTGGGGCCATCGGCTGGGAGGCGTTCCTCCAGGCGCTGGCGGCGGGGCAGGCAGGCGGGGGTGCCCTCCGGGTGCCGGAGTTCACGCTGGAGGACTGTCACGAGAGCACCCACCCTTTCCGCCGGGTCGCGGGGGTGACGCGGTTCGCCCTGGCCGCGATGGGATTGGCAGTCAGGGATGCCGGCTTCAGGGCGGAGGCCTTCGGGGGCGAGCGCGCCGGAATCGTGGCGACCATCACCCACGGCGCGGTCAACTACTCGGTGGACTTCCACCGCGTCCTGCTGCGCGAAGGCCCGCAGGCGGCCTCGCCGCTTCACTTCGCGGAGTCGGTCCCCAACGCGCTGGCGGGGAACGGGGCGATCGCGCTCCAGGTGCGAGGACCGGTGCACACGTTGATCGGCGAAGAGCCGGTGGGCACCCAGGCCATCGACCTCGGGGCAGGACTGCTCCGCGCCGGACTCATCGACCGTGTGCTGGTGGTCGGGGCCGAGGAGTGGTGCGCGGTGGTGACCCACGCCTACGGGCAGTTCGACGCCGCGGCCCGCAGGGGGCGCGAGCCCGCCGAGGAGCCCCCGCTGAGCGAGGGCGCCGCCGCCCTGGTGCTCGAGATGGAAGAGGCCGTGATGCGGCGAGGGGTCAGGCCCCACGCCGTGCTCCCGGGATGGGACCTGGGTCGATGTCTGGGGGGAGGGATGGTCGGGGCCGCCGCCGACGTCGTCCGGGGCGCCTGCCAGGCCTCGAGGCAGAGCGTGGCGGAGGCGGATCACGTGCTGCCCTCCACCGGGCGACACCGCCGGGAGGCTACGCAGGGGTTCCTCACGGCGCGCGGGGAGGGGGCCGGACCGCTCGCCTGGATCGATCTCGCACCGCTCGTCGGGAACCCTGCGGGGGCGTCCAATCTGCTCCAGGTGGCCGCCGCCGCCGCCCTGACATCGGCGGGGCGAGTGAGCGGGCTGGGCCTCGTGCTCTCGACGGGCGCCTCCCGGACACTGTCCGCGGTGGTGGTGTCGAGGGCCGGCGCGGCGGGTGCGTGATGGACGATCTGACCCGGAGCCTTCGCGAGATCCGCAGCAGGGCCGTCGCGGGGCCGGTCCTCGCCGACATCCTGGAGCTGGCAGAGCGCGAAGGGATCCTCGAGCGGATGCGCAAGCGCTCGCCGTTCACCTGGGAGGAT
>Ga0335070_10003471_pt1 | contig 18423 bp, 16 predicted proteins | sample Lox_Sample_13_FD_206722 | JGI IMG/M metagenome (GOLD analysis project Ga0335070, IMG submission 206722) | Soil microbial communities from Loxahatchee National Wildlife Refuge, Florida, United States - Lox_Sample_1.3 | ecosystem: Environmental > Terrestrial > Soil > Wetlands | place: USA...
ATTGCGGCGGAAGCGCAGGCGCGGGTCGAGGCGGCTCAGCAGCGCTTCAACCGGCCGCTCGTAGACCTGACGGCAAACCACGCGCGTGTCCAGCCCCAGCTTCTGGCAGGCTTCCAGGGTCGGGCAGCGGTTCCACCAGCGGGTGACCATCCTGCGCGGCCCGGCTTCCACGATTTCCCCCTCCTGCGGGACCGCGACATGCAGGTATTTCTCGTAGAAGAGGCGGTAGCCATCACGCAGTGGGTCCGCGGAGCGCTCCATGAAGCCCCCGGCGCGCTCAAACCAGGCCAGCCGCTTCTCGAAGACGCAGTCCTCGAGGAGAGCGAGGGCCGCGCCCAGGCCGATCCGGGTGGAGAGGTCCAGGATCGTCTGGAAGAGCGCGGTCGCGTCCGGATAGCTGCTCTCATATTCGCTTTTCACCAACGAACGCAGGTCAGCGGACATAGATCCTCGCTATTTCTCCAACCCCATCATCCTCCGCCCGCCCTGGAAAAACAGGTCGCGGAACATCTCGGCCGTCCGTTCGGGTAGATATGGCATGTCTTCCTCCAGCCACCAGGTCAGCATAGCGAGCAGCGACCCGGCGAAATAGCTGGCATACACCTTGACCGGGATCACAGGATGAAGCTCGCCGGACTGCACGCGCATCTCCACGATCTCGAGCGCGGTCTGGCTGATGATTTCATGCAGGCGACCCGAGGCCCTGGTTCCGCCTTCGCCGCGCAGGATGATCCGGTATAACTGGGCATTTTCGGCAGCGTGGGCGAAGACGATCAGGATCGAGTCCACGACGGGCTGGTTCTCCACCGGCTCAGTACCCCGCCAGCGGGTCGGTGGGGGGAGGCGGGCGATCAGCTCGGCGGCGATGGTGTCGATCGCCTCCAGGAGCAGATCTTCCTTATCCCGGTAATGCAAATAAAACGTGGTCCGGCCGAGATCGGCGCGCTCGGTGATGTCCTCGATCGTCACGGCTTCGTAGCCCTTCTCGAGGATCAGGGCAAAAAGCGCCTCGCGCAGGGAACGCCGGGTCCGGCGCGTGCGCCGGTCGAGCTCTTTGGGTGGGGAAACGGTCATTTCTGAACACCTGTAGGATATCCGACACGCCTCTCCAATTGGTGATTGACAAGGGCTGCGCCGGACGTATAATTTTCAGACGAACAATCTGTCTATTACTGGATTATACGTATATTTTAACACACAAAGTTCAGTTTTCATGGATTTGCCCTTCCATTCTTTTCAGGGAAGCAACGGCCGGGCAAAGACCATCGTCTCTCAATTAACGGGTGGGTCAGATCCGAAGAACAGGAATCGGTATGCTACCAGAAGCCAACATTGTTGGAGAAGCCGGCGCCCTTATCCAGCTTAAAGGCGTGATCAAAGAGTACCACACCGCGGCAGGCCCTTTTCGGGCGTTAAAAGGCATCGATCTGGAGATCCGGCGCGGTGAGTTCGTGGGTGTGATCGGGAAATCGGGAGCGGGGAAAACGACCCTGGTCAACATGATTACCGGCATCGATAGCCTGAGCCAGGGCGAGGTGGTCGTCGCCGGGATGCGGGTGGACCGGTTGGGTGAGAACGATCTGGCCCTCTGGCGCGGCCTGAACTTAGGCGTCATTTACCAGTCCTTCCAACTGATGCCCACCCTCAGCCTGCTGGATAACGTGCTTCTTCCGATGGATTTTTGCGGCCTGTACCGCGGGCGGCAGAGCGTTCAGCGCGCCGCGGAGCTCCTCTGCCAGGTCGGGCTGGAGGAGCACATCAACAAGCTGCCCTCGGCCACCTCGGGCGGACAGCAACAGCGCGTGGCCATCGCCCGCGCGCTGGCCAATGACCCGCCCCTGATCGTCGCCGACGAGCCCACCGGCCGGCTCGACTCGTTGACCGCCGAGACCATCTTCAGCATTTTTAAAGACCTGGTCCGCCAGGGTAAAACCATCCTCATGGTCACCCACGACCGCTCGCTGGCGCGGCGCATGGAGCGGGTCGTTGAGATGGCAGATGGGCAGATCGCCCCGGGGGGGCTGAACTGATGGGAAACCGTTGCGGGGAAGAGCATCCAGTCCAGGGCGATCTGATCGAGCTGCGCAAGGTGGTCAAGACTTTCAAGAACGCGGCCGGCGAGTTCGTCGTCCTCAAAGGCATCGACGCCAGCTTCCGCGAGGGCGAGTTCGTCAGCATAGTCGGGCGCTCGGGGAGCGGTAAATCCACCCTGCTCAACATGGTCACTGGCATCGATCACCCCACCTCAGGCAGCGTGCGCATCGGCGACACCCTCCTTCACACCCTCAATGAGAGCAAGATGGCGATCTGGCGCGGGCGTATGCTGGGGATCGTCTTCCAGTTTTTCCAGCTCTTGCCCATGCTGACCCTGCTCGAAAATGTGATGCTGCCCATGGACTTCGCCGAATGCTATCCGCCCGCCGAGCGCGAGCCGCGCGCCCGCGATCTGCTCAAGCTGGTTGGATTGGAAGGTCTGGAGCACAAATATCCCGCCGGGGTGGCCGGGGGCCAGCAGCAAAGCGCGGCAGTCGCCCGCGCCCTGGCCAACAATCCACCGGTCCTGGTCGCGGACGAGCCGACCGGCAATCTCGACACCGTCACCGCGGAGCGGGTGCTGGATATCTTTGCAGGGCAGGTGGCCCAGGGCAAAACGGTGCTGATGGTCACCCACGACAACAGCCTGGCGGAGCGTGCGCAGCGCAAGCTGGTCATCACCGACGGGGAGCTGGTCAACGAGTGGATCTCCCGCGCGTTCCCAGACCTTCCCCACGCCGCCCTGCTGAGGCTCAGCCACGCGGCGCAGCCGGTCTCCTTTCAATCCGGCGAGACCCTCTTTGCACCCGAGAGCCAGCCAGATTTGCTCCTGATTTCCCGAGGAAGGGTGGAAGCCGTTGCGGACCACCGCCCCATCCCGCCCGCACTTGCCGGGGGGATCGGCCCCGGCGGCGTCTTCCACCGGGCAGATTCCGATCTCCAGGTGGAGCTGTGCGCCGTGGAACCGGTGGAAGCGCTGGTGATCGACCGGATCCCCGAATCGGTCGACATCGCCGTGGCTGCTCCTGCGAAGGAAGGTGCGGATTGAGCGCGCAGCCCACGGTTCGCATCCGCCCACGCTGGCACAAAGTGCTGTCCGACCTGTGGGGCAACAAGGTCCGCACGCTGCTGGTGGTCGCCTCGATCATGGTCGGCCTGTTCGCCATGGGAATGATCGCCACGATCCACGATATCCTCTTTCGCGATACCCGCACCAGCTATGCGGCGGTCAACCCGGCCAACATCCAGGTCAACGCCGGAAATTTTGACGACGACATGGTCGACACCGTCCGCTCGGTCGAGGGCGTGAAGGAGGCCGAGGGTGTGCGCCTGTTCTACCTGATGGTGCGCACGGGGTCGGACCAGTGGAGCCGCATCGCCATCCAGGCCATCCCCAATTTTGACCAGATGACCATCAACCGGGTTCTTCTCGACCGCGGTTCCTGGCCGCCCAGGGACCACCAGATCGTCGTCGAGCGCAACAAACAGGGCGATCTCTACCAGGCCCAACCGGGTATGATGGAGGTGCGCCTGTCCTCGGGCAAAATCCGCAGGCTGGCTCTGACGGGCGTGGTCCACGATCTGACGGTGGGCATCACCTCGGTCAGCGGGGGATACTTCACTGCCCCAATCCAGGGCTATATAAACACCGACACGCTGGAGTGGCTGGAGCAGCCTGACAGCTATAACCTGCTCTACGAGACAGTGAAGGACCAGGCCGATGACGAAAGCCACATCCGCGCCGTAGCCAACCGCGTCACCAAGATCATGGAGGACAATGGCGGGTTGGTGTTCAACTCGATTGTCCGCGGCTCGCACGATCACCCCAATGCGGCCTACCTGGACGCGATGACCGGCGTGTTGTATATCCTGGGTTTCCTGGTCGTCTTTTTGAGCGCTTTCCTGATCACCAACACCCTCTCCGCGCTGCTCGGGCAACAGGCCCAGCAGATCGCGATCATGAAGACGATCGGGGCGCGCAGCAGGCAGGTGAGCGGTCTGTATATGGCCCTGATCACCGCGTACGCGGCGCTCGCGCTGGCCCTGGCCCTGCCGCTTTCCCAGGATGCCGGCTTCCGCTTCACCCAATTTCTGGCCGAGCGGCTAAACGTGCAGATCGTTTCTTTCCGGACCTCAGCCTGGGTCGCCCTGCAACTGGTGGGGATTGCCATCGTCGTTCCTCAGGCAGCCGGTCTGGTACCCATCCTCAATGGCACCCGGCTGCGCGTCCAGGATGCGCTGACCGGCCAGGTCACGGAAAGCGACCCCAGCCGCGGCAACTGGTTTGACCGCCTGATTCACCGCCCGGGAAAGACTCCCCGCCCGCTGCTGATTTCTCTGCGAAACACCTTCCGTCACAAGGGACGCCTGTTATTGACTCTTATCACCCTCATTCTGGGAGGGGCGGTATTTATTGCGACATTTAATGTGCGCCTCTCGCTGGATGATTATATTCGCAAGCTCTCCCGCTATTTCGCCGCGGACGTCAACCTGACCATGGAGCAGCCGTACCGCATCTCTGAGATCCAGCAGGCTCTCCAGGGTGTTCCCGGGGTGGGCCAGGTGGAGGGCTGGTCGTTCGCGCGTTGCGAGCTGCTCCTCGACAACGACCAGGCCGGCGACGCCGTACAGCTCCTCGGCCCACCGGTCAGCAGCAGACTGATCCAGCCCATCCTGCTCAAGGGGCGCTGGATCCAGTCCGGCGATCGCAAGGCCATCGTGCTCAGCGAGCGCTTCCTCTCGCGCTTCCCGAACCTGCGCGTCGGCGATCCCATCCGCCTGCGCGTCAACGGCGAAAAGACCACCTGGACCGTGGTCGGCTTCTTCCAGTTGGCCGGAAAGAGCGCCGGGTTCGTCGCCTACACCAGCTACGAGTATCTCTCTGAACTGGTCCACCAGCCCAACCTGGCGAGCATCTACCGGGTGACTTCCTCCACAGCCAACCTGACCCTGGACCAGCAGCGCGAGTTTGGATCGCGGATCGAGACGTATCTCCAGAACCAGGATTTCAACGTCAGCGAAACCCAGGCCGGGCAATACATCATCAACAGTTCTGCCAGCGGGCTGAACACTCTGACCATCTTTTTGCTGGTCATGGCTATTCTCACGGCGCTGGTGGGCAGCATCGGTCTGATGGGCACGATGAGCATGAACGTCCTCGACCGCACCCGCGAGATCGGCGTGCTGCGGGCGATCGGCGCGTCTGACCGGGCGGTAATGCGCCTGGTCATTGCAGAAGGGCTGCTGATTGGATTGATCAGTTGGATGCTGGGGACGGTGGCTTCCCTGCCAATCAGCCAGCTCCTCTCCGACACGATCCACCTGGCGGTGTTCGACGCGCGCTCGGATTTCACCTTCACACCGATCGGTCCGCTCGCCTGGCTGGGGCTGGTCATCGTCCTCTCCCTGCTGGCGAGCATCCTGCCGGCCCGCTCGGCTGCGCGGTTGACGATCCGCGAGGCGCTGGCGTATGAATAGCCAAGGGGTGGGTTGGGTTTGTATACAAGGACCACAACTATGGAAACTTCCGCTTTGCTTTTGCGCCCCGCTCGTCTGGAAGACGCCCCCCTGCTCCAGTACCTCGTCCAGGCTGCCTTCACGGAATACGAGGGAAAGCTCGATCCACCTTCGGGGGCCCACCAGGAGACCGTGGAAACGGTGCGGGAGCTGCTCCAAAAGGGCGGCGCCATCCTGGCCCTGGTCGAGAATGAGCCCGCGGGCTGCGTCTTCTTTCAGAATGAGGGCTCCTACCTGTGGCTGGAGCGGCTCTCCGTCCTGCCGAAATACCGCAGGCGCGGCGTGGCCCGCGCCCTGATCGAGGCGGTCGAGCAGGAGGCAGCGCTGCAAAAGATCCCCGCCGTCCAGTTGGGCACGCGCCTGGCCCTGACCCACCTGAAGGACTACTACACCCGCCTGGGCTACCGCCCCATCCGCTTTGAAGCTCACGAAGGCTACACGAAGCCCACCTACGTGCTTATGGAAAAAGAAATTCGCTCGAAAGGAAGCAACCCATGAAAACTCCCAACCTCCTCTCCCTGGCAGCTCTCCTCCTGTTTTCTCTGGCGAGCTGCGGCCCTCTCCCCACCGTTCAGGTCCAGCCCACCCCCACCACCGCCGCGCCCGCCAGCGGACCGGACAATAACGAGGTGATTGTGGAGGGCAACGTGGCCCCGCGTGACTACTCGCGGATCCTCACCCGCACCGGCGGCCTGATCGCCGAAGTGCGAGTGAAGAAGGGCGACCTGGTCAAAAAGGACGACGTCCTGGTCCGTTTCGACGGCGCCGAGCAGGCCCAGGCTGCGCTGACCGCTGCCCGCCTGGAAGAGGTCAACGCCCAGCAGGCCCTGGATAAGCTCAATGAGACCGCCGACGTAGCCCGGGCGCAGGCTCAGGTCGCCCTGGCCAACGCGCGCAAAGCGCTGGACAACGCCCAGGACCACCGCACCAACCTGAACTACCGTTTCACCGCCGACCAGGTGGCCGCGGCCAACGCTGGCTACATTCTCGCCCAGGACGAGGTCGACCGCCTGCAGGGCTACTACGATACCGTCTCGTCGCGCCCCGAGGACGATCCCGTTCGCGCCCTGGCGCTGGCTAACCTGGAAAATGGCAAGAAAAAGCGCGACAAAGCCCTGGCCAGCGTCAACTGGTACAAAGGCAAAGCCGACCCCCTCGACATCGCCAAAGCCGATGCCGACGTGGCCTTCGCCGAGGCCCAGGTGAACGACGCTCAGCGTCAATTGGATAAGACCCAGAACGGCCCCAACCGGGACGACCTGGCCCTGGCCCAATCCAGCCTGGAGAACGCTAAAGCCCAGGTGAAAGCCGCCGAAAAAGCCCTGGCGGACCTGGACGTCAAGGCGCCCTTGACCGGCACAATCGTCGAGCTGGATCTGATGGCTGGCGAGACCCTGGCCCCCGGGCAGCAGGTGGCTTTGGTGGCAGACCTGAGCGAGCTCTACGTCGAGACCAACGACCTGACGGAATTGAACGTGGTCAAGGTCAAGGTGGGCGACCAGGGTCAGATCCGCCCGGACGCGCTCCCCGGGGTGAGCCTGCCTGCGGTGGTGACCGAGATTGCCAACGACTCCGGCAAGAAGGGCGGCGACGTGATCTATACGGTGCGCCTAAAGCTAAATCAGGCCGATCCACTCCTGCGCTGGGGGATGACGGTCGAAGTCAGGCTGCCGGGGAAATAATCTAGCGTTTCCAGGGGACGGTTACCTGGATAATATATCCAATCGACCCAAACACAGCTCGCACCGAATCGAATCGATTCGGTGCGAGCTGTGTTGTTTGCGCCAGCGAATCCGCTTTTTTTGAGAGGGATGGCAAGTTGACTTTTCGTATCTACTATATTATAATTTTAATGATTTAGGATATCCTAAATATTTCTTTAGGGATTATTATGAGAACCGAAACTGATGAGAATTATCTGAAAGAAATCTATACTTTAGGACTGGACCACCCCCTTATTTCGACTTCTTTGCTTGCCAGTCGTCTGGGTTATTCTCCCGCATCGATCACAGGGCAGCTCAAAAAATTAGCCAACCTTCACTGGGTAGTTTACGAGCCATACCAGGGTGTAACCCTGACAGAGACCGGGCGTGCTATTGCGCTGGAAGTGATCCGCCATCATCGTCTGATCGAGACGTATCTGGTCCGAGCGCTAGACATCCCCTGGGATCGGGTGCATGAAGAAGCCGAGAAACTGGAGCATGCTCTTTCTGAATATCTTGAAGAGCGCATTGATGAAATGTTGGGACACCCCTCCGTAGATCCACATGGCTCACCGATCCCCTCCCGTGATGGCATCGTGTTCGATTCGAACCGGCTCAGGCTAGCTGACTTACCTAAAGGAGCAGTTGCGGACATCCTCGAAGTCAATGACCGGGATCCGAATTTTCTGGGTCACCTGGACAAGATCAACCTGCGCCCAGGCACACAATTCGAGGTGCTCGATGTAGAACCCTTCGATGGGCTCATCACCATCCGAGTTTCCAATCAAGTTCACACCCTGGGTCAGACCAGTGCAAGCCAAATTTTCGTAAAAAAGCGCGAGGAAAAAAGTGCGGGAGTGCAAATATCATGAATAATGGGACTTTGCCTCATGATCAAGCGACTTCTTTACCAGAAAATAACGTCGATGCACAACACGGTTATAGTCTTTCGGAAGTGCATCGATCGATAACGGTCCCTCGTGGTGGATCGATTCTACGCATGGTTTTAGCCTTCACGGGGCCTGGTTTGCTGGTTGCAGTGGGTTACATGGATCCAGGTAATTGGGCCACGGACCTGGCCGGCGGAGCGCAGTTTGGATACACTCTTTTGTCCGTCATCATGATCTCTAACCTCATGGCGATTGTTCTTCAAGCGCTCGCGTTGAAGCTCGGCGTCGTCACCGGACGAGATCTGGCCCAGGCCTGTCGCGATCAATTTAGCCGACCGGTCGCATTTGGTTTGTGGGTTCTGGCCGAAATTGCCATCAGCGCTACCGATCTGGCAGAGGTAGTTGGTTCAGCGGTTGCCTTGCAACTGCTTTTTGGCTTCCCTCTCATCATAGGCGTCTTAATCACAGCTTTCGATGTGTTTTTGATCTTGTTTCTGAATACAAAAGGATTCCGTTATATCGAGGTGGTTGTGGGCTCACTGATTGCAGTGATCACGGTATGTTTCATTTTTGAGCTAATCTTTGCAAGGCCGGATTGGGGTGGTGTTCTGCTTGGGTTTATTCCACGGCCTGAGATTGTTTCCAATCCACGCATGCTCTATATTGCCATCGGCATCTTAGGCGCCACGGTAATGCCACATAACTTATACCTGCACTCGGCGATTATCCAGACCCGCAAGTTTGATCTGACCCCGGAAGGAAAGCGTGAGGCGATCCATTACGGCACAATCGATTCAACGACTGCTTTAATGGGCGCGTTATTTATCAACGCTGCAATCCTGATCCTTTCAAGTGCGACGTTTCACACGACAGGCCACCAGGGTGTGGCTGAGATCCAGGATGCTTACAAATTACTGTCGCCTTTATTGGGTACAGGTCTTGCAAGTTTTCTGTTTGCCATCGCATTACTAGCCTCAGGCCAGAACTCAACCCTGACGGGTACCCTATCCGGACAAATTGTGATGGAAGGGTTTCTAAACATTCATATTAAGCCCTGGTTACGGCGGTTGATCACACGCGCACTGGCGATCATCCCGGCTATCGGAACGATCTGGTTTTTTGGGGAAGGCAGCGCAACTTCGCTGTTGGTCTTATCGCAGGTCATACTTTCCATCCAGCTTTCTTTTGCCGTCATTCCACTCGTTCTGTTCACCAGTGATAAACGAAAGATGGGCGAATTCGCAAACCCCGGCTGGCTGAAGGTGTTGGCCTGGTGTATTGCGATCGTAATCGCGGCTCTGAATGCCTACCTTTTGTATACGACCTTTTTTTCTGCCTGATCGAATCTTCGCTTTCCGGGGTCAGGAATTGTGATATATAAAAATATAAACGCGGGAGGAGGTTTTCCATGTTCAATCGAATCTTAGTTCCCCTGGATGGATCAAAACTGGCCGAAACCGTATTGCCATTATCCCGTTACCTCGCTGAACAGTTTCAAGCTACCATCATTCTGTTTCACGTCGTAGAAAAAGGTGCCCCCAGAGAAATCCATGGCCAACATCACCTGCGTGAAGTAGCCGAAGCGAAAGAGTATCTTGATCGGACAGCCAAAAAATTTTCGTCAACGAAGATAGAGATTTTGCAGGATGTGCACGAGGTCCAGGAAGAGGGCGTCGCCCAAACCATCAGCAACCATGCCAGAGAATTGCAGACTGACTTGGTTGTCCTTTGCGCACATGGAAATGGGGGGATCAGAGATATGCTCTTTGGCAGCATAGCCCAACAGGTCATCCGCCATGTTTCAGTTCCTGTTCTGTTTATTCGACCCAATTCAGCAAAAACGTCAGGAGGAATCCCAATTACACAAATTCTCCTCCCATTGGATGGATCTACAGCACATGAAGCAGCCATACCGATTGGAGCCTATGTGGCTAAGAAATGTCGGGCAAAGATTCGACTGTTGACCATCGTACCTACTCCAGAGACGCTTCCTGGTAAAGAGGCAATCACCGGCCGGTTCTACCCGAACGCCAAATCGTTGTCTTTGGATCTATCGGCTCTACAGGCAGATTATTACCTGCGCGAGATATCGGCGCAGCTTACCCGTCAGGGATTATCCGTTTCGAACACCGTATCGAGGGGCGACGTTATGCCCAAACTGATTGAATCCATCCACTCGGAAGGGAACGACCTGGTCATCATGGCCACACACGGTCAAAGCTCTTTTGATTCCCATTGGGAGGGCAGTCTGACTCCCAAGCTTTTATCAAAAACGCCCGTACCCGTGATGCTTGTCCGCGTGCAGGCAAACCATGAAATCCCCTAAGGATTAATCCAACTCACAGAAACATTCCGGGAATAAACCTATATAATGTTTGTGATTTTCGTCGTATAAGCGAACCCCTGTCTGGCATATCACTGGACATCGGTTCATTCATATTTTGTCAGGAAAGGATGACAAGCATGCCACACGCCTACGGCTATCTTCCCGATCGACCCGATCCCGCAGATTTTTCATTCCAGGCGGTCCGCCCACCCACCGCGCCGCTGCCTCCCTCGGTAGACCTGCGCCACCTCTGCTCGCCGGTGCGCGACCAGGGCCAATTGGGCTCCTGCACCGGCTTCGCGATCGCGGTCGGGATGCGCGAATTCCTCCAGGTCAAGCTGGGGGTCAACCTGGTAACGATGTCGCCCCTGTTTTTATATTATGAGGAGCGCGTCCGGGAAAACAGCGTCGGTGAGGACGCGGGCGCCATGCCCCGCGACGGGTTTAAGGTCCTCCAGAAAATAGGCTGTTCTCCCGAAAAAGACTGGCCTTACGCCATCAAGAAGTTCACCAAGGCGCCATCGAAAAAAGCCCTCCAGGATGCGCTGGCCTTCAAAATTGCCGCCTACCACCGCCTGGCCGGGCCGATCGATATGCAGGCCTGCCTGGCCGAAGGGAATGGCTTCGTCATGGGTTTCAGCGTCTATGAAAGCTTCGAATCCGACGCGGTGGCCAAGACCGGAAAGATGCCTATGCCGAGCCCCGGCGAGAAAGTTCTCGGCGGGCACGCCGTTTTTTGCGCCGGCTACCAGACCGACTCCAAAGCTGCTGGCGGTGGTTGGTTCATCATCAAGAACAGTTGGGGGGCCGGTTGGGGCGATGGGGGCTATTTCTATATGCCCTTCGCCTTCGTCACCCCTGACAACGTCTCCGACGCCTGGACCGCCGTGGTCTGAACCACGTCCTTCCACAACCGCCTCGCCTGACCAACACCAAGCCCGCCTCCGCGGGCTAAGAGCTTTTCAGTTCCCCTTTGGCGATTTCGTGCAGTGCAGCGGGGGCAAGGTGATCGAAACACGCACCGAAACGAAGGAAAAGGACGTCAGCGGGGATATCTTCAAAGAGACGCTGGAGATGCAGCTCACCTTTGACCCGGGCAATGGAGAATAATACAAATTTTGCCAACCCGGTGTATATTTATCCTACCTGATTTGATCCTTCTGAATTTGATCCTTCTGAGGTGAACCGTGAGCAACTACGCTGAAACACAGGCGCAGGTCGTAGAGATCTGCCAGAAGCTGGTCGGGAAAGGATTCCTGGCCGGCACCGGAGGGAATGTGTCTGCCCGGGTCCCGGGCGAGCCCGCCCTGGCGATCACCCCCTCCAATTTCGATTACATGAAGATGCAGCCCACGGACATCTGCGTCCTTGGCCTGGATCTGAAGGTGATCGAGGGGGGGATGAAGCCCTCGATCGAATCCAGCCTGCACGCCGCGATCTACGCCAACCGCCCCGACGCGGCGGTGGTGATCCATACCCACCAGATTTACGCCAGCGCCTTCGCCCTGATCAACCAGCCTATCCCCGCGCTGTACGACGAGCAGGTGCGCTTCCTCGGCCGCTCGGTCGAGATCGTCCCCTACGCACCGAGCGGGACAGGGTTGCTGAAAAAATCGCTCGCCGCGCGCCTGCGCAACCACTGCAACGCTTACATCCTGCAGAACCACGGCGCGGTCTGCCTGGGCGACAGCGCCGAGCGGGCCATCTTCAACGTCGAGCTGCTCGAAAAAGTCGCCCTGACCTACCTGCTCGCCCTGTGCACCGAGAAGAAAGTCACCAGGATTCCCCTACCTGTGCGCGAGATTGCCTTCAATCGCCTGCGCCAGGACGAGAAGAAAGCCGAACAACTGCTCAAAGAACCCATGGGAGTGAAAGTCGATGACTGACGCCCAATCCGCCATCTCCGCCTGGCCAGATACCGCCGAGATTTACACCCGGCTGAAAGCCTTGATCGACCAGCCGTTACGCCCCATCCGCCGCGACAAGATGCAGGAGTACCTGGATTACTTCGAGCGCTGCTGCCCGCGCTCCAGGGCGCTGACCGACGAGGCCAAAGAATACATCCCCGGCGGGGTGCAGCACAACCTGGCCTTCAACTACCCATTCCCGATGGCCATCGAAAAAGCCGAGGGCGCGTACATGTGGGACGTGGACGGCAACCGCTACATCGACTTCCTCCAGGCCGGGGGGCCGACCGTGCTGGGCAGCAACTATGGCCCGGTGCGCGAGAAGATCTTCGAGATGCTCCAGACCTGCGGGCCGGTGACCGGCCTGTTCCACGAGTACGAGCTCAAGCTGGCCCAGCTCGTCCAGCGCCTGATGCCCTCGATCGAGATGCTGCGCATGCTCGGATCGGGGACGGAGAGCGTGATGGCCGCCATCCGCGCCGCGCGGGCCTTCACCCACAAGAAAAAAGTCATCAAGGTCGGCGGGGCCTACCACGGCTGGTCGGACCAGATGGTCTACGGGCTGCATATCCCGGGGACGGGGGCTTACGAGGCCGCCGGGATCCCGCGTGGGGCTCTCCGCGACACCCAGGAGTTCTACCCCAACGACCTGGACGCGTTGCGCCGCCTGCTGACCCTCAACCGCCTGCGCGGCGGGACGGCGGCGGTAATCGTCGAACCCGTCGGCCCGGAAAGCGGCACCCGCCCGGTCTACCCGGATTTCAACCGGAAGGTCCGCGAGCTTTGTGATGAATACGGCGCGCTGCTCATCTTCGACGAGGTGGTGACCGGCTTCCGCCTGGGCCTGGGCGGGGCGCAAGGCTACTTCCAGGTTAAGCCCGACCTGACGGTCTTCGGCAAGTGCATCACCGGCGGCTACCCGATGGCCGGGGCGCTCGGCGGTCGCAAGGACGTGATGATGCACCTCTCGGCCGGGATCGGCGGGACGGGCGAGCGGGCCTACGTGGGCGGGACGCTCTCGGCCAACCCGCTGAGCTGCGCCGCCGGTTACCACGCCATCCTGGAGATGGAGCGCACGGGCGCCGCGGTCATCGCCGGCCGGGCGGGCGACCGCCTGACCCAGGGCCTGCAGGCGATCATCGAGCGCTGCCGCCTGCCCTTTGTGGCCTACAACCAGGGCTCGATCGTCCATCTCGAGACCTCCGGGGTGATGTTGCTCGATTTCCGCAATCTGATTAAAATCGCGCGCGAGATGAAGCCGCGCAAGCACATGATCGAAGAGATGGGCGCGGCCTATATGGCCAGAGGGATCATCACCCTGGCCGGCAGCCGCATGTATACCTCCATGGCCGACACCGACGATGTCATTGATGAGGCACTCAACCGCTTCGAGGAGGTCCTGACCAGCGTTGAGGGATAAGGATGAACCAGAATTGGACCGGGTTAGACGCGTATTTCTATGATGAAGCCACGCCCGATTGGGGGGCGAGATCGACCCGCGCGGCGAGGTGGTCGCGCGTTGGGAGTGGGAGCCCGAGCGGCTGCATTGCGTGTTCCGTTACGAGATGGAGCACCTGCTGGCCCGGGTCGGTTTCACCCATCGTATGGTCACTGGGGATTTTTTCTTCGAAGAAATGGCTAACGACAGCCCAGAGATGGCCTGGGTGGCAAGGGTATAGGATCTTCTTTTTTCCGTAAGGGTCGACCTGCGTGTCGGACCAACTGATCCAACGACCACCCGGCAAGGACAGGGCGGACTCATAGGTCCGCCCCTTCCGGAGATTGTCCAATGGTTCAAGACGATGATCACCAATGAATACATTCCCTATCCAATGGGTCCTTGATGAGGAGAATCCTTCGGATAAATGAAATCCCCCGGCTGAACTCACCGGGGGATTTTCTTATCCATTCATCCTCTTATACACACCCTTCATCTGCCTGTAAATCTCCTGGAACTCCTCGAAGCGCTCATCGTACACCGCCCGATTCCGCGGATTGGGCTCGTAGGTGCGCTGGATCTCCACCAGGCGGGGCACGTCTTCAAAGCGGATTTCCCCCAACCCAACGGCGGCGATCAGCGCCGCGCCGCGCGCGTTGGCCTGGATCGGGTCGCGAACCTGCTTCACCGGAATCTTCAGCACGTCGGCGAAGATCTGGCACCACACGTTGGAATTGCCCCCGCCGCCGGCCAGGTGGATCGCGCTCAACTGGCGCCCGAGGAATTTCTCCACCGGAGCGATCAGCCAGCGGGTGTTGAACGCTACCCCTTCGAAAAAGGCGCGGATGATGTCCTCGCGATTGTTATGGAGGGAGAGATTGTATAACCCGGCGCGCAGGCTGCGGTCATCCACCGGCGCACGCTCGCCCCAAATCCAGGGGGTGTAGAGCACGCCATTGCTCCCCGCCGGGACGCGCTCGGCGATGCGGTCCATGATCTGGTACACGTTGGGAACGTCGGCTTCCTGGAGCAGCTCATCTTTGTGGTAGAGGATCTTTTCCTTGAGGAAGGTCAGGTTGCCCCCCGCGGTGGCCTGCAGAGCGGTGAGCAGGAAGCGCCCCGGGACGGCGCAGGGAACCGAGGCCAGGTAGGTGTTGATATCGGTCTTTTTCTGCGGGACGTGGGCCGCGATCCACGAAGAAGTGCCGATATACAGGTGCGGCAGGTAATCCTCAACCGCTCCCGCGCCGACCGCGGCGGCAGTGTTGTCGATCGATCCGGCGACCACCTGAACGGAGCGGTCCAATCCCAATGCCTCGGCAGCATCGGCCGCCAGGCAGCCTAGCACCTCCTTGCAGGGAACCACCTCGGGGAACCTGTCCGCGTCGATCCCGCTGTAACGCACCAGCACCGGGTCGTAGCGCACGTGGTCCGGGTCGCGGTTATCGGTCACCCAGGAGGTGAGGATCGAGTCGACGGTGGCGACGAAGCGCCCGCACAGGCGCAGGTTGATGTAATCGAGGACGTTGAGGAATTTGTAGGTCCGCGCGTAGACCTGGGGGAATTTCTCTTTGATCAGCAGCATGTGCGCGGATGGGTCCTTGCCGGTCAGCGACGGCAGCCCGCCGGTCAGGCGCAGCCAGCGCTGCAGCTTGAGGGCGTCATACCCGGCGACGTTGATTGCCCCGCTGACCTGCTTGCGCAGGTAGGGCTCGCCGCGCATATCCATCCACAGCACGCAGTTCATCAGCGGCCGGCCTTCGCGGTCCACCGCGACGGTGCCTTCTCCCTGGCTGGAGCAGCACACCCCGCCGATCTCGGTCCGCGGCGCCAGGTCGCGGCGCAGCAGCCGCCAGGACGCATTCAGGATGGACTGCCACCAGTCCTCGGGCGCCTGCTCTGCTCCGCCGTCCGGGGTGATGTGGAGCGCGACGGGCTCGCTCTCCCATCCGAGCACCCGGCCGAGGGTGGAGATCAGCGCAACCTTGGCCCCCGACGTGCCCAGGTCAATGGCGAGAATGTATTTGTCGGTCATGATTGCCTCAAGAAGAATTTACTACAGAACACACGGAGAGCGCGGAGGGAAAGAAGGTGGTTCAAGCTTTTTCTCTGATATCTCCCTGGACTGTCCGACTAGGACAGGCTGTGCTCTCTGTGGTAAACCTCTTCTCTTTCCGGCTCCGGGTCTTTGAGCTGGAGGACGAGCAAGGAGCTGAACGCCAGCAGGGCGGCAGAGAGGAGCAGGGCCGGGGTGAAGGATCCATCCGGGGTTTGCATGGCCTGCATGATGTAGACGAAGACCACCGAAGCCTGGCCGAAGAGCTGGATCAGGCCGTTCGAGGTTCCTTCCGGCGTAGGGCGGGTGATCTCCGCGGCGTACTGCATCCCGATCGGGCTGGAGCTGATCAGGAAGAAGCCCATTCCAAAGGCCGAGAGGTATAGCAGCCAGGCCTGCGTGGCAAAGGTCAGCCCGATCAGGCCGGGAATCGCCAGACTGATTCCAAGAAGCAGATAGCGTTTGCGCTTGTGCTGGCGGTCGGAGAAGGGGGGAATGGCTACCGCACCAAACAGACCGCCGACCAAGAGCAGCGCGCCGAGCGTCCCCGCGTCAGTCGGCGAAAAACCGCGCGGACGGATGATGTTCTCAATCCAGGTGCTGAGCCCGTTGAAGATGCCCATGCCAAAGAAGGAGACTACCAGGTACAGACAGAAGGGACGCACCGTAAAGGCGTGCTTGAGCCCGTCCAGCATCAGGGCGCGCGCCTCCAGCTCAGGGGGACCGGGGGGCGTGGGCGGGGTCTCTCGAGCAAAGGCCAGGAAGAGCACCGCCGAGAGGGCCGCGATGGCGCCATAGGCTAGCTGGACGGTCGGGATGGGCATGGTCGCGACGAGCATGGGGGTGAGAAGCATCCCCAGTGCGGTGCCGATCAGGTTAGAGAGGGTCACCAACCCCACCGCGGTGGCGCGCTCGTCGCTGGCAAACCAGCGCGCCGGCACCTTGGTCCAGGCGTTGAGCAGGAAAGGCTGGGCGACCGCCAGGCCAATGGTGCTGATCAGCGCCAGGGTGTAGCTGGAGCCGGCCAGGCCACGCGCCACGCCAAAGACGCCCATCAACACCGCGCCGATGCTAACCGCCAGGCGGAAGCCGTAGGTATCGATCACCCAGGAGACCGGGATGGAGAGCGGGATGAAGGCGATCATAAAGGACATCGCCAGCAGGCCGATCTGCAGGTCGCCGACGGCGTAGTAGCGCGCGGCCAACCCGGTGATCGGGGCATAGCTGATCCACAGGACCTGGATGGTCAGGTTGATGAACATGAATACAGCCAACACGACCCAACGGTAGCCGTATACGCGGTAGCGCTCAGCAGGCATGGGGAGACTCTCCCGGGTGGCAAGTTTGGTATTCAGATGAACGATCGTGCAAGAGCTATGTTGATTAAACCACAAAAATAAAAGGAACACAAACTTTGGTTTATACCCATGGGAACAAACTTCGATATACGTTATCAAACCCCCAAACTGAAGCTTGGATCACATTGTTTTATTCTTTATTCTTTTCGTCAAAAAGATAATCAAAAACACGAATAACTCAAACGCATAAGCCAGGATTTCAATTGTCACGATCAAAACAAAGAGCAAACCCTGAAATACGCTTCCTCCTACACCCCAATACCACAAGTTTCCATCTTCGGACAAAGCAAACTTATGCACATTTGAACCCTCAATTTGCGGTAGCGAAAACTGATAGATTTGCTTTACCTGGAAAGGGGTTGGGGGAGATAGCGCGCCTTCAGATGTATGGCTGCTCCCAAGAGCTGGGTCAAGCTCGACTTGATAATTTTTATCTTTATTCCAGATCGGCGATTCAAAGGAATCTCCCGGAAAATATTGGAGAGAGTACCTTTCTCCCGAATCTGTAGAAACGAATAATTTCCCTGCGCCGGGGTTATACCCATCTATTTTGAATATATTTTCTGTTGGTTTCCCCAGTAATTTCCAGGGCACAAGGATACCGCTGGACATAATAAAAAAATAAATAAACGTAAATAGAATCAAAAATAGAGGGATAATTAAAAAGATGAATTTCGTACGGGTTTTCATCATTGAATTCCTCCCCTGAACCCACCTTTTATACTACCAATTGTACTCCGGTCGCAAACTGAAGTTTGCGTTACCTGGCTCCTTAGGAAATGTAAAAGAATAAGAACGCAGAATATTGGTGAATCCATTTCTAGGCCCACCACGCCAGACCACTCCAGTCGTGTCATTGCGAGGAACCCCCTCGGTGCTCTTCCGAGGGGGTGACGTGGCAATCTCCGAAATAACCAAGCAAAGCGCTGATCGACCCATGCACTTCCTGGCAAAGTACCCTTTCCTTGGTTGGCCTGGAGATTGCTTCGTCGCAAAGAACGCTCCTCGCAACGACATGAAGCAGATATTGGGGCAAAGAAAATGCGGAATTAATTCTTTACGACCCCTTAGCGTAACTTTTGTGCAAATAACTGGCAAAACGCTTAAAAACGAAAAAACTTGAACTTTACCAATTGAACCCTGTTTGATCCAGCGGCGGCGAATTTTCCGCTAAGCTTATGGTGATCTTCCACAG
>Ga0335070_10003472_pt1 | contig 18422 bp, 16 predicted proteins | sample Lox_Sample_13_FD_206722 | JGI IMG/M metagenome (GOLD analysis project Ga0335070, IMG submission 206722) | Soil microbial communities from Loxahatchee National Wildlife Refuge, Florida, United States - Lox_Sample_1.3 | ecosystem: Environmental > Terrestrial > Soil > Wetlands | place: USA...
GCCGCGAACGCCCTCGAACTTCCCAGCCAGCTTTAACTGCATCAGCATACGGTCAATCTGGTAGGGTTTTGCCGCGACATCTTCAAGAAACAAGATCGTGCCGCCGGTATGAATGTCATAGGGCGTGCCAAGAGCGGATACGAGCAGCGACAAGCAACCGCCGTACAGGATTCCATTGGCCTCGCCTGCTGCAAGCGGCTTTGCCCCCGATTCGCGAATTTGCCAATCAGGGGCCCCTTCCAACGTGTTCTGCCATGACTCAAGGTCGACTCCGCCCCCGACCGCGAAATCCTTCGTCACCATCGGACCGTGGAAGGCCACAACGTTTGCGGAATCGGCAAACCAGTTCAGGAGCGTGGTGACATCGCTGTACCCGACGAAAATCTTCGGGTGAGCAACGATCTTAGCCAGATCAACCGCGCCGAGAAGATAATTTGCCCCGTATCCGCCACGCGCACACAGGACGGCGCGAATATCATCCCGCATAAACATCCCTTCGAGTTCACGCGCACGCCGCTCAGGCGAGCCTGCGAAGAACAGATCGCGCTCCAGGATCGAATCAAAATAAAAAGGTTCATAGCCTAAAGCACGCAGCCCATCGCAGCCGGCTTCCAAAAGCTCAGGCTTGATGTTCGACGCCGGGGCGACAATTCCGACCTTGTCACCGCGCCGCAGGGCCGGGGGCTTTACTCGGGCGGATTGTTGGGCCATCGTCATCACCAGCCAACACTAAAAACCAAGTACGAATTCAAATCCTCCACGACGGTTCATAGAGAAACTCTCCCCGGCAAACCAGCGTCGCCGGCCCGCGCAGAAGAACCCGCTTATCCCAGGTCACGAGCTGCGTGCCACCGGGTGCGATGACTTTCACCGGTGAGACAGCACGGCCGCTTGCGATCGCCGCCACGGCCGATGCACATGATCCCGTCCCGGACGATAACGTTTCACCGACTCCCCGCTCAAACAGTCTGATCTCGATTTCTTCACGACTGCGGACTACTACGTACTCAACATTCGTACCGCTGGGAAACTGGGGCTGCGTCTGAATGAGCGCCGCCTGCCTGCGCCAGTCTTCGGGAAATTGATCGACAAAGATCACGTAATGCGGATTCCCCATCGAGACCTCAGTGCCCACAACCCTTAACCACATGGTCTCAATCGCAAAATTCCGTCCGACCTGCGCCTCGCCCATGTCGCTCTCAAATTCGTACGAGGGACCGCGCCTCTCAATCAAGCGGCAGGTTTTCGTTCCTGCGCCGGTTCCAACCGCAACTTCCTGTTTCCCCGTGCGCGAAGAGATCTCTGCCGCCACGCAGCGCGTGCCGTTGCCGGAAATCTCCGCCTCGGAGCCATCCGCGTTGAAGAGGCGAACTCGAATGTCAACCTCAGGGTCGGAGAATGTCCATTCCACGCCATCCGCTCCAATCCCGTGATGCCGATCGCACATGCGCCGGCTGAGACTAGTTAGATCGTTTACTCCTTCACCCGACGCAATCAGAAAATCATTCCCACAAGCTGAGGCTTTGGTGAACGCGAGTGTCGTTGTTACTGCGGCGGTCATACTCTCCATCGTCCGGGCGGATTCTATCATTCGGGTCCCGCTCATTCTGTGTCATGGTCGCCAACCAGTTAACGCGCCTGATTCATGCCACGCGCCGTCTGGTAGATTCGCGCCGGCGGTTGGGTCATCGAGTGAATGACGGTTACCAGCGTAAGATTCGCCCGGTTGACACCTCGATCGACCGAATCGCCCTCGAACGCGATGACATAGTCGACGCAGGTGCCGGGATCGGCAAGTGTGCGCTCCCAAATGCCCTCGGGGTCGGTAGGCCTTACCCACGGCCGGTGATTCTCGCCGTTCACAACGTGCCGCAGTGGAATTCCCAGGCGCTCCATGACATTGACGTGTTCGCCCAGATCCATAAGGAACATGGAATCGCGCGGCAGCGCCTTCAGCACGGTTTCGATCGAAGTATCGAGGCCGCGCCGCATGCTCCAGTTCCTTTCCGCTTCCACCAGGCAAAGAGGTTTGGCGTTGAGAACATACACGTAGCTGATCGCGATCAGAGCGACGGCAATTCCTGGGGGTATGTACACGGACGTGGAGCGGAACCAGTTGAACCCGATCGCGGCAAACAATCCCAGCAAAACCGCGAACATTGGCAGCAACTCGAGTCCAAAACGCTGATTGAAAACCGCGTGGGGCCACCAGATTGGGACGTGGAGCGGCACCCAACCGTATGAAAGCGAATAGGCGTAGAAAGCGAGCGGTGACCACAAAAGAACCAGGACGGCAAGCACGCGCCCTCGGAGAAACCACAATGCGCCCACCGTAGTTACGAGCGCCAGTGCAACCCAGAATCTGCCCCAATTCCCGACTGCCACTGTCATTTGGGCGGATTTCAGAAAATAGAGCCCTCCGAGCCAGTAGTTGTGGAATGCGGGATTGGGAGCGGCCACGCGCAACTCGATCCCTTTGGCTGAATACGGCCCGTTAGCGAAGTCGAAAGCGTTTCCGTATACGACTGCGTTGTAAGTCAGCCAGAGGGCTGGTGCGATCGCAATCCCCAGCAGGAATTTTGCCGCAGTCCATCGCAGTGGGCGGTCGTGCCACCGCTTCTGAGCAATCAGGAAAGCAATCGCGCCGACTGTACCCGCCAGAAACCAGCCGTCATACCGGGTCATTTCCGCGCAGGCGATGCAATACGCACATCGCCGGAGTGAACGGCTAGCAGTGATATCAACGGCTCCGAGTTGCCGAAGGAATTCCGCAAAATAGACAAGCGCCCAAATGAAAAACGCAAGATACAAGGTCTCGGTAAGCGCGGTAGTCTGCATGTAGATGAGGTTCGGATTCGCGCCATAGGCGAGCGCAGCAATCCACACGCCAATGCGGGCGGAGGTTGCGGTCTCGGAACCAGAACTCAGCAAGCCGCCAACAAGGCGGGCGATTCCGAGCACACCGAGGACGTACGCGATGATCGACGGGATCGAGCCACCCATGCCACTTTGCCACAGCTTGTCGGAAACCAGAAAGGGCATCATCAAAATGTGCGGCAGCGGTAGCCACACCGTTCCAAGCTGAAGCGGACCGGGCGTCAGCGAGTCGAACACGCGGCGCGCGATGTTAATGTGCGCAGTCGCGTCTCCGTGCATGAGAATTTCTGACCGCTGGACGTAATAGAAGAACGAACTCAGCGAGGCAAGCACCGCCAGCCCGCCGATGCGGATGACGCTCTGATCCTGTGCGGTAGTCGTCGCCTTTGTTCGGTTACGCGAAACCATGGATTGAGGATAAACGACGACAAGGAGCCCCGCGCTCACTGAATATCGTCAGACTAGCTAATTATGACGCTTGTACCTTGAAGAAGAGGGGCCTCGAGCTCTATCCCAGATGCGTCAGTTCGCAGAAAATCTGAAAGCGCGCGTCAATTTCTTCGCGCGTCAGGTTCTGCAGACGTTCCGTACCAAAGCGCTCGACCGCAAACGATCCCATCACTCCGCCATAAAACAGCGCCCGCTTTAACACCTCGCGGCTGATTTCTTCCTGGGACGCAAGAAATCCCATAAAGCCACCGGCGAAAGAGTCGCCCGCGCCTGTCGGGTCTTTCACCTCGTCGATCGGCAACGCAGGCGCCCGGAAGGGACGCGAACCCACCCCGAATGCCCCTTCGCGGAAAAAGATCGTAGCGCCATACTCGCCGTGCTTCACGACCAATGCCTTCGGCCCCATCGCCAACACTTTTTGTGCGGCGCGCGGAAGATTCTTCTCGCCGGCGAGCATCTTGGTTTCCGTATCGTTGATGAGCAGGACATTGACGGTCTTCAGGGTCTGGGCCAGTTCCTTTGGCGTGTGGGTAATCCAGTAATTCATGGTGTCGCCGCCCGTCAGACGCACGCCGTCCATCTCACCGCGAACATCTGCCTGGAGTGTCGGATGAATGTTAGCGAGAAATAGAAATTGCGTATCCAAATACTCCTTAGGTATGCGCGGCTTGAATTGCTCGAAGACATTGAGTTCGGTGAAATCCGTCTTTGCCTCGTTCAAATTGTCGAGGTACTGCCCACCCCAGCGAAACGTCCTGCCCTTTGTACGCTCAATGCCACGCGTATCGACGCCGCGCCTGGTCAGAACGGCCTCATGCTCCGAGCCAAAGTCGTCGCCGACCACGGCGACTACGCGCACGTTGGTGAAATAGCTCGCGGCCAAGGCGAAGTAAGTCGCCGCTCCACCCAGGATGTCAGTGACTCGGCCGGAAGGCGTGGCGATTGTGTCAAAAGCAACAGAACCAACTACGAGAATGCTCATGAGTCTCCAGATTCGTCGTCCGTTGATGGTCGTTAGTCGTTAGCCAGCCAGGGAGCATGTAGCAACGGTCTATTGCTGCTCCCGACCGGCCAGCGACCAACGACGAACGACCGCCCTAAACGTACTTTCCCAGAATCAATTTCAATTTCTCTTTTGTAGCTGGTGGAATCTGAGTCCGATCAGTGAGAATCGCGTGTGCCAGCGCCGAGCCGCATTTGCAGGAGCGCTCCTTCGGCATCGCCGCTACAGTAGCCTTCACCACCTTGGCCGCGTTTTCCGCATTCTTGGTCAACACCTCGATAATCTGCGCGACCGTGACATGGTCGTGCTCCGGATGCCAGCAATCGTAGTCCGTCACCATCGCGATCGTGACGTAGCAAATCTCAGCCTCGCGGGCGAGCTTCGCCTCCTGCAGATTAGTCATGCCTATTACATCGGCACCCCAACTACGGTAAACATTCGACTCCGCCTTGGTCGAAAAGTGCGGGCCTTCCATGCAGACATACGTGCCGCCTAATTTCCCACCAACTCCCTCCCGCTTGCACGACTCCGAAACAATCTTCGCCAAGTCCGCGCAGATGGGATCACCAAAACCGATGTGCGCCACAATGCCGCCGCCGAAAAACGTATCGACACGGTGCCGTGTGCGGTCGAAGAATTGGTCGGGAATCACGAAATCAAGCGGTTTGTGTTCTTCCTTCAGCGATCCGACTGCGGAAACCGAGACGATCCGCTCGACCCCGAGCTGTTTGAAGCCGTAAATATTGGCGCGAAAATTTAGCTCGCTGGGGAGCAGTTTGTGCCCACGCGCGTGCCGCGCCAGAAAAGCGACCTTGCGTCCCTCAAGCGTGCCCAGAATGTATGCGTCAGAAGGATCGCCGAAAGGAGTCTGCTGTCGAACCTCGCGCACTTCGCTGAAGCCGGGCATGTGGTACAAACCACTCCCGCCAATGATGCCAATGTCTGCCTGTTGCAATTGCGCTCCCGAAAGGATGGAAATGGACTGCGGAACACGTGATTATACAGGACAGATCCCGGAAATCAGTCTCGGTTCCATTGCAGATCACACCCTGCATATCGCGATTTCAGCCCCCAAAATGTTGTACAAAAATGGTGTTTCAAATCTGCAACCTAAAATCTGCAATCGTGAAGTCTATTTCTTCCCTGGTGCGTCGGCAAAAAAATCTCCCTCTACCCGCTTCGTCGTCTCATCATCGATGCTCTCGCTGATCATCACTTCGTCGCCGCGCACCTCGATGATGACTGCCCCCTCCTCCGTCATCCACGCATGACGTCCACGCAACGTCTTCCACGACTCTGCTGGCGGCGCATCCTCAACAACTTTGCCCTCGGACCCCAATGGCTGGTGCTCGTCGTAGCGCTTTGCCAAGGACCGTGCATAGTCTGCGGCAAACTCCGAGGCCTTCTCCGGGTTCGCCCATCGCGACAGATAAACGACTCCCAGGTATCCAGACGTTGTCCCCTTCGGACGGCCCGCGAAGTAGTAGCCGCCGCGCCATGACGGATACATGGCCTCCGCTTCCTGCCTCCCCGCGTACTGTTCCACAAGAACATCCACGTCAAACTCGCCGATCGCCCCAATGTCGAAGGTGTCGTATTTTTCGAAATCTTTCTTGAAATCGATCCGCTTCAACGGATCGAGTTTCTCATGCCCGAGGTACGTGTCCGGTTCCATAATCTCGCGCGTTGTAGTTGGCGGATTATTGAACGCACCCTCAAATGCCAATTTCTTACCGCCGGCCCTTTCCAGCGCCAGCGTGAAGTCCATTCCGTAGCGATACGGGAAAGTCAGTTCTTCTTTCAGGAAAATAGGAGCCTTGCTGAACGTCGGCGAGTCTGGGCCATCGAGCATTCCCTGCTTCATGGCCTCGCCGATCTGGGGCATGTCGAGGAGCGTTTTTCCGGTGGCCGCGAGCGAATAGTCTAGCATCACCACCATTGCCTGCCCTTCGACGACGGCCTCGCGGGCGGAGGACTCCTCATCGGTATCGATGTCGGCGGGCGTCGGGTCGTTCTTCTTCTCGCCCTCGGTCTCCGCCTCTTTCATCCACTTCTCCATGCCGAACGACTGATCCTGCAACGCATGTGTCAGTTCGTGCGCCAGCACCGGCTTCTGCTGCTCGGGATCGATCCAGTTGAGAATGTTGACGGTCTTCTTCTTCGGATCGTAATAACCGGCAACCTGCTCCTTGAGCATGGCGACCAGAAACGGCCCCAAATGAAAGTCGCGCGGAATGAGCCCAAACTTCTTTAATACCTCGGACGAACGCTCGAGGCGCTTGGCGTCCTTGTCGTCCCTCATTCCTTTTTCAAGGTAGGACTGGACCTCCTCGCGATCCGCCAACTTGCGCTTGATGTCGTGCTTGATGGGAAGTCCGGTATCGTTGCTGGCGAATTTCAGTAATTCGTCGACGGAGCGAAAAAGTTCCTTCGCCTCCTGCGGCGAGATGGCTTTCTCGGGAGCCTGCTTCGAAGCTGAAGGCTGCTCGGGCGCTGGTTTTTCTTGAGCGATTACCGATTCGATTCTCTCGCCAGAAGAGGCGCCTTCAGAGAGGGCAAGCGGCTTTGATTGGGCGACTGAAGCGCCGTACAAAAATGGGATCAGGCAGAGTTGTAAAACAAGCTTCTTGAGTATGTTGACCTTCATTAATGGGAGTATATCGTCCCCGCAGTTTAGAGCGCTTCGATGGGCGCCGACGGCTTTAGGTTGACGCTACCCGTGCAGCAATCCACTCTCCCACTTCCCGCGTACCCATCGTGCCGCCAACATCCGAGGTCATTTTTCTCTGGCGAACACCTTCGAGCACTGCCGCTTCGATTTTCTCTGCTTCCGCGTTTATTCCCAGATGCGCCAGCATCATCGCTGCCGTAAGGATCGCGCCAAAAGGATTGGCGACATTCTTTCCTGCCAGCGGAGGCGCCGACCCATGCACCGGCTCAAACATGGAAGTTTGCCCTGGATGCAGGTTGCCGCTTGCAGCCATTCCCAGGCCGCCCTGCAGGGCGGCAGCAATGTCGGTGAGGATGTCACCAAACAGATTGTTGGTGACGATCACATCAAGGCCGCGTGGATCACGCACCATCTGCATACCAAGCGCGTCCACGTACATGTGCTGCTTCTCGATCCGCGGAAATTCGGAGCCAATCTCCTTGAAGACCCGCTGCCACAGCCCGCCCGCATGCGTCATGGCGTTGGACTTGTCGCACATTAGAACGCGACGGCGCGGCGAGCCATCCTCTTTCGTATTCTTCGCGCAGTATTCGAATGCATAGCGAATTATGCGCTCCACGCCTTTGCGGGTGTTGATGTCTTCCTGGATCGCAACCTCGTCGGTAGTCCCCTGCTTGAAAACTCCTCCCAAATCGCCGTAAACACCTTCAGTGTTCTCGCGAATCACCACGAAATCCACATCTTTCGGCTCGACCCCTTTGAGCGGGCAAAGCTCCGCATCCATCAGCCGAACCGGCCGCACGTTTGCAAACAAATCCATCTTGCTGCGCATACCCAAAAGAATTTCTTTAGCGTGAATATTCGATGGGACGCGAGGATCGCCAAACGCTCCGACCAGAACTGCGTCGAACTCTCGCCCCAGCATGGCGAATCCGTCGGCCGGCACGGTTGTCTTGTCGGCGAGGTAGCGGTCGGCTCCCCAATCGAACGGGCAAAATTCAAGCGCCGCTCCTGAGGCCCGCACGGCCTTGACCGCCTCGGGAAGCACATCCTTCCCGATTCCATCGCCGGGAATCATTGCGATACGTTTTTTCTGGCTCACGGGACACGAAGATATCAGATTTCGACTTAGAATAAACACCCGCGACCGCACCACGCCGTCGCATATCGTAAGATTTTGCTGTGCTCCTTTTTTGGATCAGCTTTAACGCCTTCATCCTCGCTATGCTCGCGCTCGATTTGTTTGTCGTTGGCCGGCGCGGGCGCGAACTCAAACTGGGTGAAGCGATTTTCTGGTCCGGCCTGTGGATCGCACTGGCCTTCGCATTTGCCCTTGTTGTCTATTTTTGGCACGGACGGACGCCTGCCCTCCAGTTCGTCACGGGCTACCTCATCGAAGTCTCGCTCAGCGCGGACAATCTGTTTCTTTTTCTTCTGATCTTCCGCTATTTCAACGTCCCCGGTGAACATCAGCACAAGGTTCTGTTCTGGGGAATACTGGGCGCGCTTGCTATTCGCGGCCTGTTTATCGCCACCGGCGTTGAACTCATTCAGCGTTTCGACTGGATCACCTATGTCTTTGGCGCGTTCCTCGTCTATTCGGGGGCGAAGTTATTGCGGCACGGCCAAGAAGAAATCAATCCCGAGAAGAATCCCGTCCTGCGTCTATTCCGCCGCTTCTTTTCGGTCACCAAAGACTACGAAGACGGCCACTTCTTCGTGCGGCGTGATGGCTGGTACGCAACTCCGCTCTTCGTCGTCCTCCTGGTGGTTGAGACAACCGACGTCATCCTGGCTGTCGACTCCGTTCCAGCAGTGCTCGCTGTGACCTTGAATGCTTTCATTGTGTACACCTCGAACGTATTTGCAATTCTCGGTTTGCGTTCCATGTACTTCGCCCTCGCCGGCCTGATGGACAAATTTCACTACCTGCACTATGGGCTGTCGCTGATCCTGATATTTGTAGGACTGAAGATGCTCGGCGAACACTACTTCGATATACCCACCGAATGGACACTCGGAACAGTGATTGGCGTCCTGGCGCTTTCCGTGGCCGCGTCACGCATGTTTCCGAAGCGTGCGAGCGACTCAGGCAGTTAAATAGAAGCACCGATCTGTCCATACGTTATGATGAACCGTTATGATCCGCATCCCAGTTACGGCACCGTCGCGCTCGTATGAAGTGCTGATCGAAAGCGGTTCGCTGGATCGCGCCGGCGAGTTGCTGGCGAGTTTTCTGGGAGGCCGCAGGGCTTTCGTTGTGACTGTCCCACCTGTTCGCAAGCCATGGACGAACGTGCTCGTGCGGTCGCTGGCGGAGACCAACGTGAAGTGCGAAGTCCTCGTAATGCCGGACGGAGAAAACGCAAAACGCCTCTCCACGCTTGAGACATTAGCGGGGCAACTCGTGAAGGCGGGCGCGGACCGCGGCGCCATTCTGATTGCGCTCGGTGGAGGCGTGGCTGGCGATGTTGCCGGCTTCCTCGCGTCGATCTACATGCGTGGCGTCGACGTGATCCAGATTCCAACTACGGTTCTCGCACAAGTTGATGCGGCGATCGGCGGAAAGACCGGCGTCAATCTGTTGGCCGGGAAAAATTTGGTCGGAACGTTTCATCAGCCGAGAGCCGTGCTGATCGATCCTGCGGTGCTCAAGACGCTATCTTCCCGCGAATATCGCGCCGGCCTATACGAATCTCTGAAGGCGGGCATTATCGGCGAACCCAGCCTCTTTCGACTGTTTGAGGAGAAGCATAAGGAAATTCTCTCGCGCGATCCCGAGATACTGGAGCGCGTCATCGCCGATTCGGTTCGACTCAAGGCGTCGGTCGTCAGCTCTGACGAGCGCGAAGGTGGGCTGCGTCAGATCCTCAACCTTGGACACACCATCGGACACGCCCTCGAAGCCGAAACTGGCTACAAGCTCTTACTCCACGGGGAGGCCGTGGGTTGGGGCCTGGTGGCCGCGACTTACATCGCACTGTCAACTGGCAGGCTCGACAGCGTGACCGCTGGCCGGATCATGAACGCCGTGCTCGGTCTGGGCGAATTGCCGCGTTTGAATGTGAAGACGGCGAGCATTCTCAGGCGCTTGAAGTTCGACAAGAAGACTCAACAAGGCGTTGTACATTTCATCCTGCCACGCGAGATCGGAAAGGTCGAGATCACCAGCGACGTTATGGAGTCAGACGTGCGCACTGCTCTGGAGGAGATGCGCAAGCTCACGCGCAATTGAATATCTTTCTGCACACAAGTCCGTCCCAAATGAATTCGCCCGAAAAAATAGTGGGAGCAGCGCCGGCCGGTGCTGCCGATCGCGACGCCGCTGCCCAGGCCGTGCGCGACATGTTTACCTCCATCGCTCCGCGCTACGACCTGCTGAATCACGTACTCTCTCTCAACGTCGACCGCATGTGGTGGTGGCGAACCGCTCGCCGCTTTGACGCAATCCTGCACCGCCCAGGCGCACTCGTGCTTGATTTGTGCTGCGGCACGGGAGATATGGGGTTTGCACTGCGGCGCCGAACGAAGACTGCACGGATTTTTGGAGCGGACTTTTCTCACGCCATGCTGGTAAGGGCGGCCGCGAAATCAAAAGCGTCAGGCAACCTCGAACCAATACAAACCAGCGAGCAATCTAAGGCTCGCTCCCTGCGCTGGATTGAAGCCGACGCCCTGCGGCTTCCCTTTCCTGACCGCCATTTCAATCTCGTGACCTCAGCCTTCGGCTTTCGCAATCTGGCTGACTATGACGCCGGCCTGCGCGAGATTTTCCGAGTCCTGGCGGCAGGTGGCCAATGCGGCATCCTCGACTTCGGAGAACCCAAAGGACTGATCGGGCGATTCTACCGGGTGTATTTCAAAAGCGTCCTTCCGAAAATCGGCACACTGATCTCCGGCGTGCGCGGGCCCTACGCTTATCTTCCCGCCTCGGTCGAGCGCTTCCCCGCCCCCGAAGAAATGCTCGCGCGCATGAAACAAGCGGGCTTTGCCGAGGCCTCGTGGACTCCCTACACCCTCGGCATTGCTGGGCTTTACGTGGGAATCAAGGCCTGATTCGCGGCCCTCATACCTCGGCTCTGGAGATAGCCTGCACCCCGTCCGTATACGCTTCCAGATTGGTCTTCGAGATGACCTGCTCGTAATCGCGCCCCAGAAAATTCTTCAGGCGGTCGGTATTCATGGTGTATTGACCGCTCATATAAGGGACGGCATCGGGTGGAATGGCAGAAATATTCAAGTTCCACAGCAGGCGCAGAACCTGTCGCATCGACCACTTTCCGGGCACGCGAATCAGGCGCGCTTTCGCCAGCGCTATACACTGCTCGAATGTCATCGCCTCACCTCGCGCCGTAACATTCAGAATAGTGAGCCGCTGCGCCTCGGGCTCGCGCTTCAAAATCCACCCAATCAGCCGCGCCATGTCGTCGACGTGGATGAACTGGAGCTGATTTTGCAGGTATTGTCTTCCGTACGGCAACATGCATGGCAGTCGCTTCCCTTCATTGCGCATGCGGGCGGCTCGCGCGCTTTTGCCGTTGGGCGTTCCGCGAAACGCCCCCATCAGGTAGTTCTCAACCGTCGCCCCAGCAAAAATATGCGGACGTAGGAGGAACACCCCGCAATTTCGCAGCGAAGGTGCCCGATGCTGCACCACCAGATCGCTCTCCCGCTTATGAATGGCATACGGGAGCGTATGCGCGAGCAGGGGTGCATCTTCGGTCACGGCTGAGGATAAATCCGGCCCGTAGACCGAGACACTGCTCGGCACAATGAGCTGACGAACCATGGCGCCAGGGCTCGGAGCCACGCGATTCGCCTCGCTGATCGCCTCCATCACCCGCGCCGTGCCCGCGACATTGATCTGCCACATGCGCTCGACGTCAAGCACGCCGGTGCGCTGCGGATCAATGACAAATGCCAGGTGGACGACCGAGACGGGCAGAAGCTCTCGAATCAGCAGGTTGAGCTGGCGAGTTGAGTCTTCGCGCCCAAGGTCGAGGGGGACAAAACGATCCAGCGACTCAGTGGGGGGCGCGATGTCCACGCCCACCACCGAATATCCCGACAGCTGTTGCAGAAGCCGGCGGCCAAGATTACCCGAAATCCCCGTTACGAGGATGGTTGGCTTTGCCGTTTCCATCTAGTCGCGGTCGTCATCCTCCGGCTTGTTCTGAGGCGCTCTCGGCCCACGGGGCGGCACCGGCATGCCGGGTCCGCGCATGTTTCCGAAGTAGTCGTTGTTGAGGTCGGCATTGTTCTGGTACTTCTGCATCGCCTCGCGATAGCGCTGCGCCGAGATTGTGTTCTTGATCTCCGTCTTCACGCTGTCGAGCGGCATCTTTTCCTTGCTGACCATCTTGTAAATATAGTTTCCGCTGGGATCGGAAATTACTTCCGAAACTTCCCCTTCCTTCAGCTCCATCACCGACTGGTGAGATGGCGGGAGACTCGTGCGGCGGACCTTTTCCATCTTGGTCGGCGGCGGAGTGCCGGGCAAACCGCCCGCGGTGAATGCCGCTTTCTCCAGCTTGTCGGGATCTTCGCCTGCCACTAAACGCTTGCGCAGCCGTGCAGCTTCCGCTTTCATTGCTTCTTCGCCTGCCTTCTGCTGCTCCTCCGGCGAAAGCTTCTTGGCCGGAGTTTTCGCGCCGGTCGCTGGCTTCTTCGCGTCATCATCATCTTTGTCTTCGTCGACGGCGTCCTTCGACTTCTTCACCGCCGGCGCAGACTTCGCCGCGGCAGCCGCCTCTTTTTGTTTCTTCGTGGCCGGCGGAACAGTCGCTTCGACTCGCTTTGTGTGAGGAACAAAGATGCGGATGAATGTCGCTTGCTCGAAGTTGTTCTGGTTCTTCTGGTAGTAGTCTTGAATATCCTGATCGCTTACGTTGCCAGAATCGGCCTGGAGGGCTTTGCCGAGCTCCTGGGAGAGAATCTGCATGCGCGCGAACTGACTGGCTTCCTGGAAATGGGGGGTCTTATCGAGGTCGCGCTTCTCCGCGGCGCTGGACATCGCCAGCATGCGGGCATAAGCGGTCGCTAACTGGCGCTTCATAGCGGGCGACATTCCCGGTTGCAACGTATCGGCGAGCTTTTCGAATTGCGCTTTGGTAATTACGGTCTTGCACGCGTCGCCGGTCAAAGAAACATCGGTGCAGTAACCTTTGATGGTTACGACGGGATCGTCGGGGTTGACGGTCGGCGCTGCTGGAGTCTCGGGGGCTTTGCCGGGAGTTGCGGCATTCGGAGCTCCTGAAGGCGCGGGAGAAGCTGGCGGGGCGGTCTGTCCGCTGACAAACACCACCAGCAATAGACACACGAGTAGCTGACGAAACATGGAAGAACATCCTCCGGAAAGAGTTGCGAGAAACATGTAATCCTAGCATGCCGAGGCCCTCGATGCAGTGCTGGCAGCTTCCTCGGGAGGTATGCTCCGAAGTCGGCGCTGGCGAGGACTAGCAGGCGAGAACGAAGGAGCTCTCTCGCGTGAACGGCCGGCCGATCTCTTGCAACGTCGATCTATCTCAGCGACATTGCCGCTATTAATCCCTGAGGGCGTGACGGCCGCAAAGGGTTGGCGACTTGAAGGGAGACAGCGATAATGGCGGATATGCCCGGAACAGAAAGCGTGCTCAACTCCGACTCCATGCGGCGTGACAAGCGCGCCGTGGCGGGCAATTCGGTCTTGGCCGCTTTGGTCATCACTGGATTGAAGATTCTTGTAGGGCTGGCCACCCAATCTCTCGGCATACTGTCGGAGGCAGCACACTCCGGCCTGGATTTGATCGCCGCGCTAGTGACGTTCTTCTCCGTCCGCGTCTCCGATAAGCCCGCTGACGCCGACCATCAATACGGTCACGGAAAAGTTGAAAGCTTCTCCGCATTCATCGAAACTGGCCTGCTGCTGCTGACCTGCTTGTGGATCGTATATGAGGCCTTCAAACGGCTCTTCCTACATAGCGTCGAGATCGAGCCGACGCCCTACGCATTTCTGGTGATGTTCTTGTCGATGGGCGTCGATGTGTGGAGATCGCGCGCGCTGGGCAGCATGGCAAAAAAATACGACAGCCAAGCGCTCGAGGCTGACGCTCTTCATTTCTCAACGGACATCCTCTCCAGCGGGGTCGTGATCCTCGGCTTGGCACTGGTCTGGGTCGGACGAACTTATCGCCTCGACTGGCTGCGCACGGCCGATCCCATCGCCGCGCTGTTTGTGGCATGTGTCGTGGTGAGCGTGAGTTGGCGGCTCGCGCGTCGGACCATGGACGCTCTTTTGGATGCGGCGCCCACGGGCGTGCGCAACCAGTTGCTCGGCCGGATTGGCTCCGTAGATGGCGTGCTCGAAGTCGACCGAGTGCGAATCCGCAAAGCCGGAAATCGCTACTTCGCCGATGTTTCATTAGGCCTGGCGCGAAATCTTACCTTCCAGCGCTCTGAGCAGGTATCCGACACGGTCACAGCGCGCGTCCGGGAGATTCTGCCGGATGCGGACGTCATGGTGCATTCGATTCCCCGCGCCACGCATGGCGAAAACATTTTCGACCGGGTTCGGGCAGTGGCAACTCGTCACAACTTCAACGTTCACGACATCAGCGTGCAGGACCTTGCGGGCGAACTTCACGTCGAGCAACATCTCGAACTTGATGAGCGGCTCAGCATGAAGCAGGCGCACGACGAGGTGACGCACCTTGAGGCGGAGATGCGCAAAGAAATTCCGGAGATCACGACTATCCTCACCCACATCGAGAGTGAGCCATCCACCATCGAAAGCGGGGAGCAGATCGTGGAGGACCCTGACCTCGAGCGGCGATTGAGGGATGCCGCCAAGAATTTCCCGGAAGTGGTCGACATGCACGAATTCCAGTTCAAGCGAATTCGCGGCCGCCTGTATGTTGCCTGCCATTGTTCCTTGCCGGACGACATGCCGCTTTCGCGTGTCCACGACGTGCAGACGGCATTAGAGATCCGCTTCAAGCAGGACGCGCCCGAGTTGTTCCGCGTGCTGATTCATCCGGAACCTGCGACAGATAACCGGCGTTAGCCGCGCGGGTTGAAGCGTCGTCTCCTCAAGATTCATCTATAGACCAGTCCTAGAGAGAAAATTCATGATCGAAGCAGTGGTCAGCTGGGCAGATAGCGAGCGCTATATCGGATCGGCATCGTCACGCCATTCGATTGTGCTCGACACCTCCAAGGAGAAGACGGCAAACTCCCCCATGGAGCTCGTTCTGATCGCGCTCTGCGGCTGCACGGCGTCGGATGTCCTCGGCATTCTGCAAAAAAAGCGCGAGCCCTTCACCAGTCTCGAAGTGAGCGCGAAAGGCGACCGCGCGGAGGGATACCCGGCCGTGTACACGTCCATCCACCTGACATATAGGGTTCGGGGACAGGTGAGCGAGAAGGCGATGGAAGACGCCGTGCACCTGTCGAAAGATAAATATTGTTCCGTTTCCGCAATGCTCGAAAAGACGGCCAGGATTACCTATTCAATCGAGCGAATCGCGTGAGCGACGCAAAACATCCGCATCCCCTGCGTGGCTATTTACTCATCGCAAGCGCCGCACTATCGTGGGGCGTTTCTGCGACTCTCGGACGCGCAGCTTTTACCGGGCGCGCCATGCCCGGGGGGGCCCCACTCCCTGCGATTAATCCTCTGATCATTTCGCAGAGCCGTGTCACTTTGTCGTTGCTGGTCTTGTTACCGGTCCTGCTGGCGAGACGAGGCTCCCGCGCACTAGCGGTGCCCCGCGGCGATCTTGTACGCCTTTGTCTGCTCGGCGTGCTCGGCGTGGCAGCCTCCAATTACCTGTACTACCTTGCCATCCAACGCACGAACGTGGCCACGGCGATCATCCTCCAATACACGGCGCCGGTGTGGGTGCTGATTTATACAGCCGTGCGTGGCGCTCAGCGCCCCTCTTGGCGCCGCAGTTTAGCCGTAGCACTCGCAGTCCTCGGCTGCACGCTCACGGTCGGATTGGTGGGGTCGGGGGGATTTCACATGGACCTGCTCGGGGTGAGCGCCGCCCTCCTCGCGGCCTTTTCATTCGCGCTATATAACATCGGCGGACACAGTCTCCTGGCCCGCTACGATCACTGGAAACTTTTGTTGTGGGTGCTAGTCGGCACGACCGCCTTCTGGATCGTGGTCAATCCCCCTTGGAAGATTGCCGCCGCCCACTACGGACCTGGCCAGTGGCTGTTCATGGCTGTCTTCTCACTTGTTTCGGTCCTTGTGCCGTTTTCGTGCTACTTCGCCGGCTTGCAACACCTGGAACCGACGCGGGCCATCGTCGCGAGCTGCCTCGAGCCGGTCTTCAGCATCGGGCTCGCTGCGGCCATTCTCGGAGAACTGTTGCACCCGGTACAGACGGCAGGCATCGTGCTGGTGTTGGTAGCACTTGTGGTGATTCAACTGCCGGAGCGCGCCGCTCCAAGCGAAGAGTTTGTCGTGGAGCCCATCGAGTGATCTCGCGCCGTCGTCCCGCCCACGCAGCAGCGAGAAGCTATTCCAGACCTCGCCCTTTCGTCTCCGGCAGTCGTGTAGCGATCAAGCTCGCCATCAGGAACGCCCCCGCGCACAAGAAGAACGCCCAGTTCAGCCCTCTCGCGTCGCCAACCTTGCCGATCAGATAGGGAGAGACGGAACTCAACGCACGGGCGCCTGTGTAAGTAAACCCCAGCGCGCGGGCGCGCAATCGTGTGGGATAGATCTCGCTCCCAATCGTGCCCGAGCCGGAAAAAAATCCTGTTCCGAAAAATGCCACGACGGTTCCTAGCACGAGCAAAGCAGCCTGCGACCGAGCCATCGCATAGAACGGAATCAATACAGCCGCCGCAAAAAGATAAGCAACGAACGACCGTCTCCGGCCAAAACGGTCCGCCATCCAGCCAAAACTGATATATCCGGGAAACATGCCAAAGAGATTGAGAAAGATCAGCAACGACGCGGTTCCCATCAGCCCGAAGCCGCGTCCACCCCGCGCGACCGGAAGCGAGAGATAAGCCGGAATCCACTGAAACAAGCCCCACCACCCAAACAGACCAAAGAAATTGACGGAGAGCAATACAAAAGTGCTTCTCAGATACGGAGCACGAAAGATACGGAGAAAAGAGTTGTCGTCGGCGATCGTCATAACGCTTGTCGAACTCGTGGTTGTCCGCAAACTCTGCGGTTCCCTCAGCACACTCCGCGTTTCGAGCTTTTGACTTTTGCCGCGTACAATCCACATCTCCGACTCCGGCACCCGATTCTGAATCCAAAGAGTAATGAAGGCGGGAAGAACGCCGACGAAAAAGACAAATCGCCAACCGGCAAAGCGCAGAACTATGGCTGCCACCAAAGCCGCCAGTGCATACCCAATCGCCCATGAACTCTGCACAATGGAGATAGCCTTCGCACGAAGATCATCCGGCCAAGATTCGGCGACGAGGGTAGCGCCGGTGTTCCATTCACCGCCCATGCCGAGGCCAAGAACGAAGCGCACGACAGCCAGCATGAGCACGGTCGTCGAGAGGCCCGATATAAACGAACAGAGGGAATAGGTCGCGATACTGAGCATCAGCGCCCGCTTGCGCCCAAAGCGGTCGGCGAGAAATCCAAAGAGAATCCCGCCGATCCCAGAAGCCACGAGCATCAGGGTCGAAAGCAGTCCGGCGGTCGCCTGCGTCATCGCCAGATCACGCATGACGTGCGCCAGGACAAGCGCGTACAACATGGCGTCGAAGGAGTCCAGCATCCAGCCAAGCGCAGCCGCCAACAGCGTGCGACGCTGTCCAGGGGTAGCCCGCCGGATCAACTGGATTGGCCCGAGGCTCATTCGGGAGAGGATTCTAACAGGGGGATCTAAATTCCTATGCGTGACGCGGTTCTTGAAGCCTTAGCAGATAAAAGTATCGATTAGCCTTCGATACGTCTCGACCGATCTGCTCCTTCAGAGCCTCTATGGACGCGAACTTGATCTCGTCGCGGAGCCGGTCGAGGAAGTGAAGTTCCACCTGCGTTTCGGGCGTGAGTTCAATCGGATGGAAATTCAGCAGATGCGTCTCGATCGCGAACGAGTCCGTGCCAAAGGTCGGTCGGTTGCCGACATTCGTCACCGAATCGAAGCACTCGGCCTGCGCGCCGCTGCCCACTCGCATACGCGTGATGTATACGCCGTACTTTGGAATCAGCTCCTCATAGCGGGCCAGGTTGATTGTCGGCACGGTGTATTGGCGCCCGTATCCGCGCCCGCGCCCTGGGAAGGAAACAATGCTGAAGGGGCGCGCCAGCAGATGCCGAGCACGGCTCACACGCCCTTCCGCTAGTACCTTGCGAATATGGCTGCTCGAAACGTGTTCGCCACGAAGCCGCATCTCCGCGTAGTCATGCACCTCGAAATGCAGGCTTTTCCCTAGTTCACGTAATGCTTCAATAGT
>Ga0335070_10003473_pt1 | contig 18420 bp, 21 predicted proteins | sample Lox_Sample_13_FD_206722 | JGI IMG/M metagenome (GOLD analysis project Ga0335070, IMG submission 206722) | Soil microbial communities from Loxahatchee National Wildlife Refuge, Florida, United States - Lox_Sample_1.3 | ecosystem: Environmental > Terrestrial > Soil > Wetlands | place: USA...
ATCGCCGTCAGGGTCTTCATCATGGTAGCCTCCACGCCTTTAGAAGCCCGGGGCGGGGGGAAAGGTTCCCCCGGAGGCTAGATGCGCGAGAAAGGACCGTCGCCCGGTGCGGGGCGGGGTGTGATGCGGCCGGCGATCAGGCGGGCGTGGCGTGTGATCTCTCGCAGATAGTCCAGGATCGCCAGGAATGCGCTCGACGCGGCGGGGCGACAGTCGCCCTCGACCAGCCGATCTTCGTGGGCTCGCGCATATTCGTTGGCCAGCTCCTCGAAGCGCAGGCTCTCGATCTCCACGTGGCGTGCCAGCACGCGATTGCCCGTCAGGGTGAGATCGCCCGCGCACTCGAGCATGTCCGCGGCGCGCTCGAAGAGCACGTTGACCTCGCGCTTGCCCCGGGGCGTGAACACCGTGCCTTCGTCCGCCATCTGCTGACAGCAGCGAATGAGCCCCTCGATGGCATCGCCGATGCGCTCCACGTGCGCCGGCACCAGGCGGAGTCCCGCGGTCTCGGCAGGCTCGTTCACGAGGCGCTCGGTCAGGTCCTTCTCGGCCTTGTGAATGTCGCGGCCGAGCGCGGCGGCCGTGTCGAGCGCGGCCACCGACGGGGCCCGGACGCCCGCCCAGGTGAGCAGCAGCATGTCGCGGGCATCGCGGAAGATGGGGGCGAGGAGGGTGTGGGAAAGCTCGTTCATCGCCATGTCCCTGCCATGCTAACGCCGCCCGCGCGCCTTGACAAGGACTGCTAGCGGCGGCCGTTCGCCATGCGCACAGCCTCCGGCGCGGCGCGCAAGCGGGCCATGGCCAGCACGCCCAGCGCCGGGCCCGGGGCCAGCAGGGCAAAGGCCCATCCCCAGCCGACGAGGCGTATGACCGGTGGAATGAGCCAGATCGAGATGATGGTCAGTGCGAAGCCGACGCAGGTCTGCGCGGTGAGCGCGGTGCCGACATACGCGGGCGGGCAGAGCTCTGTCACCGCCGTCGAGAACTGGGCCGAGTCGGCGATGACCGTGACGCCCCAGAACAGGGCCAGCACGAAGGTGAGCGCCGGCGGCCCGCCGAAGGATAGCCCGATGGTGGCCGCCGAGAGGCCCGACAGTGCCATGGCTGCCATGGTGAGGGTGGTCCGGCCCCAGCGGTCGGCAAGCGCACCGCCAGCATAGGCGCCGAGCGCGCCTCCTACTCCCATGGCGACAAACGTCGCCGCGGGCGCATTGAGGCCCAGGTAGCTGCCGCCGCCGCGCGCGTCGAGGCTCGCGGCGAGGAAGAGCCCGAGCCAGGCCCACATCGAGTAGAGCTCCCACATGTGGCCGAAGTAGCCGAAGCAGGCGAGGCGTGGCCCACGCTCGCGGAAGACCGCGCCCGCCATGTGGAAATCGAAGCGTGCCGCGGGGAATCGATCCGGCCCTTCGGTGACGCAGCTCCAGAGGAGCAGCACGGCCAGGAGCGAGAGGCCCGAGGCGGCCAGGAGCGTCCCGCGCCACGGCAGATCGGTCAGGCTGCGGAAGAGATGCGGTGAAGCCGAGCCCAGCGTGAGCGCGCCCACCAGGATGCCGATGGCCAGCCCGCGTCCCGAGCGGAACCACGTGGCGACGATCTTCATCGCGGGCGGATAGGCGCCCGCCATGCAGAGGCCGGTGGCGAAACGGAGCACCAGCGCCGGCGTGAGACTGTCGACCCGGAGCGCGAGCGCGCCGTTCAGCACCGCGCCGGCCAGCGCGCTCCAGAGCATGAGGATGCGCGGCGAAATGATGTCGGGCAGGTTGCCGAGCGCCGAGACGAGCGTGCCCACGATGAAGCCCGCCTGCACGGCGATGGTGAGACCGGCGCGGCCGCCGTCGCCGAGATGCCACTCGCGCGAGAGAGCCGGCAGGACTGCCGCCGCGCTGAACCAGAGCGATAGCGCTCCCAGCTCGGCCAGAGAGAGGAAGAAGAGCGCCCGCCAGCGGCCCGGCGCGGGATCGGCCACGGGCTACTTGGTCAGGGTGTAACCGCGCGCCTCGAGGCAGGCATAGTAAGCGCGCTGAGTTTCGTTGAGGTTCTTGTCGTAGAGATATGGGCCGGCGAGCTGGGCGCCCGTGCCGCCACCGGCGATGGCGCCGACGGACGCCCCCGTGCCCACGATGCCGCTGGCCGAGCCGGCGGCGGCCCCGAGGCCTGCGCCCAGCGCGCCGCCGACGAGCAGGCCGGCGATGGCGCCCTCGGTCAGGGCCTTGTCGGGGTTGTAGCCGGTCTGTTTCTGCGCCTGGAGATTGCAGTCGAACTCGTCGTTGTTCATCTGCTGGTCCGTCTGTCCCTTGGCGGGGGTGACGAAGTAGCGGGGCACGTAATGGATGCAGCCGGCGGCGGCCAGCAGCACCGCGAGGCACGCTGCAAGTCCGCGTGTCCCAAAGGGCATATGCGCACGAGGATACCATCCTTCGGAAGGTTGACTAGCGTGGGAGCATCGCCTAGCATCGGGCAATGGCCCCGCCAAGGATGACGCTCGAGGACCATTTGGCGACGCAGCAGGCCCTGCTCACGTCCGAGGTGGCGCGCGGCATGGCCGTCATCGTCGGCCGCATCGGCAATGTCGCTTCCGTCATCTCGCAGGAGCTGGCCCACGCGGCATTGCGCGACCAGCTCGGCTATGCGGGCGGCAGCAACCTCACGGGTGATCAGGTCAAGAAGCTCGATGTGTGGGGTCACGAAATCATGACGGCGGCGCTGCGGAAGAGCGGCATGTGCGCGGCGCTCGTCTCGGAGGAAGCACCTGAGCCCATCGAGATGTACGAGGGAAAGGGGCCGAGCGGCCTCGTGGTTGCCTGCGATCCGGTGGACGGCTCGTCGAACCTCGACGTCAATGGCACCGTGGGCACCATCTTCTCGCTGAGGCCGAGCCGCGGCCTGGATCCGGCGGGCCCCGCCGCGCTCGGACCCGGCACGGAGCAGGTTGCCGCGGGCTATGTCATGTATGGGCCGGCCACCACGCTCGTCTACACCGCGGGACACGGCACGCACGGCTTCACCATGGATCACGCCTCCGGCGAGTTCTTCCTGACGCATCCGAACATCCGCATCCCGAAGAAGGGCAAGGTCTACGGCATCAACGAGGGGAATGTCTCCACCTGGCACCCGGGGCAGCGCGCCTTTGTCGAGTACCTGCGCACCCCGGACAAGGGCAGCGGGCGGCCCTACTCGCTCCGCTACTCCGGCGCCATGGTGGCCGACGTGCATCGCACGCTCCTCGAGGGCGGCATCTTCATGTACCCTTCCGACATGCGCGATCCGGCCAAGCCCAAGGCGAAGCTGCGGCTGCTCTACGAGGTGGCACCCATGAGCATGCTCGCGGAGCAGGCAGGTGGGCGGTCCAGCACGGGCACCGAGCGCGTGCTGGACATCAAGGCCAGCGACTATCACCAGCGCGCGGCGATCCTCATCGGCAGCCCCGACGACGTCACCCTCGCCGAAGAATTCTACCGCCGGTAACTCTTCGAGAAAGGACGGCCGACTTATGGAAGCGCGCGTTCGAGAGATCCTCTCCTGGTACGACAGCGAGAACCCGGGCACCCGCACCAATCTCGCCCGGATCATGAATCACGGGCGCCTGGCCGGCACCGGCCGCTTCGTCATCCTTCCCGTGGATCAGGGCTTCGAGCACGGCCCCGCGCGGAGCTTCGCCGTCAATCCGGGCGGGTACGATCCCACGTATCACTTCCGGCTGGCCATCGACGCGGGCTGCAACGCCTATGCGGCGCCCTTGGGCTTCATCGAGGCGGGCGCGGCCGAATTCGCCGGGGACATTCCGCTCATCCTCAAGATGAACAATCACGACGTGCTCAACGACGAGAAGGATCCGCTGTCCGCCGTCACGGCATCCGTCAAGGACGCGGTCCGGCTCGGCTGCGTGGCCGCAGGCTTCACGATCTATCCGGGCTCAGCCAACGCGCAGGCCATGTATCAGCAGTGCCGCGAGATGATCGCCGAGTGCAAGTCGTATGGCCTGGCCGCGGTGGTGTGGTCCTACCCGCGCGGCTCGTCGATCAGCAAGCAGGGCGAGACGGGCATCGACGTGGTTGCCTACGCGGCGCAGATTGCCGCGCAGCTGGGCGCGCACATCATCAAGGTCAAGCCGCCGACCCAGCATATCGAGCAGGCCGAGGCCAAGAAGGCCTACGAAAAGGCCGCCGTGCCCATTTCGACGCTCGCCGACCGGGTGCGTCACGTGGTGCAGTCGGCGTTCGCGGGCCGACGCATCGTCATCTTCTCAGGCGGCGCCACCAATGAGAACGACGAGGCGCTCTATGACGAATACCGGGCCATCAGGGACGGCGGCGGCTTCGGCTCCATCATCGGACGGAACTCGTTCCAGCGGGCCAAGCCCCGTGCCCTCGAGTTCCTCTCCACGGTGATGAAGATCTATTCCGGCGAGCTGAAGTAGCCCGCTCCGTGGCGACCGCTCCGACCGAAGCGCAGGTGCGCGAGTACATGCGCACCCTGTCCAACTGGGGACGCTGGGGCAAGGACGACGAGCTCGGCACCATCAACCTGATCACCCCGGAGAAGCGCGCGGCGGCCGCGCGCCTCGTAACAGATGGCGTCAGTGTCACCTGCGCGCGCCCGTGGAGCACGGAGATCACGCCGGAGACCACCGTCCAGGGTATGCGCTTCATGGTGGACTCGGGCGAGGGTCGCGATCACGACAGCAACGAGCGGATCCTGCAGCGTCGCGGCGCCGCCGAGTTCATCGGCATGGTCTTCCACGGCTACGCCATCACCCACGTGGATGCCCCGCCGCACTACTTCTGGCAGGGACAGTTCTACAATGGCCGCTCGTCGAATCTCGTCACCTCGCGCGAGGGCGCCACGGTCAACTCGGTCGAGGTGCTGCGCGACGGCGTGGTCAGCCGCGGCGTGCTGCTGGACGTCGCGCGGGCGAAGAACGTGCGGTGGATGGGGCCGGGCGAAGGCGTCATGCCCGGGGACCTCGAGGCGGCCGAGAAGGCCCAGGGCGTGCGGGTCGAGTCCGGGGACATCCTGGTCGTGCGCACGGGCTATTATGCGCGACGGCTGGCCGAGGGGCCGGTGAATCCGATGGAGGCCGGCACACCGGCGCTCCACGTGGCGTGCTGTCCGTGGCTGCGGGAGCGCGGCGTCGCCATGATCGGCACGGATACGCACACCGACATTGCGCCGCTGCCATATCCGGCCCTCGGCAATTCCTTCCACGTGGTCTCGCTGGTCGCCATGGGGCTCTGGCTCATCGACAACATGAACCTCGAAGACGTGGCGCGGGCGGCCGCCGAGCGAAAGCGCTGGGAATTCCTCCTCACCATTGCGCCGCTCAGGCTCAAGAACGTGACCGGCTCGCCCGTCAATCCCATCGCCGTTTTCTGACCGCGTCCTCCCCGCGGTTCCCCCGGAGTCGCGCCGGCATGGAGCGTGCTCGGCAGACAGGGGGGTCCTTCTGGCTTAGCCTGCATACATCATTTGAGCTATTGCGGGCGAGGTGCGCGCTCTTCTAGCGTAGAGGTGGCGTTGGAACTCGTGCACATGCGCGACCGTGGCGGCGCGCCGAGGGAGGGACCGTGAGATACGTCATCGTGGCGGCGATGGGTCTGCTGCTGGCCGTGGCTCCGGCCTTGTCTCAGCAGGAGGGGCATCTGCAGCCGGGTTCCGACCCCTCGATGCTACCCGGACCAGTCCTCATCGCCGACGAGGACAATGACCGGATCATTCTCGTGGATCCCCAGGGCCGCGTCGTGTGGACGTTTCCGGAGACCGGGGACCTTCAGCCCGGGGAGACGTTCAAAACACCAGACGACGCCTTCTACACCCCCGACGGCAAGCAGATCATCGTCACGCACGAAGAGAACTTCGCGGTCTCGCTGGTGGACATCGCCAGCCGTCGCATCGTCTGGCACTACGGCACGCCGGGGGCCCACGGGCACGGCCCGAACCAGCTCTGGAACCCCGACGACGCGCTGGTGCTCCCCGACGGCCACGTCCTGATCCCGGACATCAAGAACTGCAGGATCCTCCTGATCGCCAGGGGAACCCAGACGCCCGAACGGATCTTCGGGGCAGACCGGCGGCCGCCGGGCGGCTGCAGGCACGACCCGCCACGCATCTTCGGGAGCCCCAACGGCGCCTTCCCGATGCGAAACGGCCACTACCTTGTCACCGAGATCCAGGGGGCGTGGCACAGCGAGCTCGACGTCAAGGCGGGAGCCGTGGTGCGGAGCTTCCGCGTGCCGGGCGTGCGATACCCGTCCGACAGCAACGAGATCGAGCCGGGGCGATACATCACGGCGGACTATTCCAAGCCCGGCCAGCTCGTGATGTTCGACGGCGACGGCAAGGTCTTGTGGCGCTACAAGCCCACGGGGAAGGACGCGCTCGACCACCCGTCGCTCGCCAAGGTGCTTCCCAATGGCATGGTCATTGCGAACGACGATTCAAACCATCGGGTCATCGTCGTTGACCCGAAGACGAACCGCATCGTGTGGCAGTACGGACAAACGGGCAGGAAGGGCCGCGAGCCCGGTCTCCTCAACACCCCGGACGGAGTGGATTTGGCGCCGCCGCACTCCCTGCTGATAGTCCACAAGGACACCATGGGGATGCCTTAGGGCAAGCCTGCGACGTACCGACTTCTGCGCCGCTCACTTCCTGGCGAAAACTTCCTGCAGCAGGGCGGTGGTGCGTGCCGCGGGATTGGTCCGGATCAGCTTCTCCTGCTCACCGACCACGTGGAAGAGACCGTCGAGCGCTTTGCCGGTGACGTAGTTGTCGAGGTCGAAGGCCTGCGTTTTCGCGAACGGTATGGAGTCGAATCTGCCCACGAGGGCCTGGTACTGACGCGTCACTCCGACCTCGCTCATGCTCTTGTCGATCACGGGCTTGAACGCCGCGGTGAGCTTGTCCGTCGTCTTCGCCTTGAAGTAGTCCGTGGCGGCGGTATTGCCGCCGCTCAGGATCTTCTTGGCGTCGTCGAACGTCATGCTGGTGATCGCCTCCCCAAAGATCTGCTTGGCCGCCGGCGCTGCCTGCTCCGCTGCCCGATTCATGCTCAGCACGAACTCGTCGATCTGCGGGCCATAGCCCACCGCGCGAAGCCCCTGCTGCATGGTCTTGAGCTTCTCCGGCATCAGGATCTTGATCGCCGCGTCACCGAAATAGCCATTGGGCCTCCCGGTGAGACTGACCGCTTTCTCCGTGGCGACCTGGAGCGCCTCCTTCAATCCGGCGCTGGCCTTGCTGTCGGTCAGCCCGCTCTGCCCCAAGCCCTTGAGAAGCTGCTCCACCTGCGCCGAGGCGGGCGACGCGACAAGCCCAATGCCGAGGGCCCAGACCAGCATGCGATTCAGCATCAGGGGTCTCCTGGCTTTCTTGGGTGAGGTTAAGATCGTGCGAGCCCGGCGCCGGTTGGTGCGCGAGCCGATTCCCTCGTCGCTGCTGATGATAGAGCAGACCGTGGCCGTCGTCGAGACGTCGGCATGCCGCGCGGGCGTCTAGCCGTCCGAGGGATTCCGATCGCGCCGCGCCGCGCGTCGCGCGGCGGGCCAGTAGCGCAGGAGAGGCGGGAGCATGGGCAGCCCAAGCCGGGTCGCGGCGGCCAATGTCCTCAAGGCCCGCTCGTGCCCCCGGGTCCACGTGAATCCATAGCCGTCGCGAATCGCCGGGGGGAGCAGGCCCACGACGGGCAGCCGAGCGAGCGCCACCAGGGGGCGCGCGGAGCGGGGAAGCCCGAACGAAAGGATCTCGCCCGCGAGCGCCCGCGCCGTATCGGTGACCACGATGTCGCCGCTCGCGAGCATCCGCCCCATGTAGGCCTCCAGCGAGGCCGTTGTCGGTGGCAGCATGTGTGGCGGGATTCCGAGCAGCGGCGCCTTCGAGCCGGCCTCGCGGCAGTACTGGTCGCGCTCGTCCGCGGTCAGCGGCGCGACGAACCGCTCGTAGGTGATGAGGAAAGTATCCACGAGGGTCGCGTGGACCCAGGCCAGCAGAGCCGGGTCGTGGGCGCTGTACCGGGCGCTGGTGGCAAACGACCCGGCCGCCTCGGGCAAGTGCCCGTGCACACGGTCATGAATCCGGTTGATTGCCGCGGCCGCCCGGGCCGATTCCTCGGGTGTTCCGAAGGTCAGCGCGAGCATCGCCGCGAGGGTACGCTTGAGCCGCCCGACCCGACCCCAGCTGTCCTGGGCAAACCCGCTGTGGTCGGCCACGCCCTGGGCCACCAATGGATGGGCGATTTGGAGCAGAATGGCCCGCCCCCAGCCTGCGAGCAGGACCACTTCCCTATGGAGCTTCCAGGCCGTCGGGATAGCCTCGCTGGGCTGCGTCTCGGCGGCGATATGGAGCATGACGAGCCCATTATCTCCCCGCGGCGGCGGACTTGACCGCCACCCTCTAGCCATTTCACAACGGGGAGGCTACGGTGTCTCATGGTCAGGGACATGACTGGGGACGCGTTCGAGGCCATCGTGGCGGCGCACCACGCGGAGATACATCGCTATCTCGTGCGCGCCACCTCTCGCCCGGGCGACGCCGACGACCTGTCCCAGGAGACATTCGTGCGAGCTTACAAGGCCTATCGAGCGCTGCCCCCGGACGCCAATGTCCGCGCGTGGCTCTTTGCCATCGCCACCAATCTTTCCCGGAACCATTACCGGGCGGAGGGAAGGCGGCGCCAGGCCATGGCCGCCATGGCGGGCGGCTTCACGGAGCAGAGCGCGTCCTGGCCCGAAGGGGAGGCCATCGCCAACCAGGCCAGCGTCCGCGTCGATCGCCTCGTCGCGACGCTTCCCTTCAAGCAGCGCGCGGCCTTTACCATGCGCAAGGTCCACGAGCTCGACTACGACGCCATCGGCCAGAGCCTCGAATGCTCGGCCGAGAGCGCCAGAGCACATGTTTTTCAAGCCCTGCGGAAGATCCGCCAGGGATTGGATGACCTCGACGTCGTCCATACGGAGCGATAGCCATGAACGCGATCCCGACGTGCCGCGAAGTAGAGCCCGATCTTGTGGCGGTAGCCGCCGGCGAGGCCGGGGCTGCGGCTACGCAGGGAGTCGAGCGGCACGTGGCCATCTGCCGCTCCTGCCGTGATGAGCTGGGCCGCTATCGCGTGCTCGAGGGCATGGTCTCGGACCTTCGCCGAGCGCCGATGCCTGGCGCCGACCCGACGCTGGCGCGTGCCGAGCTCGAGTCCCGGCTGGCCGATATTCGCTCTCGGATGATCACCTACGGCATCTACTCCTCCCCGCTGGGACGGATCCTCATTGCCCGCTCGGAGCTCGGGGTCTCGATGGTCAGGTATGTCGACTCCGACGCCGCGGCGCGGGCGCATCTCAAGCGCCTGGCCGGTGACGAGGCGGTGGAAGACGAAGCGGCTGTTGAGCCCGTGTACCGGGAGCTGCTCGACTACCTGAGCGCTCGCGAGACGCGGCTCAGCTGGTCGCTGGATCTTCGCTGGGCGGGGAGCGATTTCCAGCGGCGCGTGCTCGCAGTCACGGCCCAGCTTCCGTACGGGGCGGTGGCCTCCTATGGAGGAATCGCGAAGCGGATTGGTGCTCCGGGGTCGGTGCGCGCCGTCGCCCAGGCGCTCCGGCACAATCCTCTGCCCATCGTCATCCCGTGCCATCGCGTGATTGGCAGCACCGGTGCGCTCACCGGCTATGCCGGCACCCGGATCGGGCTCAAGAAGCGGCTGCTCTCGCTCGAGGGCGTGCCCGTGGGCACCCACGCGAGCAGGATCGATCGCAACAGCATGTACGTGTGGATCAGCCCCGACAAGGAGTACTGCGTCCCGAGCTGCGGCTCGCTGCCGGAGATGCCGCTCGCTCAGCTGACCCTGTTTGGCTCGCGCGAGCATGCCGAAGCGGTCGGCCTGAGCCCGTGCAGTAGCTGCCGGCCCGATCTGCATCCTCTGCCCGCTTAGCTTTCCTTCGTGCCCGCCCGTTTCACACGCGCGTCCCGCCGGTGTCTTAGAGCACAAAGGGAGGGACACCATGACAATGTTGCTCGTGGCACTCGTGATCGTAGCGATTCCGTTCCTTGCGGTGAGCGGCCTGCTCAAACTCTCCGAGCATTACCAGGATCGGCGGGAGCGCGAGCGGGATCGGCAGATCGAGCTCACCGATGCGATCCACTGGGAGCTCGGCGCCATCGCGGCACCTGTGGTGCGCCAGCGGTTCGGTGGTGGCTGGCGTGTGTCGATGGCGATACCGCTGGATCGATCGGCGGAGGTAGCGGCGCTCGTGAGCTTGACGGCGAAGCACTTCAAGGCGGTGCCGGCGGCTGAGCGTCTCGAAATCGTGCTCACCCCGGCGACCTGGGGTGTCAGAGCGCTGGGTGCCCCGTCTCAGGCTCCACGGCAGATCACGACCAACAGGCGGCTGGCCGCCTGAGAGGGGAGGGCGCGATCCATGTGCTTCGATCCTTACGTGCTGGAGCGGATCACCGCGTCACGTCTGACCGAGCTTCGCGCGGACGCGGCCCGGCATGTCGCGCTGGCGTCCGTACGAGTGCGCCGGCCCGGCGCCTGGGCCGTGATCAAGGGCATGCTGCTCCGGGCGGGACGGCGGTTCGGGCGGCGAGGAGCGGTCAGACCGCGTCACGCGTGACATGTTGCGCCCGGGACTACGCGACGATGACGTGCTCCCTGGTGAGGATGGTGGGGGGCACGCCCGGGGAAAGAAAGGCGGCGACGTCGGCGAGCACGCGAGCGTACTCGCTGGTGGTCGCCGCCTTTCGTATTGCCTCCGTCGAATCGAACCACGCGAGGACGACGCCGTCGTAGGCGGGGATGCGACCGCCTTCGTAGGCCGAGCGGCGGGTCCGGCTCTGCACGTAGCGCCTGAGGCCCGGCAGGGCCGCTGCGATGGGACCGTGCACCTCACGCCAGTGATGCTGGAACTCCTCGACCGACAGACCGGGCTTGCGATTGAGGAACGTCACGCTCTTGACGGCATCGGGGGAAACCGGTCCGTCCTTGATCAGGTGGTCATCGGTGATGACTATGCCCATGGTCGAGCGGTCGATGAAGCGCGCCTCGTCCGCCTGGAGAGCTGGATGATCGGGACTGCGCGTCATCGCGCGGAGCGCGTCGGTGTCGTCGGCCCAGACCTCGGCGATGCCATCGTAGACCGGCTCGCCGTCCCGATACGCGGAGGGGAGCGTATGAGACTGGACATAGCGGCGGATGCCGGGGAGGCGCGTCACGGCCTCGGGGTGCCGGTCCCGCCAGTAGCGCTGGAACTCCTCCACCGGCATACCGGCTCTTCGCTTGAGGAACGTGATCACCTTGACCATGGCGTCTCCGGCGGGCCCGACCGTCGCGGCCTGAGCATAGGCCGGGGTCGCGCATACCGCAAAGGGTGCGAGTCCTTGACCACGGGTGCGCTAGAGCTTACTCTCTCGGAGCGATGAAGTTCGGGATCTTCTACGAGCATCAGCTGCCGAGACCGTGGAGCGCCGACAGCGAGCACCGGCTGCTCCAGGATTCGCTGACCCAGATCGAGCTCGCTGACCGTCTGGGTTACGACTACGCGTGGGAAGTGGAGCACCACTTCCTCGAGGAGTACTCGCATTCGTCGGCCCCCGAGGTCTTTCTCGGCGCCGCGAGCCAGCGGACGAAGCGCATCCGCCTCGGCCACGGGATCATCCAGCTCCCCACCAACCATCCGATCCGTGTCGCCGAGCGTGTCGCCACTCTGGATCTTCTCTCCGGCGGCCGCGTCGAGCTCGGGCTCGGCGAAGGGCAGGGGCCCATCGAGCTCCACCCGTTCGGGCGCCGGGTGCGCGACAAGCGCGACGTGTGGGAAGAGGCGGTGCGGGTGCTGATCCCGTGCTTCACGCAGGATGCGGTGGAGTTCCACGGCCGCTTCTTCGACTTCCCGGCGCGCAATGTCATACCCAAGCCCTTGCAGAAGCCGCATCCTCCCCTCTGGGTTGCCTGCTCCAATATCAGCACCATCGGCAGCGCCGGGCAGTGGGGCATGGGCGCGCTCGGCTTCCAGTTCGTCACGCCCGAAGCGGCGCGCGCCTGGGTAAGCGAGTACTACCTCAACCTGACCGGACGCCTCGCCAAGCTCGCCGATTACCCAGCCAATCCCAATGTCGCGATGGTGAGCGCCTTCATGTGCGCGCCGACGGACGAGGAGGCTCAGGCGAAGGCCGCCGGCTGGACCTTCTTCGTCTTCTGCCTCTCGCACTATGGGCGAAATGGCATGGCGGATGCGGGGCGGGGCAACATGTGGGCTCTCTATCAGGAATGGCGCCAGACGCCGAAGGCGCAGGAGACGCTGCGGGCGGGGCTGATCGGCTCGCCCGAGACGATCCGGCGACGGCTGCGCGAATTCGAGGCCGCGCACGTGGATCAGGTCATTCTGCTCAACCAAACGGGCCGAACGCCGCACGAGGATATCTGCTCGAGCCTGGACCTCTTCGCGCGTGAGGTGATGCCGGAGTTCCACGCGCGCGAAGCTGAGCACCAGCGGTGGAAGGCGGCGGTGCTGGAGGGGCGCATCGCGCTCGAGCCGGGCGACACCTCGGCTCACACGGTCTACGCGCACCAGAACGAGGACATCGTTCGGCTCACGCCGGACGAGCTCAAGCGCAAGATGGCCGCCAAGGAGGCCGCGCGGGCCGAAGGCACCGTTACCTCGAGTCCTGACCGCGCCCCCTGATCGCCTGGGCCAGCTTGAGGCCCACCATCTGCGCGACCACCACCGCCAAGTAGAACTGCCCGAACAGGACCTCGAGCCATGTCAGGGTATAGACGGGCTGGCCCACGGGGGTGATGTCGCCATAGCCGAGGCTCGTAAGCGTGGTGAAGCTCATATAGTCAAAGAGCGAGCGCCTGTGCTGCCAATCCCCGAGCTGCATCGCGATCGCCGGATTGATGCTGAAGGCCTGGGGCGCGAAGAGATAGGCCAGCGCATAGAGGTTGCCCCAGACCATGGCCCCCAGGATGTAGCCGCAGATGGCTCCGATGACGTCATCGCCCCTGATCACCGTCTGGCTGAAGAGATCCCGGACAATGACGGTGACCGCGAAGCCCAGGAAGGCGATGCAAGCGGAGTAGAACACCACGCTTGACGCCTTTTGGAGCCCCGGAAGTTGCGCGTAGAGCCCGGTGTTGCCGGCGAGCACGGGCAGGAATAGGGCCAAGCCAATGACCCTCTGCCAGCGCCCGGAGCAGACGATGAAGAAGACATAAAGACAGATCCCGACGAAAACAGCATCGGAGAGGAGCCTGGTCGTGGCGCCTCGGCTCACCAGCAGCGGGTTCCCCACATGGATGCCGATCAGCACTGCCAGAAGCATCAGATGCTTCCGCCTCGGGCCAGCGCTCACGGCCCCGCCCCTGGTTCTGGACTGACCCAAGGATCCCAAGTCATCGCCCGCCAACCATACACCAGCCCAAGCGCTCAGGGGGGCGGGTGGGTCAACGGATGGCGGCGACGCCTCCCACCTCCTTTCGGCATTGTGGCTTTCCCCGGGGCTCGCGGAGTATAGTAGGGGCCATGAAGCGCCCCGGATTCGTCCGTCGCTCGGTGGGCCTTCTGGTCGGGACGGGTCTCATCCTCTCCTTGGCGGCGCCCGCCCGCGCCCAGTTCGACCCCATCACGCTGAGCCTCATCATGGGCGGAGTCCAGATGATCTCCGGGGTGGTCACGGCGATTGGACTCGGCATGTCCATGGATGGCCGGCAGCAAGGCATCGCGATGCCGAATGGCATCCCCTGCGGCCTGGTCGACGGGGTGCCGCAGATCTGCTGGTCGCCGCACGGCGGTGGCTTCGAGGGCTCGGCCGACCTGCCCACCGGGGCCAAGCCCTTCAGCGCACCCCAGACGACGCGGCCTTCGCCTTCCGTGGAGCTGCAGCTGGAGATCCAGCCGCTCGAGCCGACGGCGAAGGAGCCCACTGCCGGCCAGTAGACGTCCCGGACCGAACATGACAACGGCCGGCGGGAGAACTCCCCGCCGGCCGTCGCGTTTAACCTCCAGGCCGAGCGCTTACTTCCTGACCGCTTCGACCATCTCGCCGAAGATCGCCCAGCGCTCGCCATCGAACTTGGCGAGCTGCTCCTGCTCGATCGGCGCGAAGTCGGTCGGGCTCGTATTGACCTTGATGCCGGGCAGCAGCAGCGGCAGCTCGAAGTTCTTGACGTTGGCGGCCTGCCGCATGATGTTTTCGCGCGAGAGGTCGTTGCCGCACTGCTTGAGAACCTGCGTCATCAGGATGGCGACGTTGTAGCCGAAAGCGTTGGACTGGTCGTCGAGCGCGCCTTCCGGATAGTACTTCTTCATCCATGCCACCCAGTCCTGGTAGCCCTTGTCGTTCTTCCACTGCGGATCCGTGATCTCCTTCATGTACAGCGCCGTGATCAGGCCCTTGGAGGCGTCGAGCCCGGCCGGCTTGAGCACCGTGCCAAGGGAGCTCGACACGTTGTTGAGGAAGTGCAACGGCTTCCAGCCGATGTCATGGGACTTCTTGATGGCCTGCACGGCGAACTTCGGGATGGTGATGTTGAAGAAGACGTTGGCGCCGCTGTTCTTCAGGTTGACGATCTGCGAGTCGATCGTGGGATCCGTCACCTCGTAGCTCTGCTTCATCACGATGAGCTTCTTGGCGGCGTCGCCCAGACCATCCTCGAAGCCCTTGAGGTAGTCCTTCCCGTAGTCGTCGTTCTGGTAGAGGATGCCGACCTTGGCGTCGGGCACGTTCTTGAGAACATAGGCCGCGTAGATCCGCCCCTCCGTCTGGTAGTTGGGCTGGTAGCCCATGGTCCAGGGGAAGTTCTTGGGGTCGTTCCACTTGGTGGCGCCGGTGGCCACGAAGAGCTGCGGCACCTTCTTCTCGTTCATGTACTTGTGGATGGCGCTATTGGGCGGAGTCCCCAGGGTCTGGAAGAGGAATGCCACCTGGTCCTGCTCGACGAGCTTGCGGACCATCTCGACCGTCTTGGGCGGAGTGTACTGGTCGTCGTAGCTGATGTAATTGATCTTTCGCCCGTTGATGCCACCCTCGTCATTGACCTTCTTGAAATAGGCGCCGATCGCCTTGCCGATGGTGCCGTAGGCGGAGGCGGGGCCGCTGTAGGGGTTGGTGTTGCCGATCTTGATCTCGGTGGCCGTGACGCCCACCACCGTCTGGGCCCCTGCCATGCCAGGGGCGGCGAGGGCCGCCACTGCGAGCGCGACCGAGAGCGCTACGAGCCGCTTGGGTAGACTCATGCTTTCCTCCGTTCAGGTTGAATGTGGCGTACTCCGTGGAGAGACGTCTCCCTCCGCCTGCCTATTCACAACCGCCGGCCGGGTCATCCGGATCCAGAGCAGCCGCAGGGAGCCGGCAATCCCGCGCGGCATCACATACATGAAGACAATCAGGAAGATACCGAAGATCGCCCAGGGGGCCGCCTTGGAGATGTCCAGGGCCCAGTTTGGCACGAACTGTATGAACATGGCCCCGAAGATGGCACCCGAGATGGTGGCCAGTCCGCCGATGACGATGCCCGTGAGGAGGGTAATGGACAGGAATGCACTGAAAGAGTCGGGCGCGACGAAGGCGATGGCCACGGCGCTGAGGGCCCCCGCCACCCCCGTGTAGGCGGCGCTGATCCCGAAGACGGTGGTCTTGTAGAGCGCGCTGTTGATGCCCATGGTCTCGGCGGCGATGTGGTTGTCGCGGATGGCCACGATGGCCCGGCCCGTGCGCCCGCTGAGGAGGTTTGCCGCTACGACGAAGAGGGTGATCAGGATGGCGAGGGTCAGGAAGTAGAGCCACTGATCCTCGCTGAGGGGCAGACCGAGCGGCGCCTTCGGCTTGGAGAGTACGATGCCCTGCGAGCCGCCCGTCCAGTGCTCGAAGTACTTGAGGATTTGAGGAGTGGCCAGTGCGAGGGACAGCGTGGCCAGCGCCAAGTAGAGGCCCTCGAGCCGGAGCGCCGGCCAGCCGAAGAGGAAGCCGACCACGAGGCAGATGACGCCCGCGATCGGGATGGTCCAGCCGTAGCCGATGTTCCACTTGTCGATCATGATCGCGGTGGTGTAGGCGCCGATGGCGTAGAAGGCGCCGTGCCCGAGCGAGAACTGGCCGTTGTAGCCGGTCAGCATGTTGAGACCGAGGAGCGCGATGGCGTAGATATAGACCTGCGTGAACTGGAAGACGCGAAAGCCGCTCAGGAAGAAAGGCAGCGCACAGGCTGCCACCAGCACGACCACGAGCCCCGCCTTCTTCGTCGTCGCACCTCCCGCCACCACGCCCTAGACTCTCCGCACGATGGAGCGGCCGAAGAGGCCGCTCGGCTTGACCAGGAGCACGATGATGATCATGGCCAATGCCACGGTCAGCTTGAGCTCGGTGCCGATGAAGGAGACGTAGGTCCCGACCAGGTTCTCCGTCACGCCCACGATGAAGCCCCCCACCACCGCACCCACCGGGCTCGTGAACCCGCCCACCGTCGCCGCGGCGAAGGCGTAGATCTGGATACCGGTCATCATGTTCGGGTCGAGGAAGATATTGGGGGCGATCATGATTCCGGCCACCGCTCCGAACGTCGCGGCAAGCCCCCAACCGAGCGCGAGCATCCAGCCGACGCGAATGCCGCAGAGCCGGCTCGACGCCGGGTTCTGGGCCGCCGCCCGCATGGCCAGCCCGAGCGTCGTGTAGCGGAAGAAAAGGAAGAGAAGCAGGAGGACGACGAGCGTAACGCCGATCGCGCCCAGATCGTGGGCGCCCAGGACGATCTGACCGACTTTGATGGGCTGGCTGGGGAACGGACTCGGGAAGGGCTTCTGGATGTACGAGTAGACCCAGCCCGCCACGCTGTTGAGGATGAAGACGAGCCCGAGCGTCACGATCACGATCGTCAGGATCGGGGCGTTCTCCACGGGCCGGATCACGACCCGCTCGATGAGGAGGCCCCCTAGGAAGGCGATGGCGAGGGTCGCGACGAAGGCGATCCAGTAGGGCAGCCCTGCCTGCAGCAGCGTCCAGCAGATATAGGTGCTGAACATCGCCATCTCGCCCTGCGCGAAGTTCACCACGTCCGTCGCTTGATAGATCATAACGAGCGCCAGGGCGAGGCTCGCGTAGATGCCGCCCGTCGCCAGTCCCGAGACCACCTGCTGAACGAAGATGTCCATTATGTTCCGGGGGGGAGCGAGCGCCGCTCCCGATGAGGGTTGGCGCGGCTCGCCGCCGGCGGCGCCTCACACGGCGTCCCCGGACCTCCCCACCGCCGAGAAGACGTCGGTCGCAACATGGTCAGTAGCCGAGGTAGGAGCGGCGGATGGAGTCGTCCCGCCGCAGGTCGGCCGAGGGGCCGGACATCACCACGCGGCCCGTCTCGAGGAGATAGGCGTGATCCGCCAGCTCGAGCGCCATCGAGGCGTTCTGTTCGACGAGGAGCACACTCACGCCCTCCTCCTTGTTGATCGTTCGCACGATGCGGAAGATCTCGCGAGTGACGAGAGGGGCCAGGCCGAGCGACGGCTCGTCGAGCAGCAGCAGGCGCGGGCGCGACATGAGAGCGCGCGCCACCGCGAGCATCTGCTGCTCGCCGCCCGAGAGCGTGCCCGCCTGCTGCCGCTGCCGCTGGGCGAGGACGGGGAAATACTGGTACACGCGCTCGAAGTCGGCGGCGATGGCCGCCCGGTCCTTCTGCACGTAGGCGCCCAGCCGAAGGTTCTCCTCCAGGGACAGATGCATGAAGGTGCCGCGGCCCTCGGGAGCATGGGCAATCCCCAGCCTGACGATGTCCTCCGTCGCCTTGCCGTCGATGCGCTGACCCTGGAAGCGCACGGTCCCGGCCGTCTTCACCATGCCGCACACCGCGCGCAGGGTGGTGGTCTTGCCGGCGCCGTTGGCGCCGAGGATGGCGGTAATGCCCCCCGCCTCCACGGCGAAGGCCAGACCGTGGAGCACCTTGGTCCAGCCGTACTGCGCCTCCAGGTTCTCGGCCTCGAGGAGGGCGGGCATCAGCTCTCGCTTCCGAGATAGGCCTTGATCACGTCGGGGTTGCGCTGGATTTCCACGGGGGTGCCCTCGGCGATCTTCCGGCCGAAGTCGAGGACGACTACCTTGTCCGATACCTGCATCACGAGGCTCATGTGATGCTCGACCAGCAGCACCGTCACCTGTCGCGAGTCGCGGATGGCGCGCACCAGCGCCCCCAGCAGCGCCACCTCCTCGTGATTGAGGCCGCCCGCCGGCTCGTCGAGGAGCAGCAGCTTGGGCTTGCTCGCCAGCGCGCGCGCCAGCTCGACGCGCTTGAGCGTGCCGAATGGCAGGCCGGCCGCCGGCAGGTCGGCCACGTCCCCGAGGTCGAGGAAGGTGAGCAGCTCGCGGGCCGTCTCGCGCGCCCGCTCTTCCTCGCGCCCGACCCAGGGCAGCTTGAGCGCATTGCTCGCGAAGTCGCCGCGCGTACGGCTGTGG